>Ga0153956_1001359_pt1 | contig 21834 bp, 17 predicted proteins | sample TSFL040MetaG_FD_104704 | JGI IMG/M metagenome (GOLD analysis project Ga0153956, IMG submission 104704) | Attine ant fungus gardens microbial communities from Florida, USA - TSFL040 MetaG | ecosystem: Host-associated > Fungi > Mycelium > Unclassified | place: USA: Florida, Wekiwa Springs... | reverse complement strand
CATCGCTCCCTTCTTCTGCGATCCCCGCGCGCCATGGCAGAAGGGGGGCGTCGAAAACGCCATCGGCAGGCTGCGACGATGCCTCCCCCGCAAAACAGACCTGCACGCCTTGCCCGACCACCAACTCGATGACATCATCGCCGCCTACAACCACACTCCACGAAAATGCCTCGCCTTCCACACCCCCGCCGAGGCCTTCAACTACCCGTTGCACTTCCAATGTGAATCCACACGTCCCGCCCTTCACCCCGTCACGCCGCGCTGGCGAGCTTGTAGTCCTTGTACCGCGTGCGCAGTTCGGTCTTGAGGAGCTTGCCCGTCGCGGTGTGCGGCAGGTCGTCGACGAACAGGATCTCGTCCGGCAACCACCATTTGGCGACATGGTCGGCGAGGTGCGCGCTAATCTCCTGCGGCGTCACGTCGCTTCCCGGCTTGCGGACGATCAGCAGGATCGGGCGCTCGTCCCACTTGGGATGATGGACGCCGATCGCCGCCGCCTCGGCCACGCCCACGCAGCCGACCGCGGCGTTTTCCAGGTCGACCGAGCTGATCCATTCGCCGCCCGACTTGATGACGTCCTTCGCCCGATCGGTGATCTGCATCACGCCGTCAGGATGCAGCACCGCGACGTCGCCGGTGTCGAACCAGCCTTCGGCATCCACCGCGTCCGCGTCCGCGCCGAAATAGCGCTTCACGATCCACGGCCCGCGCACCTGCAACCGCCCCGAACTGACGCCGTCGCGCGGTTGCTCGGCGTCGTCGTCATCGACCACGCGCAGCTCGATCCCGAACGGGATCGCGCCCTGTTTCTGGAGGATGTCGAGCTGCGCGTCGCGGCCGAGATCGTCCCAGTCAGGGCGCGGCGCGGCGGCGGTCGCCACCGGCGAGGTCTCCGTCATGCCCCACAAATGCGTGGGCTTCACGCCCATGTTCATGAAGCGATCGATCATCGCGCGCGGCGCGGCCGAGCCGCCGACGGTGATCTGCGTGAGATAGCGCGGCGCGTCCCCGGTCGCGTCGATATGCTGGAACATGGCAAGCCACACGGTCGGCACGCCGCTGCCCAGCGTCACCCGTTCGCGGTTCATCAGCCCGCACAAAGTTGCGGCGTCGTTGGTCTGGCTGAACACCATCTTGGCGCCCGCCAGCGGCGCGGCGAACGGCAGGCCCCAGGCAGCGGCATGGAACATCGGCACGATCGGCAGCAGCGTCTCGCGCGAACTCAGCCCCAGCACCCAGGGCTGGGTCGCGTTCATCGCGTGGAGCAGGGTCGAGCGATGCTCGTAGAGCACGCCCTTGGGATTACCCGTCGTCCCACTGGTATAGCAGAGCATGCACGGATCGCGCTCCGGCCCCTCATGCCAGCGGTAATCGCCGTCCTCGGCGTCGAGCAGCGCCTGGAAACCGTCGGGGCCGAGATCGTCGAACGCGACATAATATTCGATGCTGGTCCATTCCGGCTTGAGCCGGTCGACGATCGGCTGAAACTGCCGGTCATAGAACAGCACGCGGTCCCCGGCATGGTTGGCGATATAGACGAGTTGCTCGTCGAACAGGCGCGGGTTGATCGTGTGGATCACCCCGCCCATGCCGATCGCGCCGTACCAGGCCGTCAGGTGATGGTGATGGTTCATCGCCAGCGTGGCGACGCGGTGGCCGGGCTTGAGGCCCCATTTCTCCAGCCGCTGCGCCAGCTTGCGCGCGTCGCGGTGAATGCCGGCCCAGCTCGTCCGCGTCTCGCGCCCGTCGGCCCAATGGCTGACCAGTTCGCGCGTGCCATGCTCGCGCGCGGCGTGATCGAGCAGCCGCATCACGCGTAACTCGAAATCCTGCATCGCGCCCAGGCTCATCGCACTCTCCCAACTTATGTCGTTGGAAGACACTATTCCGCGCCTAGCCCACCAGCGCAAGGCGTTGCGGCGGGGCGATCGCGATCTGCGCGGACGTCACGCCGGAAAGCGACGCGATCCGATCGGTCAATTCGGCGTCGAGCAGGAAGTCGCGGCCGAGCAACACCGTCGCCGCGCCGCCGCCGGGCAACGCCGCGGTGAGCCGCGCCTCGCCCCGCGCGCCGCGCGCTTCGGACAGCAAGGCGCCAAGGGTCGGGATCGCGGCAGCATCGTCCACCGCGATCTCCAGCATCATGCGCGTGGTGTTGGCCAGGGTCTCGAACGGCTGGATCCGCTTGATCGTGACGCGCGGGGTTTCCTCGCCCGCGCGGCGGTCGAGCTCGACCGTCAGCAGGCCGCAACCGCCGCTGCGCGCCGCTTCCTCCAGGTCGCCCGCCACGACATCGTCGAAACAGGTCGCGACGAACTGGCCCGACGGGTCGGACATCGTCGCCATCATGTAACGGCGTCCCTTGGCGGAGGTGCGCCAGCGCGCTTCCTCGACCATCGCCGCCATCACCGACCCGGCACGGCCGGTCTCGGGAATCTGGATATCGCTCAGATCCGCGAAGCGCCGTGCGCCGTGCAACTTCGCCAGTTGCGCGAAGCGGTCGACCGGGTGCGCGGAGAAATAGAAGCCGAACGCCTCCTTCTCCTGCTCCATCCGCTCGGCCAGGCTCCAGCGCGCCGACAGTGGCAGCTTGATGTGCGTGCCCGACGCTTCGCTTTCGCCGAACAGCCCGCCCTGCCCGCTCACCCGCTGGTCGTGGACCCGCGCGGCGGTGGCCAGGATCGTCTCGGCACAAGCGAAGATGCCCGCCCGGTTGAGGTCCATGCCGTCGAACGCGCCCGCCGCCGCCAGCGTTTCGAGCTGGCGCTTGTTGAGCAGGCGCGGGTCGACCCGGTGCGCGAAATCGTCGAGGCTGGTGAACGCGCCCTTCGCATCGCGTTCCTCGACCAGCCGCTCCATCGCTCCCTCGCCGACCGACTTGAGCGCGGCAAGCGCATAGCGAACCGCCAACCTTTGCCCCTCCCCTGAAGGGGAGGGGCTAGAAAGGGCCTGAACGTCGAACTCGGCAAGGCTGGTGTTCACGTCAGGCGGCAGCACCGCGACGTCGAGCCGCCGCATGTCGTCGACGAACACCGCCAGTTTGTCGGTGAGGTGAAGGTCGTAACACATCGACGCCGCGAAGAATTCGTGCGGGTGATGCGCCTTCAGCCACGCGGTCTGGTATGCGAGCAGCGCATAGGCCGCGGCGTGGCTCTTGTTGAAGCCATAGCCCGCGAACTTGTCGATCAAGTCGAACAGTTCATTGGCCTTGCCCTTGTCGATCTGGTTGGTCTCCAGGCAACCGGCGACGAAATGCTCGCGTTGGGCGTCCATCTCCGCCTTGATCTTCTTGCCCATCGCGCGGCGCAGCAAATCGGCGCCGCCGAGCGAATAGCCCGCCAGCACCTGCGCCGCCTGCATCACCTGTTCCTGATAGACGAAGATGCCGTACGTCTCGGCCAGGATCGGTTCGAGCAACGGATGCGGATAAGTGATCGGCTCCTGCCCGTTCTTGCGGCGGCCGAAGCTCGGAATGTTGTCCATCGGGCCGGGGCGGTAGAGCGAGACGAGCGCGATGATGTCGCCGAAATTGGACGGGCGGACGGCGCTCAGCGTGCGCCGCATCCCTTCCGATTCCAACTGGAATACGCCGACCGTGTCGCCCTTCTGGAGCAGTTTGTAGACGCCCTCATCGTCCCAGGTCAGCGCGTCGAGGTCGAGCGCGATGCCGCGCTTGGCGAGCAGGTCGACCGCCTTCTTGAGCACCGACAGCGTCTTGAGGCCGAGAAAGTCGAACTTCACGAGTCCCGCGCCCTCGACATATTTCATGTCGAATTGCGTGACCGGCATGTCCGATCGCGGATCGCGGTAGAGCGGGACGAGTTCGGCGAGCGGACGGTCGCCGATCACCACGCCGGCGGCGTGGGTCGAGCTGTGGCGCGGCAATCCTTCCAGCTTCATCGACAGGTCGATCAGGTGTCGCACGTCCTTGTCGCCGCGATACTCGCTCGCCAGTTCGGTGACGCCGTTGAGCGCGCGGTCGAGCGTCCACGGATCGGTCGGGTGGTTGGGCACCAGCTTGGCGAGGCGATCGACCTGCCCATAGCTCATCTGCAGCACGCGGCCGGTGTCCTTCAGCACCGCGCGCGCCTTCATCGTCCCGAACGTGATGATCTGCGCGACCTGGCCGCGCCCGTATTTCTCCTGGACGTAGCGGATCACCTCGCCGCGCCGCGTTTCGCAGAAGTCGATGTCGAAATCGGGCATCGACACACGTTCGGGGTTGAGGAAGCGTTCGAACAGCAGCCCCAGCTTGATCGGGTCGAGGTCGGTGATCGTCAGCGACCAGGCGACGACGCTGCCCGCGCCCGACCCACGGCCCGGCCCGACCGGGATGTCGCTGGACTTCGCCCATTGGATGAAGTCGGCGACGATCAGGAAATAGCCGGGGAACCCCATGCTGATGATGACGTCGAGTTCGAATTCCAGCCGGTCGCGATATGCCTGTTCCCAGCCCGCCTCGCGCGTTTCGAGTTCGGCGATCCGGTCGAGGCGGTGCTGAAGCCCCTCGCGCGCCGCGACCCGCAACGCCTCGGCCTCGCCGTCCCGGTCGCCCGCGAGGCTGGGCAGGATCGGCTTGCGCTTGGGCGCGGCGACCGCGCAGCGTTGCGCGATGACGAGCGTGTTGGCGATCGCCTCCGGCAAATCGGCGAACAGCGTCCGCATGTCCTTGACCGGCTTCATCCAGGCATCGGGCGAGCTGCGCGGGCGGTCCTCGCTGGCGATGTAGCTCGACGAGGCGATGCACAGCATGGCGTCGTGCGCCTCGCCGAACTCCTGCTCGGCGAAGCAGCACGGATTGGTCGCGACGATCGGCAGGTCTCGCGCATAGGCAAGATCGAGCAGTTCGGCCTCGGCCTTGCCCTCTACGGGGTCGAGCCGGCGAGAAATCTCGATGTACAACCGGTCGCCGAAGATCGCCTGGAGCCGGTCGGCATAAGCCTGCGCGCGGTCCGGCTGGTCCTCCGCGAACAACCGGGCGAGCGCGCCCTCCCCGCCGGCCGTCAGCGCGATCAGCCCGTCGGCCTGCGCGGCGAACATATCGAGGTCGACGTGCGGCGCCTGTTCGACCGGGCGGCCGAGATGCGCCTCGCTGACCAGCTTGCAGAGGTTGAGATAGCCGGTCTCGTCCTGCGCGTAGAGCGCCAGCCAGTCGATCGGCACGGCCGCGCCCTCGGGCATGTCGGGCCGCGCCACGCCCAGCATCGTGCCGATGATCGGCTGCACCCCCGCACCGATCGCGGCGTCGGAGAATTGCATCGCGGCGTAAAGCCCGTTGCGGTCGGTCAGCGCCGCCGCTGGAAATCCCAGCGCCCGCGCCGCCTTGGCGATCGCCTTCGGCTCGATCGCGCCGTCGAGCATCGTGTAGCACGAGAAGATTCGTAAGGGGACGAAGCCGGAATGGGGCATGTGGCCGAAGCTAGGCGGTCAGCCAGCGCTTTGAAAGCCGGCCGGGCGTTCTTTCCACAGCTTTTATCACGGCGTCACAGCAGCTTTTCGATATCCGCCGCGATCTCTTCCGGCTTGGTCGTCGGCGCGTAACGCTCCACCACCTTGCCGTCCCGGCCGACCAGGAACTTGGTGAAGTTCCACTTGATGCCCTCCGTCCCGAGGAAACCAGGCGCCTGCTTCTTCAGCTCGGCATAGAGCGGGTCGGCGCCCGGCCCGTTGACGTCGATCTTGGCGAACACCGGGAAGGTCACGTCATAGGTCAGCGAACAGAAGGTCGCGATTTCCTCGGCGCTGCCCGGCTCCTGCGCGCCGAACTGGTTGCAGGGAAACCCCAGCACCTCGAACCCGCGATCGGCATATTGGCGGTGCAACGCCTCCAGCCCCTCATATTGCGGCGTGAACCCGCACTTCGAAGCGACGTTGACGACCAGCAGCACCTTGCCGGCGAATTCGCCCAGATCGGCGTCGCTGCCATTCGCCGCCTTGACGTGGAAACCGGTGATCGCGGTCATGCGCTTTCCCCTAAATGCCCCTCATGCAGCCGCATCACGCGGTCCATCTTCGCGGCGATGCGCTCATTGTGCGTGGCGATCAATGCCGCCGATCCTTCCTGCCGCACCAGCCTGAGCAATTCGGCGAGCACCACGTCGGCGGTCGCCTCGTCGAGGTTGCCGGTGGGTTCATCGGCGAGGATCAGCGCGGGACGGTTGGCGAGCGCGCGGGCGACCGCGACGCGCTGCTGCTCGCCGCCCGACAATTGGCTGGGCTTGTGGGTCAGGCGGTGCCCGAGGCCGAGCGTCGTCAGCAATTCCTCGGCGCGCGCGGCGGCATCGGCCCGCTGCGCGCCATGGACGAGCTGCGGCAGCACCACGTTCTCGATCGCGTTGAAGTCGGGCAGCAGATGGTGGAATTGATACACGAAGCCGAGGCTGTCGCGCCGCGTCCTGGTGCGCGCGGCGGCGTCCTGCTGCGCGACCTCGACCCCGGCGATGCGGATCGACCCGCCGAATCCGCCTTCGAGCAGTCCGACCGCTTGCAACAAGGTCGACTTGCCCGACCCTGACGGCCCGAGCAGGGCGACGATCTCCCCCGGCGCGATCGACAGGTCGATGCCGCGCAACACCTCGATCGTCTCGCCGCCCTGGCTGAACGAGCGGGTCAGCCCGGCGGTGGCCAGAACCGGACTATTCATAGCGCAACACCTGGACCGGATCGGTGCTCGCCGCCTTGAACGCGGGGTAGAGCGTCGCGAGGAAGGTCAGCAGCAGCGCGACGATGACGATGGCGGCGATCTCGACCGGATTGGGCTTGGACGGCAATTCGGTGAGGAAACGGATTTTCGGATCCCACAAATTCTGTCCCGATATCCGCCCGACGATACCCAGGATCTGCGTCCGCACCGCCAGCGTGGCAAAGCCGAGCAGCGCGCCGGAAATCGTGCCGAGCAGCCCGATCGTGGTGCCGACCGTCATGAAGATGCGGATCATCGAGCCACGCGTCGCGCCCATCGTGCGCAGGATCGCGATGTCGCGCGTCTTGGCGCGCACCAGCATGATCAGCGACGAGGCGATATTGAAGGCCGCGACCAGGATGATGATGCAGCCGATGACGAACATCACGACCTTCTCGACGCCCAGCGCCTCGAACAGCTCCGAGTTCATCTGGCGCCAGTCGTTGATGACCGCACGCCCCTGAACCTTGGCCGCGAGCGGGCGCAGGATATCGCCGACCTTGTCGGGATCGTTGGTCTTGACCTCGATCATGCCGACCGTATCGCTGGGCAGCAGCAGCAGGGTCTGCGCATCCTCCATCGGCATCAATACATAGGCCTTGTCATAGTCGTAGACGCCGACCTCGAAGATCGCACCGACGGTGTAGGAAATCATGCGCGGCACCGTGCCGAACGGCGTCGACTGGCCGGCCGGATTCCAGATCGTGATCTGGTCGCCGATCTGCGCGCCGAGCGATTCGGCGAGGCGCGATCCGATCGCCACGCGGTCGCTGCCGGCAGTGATATTGTCGAGTTTCCCGGTCACGATATTGTCGGCGACCGACTTGTTCCCGCGTAAATCGCCGACCTCCAGCCCGCGCAGCAGGATGAATTCGACCCGGCCGTTGAGGGTCGCCATCAATGGCTGCTCGATCAGCGGGGTGGCGCTGGTGACGCCGGGCGTCGCCCTGGTCTCGGCGAGCACGTTCCGCCAGTCGCGCAATTGGCCATTATAGCTCTGGACGACGGCATGGCCGTTCAGCCCGACGATCTTGTCGAACAATTCGGCGCGGAAGCCGTTCATCACACTCATCACGATGACGAGCGCCCAGACGCCGAGCATCACGGCGCCCAGGCTGAATCCCGCGACCAGGGTGATGAACCGCTCGCCCTTGCCGGGCAGCAGGTATCGCCCGGCGATCATGCGTTCGTAGCGCGACAGGAGTATCAATCAGCCCTCACTCGTCCGCCCCCGGAAAGCCACGCTCTAGGGTCCACGCCCACGGCTGGCAACCAAGGCGATGCTGTGGCGGATTCGACACACGGTTGCCGCAATCGGCGGCGGCTCGTCCGTTTTGCCATGACAATCCCGCCCTCGCCGCCTAGCAGATCACCTCACGAAACGCAGGTCACAGGCCGTGGTTCGGGGATTGCTTTCAGCTCCGCCTTCGAAGGGCGTGCGGGCGAAAGCTTCAAGGGGGCTGACGAGCAATCGTCACGCAGGCGACCGGGTCGGAGACGACTCGGTCGTTTGTCGTTTGGGCGAAGCGGATTAGCCAAGGTTAATCCGCGGTGCGCATAGCGCATCGCCCAAACCGGCCGCCGGTCGGCACAGCCGACCGAGCGACGGCGGCTTTGCCGACCGGCGCTAGAATGTGATTCAGACGCTTTGAATCGTGCTCCGGCGAAGGCCGGAGCGTTAGAAGGCCGGGCTTCGATCGCCAACGCACCGGCCTTCGCCGGAGCACCGCATTGCTTCCATTCAGACGGATCACACCCTGCCCCGGACGGCGATGGGGCCTCCTTTCCCGCTTCCAAAGGAACGAAGACCCCACCCCCTTTTACCCGCGCGCGGGATGCTAGAAACCGATGCTGACCGTTCCCCCGAACGTGCGCGGATCGCCCGGCTGGCCCACGATCAGCCCGGTGCTGCCCGATTGCACGCTGAGCAGCTCGAAATAGTTCCGGTCGAACGCGTTCCGCACCCAGGCGAAGACGTTGAGCTTGTCCTTGCGGTAGCCGAGCCGGAAGTTGGACAGCGCATAGCCATCGATATCCGTGTACAGCGAGCGCGACGGGTTGGAGGAGAATCTGGTCCGATAGCTGCCGTCATAGCCGAGATAGACCTGCCCCTGCCCGACCGGGACATTGTATTCGGCGCCGTAGGACAGCGACCATTTCGACACGCCGGGCAGGATTTGACCGGAAATGTCGCAGAACGCCGGACTCAGGCCGCCCGGCGTGCCGGGTGCGCTCGGCGCCTGGTTGCCCGTCACCGTCGTTCCGCCCGACAATTCGGGCGGGCACGGCGCATCCTTGAAGTCGACATATCTGGCGTCGGTCAGCGCGCCGTTGAAATAGACGCGGAAGCGATCGGACGCGCGGAACGACGTGTCCCACTCGACGCCACGGACGCGAACGCGCGCGGCGTTGGCGAGATAGCCGCGGATCACCCCGAGCTGGCCGTTGGTCACCGTCGCCTGGTAATCCTTGATCTCGGTCCAGAAGCCCGCGAGGTTGACCGTCAGGCGGCGGTCGAGGAACTGCGTCTTCAACCCGATCTCGAAATGATCGACCTTCTCCGGCTTGACCGTCTCGGCGCTCAGGATCGGGTTGTTGGCGGCGTCGAGCGGCAGGCCCGACAGGTTGATCCCGCCCGATTTGAAGCTGCGCGCATAGGTCGCATAGGTGTGGATATCGGGCGAGACATCGTACGACAAAGTGACGTCGCCCGACACGTTCCAGTCGCTGAAGCGCGGCGCATAGCTCTGCGGCGCGAGTACCGCACGCTGATCGGCGTTGAGCACGGTGCTGCCGGTGCCGGTGGTCACGACCGCGAGATACGACCCGCTCTTCTTGTCGTAGTTGAGCCGCAGGCCCGGCTGGATCCGCAGGCCCGGCAGGATTTCCCAATTGAGCTTGCCGAACAGGGCGAAGCTGCTGTTGTCGAAGCTGATCGAATTGGTCGACGTCAGCCCATCCAGCACGGCCGGAATGTTCGCATTGGGATTGGACGGACTGATCAGCCAGCGGCTCGCCGCCGGCCCCTGGACCTGTGACCCGTTGGTGTCGATGCTCTGATTGAAGAAGAACGCGCCGACCGTGTATTGCAGCCGCGACTTGCCGTTCGAGGCGATGCGGATTTCCTGCGAGACCTGCTTCTGGTGCGACGGGTTCTGCGACACCGTCGTGATCGGCAGGCCGATATAGTCGCGATCATTGGCCGGCAACCAGTCCCAATAGCGCCATGCGCTGACCGAGGTGATCGTCGCCGGCCCCAAATCCCAATTGGCGACCAGCGAGAGCCCGCCCATTTCCTGGCGCGAATTGATGCCGGCATCGAGGTCGGTCACGCGGTCGAACGGGTTGGTGCTCGGCGGGGTATAGCCCAGCGCGGCGGCAAGAGCCGCGTACTGGCGGTTGAGCGGTCGCTGGGTCGCCCCCGTGCGCGCGTAATATTGCACGCAGCACATCGGGTTCTGCAGGTTGAAATCGGCGAACAGGCGGAAATCGAGGGTCGGCGTCGCCTTCCACAGCAACTGCCCGCGCGCGCTGAAATTGTCCTGGCGATGGAGGTATTCGTCGCTCGTGACGTCGTAGATCGTACCCCTGCGACTGGTGCGCGACACCGACACGCGCACCGCCAGCTTGTCGTCGATGATCGGCGCCGATGCGGTGCCCTTGATCTGGAGAAAGTCGTAATTGCCGCCGCTGACCTCGATCCTGGCCTCGGGCGTGAAGCTCGGCGCGCGGGTAGTGATGTTGACCGCGCCGGCGGTGGTGTTCTTGCCGTAGAGTGTCCCCTGCGGCCCGCGCAGCACCTCGATCCGCTCGACATCGACGAAATCGAACGTCGAAGCGCCCGCACGGCCGATATAGACGCCGTCGAGGTAGAAGCCGACGCCTTGCTCGATCCCGTCATTGGTCAGCCCGAACGGCGCGCCGAGCCCGCGGATGTTGATCGCCGAATTGCGCGGGTTGCTCGAATAGAATTGCAGCGCGGGCTGGAATTGCTGGAGGCGATTGACGTTGAACGCGCCGGCCTCGGTCAGCGTCTTCTCATCAAGCACCGCGACCGCCAGCGACACGTCCTGCAACCGCTCCTCACGACGGCGAGCGGTGATGACGATATCAGGCGCCGCGTCCGGCGCGGCCTGCGGCTCCTCGACGGGCGCGGGCGGCGGCGCGGCGGTTTGCGGGTCGGCGGCGGCGAGAAGGAGCGGCAGAGCTGCGATCATCGTCGAATCCCCATTTGCTTTTACGACAAATGATTAATTCCCACTTAGTTGCTGGGATAAAAGCCAAGATCGTTTGCAGGCGCACGCAAGCGAAACTTTATGAGCATTGAAAAGATTGCCTATTCCGTCCGGATCGGCCCTTGAACCGGCGATGGAACGCCCCAGATATGCGGTGGCGCGACGCCCAGCCGGGGTCGCGCCATGTGTGAAATCGCTCTTTTGGAGGATTAAGAATGCGACAGTTCGACCTGACCCCCTATCGCCGCTCGACGATCGGCTTCGACCGCCTGTTCGACATGCTCGAGGCATCGGCGCGCCAGACCGGCGACAACTACCCTCCGTTCAACCTCGAGCGCACCGCCGAGGATCACTACCGCATCACGCTCGCCGTCGCCGGGTTCCGCCGCGACGAGATCGAGATCATCGCGCAACAGAACCTGCTGACGGTCAAGGGCAAGAAGGACAAGGACGGCGACCAGTCGGCGTTCCTGCACCTGGGCATCGCGACCCGCAGCTTCGAGCGCCGGTTCGAGCTGGCCGACTTCATCCGCGTCGAGGATGCACGGCTCAACGACGGCCTGCTGACGATCGACCTGGTCCGCGAAGTGCCCGAGGCGCTCAAGCCCCAGACGATCGCGATCAAGACCGGTGCGCCGCTCGCCGCGATCGACACCGCGCCCGAGGAGACGAAGGCCGCGTAACAGTCGAAGGCGCTTCCCCGCTCCCTTGGAAAGCGCCGAAAGGGCGTCCGGGCCGATGGTCCGGGCGCCTTTTTCGTGCGTATCATCAGTCGCCTGGAGTGATCGAAGCCATCGTTTCGGCGAACCGCCAAGGCATCCCGCCCTTGCGCGCCAGGGGCCAGGTCCGCGCCCGATCGCGATCCTCGTACGAAGGGAGTTTGGTCCCTAGACCAGCCGGCTTTTCTTGACCGCCGCCGCAATGAAGCTCGCGAATAGCGGGTGCGGATCGAACGGCTTCGACTTCAATTCCGGGTGGAACTGGACGCCGACGAACCAGGGGTGGTCGGGGCGCTCGACGATTTCGGGGAGCATGCCGTCGGGCGACATGCCGCTGAACACCAGCCCGCCTTTTTCCAGCGCGTCGCGATAGCCGGTATTGACCTCGTAGCGATGGCGGTGGCGCTCCGAAATGTCGGTCGCGCCATAGATCGACGAGACCACGCTGTTGCCGTCGAGTTTCGCGTCATAGGCACCGAGCCGCATCGTCCCGCCCAGGTCGCCGCCCGCCTCGCGCTTCTGAACCCCCTCGTCCGACATCCATTCGGTGATGATGCCGACCACGGGCTCGTCGGTCGGGCCGAACTCGGTCGATGACGCCTTGGTGATGCCGGCGAGGTTCCGCGCGCCCTCGATGCACGCCATCTGCATGCCGAAACAGATGCCGAAATACGGCACCTGCCGCTCGCGCGCGAATTTCACCGAGGCGATCTTGCCCTCCGCCCCGCGCTCGCCGAACGCGCCGGGGACGAGGATCGCGTGCAGCGGTTCGAGATGCTGGGCGACGTCGCTGTCGGCATGCTCGAAAATCTCGGCGTCGATCCAGCGGACGTTGACCTTCACGCGATTGGCGATGCCGCCATGGACCAATGCCTCGTTGAGCGACTTGTAGGCGTCCTGCAGCCCGACATATTTGCCGACCACGCCAACCGTGACCTCGCCCTCGGGGTTGGTCAGGCGATCGGTGATGTCGGTCCAGCGCGTCAGGTTCGGCGCGCCGCCCGGCATGATGCCGAAGGCGTTGAGGACGGCTTCGTCGAGCCCTTCGCCATGATATTGCTCGGGCACCGCATAGATGCTCTTCGCGTCGAGCGCCGGGATGACCGCGGCGGCCGGCACGTTGCAGAACAAGGCGATCTTGGCGCGCTCGCTCGCCGGCAGCGGCTGCTCGCAGCGGCAGACCAGCACGTCGGGCTGCACGCCCAGCGCCGCCAGTTCGCGGACCGAATGCTGGGTCGGCTTGGTCTTCAGCTCGCCCGCCGCCGCGATATAGGGCACCAAAGTGACGTGGATGCTGACCGAATTGCCGCGGCCAAGCTCGTTCCTGAGCTGGCGGATCGCTTCGATGAACGGCAGCGATTCGATGTCGCCGACCGTCCCGCCGATCTCGCACAGCACGAAGTCGAGATCGTCGGTCTCCGCCAGCGCGAACGCCTTGATCGCGTCGGTGACGTGGGGGATGACCTGGACGGTCGCGCCCAGATAGTCGCCGCGCCGCTCGCGCTGGATGATCTGCTGATAGATCCGGCCCGACGTGACGTTGTCCGACTGCCGCGCCGCGACGCCGGTGAAGCGTTCGTAATGGCCAAGGTCGAGGTCGGTTTCCGCCCCGTCGTCGGTGACATAGACCTCGCCGTGCTGATACGGGCTCATCGTGCCCGGATCGACATTGAGATAGGGATCGAACTTCCGGATACGGACGCGATAGCCGCGCGCTTGCAGGAGGGCGGCGAGCGATGCCGCCATGAGACCCTTGCCGAGCGAGGAGACCACGCCGCCGGTAATGAAAATAAACCGCGCCATGGGAGAAAACGCCTAGCTTGGATTGGGGAGGAACGGCAAGCGCGCGAATCCGCTACACCGGCAAAAAAATGCCGATGCAGCGGGCGCAAAGCCGAAAATTACTTCTTGGGCGCGGTCGTATTGCCAGCGGGCGCCGCGCTGTTGGTGACGCCCGGGAAGCTCAGATTGGTGTTGCCGCCGACGCCCGCCGCCGCATTCGCCGCATCGCCGCCGAACGCACCGCCATTGGGCAGCGGCTGGTTCGGCGCCGGCGCGGTCGGCGCGGTGCGCTTGATCGAGGTGTCGACCGTGGTCGCGTGGCGCGTCGCCGCCAGGAACGCGAGCAGGATCGACAGAATGACGAACGCCGTCGCCAGGATCGCGGTCGACCGCGTCAGGAAGTCCGCCGCGCCGCGCGCCGACATCAGGCCGGCCGGGCTGCCGCCGCCGGTCAGTCCGCCGCCCTCCGACCGCTGCATCAGGATGACCGTGACGAGCGCGAACGCGATCAGGAAGTGGACGACGAGCAGGAAGCTGAACAGCATGGAAGGACTTGAGCCTGAAATTGCGAAAGCGGGCACATAGGCGAGCCGGTCGGCCCGATCAACCGGCGTCTGTCCACGAATGGCGGCCCGCCCGCCCGGTTCGCGCGACATTTCCGCACCCGCGCTGAAACCAAGCAGGCTTTGCGCACGTTGTTACGGCACCGATCCGCCCTTTTTCGAGCATTCGATGTGAGCAAGGCCATGAACGTCGCCGCAACTTTCGCCGCTCCGCCGCTGACGCGATGGATGAATACCCTGGTCGATTATGTCCGGTCAGGGGAACCGGACCTGACCAACCGCCAGATGGCGCTGCTGATGGTGGTCTATCTGAGCCCGGGGCCGCATACGGTGCGCGGATTGGCGCGGGCGCTCAATGTGTCTAAGCCCGTCGTGACGCGTGCCTTGAACAGGCTGGGCGGCCTCGGCTATCTGCGCCGCCAGCGCGACGATACCGACAAACGCAACATCTTCATCGCGCGGACGACCGAAGGGGCAGACTTTCTTGAAGAATTCGGACAATTTGTGGGAGAAAGCGACGCACCCGGCACCCGCCGCGCCACCGCGTAAGAGCTTCGCGCTGACCGGTCGTTCGGTCCCGATCGACCCGCGCCACAATGCCGTTCGCCCCGACCTCGCCGATATCCGCCTCGCCGAATACGTATTCGCGCCGCATTATGCCGCACCGATGCCCTGCACGGTGACGCGCGCGGTCGTGCTGCATGCCGGGCCGTCGCCCGCTTCCGAGGCCCTCGCCGAATTGCAATTCGGCGAGACGTTCGAATGCCTGGAGGTCTTGCGCGAGGTCGCCTGGGGCGTGTCGCCCGACCGGCGGCTGGCCGGCTATGTCGATCGCGATGCGTTGGACCAGGTCAAGTGAGCGTCAGCGTCTTCATCGATGGCGGGCACGGGACGACCGGGCTGGAGATCGCCGAACGGCTGGCGGGGCGCGACGATATCGCGCTGATCGTGCTCGACGATGCCCGGCGCAGGGATGAAGCGGCCCGCGCCGAGGCGCTCAACCAGGCCGATTTCGTGATCCTCTGCCTGCCCGACGACGCCGCGCGTGAAGCGGTCGGAATGATCTCATCGGCCAGGACGCGCGTCATCGACGCATCGAGCGCGCATCGCGTCGCCGATGGCTGGACCTATGGCTTTCCCGAACTGGAGGCCGGCCAGCAAGCCGCGATCGCCGCCGCGCCGCGGGTCAGCAATCCGGGCTGCTATCCGACCGGCTTCCTCGCGCTCGTGCGGCCGTTGGTGAGGGCGGGGCTGATCCCCGCCGGCTGGCCGCTCAGCGTCAACGCGCTGTCGGGCTATTCGGGCGGCGGCAAATCGATGATCGCCGAGTTCGAAAACGGCGAATCCCCGACGCGCGCCCGCGCCTATGGCCTCGACCTCGCGCACAAGCATATCGCCGAGATGCGCAAGCATGCCGGGATCGAGCATCCGCCGATCTTCCAGCCGGGCGTCGCCGACACCTATCGCGGGATGATCGTCGAGGTGCCGCTGCCGCTCCACGCCCTCCCCGCCAGGCCGACGCTGGGGCGAATCGAGGCAATGCTGAAGGAAGCCTATGCCGGTTCGCCGCTGGTCCGCGTCGCGCCGGGCGACGTCAAATTCGTGCGGATCGAGGATGACGCGGGAACCGACCGGCTGACCTTGCGCGTTTGCGGCAACGATGCGACCGGCCAGGCCCGGCTGATCGCGACGCTCGACAATCTCGGCAAGGGCGCGGCGGGCGCGGCGGTGCAGAATCTCAATATCATGGCCGGGTTCGACGCGATCGCCGGCCTGACACTTTGAAGGAAAGGTCGATAATGTCCGTAACGCGCCAGCCGCTCGACAAATTGCTGCTGTTCGGCGCGACCGGCGACTTGTCGCAGCGCATGCTGCTGCCGTCGCTCTACGGGCTCGACGAGGACGGGCTGCTGCCCGCCGACATGACGATCACCGGCGCCGCGCGCACCGCGATGGGCGACGAGGCGTTCCGCGCGTTCGCGAAGGACGCGCTCGAAAAATACCTGCCCGCCGACCGCAAGGAAAAGGACAAGATCGCGTCCTTCCTGAAGCGGCTCAACTACCAGACGCTCGACGTCACCAAGATGGAGCATTTCACGCGCATCTCGGACGAACTCGGCGACACGTCGAAGGGGCTGGCGATTTTCCTGTCGACCGCGCCGAGCCTGTTCGAGCCGAGCATCAAGGGGCTGGACGCGGCCGGTTTCACCCACGGCAACGTCCGCATCGGGCTGGAAAAGCCGCTCGGCTACGATCTGGCGTCGAGCCGGGAGATCAACGACGCCGTCGCATCGGTCTTTCCGGAAGACCGCATCTATCGATTCGACCATTATCTGGGCAAGGAAACCGTCCAGAACATCCTGGCGTTGCGCTTCGGCAATTCATTCTTCGAGCCGGTGTGGAACACGCACGGCATCGACAACGTCCAGATCACCATCGCCGAGACGGTCGGGCTGGAGGAGCGCGCCGGCTATTATGACGGCGCGGGCGCGTTGCGCGACATGGTCACCAACCATATCCTCCAGTTGCTCGCGCTGATCGCCATGGAACCGCCGGCGCGGTACGACAAGGACGCGATCCGCGACGAAAAGGCCAAGGTCTTCCGCTGCCTGCGGATGCTCACGCCGGAAGAGGTGCCGAACACCACCGTGACCGGGCAATATGGTCCAGGCGCGGTCAACGGCGAGATCGTCAAGGGCTATCTCGACGAACTCGGCAAGCCCTCGTCCACCGAGACGTTCGTCGCGATCAAGGCCAACATCGACAATTGGCGCTGGCAGGGCGTGCCCTTCTACCTGCGCACCGGCAAGCGCATGGCGGTGCGCCGCAGCGAGATCGCGATCCAGTTCAAGCCGGTTCCGCATTCGATGTTCGCTGGACGGGGCGGGCTGCTCCAGCCCAACCGGCTGATCATCCGGTTGCAGCCCGAAGAATATATCCAGATGCTGGTGATGGCGAAGGAGCCGGGGCTCGACCGCGACGGCGTCCACCTGCGCGAAGTGCCGCTCAACCTCAGCCTCGACGCGGAATTCGCCGGCACGCGCCGCCGCATCGCCTATGAACGCCTGCTGCTCGACCTGATCGAGGGCGACCAGACCTTGTTCGTGCGCCGCGACGAGGTGGAGGCGCAATGGGCCTGGACCGACGCGATCCGCGCCGGCTGGGCGGCGAACGACATGAAGCCCAAATCCTACGCCTCGGGCAGCTGGGGCCCCTCCACCTCGATCGCGCTGACCGAGCGGGACGGGGTGACCTGGCAGGACGACTGATCAAGAACATTCGTCACCCCGGGCTTGACCCGGGGTCCCGCTTAGTCGTTCTGGCAGCAGAAGCGGGATGCCGGATCAAGTCCGGCATGACGAAAGAGAAAGCACAATCATGGCCGTGAACGAAGAAATCGAATGGTGGGACTATGACGATGCCGAGGAGATGGCCGAGGCCGTCGCCGGCGACATACAGTTCATCATCGAAAGCGCGATCGACGCGCGCGGCGCCGCGGTCGTCGCGCTCGCCGGGGGCAAGACCCCCCTGCCCATCTACGCCAGGCTGAGCGAGGCCAAGCTCGACTGGAAGCGCGTGACGATCATCCCGGGCGACGAGCGCATCGTGCCGCTGGGCGACCCGCTGTCGAACGTGACCGCGCTGGCCAAGACCTTCCTGCCCAAGGGCGCGCGGGTGATGCCGATCGTCCCGACCGCGACCGCCGATTACAAGGCGGCCGGGCGGTCGGCCGACGCGCTGATGCAGGACCTGCACTGGCCGCTCGATCTGTGCCTGCTCGGCGTCGGCGCGGACGGGCATACCGCGTCGATCTTCCCCGGCCCCGACTTCGACGAAGCGCTGAACGGCCCGAAGGAACGCCGCGCGCTCGGCGTGATGCCCGATCCGATGCCGGCCGACGCTCCCGTCGCGCGCGTGACGCTGAGCCGCGCGGCGATCGTGTCGTCGGCTTCGGTGATGATCGCGGTGACCGGCGACGCCAAGCGCAGGGTGATCGCGGATGCGATCAGCCAGGGCGCGGGGTCGCCCTACCCGATCGGCCGCGTGCTGGCCGATACCGAACTGCCCGTCGATATCCACTGGGCGCCGTGATCGACGCGCGAATACGTATTTAGCCTCTCGATCGTCACCCCGGCCTTGTGCCGGGGTCCACGGTGCAGCAAAGCGTCGAGTGATGAGATGCGCACCACGGTGGATGCCGCGACAAGCCCGGCATGACGAGGAGATGTGATGAACCCTGCCGTTTCCGCCGTCACCGATCGCATCATCGAGCGTTCGCGCGCGCGGCGTACCGCGTATCTCGACCTCATCGCCCGCGAGCGGGACGCCGGGCTCAAGCGGCCGATGCTCGGCTGCGCCAACCTCGCCCATGGCTATGCCGGGACCGAGGAAGACCGCGACGCGATGAAGGCCGATCGCGGCATGAACATCGGCATCGTCACCTCCTATAACGACATGCTGTCGGCGCACGCGGTCTATTACCGCTATCCCGAGCAGATGAAGGTCTGGGCGCGCGAAGCCGGCGCGACCGCGCAAGTGGCCGGCGGCGTGCCGGCGATGTGCGATGGCGTGACGCAAGGCTATCCGGGCATGGAATTGTCGCTGTTCAGCCGCGACACGATCGCGCTGAGCACGGCCGTGGCCTTGAGCCACGGCATGTTCGAGGGCGCGGCGTTGCTCGGCATTTGCGACAAGATCGTGCCGGGGCTGCTGATGGGCGCGCTGCGCTTCGGCCATCTGCCGATGATCCTGATCCCCGGCGGGCCGATGCGCACGGGCCTGGCCAACAAGGCCAAGGCGGCGGTGCGCGAAGCCTATGCGGAAGGGAAGGTCGGGCGCGACGAACTGCTCGACGCGGAGATCGGCGCCTATCATTCGAAAGGCACCTGCACCTTTTACGGCACCGCCAACACCAATCAGATGATGATGGAGGTGATGGGCCTCCACATGCCCGGCGCGGCCTTCGCCAATCCAGGCACCAAGCTGCGCCAGGAACTGACCCGCGCCGCGACGCATCGGCTGGCCACGATCGGCTGGGAGGGCGACGATTATCGCCCGCTGGGGCTGTGTGTCGACGAGAAGGCGATCGTCAACGCCGCGGTCGGCCTGCTCGCGACCGGCGGCTCGACCAACCACCTGATGCACCTTCCCGCCATTGCCCGCGCCGCCGGGATCACGATCGATTGGGATGATTTCGACGCGCTGAGCCGCGTCGTGCCGCTGGTCGCGCGCGTCTATCCCAACGGATCGGCCGATGTGAACGGGTTCGAGGATGCCGGCGGCATGCCGTTCGTCATCCGCGAATTGCTTGGCGCCGGACTGCTCCACGGCGATATCCTGACCGTCGCGGGCAAATTCGCGGACTACGGCAAGCGGCCGGTGGTCGATGGCGACGATCTGCGCTGGGAAGATCCGGGCGCGAGCGGCGATGAGACGATCCTGCGCCCCGCCGCCAGTCCGTTTTCGCCCGAAGGCGGCTTCCGCATCCTCGCCGGCAATCTCGGCCGCGCGTGCATCAAGGTGTCGGCGGTCGATCGCGAACGCTGGGTGATCGAGGCCCCGGCCCGCGTGTTCGACGACCAGGCCGATGTCCAGGCGGCGTTCAAGGCGGGCGAACTCGACCGCGACGTCGTGGTGGTCGTCCGTTTCCAGGGACCGCGCGCCAACGGCATGCCCGAATTGCACAAGCTCACTCCGCCGCTCGGCGTGCTGCAGAACAAGGGGTTCAAGGTCGCGCTGGTCACCGACGGCCGCATGTCGGGCGCGTCGGGCAAGGTGCCGGCGGCGATCCATTGCTCGCCCGAGGTGCTCGGCGGCGGCCCGCTGGGCAAGGTGCGCGACGGTGACCTCGTTCGGCTCGACGCGGTCAACGGCACGCTCGACGCTTTGGTCGACGCGGCCGCGTGGGATGCCCGCGACCCGGCCCAGGCGCCACCGGCGGCCGAAGGGATGGGCCGCGAGTTGTTCGGGCTGTTCCGTGGGGCGGCCGACGAAGCCGAACTGGGCGCATCGGCGATTTTCGCGGGAGCTGGTTTGTGATGGAAGTCGTCGCGGTCGATATCGGGGGCACGCATGCCCGCTTCGCCATCGCCGAGGTGGATGGCGGCAAGGTCGTATCGCTCGGCAAGGAAATCACGCAGAAGACCGCCGAGCACGCCTCGCTCCAGACCGCGTGGCAGGATTTCGAGCGCCAGTACGGCAAGCCGCTGCCCAAGGCGGCCGCCCTGTCCGTCGCGTCGCCGGTCGGCGGCGAGGTCATCAAGCTGACCAACAATCCCTGGATCATCCGCCCCGCGCTGATCCCCGAACGGCTCGGCGCCGATACCTATGTCATCGTCAATGATTTCGGCGCGATCGCCCACGCCGTGGCGCAATTGCCGGACGAGGACTTCCTCCACATCTGCGGCCCCAGGCGACCGCTGACCCGCGAAGGCGTGACCTCGATCTGCGGCCCCGGCACCGGGCTCGGCGTCGCGGGCGTGCTGCATGCCAGAGGCACCTACCATGTGCTGCCCACAGAAGGTGGGCATGTCGATTTCGCCCCGCTCGACGGCTTCGAGGATGCGATGCTGAAGCGGCTGCGCAAGACCTTCACGCGCGTGTCGGCCGAACGCGTCTGCGCCGGGCCGGCGATCGTCGCGATCTACGAGACCTTGGCGGAGATCGAGGGCAAGCCGGTCCACCACCTCGACGACAAGGCGATCTGGGGACTGGCGTTCGAAGGGTCGGACAGCTTGGCCCTCGCCGCGCTCGACCGCTTCGTCCTCGCGCTCGGCGCGTTCGCCGGCGACCTCGCGCTGACCCAGGGCGCGAAGGACGTCGTCATCGCCGGCGGGCTCGGCCTCAGGCTCAAGGACCATTTCGCCCGGTCCGGCTTCGCCGAGCGCTTCACCGCCAAGGGGCGCTTTCAGCAGATGATGGCGAACGTGCCCGTAAAGCTCATCACCCACCCCCAGCCCGGCCTCTACGGCGCCGCGGCGGCCTTCGCACAGGAACACGCCCAATGAACATCGCAGCCATCATGCGCGCCGCGCCGGTCATCCCGGTGATCGTGATCGACGACCTGGCGACCGCGAGGCCGCTCGCCGAAGCATTGGTCGCGGGCGGCTTGCCCGCGCTCGAAGTGACGATGCGCACGCCGGTCGCGCTGGACGCGATCCGCGCGATGAAGCAGGTGCCCGGCGCGATCGTCGGCGCGGGGACGGTGGTCAACACCGAACAGTTCGAGCAAGTGATGGACGCCGGCGTCGAGTTCATCGTCTCGCCCGGCCTGACCGAGCGGCTCGCCGAACCGATCATCGCGAGCGGCGTGCCCTATCTGCCGGGTATCGCCAATTCGGCCGACATCATGCGCGGGCTCGACCTTGGCCTGACGCACTTCAAGTTCTTCCCCGCCGAGGCCAATGGCGGATTGAAGGCGCTCAAGAGCCTCGCCGCGCCCTTCTACCAGTGCAAATTCTGCCCGACCGGCGGGGTGAGCGAGGCGAATGCGCCCGACTGGCTGGCATTCGAGCCCGTACTGTGCGTCGGCGGCAGCTGGGTATGCAGCGGGACGCCGACCGAGGTCGAGGCGAAGGCGCGCGCGGCGGCAGCCCTTCGCCGCTAGAGCGTACTCCACCCAGGTAGAAGCGGATGTGGTGCTCCGGCGAAGGCCGGAGCGTTGGCACGTCGGACTTCGATCGCCACCGCTCCGGCCTTCGCCGGAGCACGACCCAGGGTGTCCGCACCACAGTAAGCGTAGCCTGGAGGCCGCCTTGCGCGGCGCGCGCGTCACAGGCTGACTGCCGCTCTTTTGGGGAGCGGCGAAGTTGGGCGATGACGAGGGCGATGGAGCGAGTGGTCATTCGAGCGGT
>Ga0153956_1001358_pt1 | contig 21866 bp, 23 predicted proteins | sample TSFL040MetaG_FD_104704 | JGI IMG/M metagenome (GOLD analysis project Ga0153956, IMG submission 104704) | Attine ant fungus gardens microbial communities from Florida, USA - TSFL040 MetaG | ecosystem: Host-associated > Fungi > Mycelium > Unclassified | place: USA: Florida, Wekiwa Springs... | reverse complement strand
GAAGCGGACTTCTGAACCTGAACCACACGAGAATCATAAACTTGCCAGTGTCCCTTTAATTCCGAAGTTCGCATCAAAGGTCGCCGCAAGGACATGCGAACTTCGGAATCGGGACACTAGCGGCGACCGCGACGAACACCAGCGTCGTGACCGGCAGCCAGTTGTCGCGGAGATCGCGCAGCGAGGTGTCGCAGGCGGCGTCGAGCAGCACCGGTGCGACAAACAGCGCCGGCGCGAGGTCCGGCTCCAGTGTCCATGACGGGCCCGACGGCCAGAAATGTCGGGTAGGGGATGCCGTACGCCCCGCCAGCGCCGACAAGGCCACGGCGGCAAGCAACAGGCCGATGATCCATTCAAGCGTCGGCAATCAGGAATCCCTGCGGCGTCGGCTGCGATCGCGCGGATCGGAAGTTGGCATTGGTGTATCCGGGCGTCCTGTTCCGATATACATTGCCTGGGTTTTCAATCCTTCCAGCTCCGTGCGATGCAAAGCCGTTTTCCAACACTGGTCTCCGCTGTCTTGCTTGGCGCGACTCTGGGGATGCCGTTCCGCATCGCGGCGGCGGTCCAGGAGCCTGCCGCCGATCAGCGGCTCGATGCCGGAGTCTGCGCGGTTGCCGTGGCCGCCGGCGATGCCGAGGCGATCATCGGCAAATGCGGGGCGGTCATCGACAACCGGACGATGGCGAAGGCCGATCGCGTCCATGCGCTGATCGCACGCGCCGGTGTCTTCGCCCGGCGCGGGCAGGATCAGCGCGCGCTTGCCGACTACAGCGTCGCCGTGATGCTCGATCCGGCGCAGCCGAACGCTTTCAACCTCCGCGGCGAAATCTTTCGCCGGCGGGGCGACCGGCCCCGCGCGCTGGCCGACTTTCGCGCGGCGCTGAAGCTCGATCCGCATCATGCGGCGGCACGGGACAACTATCGGTCGCTGGTGCGGGAACTGGAGCGGATCGGGGCGCGGATGCCCCTTAAGAACAAGGCGCGCCACCCTTGAAATGGAAGCCCATCCCGTGACAATGAGGCGCAACAGCCCGGCATCGCGTGGGCGGGAGAACGCCATGAATATCCAGGGAAAAAGCCAATATCGTGACGCGTATGCCCGTGCGCTCGGCGATCCCGATGGCTTCTGGGCGGAGGCGGCGCGCGAGATCGACTGGATATCGCCCGCGCACAAGATCTTCGATCCGTCCATGGGGCTTTACGGGCGCTGGTTCGCCGGCGCCGTGGTCAACACCTGCTACAACGCGCTGGACCGCCACGTCGCCGGCGGTCGTGCCGATCAGCTCGCATTGATCCATGATTCGCCGCTGGCCAATCCGGGCGGGCCGAGCGCGATCACGACATTCACCTACGCCGAACTGCTCAAGGAAGTTCGGACGCTTGCGGCGGTGATGCAGGATTTCGGCGTGACCAAGGGCGACCGGGTCGTCCTCTACATGCCGATGGTGCCGGAAGCCGTCGTGGCGATGCTGGCCTGCGCGCGCATCGGCGCGGTGCACTCGGTGGTGTTCGGCGGTTTCGCGGCCAAGGAACTGGCGACGCGGATCGACGATGCCCAGCCGAAACTGATCTTTTCGGCGAGCTGCGGATTGGAGCCCGGCCGCATCGTGCAGTACAAGCCGCTGCTCGACGAGGCGATCGCTATCGCGGCGGCCAAGCCGCAGGCCTGCCTGATCCTGCAACGGCCACAGCAGTCCTGCGACCTGGTCGCGGGCCGCGATCACGACTGGACGGCGCTGCGCGACGCCGCGATGGCCGCGAAGAAATCCGCGCCGTGCGTGCCGGTCGCCGCCACCGATCCGCTCTACATCCTCTACACCTCGGGCACGACCGGCATTCCCAAGGGCGTGGTGCGCGACAATGGCGGGCATCTGGTCGCGCTGAAATGGTCGATGTTCAATCTCTACGGCGTCAAGCCGGGCGAGGTCTGGTGGTGCGGCTCCGACATCGGCTGGGTGGTCGGCCACAGCTACATCGTCTACGGGCCGCTGATTCATGGCGCGACCTCGATCATGTATGAGGGCAAGCCGATCGGCACGCCCGATGCCGGCGCATTCTGGCGCGTGATCTCGCAACACAAGGCGGCGGCGTTCTTCACCGCGCCGACGGCGTTCCGCGCGATCAGGAAGGAAGACCCGGACGGGGCCTCGATCCGCAAATACGATCTCTCGAAATTCCGCACGCTGTTCCTGGCCGGCGAGCGCGCCGATCCGCCGACGGTGGACTGGGCGGAGCAGCAGTTGAAGGTGCCGGTCATCGACCACTGGTGGCAGACCGAGACCGGCTGGTGCATCGCCGGCAATCCGGTCGGCCTCGGCCTGCTGCCGGTGAAGCACGGCTCGCCGACGGTGCCGATGCCGGGTTATCAGGTCGACGTGGTCGACGAGGCGGCGAAACCGGTCCCCGCCGGTGCGATGGGCTCGATCGTCATCAAGCTGCCGATGCCGCCGGGCTGCCTGCCGACGCTGTGGGAGCAGGACGCGCGCTGCAGGGAAGCCTACTTCAACGAATTCCCCGGCTATTACAAAACCTCGGACGCCGGCTACAAGGACGAGGACGGCTATGTCTTCGTCATGGGCCGCACCGACGACATCATCAACGTCGCGGGTCATCGGCTGTCCACCGGCGGCATGGAGGAAATTCTGGCCTCGCATCCCGACGTCGCGGAATGCGCCGTGCTTGGGATCAACGACACCATCAAGGGCGAGGTGCCGTGCGGCCTCCTGGTGCTCAAGGCCGGCGTGACGCGCGATCCCGCGGAAATCGAGAAGGATGTCGTGGGGCTGGTGCGCGAGAAGCTCGGCCCGGTCGCGGCATTCAAGCTCGCGATCGTCGTGAACCGGCTGCCCAAGACCCGCTCCGGAAAAATCCTGCGCGGCACCATCAAGAAGATCGCCGACGGCGACGCCTGGACCATGCCCGCGACGATCGAGGATCCCAAGGTGCTCGACGAGATTCAGGGCGCGCTGAAGGGCCGGATATGAGTTGCGGTTCGGGATCGCCGATGGACTTACAATCCCCGCAATCGGGCTTGAACAGTCGCCAAGTTGAAATGAACCCGGGGTCGGCCATGCGACTGATGACATCGACGCGTTTCGCCATCGTGGCTCTGGCCGCGCTGTCGCTCGCGGGCTGCGCCAACCTCGAACGGCACAATCCCAGCGCGGTCTCGCAGGCCGACGACGACACGTATTGCCAGGCCCATGGCGGCCCGCAGGGCTCGGCGGCCTATGTCGCCTGCCGCAAGGACCGCGATGTCGCCGCCACCCAGTCGGATCGCATGGAGCGCACCCACCGCAATCTCGCCGAGCGCATGCTGAACGGGCAGTAGCCCGGATTGTGCGCGGGGACGGCGGCAGAGTTTGGGGGTACCGGACATCACGCCACCAAACAAAAACGCGGCGGGTGATCCGCCGCGTTTCGATATGTCCGCTGGCTGAATTTCCGAAGCCGCGAAGACCTACTCCTCGTCCTGCTTCTTGCCGCCGCCGATGGTCTTGAGCTTGGCGAACACGGCGTCGAGGTTGAGGTCGTCGCTGCTCTTTTCGGAGGTTTCGGTCTCGCCGTCCTTGCGCGTGGTCTCGGACGCCGGCAGCAGCGTGGCGCCGCCGTACTGCTGATCGGTCGGCTTTTCCTTGGCGGCGCGCTGCACCTCGAAATCGAGTTCGAGCTGCGTGCAGAGACCGAGCGTCACCGGATCCATCGGCGTCAGGGTCGAGGCGTTCCAGTGGGTGCGGTCGCGGACGCTGGCGATGGTGGTTTTCGTCGTGCCGACGAGACGCATGATCTGCGCGTCCTTCAACTCGGGATGGCTGCGCACCAGCCAGAGGATGGCGCTCGGCCGCTCATGGCGGCGCGACACCGGCGTGTAGCGCGGGCCCTTCTTCTTGGCGGCGGGCGGCAGCACCACCTTGCTCTCGCTGAGCCTGAGGCGGTAATCGGGGTCTTTCTCGCCCTTTTCGATCTCGTCGCGGGTCAACTGGCCGGTGGAGATGGGGTCCATGCCCTTGATGCCCTGGGCGGCGTCGCCGTCGGCGATGGCGCGGACCTCGAGCGGGTGCATCTTGGTGAAATCGGCGACCTGGTCGAACGACAGGGCGGTATTGTCGACGAGCCACACGGCAGTCGCCTTCGGCATCAGCGGTGCATTGCTCATGGCAAATCTCCTTTGCGCTTCGCCCGCCCCTCAGGGGCGAAGCCTTTTGGTCATCGGCGATGACGGGAATTGGCTCTATATAAGCCGTCAGGGGCGGGGCGTGCAATGGGTTGCCGGTTCTGGCCGTTTCGTCTGCGGAACGGCCTTGACAGCGCCCGAAAGCCGTCCCAAGTCGTTATTCATCAAATCCTTATTCAATATTGGCCGTTCCCGCCCTGCCGGTCAGGGGCGATTCGGTCCCGGATCGCCGCATGAACGCCAAACCGACCCTCAAGATCGTGCTTTGTTCTCCCCGCGGCTTCTGTGCCGGGGTTGTCAGGGCCATCGACACCGTGGAACGGGCGCTGACGCTGTACGGCGCGCCGGTTTATGTGCGTCATGAGATCGTCCATAACCGCTATGTGGTCGACAGCCTCCGCGCCAAGGGCGCGATTTTCGTCGAGGAACTGGCCGAGATCCCCGACGACACCAAGGCGCCTGTGGTGTTTTCCGCCCATGGTGTCCCCAAGTCGGTTCCTGCCGATGCGCAGAAACGTAATTTCTTCTCGCTGGATGCGACCTGTCCGCTGGTGACCAAGGTTCACCGCGAGGCGGCGATCCATTTCAAGCGCGGCCGCGAAATCCTGCTGATCGGCCACTCCCATCATCCGGAAGTCGTCGGCACGGTCGGGCAGTTGCCGCCGGGCGCGGTGACGCTGATCGAGACGGCGGAAGATGCCGCGACCTTCATGCCGAAGAATCCCGACAACCTTGCCTTCGTGACGCAGACCACGCTGTCGATCGACGACACCGCCGAAATCGTTGCGATGCTGAAACAGCGGTTCCCGAACATCAACGGCCCGCACAAGGAAGACATCTGCTACGCCACCACCAACCGTCAGCTTGCGGTGAAGAAGGTGGCGCCGGTGGTGGATGCGCTGATCGTGGTGGGTGCTCCGAACTCGTCGAACTCGCAGCGGCTGCGTGAAGTCGCCGAGCGCGAAGGTTGTCGCATCGCGGTGCTGGCGCAGCGCGCCAGCGACCTCGACTGGAGCAAGTTCGAGGGCATCAAGAGCCTCGGCATCACCGCGGGCGCTTCGGCGCCGGAAGTGATCGTCGAGGAGATCATGGGCGCCTTCGCCGCGCGCTACGAACTCGATGTCGAGACGGTCTCTGCGGCGGAAGAGAACGAATTCTTCCCGTTGCCGCGTTCGCTGCGGCCCGACGCGGCCGAATAGGCGCGCGAACTTCGCAATGGGGACACGAGATGGCGGTCTACACCGACGTTGCCGCCGAGGATCTCGCGGACTTCCTGAAAGGCTATGACATCGGCGAACTGCGCTCCTACAAGGGCATCGCCGAAGGCGTCGAGAATTCCAATTATCTTCTGCATACGAGCAGGGGCGCCTATATCCTCACGCTTTACGAGAAGCGGGTGGCGGCGAACGATCTTCCGTATTTCCTCTCGCTGATGGCGCATCTGGCGGCGCGCGGTGTCCATTGTCCGCAGCCGGAGAAGAACCGCCGCGGCGAGGTTTGCAGCCAGCTCGCCGGCCGCCCGGCGGCCATTATCAATTTCCTCGAAGGCATGTGGCCGCGCCGGCCCACGGCGGCGCATTGCGCAGGCGTCGGCGACGCGCTGGCGCGGATGCATCTCGCCGGAAATGACTTTCCGCTGGTTCGCGACAATCCGCTCTCGGTCGCGGGCTGGCGGACGCTGTTCGACGCGGCCGCGCCGCGCGCCGACAGCGTGCAGGCGGGCCTGCGCGATTTTCTTGCGCGCGAACTCGATCGCCTCGCCGCGCGCTGGCCGGACGATCTTCCGGTCGGGGTGATTCATGCGGACCTGTTTCCGGACAATGTGTTCTTTCTCGGCGACAAGGTGTCCGGACTGATCGACTTTCCGTTCGCCTGCAACGATATCCTCGCCTATGACGTCGCGATCTGCCTCAATGCGTGGTGCTTCGAGCCCGATCATTCCTTCAACGTCACCAAGGCGCGGGCGTTTCTCGGTGCCTATAGCCGCATCCGCGCGCTGTCCGAAGCCGAGCAGGCGGCGCTGCCGCTGCTGGCGCGCGGCGCGGCGCTGCGGTTTCTCCTGACGCGGCTGGTCGATGTCCTCAACGTGCCCGCGGGCGCGCTGGTGAAGCCGAAGGATCCGCTCGAATACGTCCGCAAGCTGCGTTTCCAGCAAGGCGTCGGGAGCATCCGCGACTACGGCGTGCCATCGTCCGGGTGCGCGGCGTGAGCGATTCCGGTTTGCCGCACGTCACGATCTTCACCGACGGCGCCTGTTCGGGAAATCCCGGGCCGGGCGGCTGGGGTGCGATTCTCCGTTTTGGAGAGATCGAGAAGGAATTGAAGGGCGGCGAGCCGCACACCACCAACAACCGGATGGAATTGCTGGCGGCGATCTCCGCGCTGGAAGCCTTGAAGAAGTCCGCATCGGTCGATCTTACCACCGACAGCCAGTACGTCCGGCAGGGCATCACGAGCTGGATTCACAACTGGAAACGTAACGGCTGGCGCACGGCCGACAAGAAGCCGGTGAAGAATGCCGACCTCTGGCAGCGGCTCGACGCGGCGTTGAAGCCGCACGAGGTGCGCTGGCACTGGATCAAGGGCCACGCCGGCCACGACGAGAACGAACGCGCCGATCAACTCGCGCGCGAGGGCGTGGCGATGGCGCGTCTGCAGATGGCGGGCGGAAAATAACAAGGCGTCATCCCAAGGCGCGCGCATTTTTGCGCGCCTCGAAGGATATGCCACACGGCGAACCGTCATCCTTCGAGGCTCGCCCAAACGGGGCTCGCACCTCAGGATGACGGCGCTCGTCGTTCAGTCGATCACAGCTGCCCGAGCAGCGTGTCGCCGCCGGAAACCTCGACCTTGCCGGGCGCCGGCTCGAGGTTGAGCTTCTTCACCACGCCGTCCTCGACCAGCATCGAGTAGCGCTTGGAGCGGATGCCGAGGCCGTTGCCGGAGGCATCGAGCTCCATGCCGATCGCCTTGGCGAATTCGGCGTTGCCATCGGCGAGAAAGGTCGCCTCGTTGCGCTGGTCGGTATCGCGCTTCCAGGCGCTCATGACGAAGGCATCGTTGACCGAAACGATCGCGATTTCGTTCACGCCCTTGTCCTTCATGGCGTAGGCGTTGAGGAAGATGCTCGGCAGGTGCATCTTGTGGCAGGTGCCGGTGTAGGCGCCGGGCACGGCGAACAGCGCGACCTTCTTGCCCTTGAAGACATCATCGGTGCTTTTCACCTGAACCCCGTCTTCCGTCATGACGCGGAATTTCGCGTCGGGCAGGCGGTCGCCAACTTGGATGGTCATCGTCGCTTCTCCCTGAACTGTGCGCAGAGTCTTTAGACCGGACGCGCACCCGGCACAATATTGGACCGCGGTGAAACGGTGAGCGGAGGGTCGTTCACCGTTCTGTCGTCAGCCTGCGAAGCCGCCCTCGTCGAGAAAAGCCTGCTCCTCGGGTGTGGTCGCGCGCCCCAGAACCTGATTGCGATGCGGAAAGCGGCCGAACCGCCGGACGATATCGGCATGGACTTGCGCGAACTTGACATTGTCCGGCCTGCCGCCGCCGCCCTGAAACAGCGCGATGCAGCGGTCCTGATCCGCGAGCCGTTCGGAATGCATGAAGGGCATGTAGAGGAATTCGACGAGACCGGGATCGATGCGCTTGTCGGCGCCGCGGGCAACGGCGCGGCTCGCGACCTCGAGCGCCTGGGCGTCGGTCGAGAACGCGCGGGCATCGCCGCGAAACATGTTGCGGGGAAACTGGTCGAGCACGATCACCAGCGCCAGGGCACCGTCATCGGTGGCTTCCCACGCTGCAAGCTGGCCGGCGGCCGCCTTCCGCCACAGGTCGAGAAAGCGGCGTCGCACCTCGTCGTCGAACGCGTCGTTCTTCGTGTACCATTTGGCTTGGCCGGCATCGCGCCAGAAAGCGAGAATGTCGGCAGGGGTCGTGAGATTGGGCTGAGACATAAGAGGCCGTGAGGTTGCTGGCTTACCTCTCCCCGTTCTCACGGGGAGAGGTCGTCGCGAATGCGCCGGGTGAGGGGCTTGATGTCTCTATCAAGGGTGATGCGAATGAGAGACTGGGCCCCTCACCCCAACCTTCTCCCCGCAAGAGCGGGGCGAGGGAGAGAGACTAAGCCGCCGCCTTCTTCTCGTCGCGCAGTTCGCGGCGGAGGATCTTGCCGACGTTGGTCTTCGGCAGCGCGTCGCGGAACTCGATCTGCTTCGGCACCTTGTAGGCGGTGAGCTGCGTGGCGGCGAACTTGACGATGTCCTCCGCGGTGACGTTCGGATCCTTCTTCACCACGAAGGCCTTCACCGCCTCGCCGGACTTCTTGTCCTCGATGCCGATCACGGCGCATTCCAGCACGCCCGGATGGCTCGCGATCACGTCCTCGATTTCGTTCGGATAGACGTTGAAGCCGGACACCAGGATCATGTCCTTCTTGCGGTCGACGATCCTGGTGTAGCCGTCGGCGGACATCACGCCGATGTCGCCGGTGCGGAAGAAGCCGTCCGCCGTCATCACCTGCGCGGTCTCGTCCGGCCTGTTCCAGTAGCCCGCCATCACCTGCGGACCCTTGGCGCAGATTTCGCCGGGCTCGCCGAGCGGCACTTCCCTGCCTTCGTCGTCGCGGATGGAAATCCAGGTCGAGGGCACCGGAAGCCCGATCGAGCCCGAGAACTTGTCGGTGTCGGCGGGATTGCAGGTCAGCGTCGGCGAGGTTTCCGACAGGCCGTAACCTTCCGACAGCGCGCATCCCGTGGTCTTCAGCCATTTCTCCGCGACCGCCCTCTGCGTCGCCATGCCGCCGCCGAACGAGGTTTTGAGCTTCGAGAAGTCGAGCTTCTCGAAGCCCGGCGTATTCAGCAGTCCGTTGTAAAGCGTATTCACGGCCGGGAAGCTGTTGATCTGGTACTTCGCGAGTTCCTTGATGAAGCCCTGCATGTCGCGCGGGTTCGGGATCAGCAGATTGACCCCGCCGGCGCGCATCGCCAGCATGAAGCACGCCGTCAGCGCGAAGATGTGATAGAGCGGCAGCGCGCAGACGATGAAGAGCTGGTCGACATGCGGCGGCTTCTTCAGCGCCGGTTGCAGCCAGGCGTCGTTCTGCAGAATGTTGGCGAGGATGTTGCGGTGAAGCAACGTCGCGCCCTTCGAGACGCCGGTGGTGCCCCCGGTATATTGCAGGAAGGCCACGTCGTCGGGCGCGAGCTTCGGCTTGGCGAGCGTCATGCCGCGGCCGGCCGCGAGCGCATCGTTGAATTTGACCGCGCCCGGAATCGATGAAGGCGGCACCATCTTCTTGACGTGCCGGACCACGAAATTGACGATCACGCCCTTGAAGCCGAGCAGGTCGCCCATGCTGCCGACGATGACGTGCCTGACGCCGGTCTTGCCGATCACCGCCTGCACCGTCGGCGCGAAATTCTCCAGCGCGATGATCGCTTCGGCGCCGGAATCCCTGAGCTGGTGCTCGAGCTCGCGCGGCGTGTAAAGCGGGTTGACGTTGACCACGGCATAACCGGCGCGCAGCACCGCCACCGTCGCGACCGGATATTGCAGCACGTTCGGCATCATCAGCGCGACGCGCGCGCCCTTCTTCAGGCCCTTGCTCTGCAGATAGGCGCCGAGCGCCAGCGACATCTCGTCGAGTTCGCGGTAGCTGATCGACTTGTCCATGCAGATGAAGGCCTTGCGATCGCGGAATGTCGCAAAGCTCTCTTCAAGCAGTTCCACCAGCGAGGAATATCGCGCCGGATCGATGTCGGCCGGTACGCCGGCGGGATATTGCTTGAGCCAGATACGCTCCATGAGATTCCCCCTGTGTCATCCCGCGGCTTTCGCGGAACGCGCTGTTGGGGGAAGTATTGAGCAAAGCCGCTCTTCAAGGCAAGCGGCTGCGCGCCAACGCCGCATCCGGCGTGCCGTGCGCGATCGCGCCGGCGGCGGTGTCAGGTGCGGGGTCTGGGATCGCCGGCGGGCCGGGCGTCGCCGGTCGTGGCGTTCTTCGGCTTCGGCTTGCCCTTGCCGGCCGCTTTCGGCCTGGCCGCCGGCGTCGCCGCGGGTTTGGCTTCCGCCTGTTTGGCGCCGGCGCCCGTCTTGCCGCCGCCCTTGCGACTGCCCCTGGCTTCGGCGGGCTTTGCGGCGTCGGGCTTGACCGTCACCGAAATGCGTTGCTTCGCTTTCGGATCGGCGTGGGCCTCCACCTTGGGAGCCGCGCCGCCGCCGCGCTTGTGGCGGGCCAGCTTCGCGCGCCTGCCCTTCGGCGGCGCGTCCCGCCTGGCATCGGCTTCCGCCGCGGCGGCGATGGCCGCGCCCGTCCGGGTCGGACCGGTATAGACAACAATGGGATCCGAGGGCGCCGGCGCGGCGGCCATCATGTCCACCGGCCGCAGGGCCGGCGGCGGCAGGCCGCCCGCGAAAAACGACATCACCGGCGCGCCGGTCGCGTTGCTGGCGACGCTGTCCTCGTCCTCGTCGCTGGCCGGCCGTTTGCGTTTCGGTCCGCACATTTCGTCATGCAGATTCGGAGGCGCGGCCGCGATCGGCGCGAGCTTGTCGACTGTGCCGAGCGCCGGGCGCAACCACGACAGCGAGTTGTTGGCGAAGCCGCGGTCGAGCATCTGCGCGGCGCGCACCGCGCGCATCGTTCCCGAGGACGCGCCGAGCACCACCGCGATCAGGCGCTTGCCGTTGCGCGTTGCCGAGCCGATGAGATTGTAGCCCGACGCGCAGATGAATCCGGTCTTGAAACCGTCGGCGCCGGGAAAGCGCCCGATCAGCTTGTTGAAATTGTGCGTCACCCTGCGGCCGTAGCGGATCGAGGGGATGTGCACGAAATATTCGTATTCGGGCAGGTCGTGAATGATCGCGCGCGCGAGAATGGCGAGATCGCGTGCCGAGGTGATCTGGCCGTCGGCAGGGAGCCCGTTCGGATTGACGTAGCCCGTCTGCGTCATCCCGAGCCGCTGCGCGGTGGCATTCATCTCGGCCAGAAACGTGTCGAGCGACCCGCCGCCGACGCCTTCGGCGAGCACCATGGCCATGTCGTTGGCGGATTTCACCAGCATCATCTTCAGCGCGTTGTCGACGGTCACCTGCGTGCCGGGCCGGAAGCCCATCTTCGAGGGGGCTTGTGCCGCGGCCGTCGGTGACACCGTGAACAGCGTATCGAGCGTGATGCGGCCCTGCTTGACCGCCGTCAGCGTCACGTAAGCCGTCATCAGCTTGGTGAGCGAGGCCGGATACCAGGGATAGGTCGCATTCTCCGCTTCCAGCACCTTGCCGGTATCGGCCTCGATCAAAAGATGCGCTTCGGTGGCATGGGCGGCCGTGGACGTCGTCGTCAGCGTCGCAAGTCCCGCCGCAAGGACCATCCAGATCGACAGCGATTTGCGAAGCGACGTGATGAAAGCGTGCACGATCCGGTTCCGGTTCTTTGAGACCCGCCGGTGAAGGAGGCCTGCATGTGTCGGGTTTCAAGTGTGTCCGGTGCCATCAGCGACGGCGGCTCAACCTATACCGGCTCGGCAAGCCGGAACAGTGGCCCGGCATCTAATTCCCCGATGAAAGGGGCCGAATTTCGACGATCACTGCATTCGGACAGGCGTCGCCACGGCCGGAGGAGCCGGCAGACCCGCCTGAGCGCTCTCCTGCACCATGAACTGGGCTTTCGCGAGCTGGGCGAAATGGCCTCCCTTTGCCACGAGTTCATCGAAGGTTCCGCTTTCGATGACGCGTCCGTTATCGAACACCAGAATGCGGGTGGCGTTGCGGATGGTGGACAGCCGGTGCGCGATCACGAATGTCGTGCGCCCCTTCATGACCTCGTCGAGCGCGGCGTTGACCTTCGCCTCGGTCACGGCATCGAGCGCGCTGGTCGCCTCGTCGAGAATCAGGATCGGCGGATCCTTCAGCAGCGCGCGGGCGATCGACAGCCGCTGCCGCTCGCCTCCGGACAGCATGCGTCCGCGCTCGCCGGCGTGGGTGTCGAATTTCTTCTCGCTGCGATCGATGAAGTCCAGTGCCTGGGCGCGCTCGGCGGCGAGCCGCATCTCGTCCTCGGTGGCGTCGGGCTTGCCGACGCGCAAGTTCTCCGCGATCGAACGGTTGAACAGCAGCGCTTCCTGGAACACCACGCCGATATTCCGCCGCAGCGACGTCAGCTTCAGGCTGCGGATATCCATGCCGTCGATCTTGATGAGGCCGGATTGCGGATCGAACGCGCGGTGCAGCAGCGCGATGGCCGTGGACTTGCCGGAGCCGGTCGGGCCAACCAGCGCGATGGTCTGGCCCGGCAGGGCGACGAACGACAGATCCTGCACGGCGGCCCGCTTGCCGTCGTAGGAAAACGAGACGTCGTTGAATTCGACGAGACCCTGCAGCCGGCCGGGATCGATGGCGTCGGGCCGGTCGCGCACGGCGGGAACGGCGTCCAGCACGTTGAAGAATTCCTTGAGCCGGGGCGCTTCCATGAACACGCTGTTGATGAAGGCGACCACCTGTTCGAGCTTCTGGATCAGCATGGTGGCGAAGCTCACGAACATCACGATCTCGCCGACCGATGTCAGGCCCTGCTGGTGCAGATAGATGCCGACGCTGAAGATCGCGAGAATGGTGATCGTGGTGGACGCGCGCGTCATGATGGTGACCACCGCCCACCATGACAGCACCGGCATCTGCGCCGCCAGCAGCTTGTCGACGACGAACCGCAGGCCCTGAACCTCGGCGTCGACGCGGACGAAGCTCTGCACCAGCGCGACGTTGCCGAGCGCGTCGGATGCGCGCGCGGAGAGATCGCTGAAATGGGCTTCGACCTCGTTCTGCATCTCGAAGGTTCTGCGAACCACCAGCGTCGTCAGCACCGTGAACACGATGCAAAGTGCGAACAGCAGCACGGCCAGCCGCCAGTTGATGTAGAGCGACAACGGCAGCAGCACCACCAGCGACATGATGGCGGCGAAATGCTCGCGGAAAAATCCAAGCCAGAGCCGCCACAGCGCATCGGTGCCTTGCAGCATCACCTTCATCAGCCGGCCCGAATGCGTGCCGGTGTGATAGGTCAGCGGCAACTGCATGATGTGCTCGAAGTAGCCGGTCAGCACCGCCTGGCGCTGGCGATGCGCGAGGCGGTCCGCGTGCAGCGCCACGATGACGCCGCAGAGAATCGTGAACAGCCCGAAGGCGACCCATGCCGCGAGCAGCGGCCAGGGGGATGGCGATGCCGAGGCCGATGTCGTTCCGAGCGTGCCGGCGGCGGGATTGCCCGAGAGGACGTCGACGATGCGGCCGAACAGCACCGGTTCGGCGAACTGGGCGCCGGCCAGCAGCAGATTGGCGCCGGCCAGAATCCAGCCCAGCCGCGCCTCCTTGCCGAGCAGATCGAGAACGCGTGCGTAAAGGCGAAACATCGACATCGGATAAGCTCTCGTGGGTCGCGAACCGCCGGCATTCTAATCAGGGAACGCTTGAGGAATACAGCAGCCCGCGCCGGATTTTCCGCAACAATCGCCGGTGGAATCTGGATTCGGGACGCCGGTCGCGGATTATTCGGCCCGCGTGATTTTGCGCTCGGCGCGTGCGGGCAGAAAACTGTCGTCGAAGATATCCGCGAGCGCCGGCCGATTGCGGAATTTGAAATCGTCGGCGATCTGATCGAGCGATGCCTCGAACCGGACCGGGTCGATCCCGCCGATGCCGTTGTGCCTGACCTCCCCGGTCAGGATGTTGTCGCCGAGCACGGCGCGCAGGCGTTCCAGTTCCTCGGCGCGCGATCCGTTCTCCATCCGCGTCAGCACCTCGTCGACAGCTTGCGCGGGTTTCAGGGCGGCGAATCGCAGGCCGGCAATCACCGCGCGTACAAAAGCCCTGACCGCCGCGGGCTTCTCGGCGGCGAACGCCGGATTGACGGTCAGCACCTTGCCGTAGGCCGCGCAGCCATAGTCGGCGAACCGCAGCACGGCGATATCGTCGGCCGGGATTCCGCGATTGCGCAAATCGATCGCCGAGCGGTACGACAGCCCGGAGATGGCATCGATCTGGCCCGCCGACAGCATCGGTTCGCGAACCGCCGGGCTGACGCGCTCGACCTTCACGCTCTTGAGCTTCAACCCATTTCGCTTGGCCAGCGCCGGCCAAAATCCGATGGACAGGTCGCCGTCGGCCGCGCCGATGGCTTTGCCCTCGAGGTCGGCCAGCGCGGTGATGCCGCGGCTCTTGCGCGCGATGAAGGCATAGCCCGCCGTGTCGAACAGCACGAACACCGCCTTGACCGGCGGCGCGCCCGCCCTGTCGCGGTAACGGATCAGGTCGTTGAGGTCGGCGAGCCCGATCTGACTCTTGCCGGATGCGACGCGGGCAATGGCATCCGGCGGATCGGTGGCGATCGCCGTCGCGACATTGAGTCCTTCCGCGCGGAACAGCCCTCGGGTGGATGCGACCACCACCGGTGCCACCGCGGCATCGATCGGACGATCGAATGCAAGCTCCAGCGCGACCAATGACGCACCGTCATCGGCGATGCCGGGACATGCAGGGCCGGTCATGCCGAGGGCGACGAGCAGGGCGGTCAGAAGGCGATGGATCGGGTGGGCCTGCATGGCGGAAGCGAGCTTGGCGTCACGGCGGCCGTGCGCGGGTTTCATGACACGGTTGTAATCCAGCAACCTGAACGCGGGATGACCGCCGCGATTTGTCGCGGGCGTTCGGCTTGCGTTCAGACAAGGGAACCCAATGTGGACGGCGGGAGTTATCTCCCGTGGCGGTCCTCAGCGGGCCGAAATGATGTCGAAAAGGATATTTCAAATGTCGACGCGCAAGGGTTTCAAGTCTTCGACCGGCCGGAGCGTCGTGTTGGCGACGGTCACGGCAATGGCCTTGGCGGCTGCCGGTCCGTCATTCGCGGCTTCCCCCGTGCGGGCGGGCAAGGTCGTGTCGGCCCACGCCGTCACCGACTTCAGCGCCCAGCGCCGGCACTACCGTCACCGCGGTGGCGGCAATGCCGCGGCGGTGGCCGCGTTCGCCGGCATCCTCGGCACCGTGGGGGCGATCGCCGCCTCCCAGGCGCGCCGCGACGCCTATTATGACGACGGTCCGGGATATTACGGTCCGCCGCCGGTCTATTACGGCGCGCCCCGCTATCCGTCGCCTTACGGCGGCGCGGGCTCCTACGGGTACGGCGGCGGCAGCTACCTCGATCCGGGCGGAAATATCATCCCTTACTAAGCGCCGCGTGCCAGAACCTGGAATGTGACAGACGCCGGCCGCCGATGCGGCCGGCGTCTTCTTTTTGGACAAGGCGTTAACACGCCGGTCGTCAGTTTCCGCTAGCGTGGCGTCATGAGTGATTCGCTCGACCGGCTTTATCAGGCGGTGATCGCGGCCCGGGATCTCGATCCCGCCACCTCGCGAACCGCGCGGCTGTTCCAGCGCGGTCCTTCCAAAATGGCCAAGAAGCTCGCCGAGGAAGCGATCGAGGTCGTGATCGACGCGGTCAACGGCAAGCCCGACGCGGTCATCCGCGAAAGCGCCGACCTGCTCTACAATCTCACCGTGTTGTGGGCCAGCGCCGGGGTTCGCCCCGAAGACGTCTGGGCCGAAATGGCCCGCCGCGAGAGCATGCTGGGCATCGCCGAAAAATTGCCGAAGCCGGTCAAGCCGCTCGCAAAGACCACCCGGCGGCCAATTGTCGCGCTCGACGGCCACCGCCTGCGCGAGCGCCGCTGAAAACCCGAATTCCCGGCATGGACAAATCCGCCGCGCAGTGGTTCATCGCGCCATGCTGAGACGGATCTACGACTGGTGCATCGCCGCCGCCGACAAACCCTACGCGCTATGGATTCTGGCGGCGGTGGCTTTCGCCGAAAGCTCGTTCTTTCCCGTGCCGCCCGACATCATGCTGCTGCCGATGTCGCTGGCGCGGCCGAAACGCGCCTGGCTGTTCGCGTTGCTCTGCACGGTCGCCTCGGTGGCCGGCGGCGTGCTGGGCTATGCGATCGGCTCGCTGCTCTACGACTCGCTGGGGCACTGGCTGATCCAGTTCTATGGACTGGGTGACAAGGTCGAGGCGTTTCGTGCGTCGTATGCCGAATGGGGCGCGTGGATCATCATCGGCAAGGGCCTGACGCCGATCCCCTACAAGCTCGTCACCATCACCTCGGGCTTTGCCGGCTACAACATCTGGCTGTTCATCCTCTGCTCGATCATCGCGCGCGGCGGCCGTTTCTTCATCGTCGCGATTCTGCTCAACCGCTACGGCGACGTCATCCGGGCGGAAATCGAGAGGCGGCTCGGTCTGTGGGTCACGCTCGGCGCCGCGGTTCTCGTGCTGGGCTTCGTGATCGCGTTTCGCTTGATCTAAGGGATGCTTTACCTCGGAGCGAGGCGGGATAAACTCGCGCGATGGATCATCGGCCCCGCGCTCCGCTCCCGACCGCCTCCTGCCGCAAAATCGCCGCGACGCTGCTGCTGACGATGGCGATGACCGGTCTGGCGCGGTCTCAGGCCGCGGAGCCTCCGGCCGCGCCGCCGAGCAAGGAAAATCCGGGGCTGGTCGACGAACTCGGCAAGCTGTTCTCGGGGGCGTCGCCGATCCTGCCGGACATGAAAAGCTCCGGACAGGCGATCGAGGACTTCAACGCGCGCGCCTGGGACGCCACCCGGAATGCCGCCGACACATTATCCCGTCTGACGAAATCACCGGGCGTGAGCGGCCGCGTGGCTTGTCCGATCTCCGCCAACGGCGCGCCGGATTGCAAGGCCGCCGCCGACAAGCTCTGTCGGAGCAAGGGCTTCGAGGACGGCCGCAGCGTGGACACCGATTCCGCCGAGACCTGTTCCGCGAAAGCGTTGATCCCGGGCCGCGCGCGTCAGCCCGGCGACTGCCGCACCGACAACTACGTCACCCGTGCGATCTGCCGATAATGCCACGGCCGGTCTGCCGCCGGCGATCTTGCGTCGCGGTCCGGCAATTGCTTTGGTCGGACGGCTATCATCCCTTCGAGGCGCCGTCGCGCCCGGTTCACGCGAGGTTTTCTGAATGTCCATGCCCGCCTTGTTCAAGGGCCGTCTGTCGTTGCCGGTGATCGGCGCGCCGCTGTTCATCATCTCGGTGCCCGATCTCGTGATCGCCCAGTGCAAGGCCGGCATCGTCGGCTCGTTTCCGGCGTTGAATGCGCGGCCGCCGGAATTGCTCGACGAATGGCTGCACCGGATCAAGGAAGAACTCGCCGCCTACGACAGGGCGCATCCGGAGCGGCCGTCGGCGCCGTTCGCCGTCAACCAGATCGTGCACAAGTCCAACAACCGGCTCGATCGCGATCTGGCGCTCTGCGAGAAGCACAAGGTGCCGATGATGATTACCTCGCTCGGCGCGCGCGAGGAGCTCAATCAGGCCGCGCACGGCTGGGGCTGCGTCGTCTTCCACGACGTCATCACCCAGAAGTTCGCGCACAAGGCGGTCGAGAAGGGCGCCGACGGATTGATCCTGGTGGCGGCGGGCGCGGGCGGTCATGCCGGCGAGATTTCGCCGTTTCCGTTCGTGGCCGAGACCCGGCGCTGGTTCGACGGCCCGGTCGCGCTGTCGGGCGCGATGGGCAACGGCCGCGCCATTCGCGCCGCGCGGGTGCTGGGCGCGGACTTCGCCTATATCGGCTCGGCCTTCATCGCCACCACCGAGGCCAATGCCGTTCCCCGCTACAAGGAGATGATTACGACCTCGAGCGCCGAGGACATCGTCTATTCAAATTTGTTCACCGGCGTGCACGGCAACTACCTCAAGCCGTCGATCGTCGCCTCGGGCATGGACCCGGACAACCTGCCCACGTCCGATGCGTCGAAGATGAGCTTTGGCACCGATGCGTCGGGCGAACGCGCCAAGCCGAAGGCGTGGAAGGAAATCTGGGGCAGCGGGCAGGGCGTCGGCAGCGTTGCGAATGTCGTCCCGGCGGCGGAGCTGATCGCGCGCTTCAGGAAGGAATACGACGACGCGATCGATCCAGCCCTGTGATGTCGCTGCGATGAACGCCATCTTCCGCATCGACGGCCGCGACGTCGAAACCGGGCCGGATGCCGCCGGCCCGTGGTCGCCGACCATGCAGCACGGCTCCGCGCCGGCGTCGCTGGTGACATGGGCGGCCGAGAACGTCCCGACCGCCGTGCCGATGCAGGTCGCGCGCGTGACCATCGACCTGATGCGCCCGGTCCCCGTCGCGCCGCTGACCTTCGAGACCAATGTCTTGCGGGAGGGTCGCAAGATCCAGCTCTGCGAGGTGAGGCTTCTTGCAGGAGGCACGCTCGTCGTGCGCGCCACCGTGTTGAAAATACGCCGTGTGCGTCAGGTGCTGCCATCGGGCATTGCCGATATTCCTGTGACGCTGCCCGGCCCGGATGACAGCCGTCCGATCGAAGCGGAATTCTCGTCGAGTCCTTTCACCCGCGCGGTCGCGATGCGCGCGGCGCGGGGCGATTTTGGCGTGCCGGGCCCCGGCGCGATCTGGTATCGCGTGATCCGGCCGATGGTGGAGGGGGCGGCTGTCTCGCAGGCGGTGCGCGCGGTGGTCGCCGCCGATTTCTGCAACGGCACCTCGGCGGCGCTGGATTTCCGCGAGTGGACCTTCCTCAACGCCGATCTCACCGTCAGCATGGCGCGCGAGCCGGTCGGCGAGTGGATTCTGCTGGACGCGGAATCCACCATCGGACCGGACGGCGCCGGTCTCGCGATGGCGCGGCTTGCCGATGCGAAAGGCTATTTCGGACGCGCGGTGCAGAGCCTCGTCATCGAACGGCGATAGGGCGGCGGAATCCGGTCCCGGGTTCCGCGGTTAACGACGCGTTAACCGTTTCGGAGGCACCTTCGGCCCGAGGCCGGTATGGTTTTGCCGCGAGCGCGCAAGATGCCGGCCAGGGCAAGGGCGATGGACGGCGACATCAATTCCGAGAAGATACCGGCGACCATCAGGGAGCTTCAGGCTCGGGTCGCGGCGGCATTCGGGCGGCATCCGTTGTGCCGCGAGGTGCGATTCGACATCGTCAGCACGCCGAAAACCGGCAAGGGCGCCAACTGGACCGTCAGCATGAGCGCGATTCCGCCCGACGCGATCTGGGAGGCATCCGAACTCGTCGCCGATATCCAGGACGCCTACATTCTGGCCGCGTAAGAGACGCGGCGCGACCGCCGCGATCCCCCGATCCGCGCGAAAAAGACGTCCGGGCGCCGTGACGGCCCGGTTCAGCCTTAATTCGTCTCCGATTTGCGATAAGAATCGAGGATAGATCGCGACCCGGAGCCTCTGCTTGATGCGGACGATGACGATTATGGCGCTTGCCTGCTGCCTCGTCGCCGGGGTCGCGATAGCTGCCATTCTCGGTCGCGACAGTCTCGCCGCCGTCGGATTCTTTGCGTCGCCCCAGCCGGTGGATCGTCGGCCGGTCGCCAACCGCGAGGGCAAGGCTGACAGGCTCGCGATTGCGATCCGGCCGGTGGCGCCAGTCGATGCGATGCCGCCCGAACCGCTTCGGCAGGCGCCGGCGACGGACAATCCCGTCGGCGCCGAGGTTTTGACGCCGGCGGCCCCGATCGTGAAGCCGCCGCTGCCACGGCCACGGCCGAAGATCGCCGATCAGCTCGTTCAGAAGAATTATTCGCTGCTCAGCGACATGCAGATCGCGGCGCTGAAAGGGCGGCTGCAGTTGACGCGCGCGCAGGAGCCCTACTGGCCGGCGGTGGAAAATGCCTTGCGCGACGTTGCCCGGAAGGTCCACGCGCGGCGTTCGGCCGCGCAGGGAGCCTCCGCGAACCTCGAGGCCGGCGACGTCGCGCAGATCAAGGCTGCCGCGCAGCCGCTGCTGTCGAAGCTGCGCGAGGACCAGAAGCGCGAAGCCCGCGCGCTCGCGCGCGTCATCGGGCTGGAGGCGGTGGCTTCGCTGATTTGAACGCGCGCGGACCGGGCGGTTCGAGATCTGATCCGGCCTCTTGCTTTTGACGCGTTTTCGTTCCGCATTCCCGCGCCGACGATATTGAATTTGCCTCCGGAGTTCCGACAGGTCAGGATCGGCGCCGGCGGCCGTGCATCGGATGCGCGGTACGGCCGCCCGCGAATGGAATGGGTGGAGGAGACGACCGTGTCACAGGTGCTTGCGGGCGTTCGTGTGCTCGATTTCGGCCGCTATATCGCGGGGCCTTACTGCGGCGCGCTGCTTGCCGATTACGGCGCCGAGGTGATCCGCATCGAGAAGCGCGGCGGCGGCGAGGACCGCTTTGTCGCGCCGGTGTCGGCATCGGGCGAAGGCGGCCTGTTCATGCAGATGAACCGCAACAAGAAGTCGGTGACGCTGGACCCGATGACGTCCGAGGGCGCCGCGGTGGTCCGCCGCCTGGTCGCGACCGCCGATGTGGTGATCGCGAACCTTCCGGCGCCGACGCTGAAGGCGATGAAGCTCGACTATGACAGCCTGCGCGCCACCAGGGACAATATCATTCTCGCCACCGCGTCCGCGTTCGGCGCGACCGGCCCTTATGCCGAGCGTGTCGGCTTCGACAGCATCGGGCAGGCGATGTCGGGCGCGGTCTTCATGACGGGTGAGCCGGGTCAGCCTTATCGTGCGTCGATCCCCTATGTGGATTTCGGCACCGCGCTCGCGCTGGCCTTCGGCACGCTGGCCGCATTGATGGAGCGCGGCCGCACCGGAAAGGGCCAGATCGTGGAGGGCGCGCTGCTGCGCACCGCGCTCAACATGATGGGGCCGGCCCTGATCGAGCAGGCCGTCATCAAGGCGGATCGCGTGCCGACCGGCAATCGCGGGCAGACCTCCGCGCCGAGCGATATCCTTCCGACGAAAGACGGCTTCGTGCTGGTCGCGGTGGTCGGGCAGCCGCTGTTCGTGCGCTGGGCGAAGCTGATGGGCAATGAGGAGTTCTGGCTCAACGATGCCAGGTTCAAGGACGATCTGGCGCGCGGCGACAATGCGACGTTAGTCAGCGCGCGGATGCGCGAATGGTGCGCGGAGCGCACGACGGCGGAGGCGATCGCGGCATTGGAGGCGTCGCGCATTCCCGCCGGTCCCGTGCTGTCGCCGCAGCAGGCGCTCGACGACGAGCATGTCGTCGCCACCGGCTATCTGCAGCCGGTCGACTATCCGGGCGCGCGTGCCGGCGCCGGTGCCGCGGAGTCCTGTCTATTTGTCGGAAACCCCCGGCGAAATCCGCACCCGCGCGCCGCTGCTCGGCGAACACACCGAGGAGGTGCTGGCGAGCATCGGCTATTCGGCGCAGGAGATCGCGGAGTTGCGGGAGAAGGGCGTGGTGTGAGGCGGCAGACCCGGCGCGTCTCAAGCCGGAGGCCTTCGTCGAGATATTGCCGGCTCAGGTTTGACCGCCGACGATGGCGCTGGCCGCGATGGGACCGGAGTTCATCGATCGCGCGTCGTGCGCAACGCTGTTCGGATGGAATCTTTCAAAGCCGGTTGCAAAACCGATTGCGTTGAATTGACGCAGCATCATCGCCGACTCGGTTTGGAGTCATTCCAAGCTGCACGTATTCTAAAATACACGGGTTTCTTCGACGTTTTTGCGTGCGCTAGTGTCCCGATTCCGAAGTTCGCATGTCCTTGCGGCGACCTTTGATGCGAACTTCGGAATTAAAGGGACACTGGCAAGTTTATGATTCTCGTGTGGTTCAGGTTCAGAAGTCCGCTT
>Ga0153956_1001357_pt1 | contig 21884 bp, 24 predicted proteins | sample TSFL040MetaG_FD_104704 | JGI IMG/M metagenome (GOLD analysis project Ga0153956, IMG submission 104704) | Attine ant fungus gardens microbial communities from Florida, USA - TSFL040 MetaG | ecosystem: Host-associated > Fungi > Mycelium > Unclassified | place: USA: Florida, Wekiwa Springs... | reverse complement strand
TTGAAATGCAAAATCGGAATCATGGTGGCGTGCTGAAGTTTGTATTAGATTTATCGTACCAACTGCATTAGAAGAGCCATTGTTATTTGTCACAGTTAGGTATAATGAGGAGAATGCACCAGAAACTGTAGCGTTAAACGCATTACGGATCTTCACTATACCCCCACCATTCACGGGAGCTGAATAAACATTAGTGTTTGCGTCCAAAACATCGAAACGAGTTATTGGGGCATTAGTACCAACACCAACATAACCTGTATTCGTATTATAAATGTCAGCGCCAGTAGTTGCCCATTGGGTTTGTGCATAAGAGTAATACCCCAATAAAGATATCGCTAAAGTTAAGATATATTTTTTCATGATGATAAGGATTCGATTGAGACACTAAATTATTATCTATTTTATAGAATAACAAATTTCGTGAGCCGTTCAAAGCCAACGGAGAGAAACGCAGTTGTCTGCGAGCTAAGCAAAAGGTCTTAGCAGAGATAGCGTGAAACTTGGCTGCAAAGTATCTGCACAGCCTTTTTCGCGGCATAGGCGAGCAATTTATGATTCGCGATTAGCTTTATAACTCTTGAGTTTTACAAGCTATCGCCTGGTCGAACAGACCAAGTGAAGACACAGTATAAGTGATAGTATTATAAAAACAGAGCAAGCGAATATGGAGTTAACGCCTCTTGCTAATTCAAAGCTGATAACAGATTGCTTGGCTGGGTTAACTGACCTACACATTTTATTTGCAATTGGTATAATATATAACTGCTCTACATTAAATGTGCGGTCAGCGGGATTGGGCAGCAGTGGCCTTATCATTTGTGCAGCGCACTTATTATAAGATTGCGACATCTGGCGACAGCTTTGAAAGCATTGGCGTTGCGTAATGCTTTGGACCTGTGCGGTTGGGCGGGGCGGTACAAAAGAACTTAGCACACATAAAGCTGTGCATAGCCATGAAACCGGATTCATTATCTGGTTTTAAATCGCGTTCATAGTATTGCATAAGTTGCTTAACTGCTCTGATAACTTGATGATATGATGCTTCAAGGCAACTATTTGCAATAGCTTTAGTGTGATAAGAGCTGGAGGGCTGCACAATGATTTTATCGAAGTAATGCAGGAAGTTGTTGGCCATGCCTACAAAGGAGAAAGGATACTACAGCCGTCCATCAGAATGAGCCACCCGATCAAAGGCCGGATACCGGAGGCTAAGCATAAATCCGCTAAAGACCTCTTAGAGTCTGAGAAGACGATTTATTATGAGCGGATGGCGTTCTGTATGGAAATACCATCAATAGTCAGTCAGATCAACGGGCAACAGCTCACATTAACCGTTGGCGGTGTCAAAGCATATAACCTGGATAATATGTATGCCCGAAAAAGTTCGGACGAACATTTCAAACTTTTCATAGGCTTCGAGAATAAAGTATGTACAAACCTGTGTATATGGTCCGATGGTTTTGTTAGGGACTTAAGGGTAAAATCGATAAAGCAGCTCATGGATGGTATTTATCAAATGATAGATACCTACAATGCAAAACAACATATACGGGAGTTGAAAGAGCTGCCGGAATACAGTTTGACCGAACAACAGTTTGCAATACTGATAGGAAGAGCCAGATTGTATCCGAACTTACCGAACCTGTTGAAAAAGGATATACCTGAATTGTTATTTAACGATACCCAGTTAGGTGCCCTGGTCAAGGACTATTATAAAGATGGTAGTTTCTGCCGGAGCGAGGATGGTTCGATAAATCTATGGAATTTGTACAACCTGTTTACCGGAACAAACAAAAGCAGCTATATTGATTCTTTCCTTGACCGCTCGCACAATGCTTACCTGTTTACCAGGCAGATCATGAATGGCTTACAAGGCAGTTCGGATAACTGGTTTCTTCACTGATCAATGTAACATCTTTTTAATATGAATTATTATGAGATCAACCGTTATTGTTCTCCGAAAAGTCTGCTGGTTATTACACCGGCAGGAAGACTGATCAGGATTTACTGCCTGTTCCGGGTGCAATGTATTGAGCCAGTGGGCCAGTTAAGCGAGTTCGGTCTGTATATGGTCAGTTCTGTATTAATGACAGAGGTAGGGGTTATCGTCTATGTTATCGGCAATGACTCTTACCATTATCACAACTTTATGATATGCGCTGATGAATAGTGCAGGAGTTTATGCTGTATTTTGTTCTTACTGTTCTTTTGAGCCTGTTTTACTCCAAAACAAAAACCACTGAAAACGAACAGTACTCTTCTGATGCAATTCTTAAATTTTTATATATTTACATGAAAAAAATATAATTAACGAATAGCGTTAGCTAAACGACCTGTCACTGAAACCCGCGAAATTTCAAAATGTGATGCACAGGAAGGTTAAGCAAACTGCTCATGCTCTGCTTAGAGCGTGGGCTGTTGCTTGCTTCGTGCATCGGTTCTTCGCGGGACCTCAGTGGCGAGTAAGTCAACAGTTCCACGCTCTAAGTAACCTAGCATGAACCGCTCCCTCCATTTTGAAATTCAAGAACTCTCAGAAGCTCAAAAAACAGCCCTGAGAAACCTGTCAAATAAATTCCCCCACTTAGGACAGCAATTCGAGCAGTTCCTGATTGAGTTCTATCAATTAGATAAATTCATGAATGAATTCTCTGAAATGCCAATTGTTATTATATCTGAGTTCTATGAACGTTGGTCTACATTTATAAATAGCATAATTAATAAATATGGCCAAACTTCCGAGGAAGCGAGGACTTCGTCAAAACTATTGATCTTGACATGTATGAAAGGAATCGATAATTTCTGCATGTGTATCGCAAATAGTCCCACTCACAAAACATTGAGAGATTTTTTAATACGTTCAAATGGACAAGTGGCTTTCAATTTATGCTTGAAAATTTGCAAGTCGTTAGAAGACCACTATTCGATTTCCGACGCGAACAAAGAGTTCTTTGAAAGTTTAAAGACTAGTTTAATGATGGCTAAAACTAGGCTTTTAGTCTAAAAGAAGGCTGCTACATAGCAGCAATGGTATATGGTAGCTATGAAGCCCCAGAGGTGATTCAACTTAGAGAATTTAGGGATGGGGTATTGAAAAGTACATTACCGGGAAGATTTTATTAAGTTTTATTATCTCATATCACTATACTTAATAAAGTATTTGAGACGCTATAATGTCTTTCATCGAATTTGTAAACAACTAATAGAAAGACTATTAATCCTAAACAATAAAAAAACTGACAATATTTTATAACCTTAATTAACACGACAAATGCCAATTCTCATAGAAATTATATTTTTCCTTGTTCTGGGTGCAACGGGTGTCTGGACATACATTAAAAATACTACCAGGACAATAACCGATGGAGTAAAAGAAAAACTTCAGGAAAGAGAAAGATCTAAACATATCTCTGAGTATCCTATATACCAGTATGCTAACCAGTTTTCCGAACCTGAAAAGTATACTCTTTTTGGATTATTAATAATTCTAATTAACGGAGATACGGAAAGCAATAGACTCCCAAATATCAGGAAGACCGAACTTTTAAATACACTTGCTTCTATATTTGAGGTTAATCTAAGCGTAGCTGCAAAAGCAGCTCCATCACTTAATGAATATGTCGTTACAAAAGACTTAAAGCGTAGAGACTACCTTAGGTGTTTCTATATTTGTGATATTCCAAATGGCTTTAGTAGATGGAGGTTTTACAGATTCTGAGTTTGGTTTTATAGAATATCTTAGTAAGGTTCTTAATTTGACGCAGATTGATCTTGAAAATATAGCAATGACGTGGGGAAAGAGGTTAAACAATTAAATCAAATGAAAAAGGTACTTTTTATATTGCTATTTCCAAACTCGTTTGTGGACAACCTCTTGTAAAACCGGACGGTGTATATATCTCCAAGGGCAAGTATTCTCCGCACATCAAAGATTACTAACTGTAAAGGCTTAAGAAAATGCAGTACGAATCTAAAGAATGTGCCTTTGCAGAAGGCTGTTCGCGAATATCATAGAGCGGACCGCGGGTATTGTATAAAGGACTAACATTGTCAGTTAAACTAACACTGTGTCGCTCAAACATTACCCCAAACATTACCCCACTCCAAAACAAAAACGCCAATCATCTGATTAGTAGATGGTTGGCGTTTTTTAAGGTAGCCCAGGCTATAGGTAACGGAAACACCTTTGAGGGCGATTTACTGCTGATTTCGACAATGAATGAAGAATACGGCCCGCCCAAATAGCATTTAAAGGCCGGTTTTAACAACCGGCTTTTTTTATGGTGTTGTCGATTAGATAGTTTATGGTCATTTAAGTTCAAATTATCGCTATCTGACCGAATTCTAAAGTACCGATTTGGGATTCTGCATTATCGGCGTGTAATGTCCAGCTTAGTACATCTCCATCTGCGATATTTTCGATATAAAGCGGGAAAGATTTTAGGGTCATTTTCATACCGGGCAATAGCGGCTCATTTCTTGGTGGTCCGTATTGTTTGGGTTTGTCCGTGTGCCCAATAGCAAAATATCTCGGGCGGTTATCGTCGGTTAGCTCAATCTCATCCCTAACTTTATTATCCAGGGGAATTTGAATAGTCCTATTATCCCCATCGTCGCACATTAAATCAATTACGCGCTCCGGTAAGGTTAGCACCATGTTGATATAGGTAGCGTATAGTTTCCCTACATTTTCGATATGCACATTTAAAGAAAAAAGTATTGGCCTTTGCTGGTGAAGTACCTGTTCACCACGGGGCGCAATCAGTATGTTGGGTTTTTTTGTAACGTCATAATGAATTTTGATTTGAAGCGCTTTTTGCCTGGCCATGACATCACGTATCTCGGAATCAAACATAGATTCTACACTGAAGTTGTGCCGCCTGTAATAGAGTTTATCATTAGCCTGATGGGCTGTTTCCCCTTTAGGTATTTCTAAAATGTAAACCACTTTGTCATCCATAATTGTTACCACATGAATTTTTATGCCATGTATGCGTGGTCTTATCCTTGCATTTAAAACCTGTTCCAACCATTCTTTAGTAATGGCCTTGCGGTCTACCGGCTCGATATTGCCCGGCAAATGTCTTTTTGTTCGATTTTCGCCGATACCGTAGATCAATACCCCGCCATTGGAGTTGGCAAATGCGGAGACGTCTTTTGTTGCCTCGGTGATTCTTTTTTCGTCCCGCTGCAATGCTGCGTCGGACTTATATTCAAGTTCGGAATTTTCTTCTATCCCGTTAGCAATGAGTTGGTTTAAGTAATAGATATCAAATACCATGATAAGGAAATATTAAATCTTAAATTTAGTCATTATCATTAATCTTCCATATCACAATCACACCCTAAACAACCGAATAAAATTGTTTGGGCAATTCGACAAGCAAATAGTTATTGCATTGATTTTCTTCCTCAGCCGTTAACAGGCGATTAGGAGGATAGCAAGATACCGCGTTAATCTGCGCTCTTGTCTGTTACCTTTTTTTGAAACTTACTTAAGATATAGCTGTGCTGAAGCGAAGCGAAGTTCAGCAATATCGCTCCGGTCGCAGGCTGAAAGCCGCAAATTGCCTTTCCGAAGTAATTCGGAACGGGCACCCGGAGGGCATCAAGGTTTACGATAGTAATGCTTGATGATTTGCGGATGGAAGCTTGGCACGCTACCGTTTAATTGGCTATATTTTATTATGTTATATTTGTTCAAATCCTTAACATTCAGCCAATGACCTTATCGCCAAAGCAGTTGAAAACAATAACGGGGCTATTAAATGCTTTTGTCCATGCAAGTTTTAGAGATGGCGCTTTTGACTTTGATTATGATCAGACTTATGAGAATTTAGCATCAGAGGTTTTCAAAATTTCAGAAATAAAGGAGTACTATGATGATGATCTTTTTCATTGGATTATAGAAAATCAAATCACCCGAAGAATCGGTAGCCCAAGGAATTTTGACGAAAAAGAGGTTAATGATGTTTTAGAAATAGTCCTCAAGGACTTGCTTCGGAACATAGCGCATCATGTTATTGTGGTGCCTATTCCCAGGGCCGATCTTAATGCGATCATCTCATTCGGAAACTATATGCTTCTTCCCCACTATCTCAAACGGGACGAAAAAATCGAACAGTTGGCAAGGTTCTCAGGGAAAAAATACGCAGACGCAGCGTCTATCTTAGAGCACACTGAAAAATCCCGTTCTCCCGATTTTTTAAAATACCCTTTGTTGTGCATTAAAGAAAAACAGCAAAGTGCAACCATCCACTTTAGGGCGTTAAATATGGCACGGTTGGCTATTTATGCCATAACAACATATTATTACGCTTATATCTCATTAGAAAATCAAGGGTTGTACAGCTCTATGGCATCCCTGATAAGAGTGCCGCAGGCGTCACATATTGCTATACTGGCCAAAGACAATTGGCGGCAGCGACACAATCCGTTAGATTTCGATCCAAGTATGCGTTTTAGATTGCACTGGCTTGCCGAAAAAAATCATCAGAGAAAGCTATTGAAATTTATCAGGGCGTTGATCTTAGCTGAGAAACCAGATAAACTGCGGTTATTATTTCTTAACGCTTTGATCCTGTTTAATGAGGCACTGAATCAAAATAATTCCATCGCGACATTAATGATCATGACTTCTGCCGAAAGTTTGCTCACGCAGACAAGAAATGAAAAACGATTACGATTAGCGGCGATATTACCGCGTTTAGTAAAAGTAAAAGGTAAATCGGTAGCTGATTTATCCGAGATACTGACCGAACTTTATCTGAAGCGTAACGACTTCGTTCATGCGGGCAGAACTATTACCATCATGTACAGCGATAAAAAAGACAAAAATTCATTAGAAGTAGCAAAAGTCGCTGTCGCAATGTTGTTGCTGGATTACCCGGCTATCGAACAACGCCTGCTGAAAAAGTTACGTGCAAGCGGCAAACCAATTAATAAAAACAATTTATTGACCGCCTGGCAAAATGATATTGATATTGTATTTGAAAATATCATAAAGGGCAATGCTAAGTGATTATATTTTAATTTGACCATCATGGCTACTAAACCAGTCACCAAACAACCTGTTATTACCGAAGTCCATTTAGAAAGCATAAGTGACATGATAGGCGATACCACCGATGGCTTGACGCACAGGGAGATAGAGAAACTCCTGGCCGATTGTCGAATAACTGACCACTCGCCTGGATTAAACAAGCGGCACCGATTGTATAACGCTTTTGCAAACTATCAGAACGTGAACCAATGTTCCAACGGGATACTGCAATTTTTAAGCAGGGCACTCAGTCCCGCCCGGTATTTCAATAAGCCAGAGATGTTTCATTATCGACTGAACGAATTAAATAAAAGGCTGTCCTTTATCGGGCTGGAATTAACGAAAGAAGCGAAGTACCGGCCGGTTATTGTGGCTAAAACGCTCACAGAAGCGCAGGAAAGAGCCAGTCACTACAAGTATAAGCTTAAACTTCGCAACGTACATCCAGAAGTAATCAAATATTGTAATGAAGAACTTTTACAGGAAAATTATTTCCATTCGGTTTTCGAGGGCGTAAAAAGCGTTGCACAGCGTTTAAGGGAGCTTACGGGGGTATATGCAGACGGCAACCAACTGGTTGACGTGGTATTTTCAACTTCCAGCCCATTATTAAAACTGAATAGCTTGCAAACGGATACGCAACGAAGCGAACACATAGGCCTGGCTAACAGTATCAAGGGCCTTTTCGGATTAATTCGTAACCCTACTGCACACACGCCTAAAATTAAATTTGTCATTGATGAAAGTGAGGCGCTTGATATGATGACCATAGTTTCATTCATCCATAAAAAACTTGATAAATGTTTCTAAAGTCTTCAAAAGCGTTACGGATAGGAGCAAGTATCCCGCTCTGCGGATACTGCGGATAGCCGGACCCGGCAGCGCCGGGGAACGCCCCAATAAATGTCAATAAAAATCACTACAGAGTATTATTTATCTGCTATATCGTATTTGGCAATACGAATTAACGCTGCCATCAATAAGTGCATTTTATCGAGATCGTAATCAAAAAAGTTATAAAAGCAATGGGCAACATTATTTCTTAAATTCATTCCGCCTTCATTGGTGAACAAGAATTTAAAAAACTGAATATCATCAGCGTCAAAATACTGCTGAATGATCTCGTTATCCAAAATATTATTAATGTAGGCTTCCTGAGTACCTTTTTTACCGCCCACAGTAGTAGACACATTTAAGCGTTCTGCAAAATTCCTTAACAGACCTTCCATTTTAAGTGTGAGGCTATCTATACATAAAATGAAATTAGGCGTATAAGATTCGTTACTCCACACCCAACTCTGCACCTGTAAAAAATAATCGCAAATTGCAGGGCTTAAAAGCGTTAGCCAGTTGAACGCTACTTCGTTTCCACCAAGATCAGTCTTGATGTAGGGTTTGCCTAACCAAGTGTGTTGCGCTAAAAAGGCAATAAAGTTCCTGTAGGTCAATTTACCAGAACGAATACCAGGAACAAATGTGTAATATAAATAATGAAGCGTAACGGTTTCAAGGTATTTTTGATAAGCTTCATTGAATTTCTTAGATGCAGCCGCGTTCTCTGGATAGTTTCGGATATTTTTATTTCTATCAAACTGGATAACAGTAAAATAATCAAAACTTGACTTCAATTTCGCGGTCTGATTTTTGATCGTTTCCTTAGCAGGAAAAAACCAGCCTTCAATCAAACTTGCGTAAATAGCCTCTGCTGGCAGCTTCAGCAAAGATTCACACTCTTTCTTGATATATTTATCAACAGTTTTAAGGGCTGCTATTTCCTTTGCGCTCCTTTCAATACGAACGTTCTCTAATTTAATATGAGGCTTTAGTTCAAAGCTGAGTTGCTCAATTTCTTTTTTTCTTTCGGTGTTGCCTGCATTACGATAGGCATCGATAGCAGATGTATAGGCTTTGGCTTTTAACCATAGTCGTTCGTGTTGGGTTTCCCTCGCCGCAATAGCAGCATGCGCGTCACCCAGCCGGTTGTACCATTTCCGGATATCGCCACCTATTTTCCGTTCGATGAAGATAGCTGTAGAAAAATACTCTGTTACCCAAAGAAACCGGTCTGCCAATTCATTATTAGCATTCAGTTCATCTTCGAAAACGGAAAGGCTGTTTGAAAAATCAGCAGGCTTAAAAATAGTTGAGGCCGACAGCATGTGTTTCAGCAGAGAATGCTTTACATAAAATGGCACATTAGGCAGCTCGTAGAGTATTTTATTTACAAGGGCTTTTGTTTCATCGAGCCCTTCTTTTACCTCGGCAGCAATTTCAATAAGGTTTTCGAGTTTATTGGAAACCTGCAAATGATTTTCGCCATTTTTATCTGCTTCGTATAAATCAAGATACCCCTCGACCACCTTAATATAAGCAGCTATCGCCTTTACCGCAAAAACCCTGTTTTTGATTCCTTTCGGCGCTTTCCAAAGTAGATAATTGTAAGTCGCTCGTAACAATGGGTTATTTACCTCGGCTGCTCTTTTTTTTAAGTAATTAAATGCTTGCTTTTGGTAGTCATCGAGGGAAGGGAACTGCTGAATTTCGCCTATGTTTTTGCCAGTAGAATAAGAATAAGAAAATACTTTGCTGCCGCTTAAAGTAAAAAGAAAACATTCCAACTCCCATTGAGCGTATTGCTTTTCTTCATCTGGTATGTCTTTATTTCGGTAAGCTACCAATAAATCGGTCAAGGCGTAATTACGTTTCAATAACAACGCCTGGTTTTCTAAGACATTGTACAAGTCTTCGATTGCCCCCATTCCGCTAACATCTATTGTTTCCGATCGCATACCTTATTGGCTAATGTAATCCAAGATAGGGCTTAACCAATTCAAAAACAGGTGCGGCAAGCAGGTTGGTAAAAGTACCCATACCAACATCTTTTATTAAACTCCCAATATTAAATAATTGTGGTTTGATATCCTTCCCTCTTTCCAGTTGGGTAATAGCATAATCCATTTCCATGGCAAAGTCTTTCCTGATTTGCTCATTAACTTGCTGAATGTCTTTTTGCAACAATTCAAAGACTTGCTTGATATCGTCTTTTTGCAAGTGGTTGTGCTGCGTTTGTGTCGAATGATCGGAGTTCTGTTGAAATTGGGTAGGCGCATTCACATTTCCCACGTTGATCGTATTGTTATTCACGGTGTATGGTTTTAAAATATTACTATGTCCTGGCTCTTTGCTGTCCAACCATTTTTCAAATAACTGGGTGCAGACCTCGGCATTAGGCTTTTTCTTTAAAATTGGCAATATCACATAACGCATGTGTTTTAAAAAATCACCATGACCCTGATCATGCCTTGCCAAGTAATAGCTGTAATGGTGCTCTAAAACTAAATCGATATGATATATTGGTTTCCACTTGTGCAGTTTACGTACAAATTGCTGATCATAATCTTCATCAGTCGTATTTCTATAAGTTGTTTTGCTGGGCGTTCCCGGCGTTCCCCAAAAGTCGCTTGACCTGCGGCCAACCGTAATCCATGCCTGCTGGATACCGAGATTTTTTAACGCGAAGACGTCATCCGGCAATTCTTCCTGTTCACTTATTTCAAAAAATGGATTCATAATTTAGATTGAAATACAAATATACGGCGGGTTGGTTATTTTTTGAGCAGGTGTTGTATTTGAAAGCATACCTTTAGTGTCAGCCACCAGGTGTATAATCCCAGATAAGAACTCATTTTGCTGGTTTCGCAAAGCCCGTGCGCCAGCTCATGCCGCAGGTTATCGCCGAAAGGCTGATTTAACAGACCGTCCAGATCAAAGAGCAGATCTTCACTTAAAACGTCTTTTAACTCGTCAAAATAATGCTGTAAGCTTTTTTCGGTTTGTACTTCCCGGTCAAGCTTGCGGGTAACGATCCCTTTATTATTTAAAATCGTTTTCAGCCCGTTTTCAATTTGCGGAACAAGTATTTGAACAGCTTCGACCAGGTTTCCGCAGAAGCCATGAAACAGCCCGCGTGTCACAATAGAAACCCTTTCAGGCGGCACAAATGCGCTGTTGCTGATCATTGCAGCCACATCGACCTCGCACACGGCCATGTTTTCCGTAAAATGATTATACATAGGTGCAAGCACGGTCTTACAATAAATTTCACGCATGATACGGCCATCCATATAAATTTGATCGGCATGGTCTTCGCTCACGCCTATGATATTTCCTTTCGCATCTGACATGGTAGATTTGGAAAAATAGGTATCTAAAAAAGTCCCATCACGTTTATTGATATTTTCCAGCAATTTATTTTTCGATGGTAGTGGGGGCGAAACCAGCCAAAAAATTGCCTGAAAGATATTGTCAAACTCAGGCAGTACAAGTTCCGCATTAACTTTAAGATCAATGGAATAGGTGCCGATTTGTGAAAGTTGTATAGCAGCTTTCTGCTGTGCTTCAGTGAGTTTTAAAGCAAGCGTATTTACCCGTTCATCTCTGAGACCAAGGCTCTTATAAATTCGCAGACCCTTTTGATATTTATCGGCAACCCTGTGCTGGGATATGTTCGGTGTTTTAAGTAATTCATCTCCCTCTGCTACATAAGCATCCCCGATGGCCGCGGCGCATTCCATAGCTTTATCCGGGAGTAATTTGATCAGCACCTCCTGGCAGTAACGGAAGCATTCAAATTTTGCCAACGCCCAAAGGTTAGCTGTTTGGTTCTGCAACAAATCAATAAAATCGGAATATTCAGCATTATCTGCTTCCAATCCTATCAACGCAGTGATAATAGCTGTGGCGGAATAGCATTCTTTTTCCAGTTCTGCATTCAACACCTCCTGTTTTAGCTTTTGAAACTGGGGGGCAAGTATTGACCTATTGCCCTTTCCCAAACCCTTTAAGATGGCTATAATACGTAGCAAATAATCCCTTTTTGAGCTTAAGGACTGCCGTTTATCTGCAATTTCAAAATAGGCATTAATCGCATTCTGGGCATTTTGAAACTTATTTCGCTTGTTGACCTGAAGGATGTCGAACAGTCTGCTGCGGACATGGGGATTTGACGTATCCGATACCATTTTTTCAATGGAGGTCAATGCAGCCCGTTCCGGAAAGTGGTCGCCGATATATTGTTCCTGATTGGTGGCTGCTACCAAGTTGAGGGCAATAGCCGTATGAATATACGCAATAACAGCTAATTCTGTCGCATCTCCGTTTTCCGCATTAAAAAGCGCATACATTTTGTTGCGTATAGCCCCTAAATCATCCTCCTTAGTAAAATAGTTATCAAGCATGGCTAAAATTAAGCTATTTAAACGAGCGGGCCGCTACCTGTACAAAGGCTTTTAAAGCCGGGTTATCCCGGCTTTAGCATTAATCATTTAATAAGATCAGTGCCTGGTCAGTCACCATGTAACTTTCATTAAAACAGTGATAATACAGATTTCCATCATGCTCTGTAATGCTGGTTAAATGCCGGAAACTAAATCCCAAATCCTGCAAATAAAGTAAACTGAATTGTTCACCCTTTTGCCGCAGCATCGTTAATATCTTGTAATTGTGCAATAGCGTCTTTTGTACAATAGCGATACATTCGGAATAGGTCTTTTTTTCCTCGTATTTCCGCCGATTATGATAGCTTGTCCGGCAGGCATCACTGCAAAAACATTGATCGATCCTTCCTACCAGCAAGCCGTCACATTCTTTACATGATCTTGAAATTTCTTTACGCATTTCCATAACGTTGATTTTTAAGCTTAAAATGAATTAATTATGGCGCGGGGTACGGGAGGCGCGACGCAGAGCGAAAGGGAAGCGGAATAAATGGCTATGTGCGGAAATGCCTGCGGGTTTATGCCGAACCGTTTTGATTGACCCGGAGCGGGTCCCGTAGATTTGTGCAGAATTGATGAAACCCACTCTACCCGCTTAGAGGCGTTTATACACGTTTATTCCCACAAGGTGTTGAATATTATCCGGGAGCTTTGCGATCAATAACAACTATTATGGCAATGCAATTTTTTGATAAGATATTGGAGAGCGAAACTTTTGGCGAAGGGGACCGGCATTATTTCGTGGATTTGTGTATGGCGGTAAACCATAAATTATTTTTACGGTTGACACGAAGCGACAGGATTATTGGCGACGATGGTGAGGTACATTACCGGAGACAGACGGTGCGGGTTTTTGATGAGCAATTGGGTATGCTGATCGAATCCATGTCCAATGTGTTTGCAGGTGAACGGATGAGTTTAATCGTCTTCATAAAATACCCACGGTTCAACGATAAATTGCCGGTCGCCGGATAGCTTGCATTCCAGGTACCGGAGGTCATGCCGTTTTTCATTGTAAATTTTGGCAATACGGCGTTTGGTCGCCTCATTCATGTTACTGCCGAAATAAACGGCGGTTAGTGATTCTATAGGATAATGCAGCAGCCGGTCTTCGGGTTCTTTTGGCCCTGCAAAATTGACTTCGACCATTCGCCACTCTTGCTCGTAAGACCAGGTGCTGGTTTTAGTGACGAACAAGTTTTGCAGGTGATTGGCGTAGCCGTGCCATTTCGACTTGGAAAGACCGCGCAGATCGGCATCGTGCTCATTCAGAAATACCGGAGCAAAATCAAAGAAATTGACCTGTAGAGGTTCATCGCTGTATTTAACGGGCAAGATTGCTTCTTCGTACACATAAAAACCGGTGTTGCCTTCTGCGTAACCATCCCCGGCGCTCCCCTTTAAGAATTCACGTCTGCCGGTCATTTCCATCGGGAACAGACCATCGTTTGGCAGGCTAAATTCAAGACAGACACCCTGATGGCCACCAGCGTAATGCGACCACATTAGGAAAGACAAGGGATTGCTTGAAAAGCAGGTCACATAACTATTGGTCAGAAACATTTTGGTCAGCCGCTCTATCGTGCCAAATAGCTTTTGCACGTTGAAAGTAAAGTCCAGGTCACTTTCAACTATTGCGGCATGTATGGCCTCTGTCGCCTTATGCGCATAAATATAGGGCTGATCGCCTTTCAGTTTTAGCAGGTGATCATATACAAGCTGGTTAAATTGATCGACCCTGGCTTCATCATGACTAAACCGAATCAATGCCGCATTATTTTCCCGGTCTGCATCGCTGATGGTTTTACTGATTACCAGCGTGTTGTGAATTAAGGGCACTGTCAGCGCACGAAGCTGGCTGATATCCTGAATGTTAAAGTTAACGGATAGGTTCAGATCAAAAGGGTCATTCAATTCCGGGCATGAAGCGAAGTATAACTCCTGGTATAGCAGTTCCTTAAATAAGAATGGAGAAAGCGCCCTGTATTTATAAACCTTTTGCATATACAATTGATGTAGCTAAATTACGATTTTACGGAAACCGCCGACAAACAAAAAGGCCGCCGGTTTCCCGGCAGCCTTTTATCCCAAAAACAGTTTTACCTGTTAATTTATTTTGCTGCGTTTTTCTTTTCGGTGACGTCTTTGCGCAGGTCGGTGGCTAAGACTTTGATTTGTTGGAGCGCGTTGCGCAACCGGGTACCGGCTGCTTTGTTGTTCTTTTCGTAAAATGCTGCGCCTTCTTTTTCTGCGGTTTCTACCAGCGCTTTCAGTTCTGCTAATTTTTCCATGGTTTTTTAATTTTTAAAGGGTTCAAAAATAAGGTTTTATTGTTTACACGCTAAGGCTTTTGCCTTTGCCCTGTTTTTGGGTCTTGTCTTTACCCAGCGCTTCGTCGAGTTTCTGGGTTTTGCTCAGGTCTTTTTTCTCTACACGTTCGCGTTTGACGGTGTTGCCTAACTCGTCCCGGACGTTGAGGGTTCGGAAGCGGGGGTTGGCTTCGATGTAAAATTTGGTGGCTTTGCCGTCTACGTCCATGGTGACCTGCTGCATATTCCCTTTTTTGAGCGAGGCGGTCAGCTGGGCTTTCTGGTCCGCATCGGCTAATTCCTTGATGGGGAATTTATTGAGCGCTTTGTCGAGGTCGTAGTTATAGTTCTGGTGAAACTGCTGCACTTCGTAATTGCCGTACTTGTCCTTTTGTGAAAAGTCCAGTTTTAGCCAGGCTTCGTAGCGGTCGCCGCTAGCGGTAAAAAGCTCTTTGTTGACAGATCGGCCAGAAACGAGGTTAAAGGCTTCCTGCGCGGTGACGTTATTGCCGTTGCGTACCTGGAAGGACTGGGTACGGTTAAAGGCTTCGTCGCTGTTTTTAAGCGTGGCTTCGTACCGGTTGAAGAAATACATATCGGTCTGGTCCGACTTGCGGAAATGCAGGGTATATTCGACATTATCCTTAAAGTGCTGCGCCTCGTGACTGAGTTTGATCTCGGGCTGCTGCTGGATGATGAACTTTTCCAGTGGGTCGTGCAGCGCTTTGCCAAAACCTAATTTTTCTAACAGGTTCTTGTTGTACGCTAAATTATTTTCATTGACTGCCATAATGGTTTCATTTAATGGTTTGATGATTGCTTCTTGTTCATATTTAGGTGCTTGAAGGCAGTCCCATACCTGGCGGGCAGAGGGCAGGCCTTCAAATTCCTGCCACTGGTTTTGTCCGTGCAGGCTGGCGGCAAGACCGGTGATCTCGACCTGGCTACCGGGCTTAACGTCGTAGGCGATCTCGACCCAGAATTTACCGGCTTCCACTTCGGCCAAGCCGATCATGCTGCCGCTGCTGATGACGGCAAGGTCTTCGGTCATGGCCTCCGCATATTCCGGGCGATAGCCTGCTTTTTGCAGGCGGGCAGCCAATTCCTCTTCGTTACTGACCAGCCGCATCACCTGACCCGGTTATCGCGCAACAATACCGCGCTCCCGTTTTTCAGGTGCACCGTGACGCGTTTTACTTTCTTACTGAACAGGGACTTGGCCGCCGTAATACCGCCCGCTGCTGCTTGGGTCGCCAGCGACTGGTCCATGCTTAAAAACTGCATGGATTGCAGCGCATTATCAGCACCGCTGCCCGCCGCTTCGCTGAGTTCAGCTTCCGGTGCGGGCACACCAGGCATCCCGTCCATGGCATAGACAGTGAGGTTGACCGGGATAATGGCTTCGCCTAAACGTACGTTCTTGATCTCGATCAGGAGGCGCTGGTTCGTGATGTTGGCGACACCGAAAACGGGCGTACCTTTCGGGATGACCTGCGCGTTCACCCGGATGGTATCATTCAGGCGCAATTTAACCGCCCCACTTTGCCGGATTTTCTGGTTACCGTCTATCGTGGCGGGTATCGCCAGAAAGGGATTGGCTGCCGCCGAATCTTTCCTGACCGCTGTTTTCACCAATTCAGGATGTTGCAGGTTTTGCAATTGCTCCAGCATTTTACTGAGCTGCTGCATCTGCGGGTCAGGTCCATCGCTTTTCACTCCTTTCATCAGGGTTTCGAGCCGGTCGATCTGCCCGGATAGCTGCGGGTCCGCTGCCGGCTTGCTCACAGGTACAGGCTGCGCCGGTGGCTGGCTGATCTGCTTGTTGAGGTCGGCCAATCGCTGGTTGATCCTGGTTACGGTCAGGTCCTGGTAGAGTGGAGTACTACCCGGCACCGGGTCAGTAGCTTTGTTGTTGACGCCGAAATGTTGAATCAGCGGGTTGTTATTATTGGACTGTTGCCGCGCGGAATCCAATTTGGCCTGGTCATAAAAGCTCATTTTATCTTTGGCCTTTTCGTGTTTGTCGAAGGTCGCGCCGGGCAGGGTGGCATTTAAACCGGGTTTGTTGTCGGTCGCAACTGCCGCAGGCTTGCCGCCGCCCAAAGCGATAAAGCCGATGGTGGCGAATAATACGATAACGAGTGGCAATACCAGCAGCGCTTTGCGCTTGCGCCGGAATTGCAAGGTGTGTTCTTTCATAGTATTTATTTTAAGAATGCGTGAATAATAAACCATAAGCTGGCCCCGCCGAACAGCAGGATAAACAGTGCCAAAGCGATCAGCTTGGAGGTTCGGTTCCAATGCTGCGTCCTGCGGTTGAGGTAGCCTGCCACTTTAGTCTGCCTGCGGATAATGCCGGCAGCCATGCGTTCGGCGAAAGCGGTTTGCCGGGCGTTCAACGTTTTCTGTTTCATGGCCTGGCGTTTGGTGTACTTAAATCCTTGTTCTCCAAAGTTTCCCAGCGCTCGATCAGGAAGCCATGCGGGTTGTTATCTGAGCGGGAGACATTGCGCAGATAGCCCTGGGTCACGAGGCTCCGGGTGACCGCCCCGCTGGTGCGGACCAGCTTTTCCCTGCCGAAACACCGGAAATAAAAAGGGTACTGGTTCATATTCAGCCGGATACTATCTATACTAACCTGCTGGCTGATATTCCCAGCGATCAAATTGGCATAAAAACCATTCTCGCGCAGGTTATCATATTGCGTTTTAGCACTGCCGTCAGCGAGGTACAAGGCTTTGGTAATAGAGGCCTGTATCTGCTTATCATCCGGGTCGAGGTTAAAAAATGCCTCGTGGAAAATTTTAATATGGTCGCGCGCCTCTACGGGTATGTTACTTTTCCGGTCTGCGGCAAAAGCTTCGAGCGCCTTGCCGTTGGCGAGAATGTAAATGTGGTTTTTAAAGTCCGTCGAGCTTTGGTAGCTTTTATATATGGCAAAGCAGGAAATTCCGATGCAGGCGAAGATCAGCAGGTAGCTGAACAGCTTGATATGCTTGAAAGCCGTGTCGATGTTTTTGAGTTGGGTGAACATGATTAATCTCCTTTCAGTTTGTTTTTAAAATAGCCTTCGTTCAGCGAATTAGTCGCCATGCTTTGGGTGACATTTTCGCGCTGGTTGCCATAGGCGTCAGCTTGCATTCCGCCCGACATCGCGCCGCTTACGGAGCGTGAAGAACTCACGACCAGGCTGTTGATCTTATGCACTAATGTATTGCCGCCGCCCGCATGGACGATGTAATTAGCGGTGCTGGGCACGGTGAAATAACCGACAATGCCGATGATCAGGAAGATCAGGTACATCACATCGCCCGAACTGAAGAAGGTGTCGCCCGTGCTTTGTATCTGCGCGATATCCAGGGTGATCATATTTTCCTGTACCTTGCCGATAATGCTGCCGAAGATATTGGCGACCGGCAGCCATAAAAACACGTTGATATACCGGGCCATCCAGACCGTGAGCGTATGCTGAAAGCCGTCAAAGACGGCGATACCCAATACCAGTGGACCGAGGATGGCCAGGACGATCAGTTGAAAGGTGCGGATGGTGTTGATACACAGCGCAGCGGCCTCGTATAAGACCTGCAAGACCTCATTCATCCATTGTTTGATGCTATTGCGGAAATTATAGCTGGCCTTGGCCATGGCAAACTTCATATCGTTACCAATACTGCCTAGCATCCCCTCGTGGCTGTCATCGGGGTCGTCGGGATGCGTGTAACGATACCAGGAATCTCTTGATCCCTCGCCGTCCGCGCCGACAAACATTTCATAGGCTTTTGTCTTCTTTTCTGCTTCTGTCTTCTCCTGCAACAGCCGGGCGATGGCTGCATTGGAGTTGCTCACCATGTTATTGGTCGTACTGACCACGGGCTGTAAAATCCCGTTCATTACAGCGATCACCGCCGGAAAGAGCATAATGGCCATACCCAAAGCGAAGGGCCTTAATAAAGGATAAAAGTCGATGGGTTCCGCGGCGGCGATCTGCCGCCAGACCCTTGCGGCGATATACCAGAGCGCGGCAAAGCCTGCGATGCCCTGCGCGGTGCCGATCAGGGTACTGCATAAAGGCAGCATCTGGTTATACACCTGGTTTAAGGTGGCTTGTAAGCCGGTAATGTCATCCATACTAATACAGTTTTTGAACGGTGGATAAATTGTTAATTTCACGCTGACGCTGCACGGCCAGTACGGCTGACTGTTGGTTAAAAAGCCGCAGGAAGCTGAGCTTATCGTCGGTATCGGCATAAATGCGGTCAATGGCCCGTAGCCGCTCGTCGTCGTTCATTCTGAATTGCCCCGCCGCCAGGATGGTCGCGAGCTGGTCAAGGTTGGACAGGCTTTGCTGCAACAGTGTACCGTATACATTCCCCATATAGGCCAGCTCATCCGCGTTAAAGCCAGATTGCTTGAACCGCGCATAATACTGCCGGTACTCCGTAACGAGCTCACCTTGCTTTAGCACGATATCTGCCACCCGCCCGTATTTGGCGATAGCCGGGCTAACCAGCATGAGGCCATTCAAAAAAGTGGAATGCAGGCTGAAGTTACCGCTAGCGATCTGTTTGACCTGGTTATAACCACCGTTGATGATGTCGTAACCGGTCTTCATATCGGTCAGAATGCTTTTAAGCTGGGTCAGTTTTTCGATGTCCAGCAGCAATTGCGTCAGGTCATCGCTTTGCGCTTTGGCTCCCGCTGCCCCAAAGAGCAGCAGGAAAACTAGGATCTTAATTCGTTTCATATACGTTTTTTAATGCTTGTGTGGCGTTGATACTTTGTTCCCGTTGCGCGGCCAGCAGTTTTACCGAACCGGTAAAGCTCCGGGTGAACGCGTATTTGTCCAGTATGGCGGCATGGATAGCCGCCAGCCGTTTGAGCCGCTCGTCATCGGTCATGTCCAACTGGCCCGTTGCCAGCAGGTTTTGCAGGTCGGTCAGATCGGCATTACAAGTTTGCAAGACACCATTTTTTACAGCTGCGATATATAGCTGTTCATCGTCGCTCAGGCCAGTAAAGGACTGGTTAAAGCTGCTGATGATCCCGCTTTGCCAGTTTAAGATATCCTGTACCTGCGGGTTGCCTTTGACCGCGCTGCCCGGCTGCCGCAGGGACTGGTAGTAGGCGGTATGCGCGTTCAGTTCAGCGGTATTGATGTCACGGATACCGTTTAAACCATTGCGAATGACGTTATAACCTTGCTTTAATTCCGATTCAAATGCCTGCAAAGCCGCCAGCTGCGCCATATAATTCTTCTTCTGCTTACCGGCCTGGCCGAACAGGTCGCCAAAGGAAAAGCTGAAGCTTTGCGCTTGCACACTTACTGTTGCCAGCAGCAAAAGGGCGGTGAGCTTAATGGATGCCATACAGGTTCTTGATACCTTGTGTTTCCTGCGCGTCCCTTGACCGGCCCAGGCTCAGCAGGATGTTCTGGTTATTGAATTTTTTGAGATCGTTGTAATTGTCGTCGATCTTTTTAGCAATGCGCCCGATCAATTCCATGCGCTGGGCGTCAGTCATCTGCGTTTTAAAGGCGTTGATGACGACCATAAGTTGGTCCAGGTTCTTGACACTCTCTTGCAGGATGCCGGTATAGACCGCGGAAATATGCTGCAATTCCTCCGGGCTGAAGTGCGCGTCCTGCTGCGTAAGCGCCCAGGCGCTTTGATATTCCCTGACCAAGGCGGCCTGCCGCAGCGTGATGTTCTTGACCTGCTCGTAATCATTAATGATGGCCTTGACCTCGAACAGTTCCTGGTAATATTTGCTGAACAGGTCGGTTTGCTGCTGGCCGACACCTGCGATCTCGGTTAGCTTCAACTGGTTGAGCTGGGTTTCAATGACTTTCTGCGCGTTTTGCAGCCAAATCGTCTGGTTCTGTGCCCGCTGTACGCCCAGGTCGATGGCCCGGATGATCTTGCCAATGGTATTATTCAGTACCGTACCGATAATGAACTGCGCATCCGCCTTCTTTTCGGGCAGCACCGTCAGCACGACTACCATGCTGACGGGCAATACAATTTTATACAATCTCATAACTTCCGGTATGTACTGTTAGCTAATCGCAGCTCACCCGGACGGAAGATCAGCAGGGTACCGGTTTGCGTCAGTTCCAGGGTCTGTTTGTCCGCATCCCAAACACCGTTGAAATGTTTGACCAGCCTGCGCGGCTGCCCGCCCCTGCGGTGATAGGTCGTGTTCCGGGTGACCCGGTAATCAGGAGCAATGACCAGCGTATCGTCGGCAACGCTGTATTCGCTTTCGGCGTGGTTCACATAGGTGCCAGGCTGAAACCCTGCCGGGCCGCCACAGGCGGCCAGCAGCAGGATCGGGAAAAGGATCATTTTAAATACTATTTTCATGATTTTTTCTGTTTGGATTGGTTAACTAATGCGGTGATGCCCGCTTCCATACCGCCGTACTGCGCTGCGGCTTTCTGCACGGCCACCCTTTGCCGCCCTTCGGTGGTAAAGGCCAGCAGTTCTTCCGGGCAAAGCTCGTTGCGGTAAACTTTGGTGATCTGCCCGCCGATGTCGATATAGATCTCGCGGTCGTCCTTGTTGATGGAAAGCAGGATGGTTTTGGCTTTTTCGGATAGGCCCAACGCATCCTGTACTTTATCGAACTTGTGCAGGAACTTGCGCATATCCATCAAGATCTTGATGTCGGCATTATTGATAATGGCGTCTTTAATAATGGGCGAACTGATCAGGTCATCGACCTCCTGCGATACGACCAGGGGCACCCCGTTAAACTTGCGAATCGTCTTAAAGGCGTATTGTACAAACGAGGCCATGCCCGCTTTCGAGATCGCTTTCCAGGCTTCATCAATGCACAAAACCTTGCGGACACCTTTCAGCTTGCGCATTTTGGAGATAAACAACTCCATGATGATCAGCGTGACCACCGGGAATAAAATCGGGTGATCTTTGATCTCGTCGAGGTCTACCACAACAAAAGACTGGTTCAGCAGGTCGAGGTTTTCCTTGGCATTGAGCAGGTAATCAAACTCACCGCCAGCATAATAGGGCCGTAGCACGTAAAGAAAATTGTCTAAATCGAAATCCCGGTCCTTGACCTTGTGGCTTTTCAATACTTCGGCGTAGTCATTTTCCAAATACGCGTAAAAGCTGTCGAAACAGCGGAAAGGCACTTCCTGCTGGTAATAACCCTGCAAAGCATTGGAGAGCGCCACATATTCGCTGCGGTTAAAGCTTTCATGCTCCTGTTTCCAGAGCGCTACCAGCAGGGCCTTCA
>Ga0153956_1001356_pt1 | contig 21888 bp, 19 predicted proteins | sample TSFL040MetaG_FD_104704 | JGI IMG/M metagenome (GOLD analysis project Ga0153956, IMG submission 104704) | Attine ant fungus gardens microbial communities from Florida, USA - TSFL040 MetaG | ecosystem: Host-associated > Fungi > Mycelium > Unclassified | place: USA: Florida, Wekiwa Springs... | reverse complement strand
CTCAGCTGCGCGGCGCATGGCGCCACCGTGATCCTGAGCGGCAAAACCGTGGCCAAACTGGAAGCCGTCTACGATGAAATCGAACAGGCCGGTTATCCGCAGGCGGCCATTTATCCGCTGCATCTGCACGGCGCCAAAGCCGAGGATTACACCGAGATGCACGACACGCTGGAGCGTGAGTTCGGGCGCCTCGATGGACTGCTCCACAACGCGGGCATTCTCGGGCAGCGCAAAAGCATCGAGCAGACCACGCCGGAAAACTGGAATGAGGTTTTGCAGGTCAATCTCACCGCGCCGTTCCTGATGACACGGGCATTGCTGCCGCTGCTCAACAAAAGCGGCGATGGCTCCATTGTCTTCACCTCATCCGGCGTCGGCCGTCGCGGCCGCGCTTATTGGGGCGCTTACGCGGTATCGAAATTCGGCACGGAAGGTTTGGCGCAAATTCTCGCGGACGAACTGAGCGGCACCACATCGATCCGCGTCAACTGCATCAATCCGGGCGCCACCAACACGGTCATGCGCCGCACCGCTTACCCGGCGGAAAATCCGGCGGTGAACCCGCTGCCGGAACAAATCATGCCGGTGTATCTGTATCTGCTCGGGCCCGACAGCAAAGGCGTGACCGGCGAAAGTTTCGACGCGCAACCACGGCGTTGAGCCCATCAAAAAACGCGCATCCTTCTGGCATGTGCCGGAAGGATCATTGACAATAAACACCTGGAAAACCTATTAGGGAACCTCTGAAAAACGTAGCGAGCACAGTAGTTTTTCAGAGGTTCCTTAAAAAGATCTCGCGCACAATAACTTCCCTTGCTCTCGCAGTCCATGCGCTTTCCACACACGCCAGCATTGTGCCAACAACAGCGAAAATCGTCCGGCTGTCCACAGGTTGGGGTGGAAGAAGGTTTTTTTATTACCATCGACCAACAGGCGACCGCTCCCTGCCCCCATCCAAAACGGTTCTGTTTGTTCCTATTTCGGCGCCGCAGCATAAGGAAAGTCGTCTATCGCCCTGGCCGTACAGGCTCAAAACAAATCGCTCCCCCTGTATTACGACGATACCAGCTGCCCCAACGGAACAGACACGTCCGTCGTCGCAGAAGCCATTGACACCTGACAGCCAGCGCGCGGATCGCGGCGACATGGGCACAAAAGCACTTTGCCGCTGACTCTTTCAGTCAGCCTGGGCAGCTGGATCAAAAAAACAGCGCCGTCACAGGGCATTGACGGCGCACATCAGGACCCCGACCATCCGCGGCTGCGCTGCATTTCCATACGCCGCAGAAACTCCTCCATGATCAGTGTATAAAGCCCATCGTCGAGAAATTTATCTTCGACGCCACGATCGATGCTGGGATTGTCGTTGACCTCGATCACCACCGCGCGATCGCCGCTCTGTTTGATATCGACGCCGTAAAGCCCGTCACCGATCGGCTGCGTCGCTTTTACCGCGGCATCCTGCACCGCCTTCGGCACTTCATAGGTCGGCAACGTGTCGAAGCCGCCGCTCTGCGAGCGCTTGCCATCGTGCTTGTAGATCTGCCAGTGCTTTTTCACCATGTAGTAACGGCAGGCGTAAATCGGCTTGTGATTGAGCACGCCGATGCGCCAATCGAAATCGGTGTACATGAACTCCTGGGCCAGCAGCAACGCCGATTGCTCGAACAGACGCTCCGCTTCCTGCAGGAACGACTCCGGCGACTCCGCTTTCACCACGCCGCGCGAGAACGCCCCATCGGGAATTTTCAGCACCACCGGAAACCCCAGCTGCTCGCCGACCAGGGCCAGCATGTCGCTCTGGTCGCGGCTCAGGATCAGCGTTTTCGGTGCGGGCACTTTGTTCGCGCGAAACAGGTCTGCCAGATAAATTTTATTGGTGCAGCGCAGAATCGAGGTGGGATCGTCGATGACAACCATGCCTTCGGATTCGGCTTTTTTCGCGAAGTGATAGGTGTGATGATCGATGGCCGTGGTCTCACGAATGAACAGCCCATCGTATTCCGTCAGGCGCATGTAATCTTTTTTTTCGATCAACTCGACGTTGATTTGCAGCTGGCGCCCCGCGCGAATGAATTGCTTGAGCGCCGACGCATTGCTCGGCGGCAGCTTTTCCTTGGAATCCACCAGCATGGCCAGATCGAAGCGATAGCGTTGGCGCGATTTCGGAGAGCGCCAGATGCGGCGGCTGAAATGATCGAGCGCATCGGCGAAAGCGGTTTGCTCCTCATCGCTGAGTCTGGCCGGCGTGAGCGGCTTGATGCGGCTGATCATCCAGGTTTTGCGCCGCTTCAACTCCACATCGAGAATCGGGCAAGGGAAGCGCTCGAACAACATGCGCGCCAGCGATTGCAACCCGGGCTGCGGCGATTCGCCAAAATAAATTTTCAGATTGAGCGTGTCGCCGCCGGTATCCTGGAGATCCGCTTCCTGCGCCACCTGCTCCGCTTCCTTGTTGAAATCGGGCAAAGCCAGGGAATAGAGCGTGCGGCTGCGCAGGTCGTTGAGCGTGCCCACCGAGGGAATCACTTTATGGGCGCGCGCTTCCGCCAGCAGCGAACAGTAATAACCCTTGCTCAGGTAACGCGACTGCGGACACAGATTAATGACCCGCACGGTGCGGCCATCCCCCCGCTCGCTGAGCGCGATGTATTCGTTGAAGGTGATGACATTGTCGCTGGGATAGAAAGGTCCCCAATCCTTGCGATTCTCGACGACCAGATAAAGCGTAGACACGCGTTCGTCCCAACCCTATATTGTCGATACCGGGCCCGATCATATTCCTCCCGCCCGCGCCCATCTAGCGATATTTTTTGCGCGCGGCCTTTTCGAGGCGATAGCGCGATGCAGCTCGCAAAACCCGCGTTTCCAGACCATGGCATCACGCCGACATGACAGCCATCCATTACCGCATTGCGGAAAAATCCGACGTCAACGCCTTGTGCGAACTGGAGGCGCGCTGCTTCAGCGGCGATCGCCTGAGCCGCCGCAGCTTTCAACATTTCGTCGGCAGCGATCGCGCCCACCTGCTGATCGCCGCGGACGAATCGCAAACACTGCTGGGCTACAGCCTGATTCTGTTTCATCGCGGCACCAGCCTGGCGCGGCTGTATTCCATCGCCGTGTCGCCCGCCGCGCGCGGTCATGGCATCGCCGAACAATTACTGCAACGCGGCGAGACCGTGGCCGTTGCGCGCGGCCGGGTTTTCATGCGCCTGGAAGTGAATACCGGCAATCGCGGCGCGATCCGTTTGTACGAAAAACTCGGCTATACGCGCTTCGGCGTTTACCACGACTACTACGAAGACCACGCCGATGCGCTGCGCATGCAGAAACGCATCGTGGTATATCCGCACGACGCCGCGCATCGCGCCCTGCCGTTTTATGCGCAAACCACCGAATTCACCTGCGGCCCCGCCAGCCTGATGATGGCGATGGCGGCCATCAGGCCCGGTTATCAGCCGACGCGCAGCGACGAGCTGAAGATCTGGCGCGAGGCCACCACGATCTACATGACCTCCGGACACGGCGGTTGCGGCCCGCACGGCCTGGCGCTGGCGGCATGGCGGCGCGGCTATCGCGCGCGCATCTTCGTCAATCAGCACGGACCGCTGTTCCTGGAGGGCGTGCGCCGACCGGAAAAAAAATCCGTGCTGGCGCAGGTACACGGGGATTTTCTCGAGGACCTGGTCGCCACCGACGTGGATCTCTCCTATCGCGCCGCGGACATCGCCAGCCTGCGCGCCGCCATCGATCAGGGCGAAATGCCGCTGGCGTTGATCAGCACTTATCGCTTCGACCTGCAAAAAAGCCCGCACTGGGTGCTGGTCGCGGCCATCGACGAGCGCTTTGCCTATATCCACGATCCGCACATCGAACCGGGGCTCGCGGCCCTCGACAACCAATACGTCCCCATCGAGATCAGCGTCTTCTCGCGGAGCATGCAATTCGGCCAGCAACGCTTGCGCGCGGTACTGATCCTGGGCGAACGTCACTGACCCGGACCGCGCGGGCGCCACAGCGCCGGGGTTTTGACACGACAAGGGCGCGGCCGCTCATCGCGCTCCCAACGAAAAACCTATCCCAATGAAAAACAAAGAAAAATTTTTTATTTTCCAGCATGGCACGGTTTTAGCTATCTCTGCTGCGATACGCGTGAATACCGACGCTAACGCCCGGGAATCCAACAGAGAGCCGCCATGGCAGAACCCGATTCGAGAGCACCTCAATCCGTCAATCTGAGCATTGTCAAAACTTTGCCGGAGGAACAGCCCGTAGCGGCCGAGCGACAGCTCGCGGCCAGCCTGCGCCTGTCGAACATGTTGCACAGCACCCTCGACGTCAACGAGGTGCTGAGCCTGTTTTTCGGCTCGGTTGTGCGGGAATTGAAAGTGGACGGAGCGAGTTATCGCCACGGTACGCTGGGACTGGCGGTGGAGTTCGCCGCGGCCGGCATACACAGCTGCACCTATCACCTGGATCACCAGAAAACCACGCTCGGTGATTTGACGCTGAGCCGCAACAAGCGCTTCAGCGAACGCGAATTGCTGCGCCTGGAAACCATGCTCGCCAGCCTGGTGCCGGCGCTGCGCAACGCATTGCAGTATCTCGGCGCCATCCAGTCCGCCACGCGCGACGCCCTCACCGGCGCCGGCAATCGCGTGGCGCTGGAAGTCGCCGCCGACCGCGAGATCGCCCTGGCCCGCCGCAGCGGCCAGCCGACCGCGATCCTGGTCATCGATATCGATCACTTCAAGGCGATCAACGACCGCTACGGCCACAATGCCGGCGACCGCGTGCTGGTCGACGTGGCGCGCCAGCTGCGCCAGAGCTGCCGCGAATCCGATTCCGTTTTCCGTTTTGGCGGCGAGGAATTCGTCGTGCTGCTGAGCCAGACCGAGGAAAACGGCGCCGCCGCCATCGCCGAGCGCATTCGCGCCAACATCGCCGCGATGAATACGTTCTACCAGCAGCAGGTCATTCACATCACCGCCAGCATCGGCATCGCCAGCCTGGATCGTGGCGAATCGCTGCACACCTGGTTCGATCGCGCCGACCGCGCGCTGTATCTCGCCAAACAGGCAGGCCGCAATCGCGTCATGCACGCCGTGCAGCGCCACATTGCCTGAAACCTGAAAAGACCTGAAAAAAACGCCTGAAAAGCGTCAGGAAAAATTAGGGAAGACGGAAAAACGACGAGGTCGTGGCGCGCTCCCTGCGCGCCGCGCGGCTTTATCCCCGGGGAGGACGCCGCCGGTTTTTGTCGCTTGCCTCACGCTGCGGCCGATCGGCCCGCGCGTTTTTAGCGGGTCGCGCGCCTCTGTCTGAACGCGTACTTTTTTCGGCACGCGCGCTTCTTTCGGAGCGCACATTTTTGTCGGCCCGCGCGTTGCGGCCACCGGCAGGTGCCGCGGGGCGGTTTTTACGCTGCTGGCGCTCGCGGTCTTTTTGCTCCTGCGGCGAGAACGGAGGCAGCGCCGGCGCCTGCAGATCGACCATGCGATACAGCGCCTGCACCTCTTCCGGCGTCATATCGATCCACTGTCCCTGCTTGAGCCGCGCCGGTAAAAACACCGGGCCGAAACGCACGCGCTTGAGCCGGTTCACCTTCACGTCCTGGGATTCCCACAGGCGCCGCACTTCGCGGTTGCGCCCTTCCATCAGGCACACATAGAACCAGCGATTGATGCCTTCGTCGCTGCCGCCACCGGCACTGATGTCGGTGAATCGGGCCATGCCGTCGTCCAGCAGAACGCCCTGGCGCAGGCGCGCCAGCATGTCGTCGTCGACCGCTCCCATGACCCGGCACAGATATTCGCGGTCGATGGTCGAGGAAGGATGCATCAGCGCGTTGGCAAGCTCGCCGTCGGTGGTGAACAACAACAGCCCGCTGGTGTTGAAGTCGAGCCGTCCCACGGAAATCCAACGCTCGCCGCGCAGCGCCGGCAGGCGCTCGAACACGGTCGGACGTCCTTCCGGATCGCGCACGCTGCAAATTTCGCCTTCGGGTTTGTTGTAGATCAGAACGCGGCTGCGCCGCTCCTGCGAAGGTTTCAGGGCCACCGGGTGACCGTCGACCAGGATGCGGTCGCGCTCGCTCACCCGATCGCCAACATGGGCGATGCGGCCATTCACGGTGACACGGTTGGCGCCGATCAGGCGCTCCATGTCGCGGCGCGAACCCAGGCCGGCACGGGCCAACACCTTCTGCAATTTTTCGTCGGATGAATCAGCCAATTCCGTCAATTAAAAAAGATCCGCCATTGCAAAGGGTTTCCACACAGATAAATACATTTGAGCTGCTAAAGGCCGAGCCGTTAAACAAATCAAACCATTAAATACAATCGAACCGTTCAACCATCGAACAGTGAAAAAAAGTCAATCAGTGTTCGCGCGGCGCGGTTTCAGCATCGCTGTCCGGCTCCCGCTCGTCATCGGAGCGGATCGACGCATCCTCGCCGGCCTCATCCACGCCGACAGCCTCCCCGGCTTCAGATGCCGGCACAAACTGTTCGGATTCGCCGTCGCCCGCCACCAGCCCGGCCTCGTCGGAAACCGGGGCCGCCACTTCATCGGCCGGGGCCATCCCGTCATCGACTTCGGATGCCGGCGCAGGCTGTTCGGACTCGCCGCCGCCCGCGTCCGGCTCCGCCGCCTGCACCGTGTCGACGCCTTCGAGCGCCAGTTCCGCGTTGAGCGAATCCAGGTCGCGCAACTCGGCCAGCGGCGGCAGATCGTCGAGGTTCTTCAGGTTGAAGTAATCGAGGAACTTGCGCGTCGTCGCGTACATCGCCGGGCGTCCCGGCACGTCTTTGTGTCCGACGACGCGAACCCAATCGCGCTCCAGCAGGGTTTTGACGATATTGGAAGCCACCGCGACGCCGCGGATATCCTCGATGTCGCCGCGGGTGATCGGCTGGCGATAGGCGATCAGCGCCAAGGTTTCCAGCAGGGCGCGGCTGTATTTCTGCGGTTTTTCGTCCCACAGACGCCCGACCCAGGGCGCCACTTCCTGCACCACCTGGAAGCGAAAGCCGCTGGCGACCTCGCGCAGCTCGAAACCACGGTCCGCGCATTGTTCCGCGATGGCCGCCAGGGCCGCCCGGATTTCGTCTGAGGCGGGCCGGTGGTCGGGCTCGAACAGTTCTCCGAAATCGGCCACGGACAGCGGCTTGCCCGCCGCCATCAGCGCGCCCTCGACAATGCGGCGCAGCTGCCCGGCATCGGCGGGCCGGCCCGCCACAACGACCGCGGCCGGCTCTTCGTCGTCGCCATCGACAATGCCGTCGTCACCGCCGTCATCGTCGCCGCTGTCGAGGCTGTCGTCGCGCGCGCCCGCTTCCGCGGCGGCGGCCTCGATGACCGGCTCGTCGGTATCGAAGGCGGCGTTATCCGTATCGACTTCGAGTTCGGTGTCGACGGCGCGGTTTTCGCTTTCGTTTGTCATGACGCTCTGGCTTTCACATGGATGGGGCCAAACGGCTCGGTTTGCACAATTTCAACCAGGGATTCCTTGATCAGCTCCATCACCGCGAGAAAAGTCACCACCACGCCCAGCCTTCCCTCCTCGGCAATGAAGAGCGACACAAAGGGCGTGAAACGGTTGGGCGACAATCGCGCCAGCACCTGCGACATGCGTTCGCGGGTGGACAGCTTTTCCTTCTGCACGTGATGGCTTTCGAACATGTCGGCGCGGCGCAGCACTTCGGCCAGCGCGACCATCAATTCCTTCAGATCGACATGCGGCTCCGGCTTGACCTTGTTCAGGTCCGGCGGCGCGATGGTCACCAGATGCACTTCGCGGCCGACGCGCGGCAACGTATTGATGCCCTCGGCCGCCTTCTTGAAGCGCTCGTATTCCTGCAGGCGCCGGATCAGCTGGGCGCGCGGATCCTCTTCTTCCTCTTCCTCCTCGGCGGCGCGCGGCAACAGCATGCGCGATTTGATTTCCGCCAGCATCGCGGCCATCAACAGGTATTCCGCCGCCAGCTCGAACTGCATGGCGCTCATCATGTTGATGTATTGCAGGTACTGATCGGTGATCTGGGAGACGTTGATCTCGAGGATGTCGATATTCTGGCGCTTGATCAGGTACAGCAGCAGGTCGAGCGGCCCCTCGAAGGCTTCGAGGAAGACCTCGAGGGCCTCGGGCGGAATATACAGGTCCTTGGGCAGTTCGGTGACCGGCTTGCCCTGCACGATGGCAAAAGGCATTTCGCCCTGCTGGGCGCCGACACTGCGCAGGCGTTGCAGATTCGAGGCGCCGACTTCATCGGCGGGAACCGCGCCATTCGCGTCGGCGGAGCCTTCAACGCCTTCCGGCGCGGCGGGCTCGCCCGCCACCGCATCGTCGCCGCTCACCGCGGGCTCCGTGCCCGTGTCGACGGACGCCGCCGACTCCGGAACCGACGCTTCGGACTCGATGGGCTCTGCTGCGGTTTGATGCTCCGGATTCACTCTGCGGGTCCCGTTCAATGCTGCGCGGCGCCTGCGGGCACCCGACGAAGGCGGCATTATAACGGCATGATTCCGGTGCTGATACCCGCAGATTCAACCACCCGGGGTGGAACGCGGCGCCCGGGCAATCTCAGGATAAGCGGCGATCCGCCGCTCAATCGCCCTCGAAGGCGTCCACCGGGCCGAGGCCGCGGCGCACCACCAGCGGCGCGGCGTCGGCCAGATCGATGACGCTGGTCGGCTCCGGGCTGCCCGCTCCGCCGTCGATGACCAGCGCCAGATCGTGTTCGAGGCGTTCGCGAATATCCTCGGGATCGGTCAGGGGCGCTTCGGCGCCGGGCAGGATCAGCGTCACGCTCATCAGCGGCTCGCCCAGCTCCTCCAGCAGGGCCAGCGCGATGCGATTGTCCGGCACCCGCAGGCCGATGGTGCGGCGCTTGGGATGCAGCAGGCGGCGCGGCACCTCGTCGGTGGCCTTGAGAATGAAGGTATAAGGCCCCGGCGTGTGGTTGCGGATCAGGCGGAACGCCGTGTTGTCGACCCGCGCGTAGGTGCCGAGCTCGGACAGATCCCGGCACACCAGGGTGAAATTGTGATTGTCGTCGAGGCGGCGAATGCGGCGGATGCGCTCCAGCGCGCCCTTGTCGCCGAGCTGGCAACCCAGCGCGTAGGCCGAATCGGTGGGATAGGCGATGACGCCGCCGTTGCGCAGGATGTCCACCGCCTGGCGAATCAGGCGCGGCTGCGGGTTGAGCGGATGAATCTGGAAAAACTGGCTCATCGTTCCCTCATTGCCGGTGTGCAAAGTCCTTCACCTTCCGTTGCGATCGATTCCCATACCGGCTCGCAGCCCGCGGGCAGCGCGGCGATATCCCCCAACTCGCACCAGGGGCCCGGCCGGTGAAAGTCGCTGCCGACCGAGGCCCGCAGCCCGTACTGGCGGCTGAGCTGCGCGAGGACACGGCTCTCGTCGGCGGATTGACGCCCCACCACCACTTCCATCGCGGTGCCGCCGGCGGCCTGGAATGCCTGTATCAGCTTGCGCAGCCGCGTCGCCGTCTGCCGGTATTTCAGCGGATGCGCCAGCACCGCCACGCCGTTCGCGGCGCAGATTCGCGCCACCACTTCCTCCAGCTGCGGCCACAGCGTTTTGACATCGCCCGGCTTGCCGCTGCCCAGGTAGCGATCGAAGGCTTCCTCCTCGCTGCGCACGTGGCCCCGCTGCACCAGAAAACGCGCGAAATGCGGCCGCCCCACCTGGCCGTCGCCGGCCAAGGCCCGAGCGCCCTCGCAAGCGCCCGGCATGCCGAGTTTCGCCAGCCGCTCGCCGATCAGTTCAGCGCGCTGCAGGCGCGCCGCGCGCAAGGATTCCTGCACCTGAATCGACGCCTCGCTGTCGACGTCGATGCCGAGCCCGACCACATGCACGCCGAGATTCATCCATACGCAGGAATACTCCACCGCCGGCACCAGTTGTAACGGCTGCGCCGGCGCGGGCCGTTCGCTCAACCAGGCGCGCGCCGCGCGATAGCCGGACACGGTGTCGTGATCGGTAATGGCAAGCATCTCAAGCGAGCGCTGGAGGGCGCGTTCACACAGCTCCGAAGGCGAAAGGCTGCCGTCGGAAGCGCGGCTGTGGCAGTGCAGGTCTACGCGCAAGGAAACTCCCGGAAACCGCTGGAAATCGACAGACTGGAGTGCCTGTGACGAAGTCAGTATATTAGGGGCCGGACCGCCCGTATACTCAAAAAACCGTGCGCCGGCGGCACCGCGGCGAACGACCCGCGCGCCAGTCCGTAACGTCTTGTATTCAGCCGCATAAACCCATTGCCAATACACCCATTGCCACGGCCGGGATGGCCGCCGAGAAAACGCTTATGCAACACGATGTGCAGCAGAGATCCGAACCCGATATGCAGGAACCGAACAAGCCCTCGAATCCTCCTCCGAAGAAAAAGAGCGTGCTGGCAAACCTCGCGTTCAACATCATCATCCCCACGCTGATTCTGTCGAAACTCGCGGGCGACAATTATCTGGGCCCGATCTACAGCGTGGTGGTGGCGCTGGCGTTCCCGCTCGTTTACGGAATCCGGGATTATTTCATTTCGCACAAACCCAATTTCATTTCCGCATTGGGCGTGGTCAGCGTACTGCTCACCGGCGGCATGAGCCTGCTCAAGCTCGATCCGCAATACATCGCGATCAAGGACGCGGCCATTCCCGGCCTGCTCGGCCTCGCCACGCTGATATCGATGTACACCCGCTATCCGCTGGTGCGCACTTTCCTCTATAACGACCAGGTCCTGCAGGTCGCCAAGGTCAGCGCGGCGCTGGCGGAGCACAACACGGCCACGCAGTTCGAGCGCCGCCTGAGCGTCGCCTCGTACATGATCGCGGGTTCGTTCTTCCTGTCCGCCATTCTCAATTACATCCTCGCGCGCCTGATCCTGGTCAGCTCGCCCGGCACCACCGCGTTTTCCGAAGAACTGGGCAAGATGACCGCGCTCAGCTTCCCGGTCATCGTGCTGCCGAGCATGCTGGTGCTGATGGGCGCCATGATGTATTTGCTCAACGCCATTCAGAAGCTCACGCATCTGACCCTGGACGATATTTTTCAAGAGATGTGAGCCCCATGCTGTACGCCATTATCAGTGAAGATTTTCCCGGCACCTTGGATAAACGCCTCGCCGCCCGCCCCGATCATCTGGCCCGGCTGGACACCCTGAAACAGGAGGGCCGGCTGGTGCTGGCCGGCCCGCATCCCGCCATCGACAGCGCGGACCCCGGCGCCGCCGGTTTCACCGGCAGCCTGGTGGTGGCCGAATTCGAATCCCTGGAACAGGCCCGGCGCTGGGCCGACGCCGATCCCTATCTGGCGGCGGGCGTCTACGCCCGCGTCGTGGTCAAACCGTTCAAGCGCGTCCTGCCCTGATCGAATCGCCCGCCGCGCCCGTCTCCCTCGCGGTCGCATTGACAGGCGGTCATTTGCCATTAGATTTATGAATTCCCGCGCAACGCCGGCATGCGGCCGGCGCCGATCACAAAAAAGGTTGTAACCGTGAACGCACTGATCCCTGCCCTGCTCATCGTTTCCGCCACCAGCGCCAGCCTTGCCCGCGCGGATGAGGTGCGCTACGTGCGCGACTGGATGTCCGTGCCGCTGCACGAAACCCAGGCGTCCGACAGCGCGGTAGTGCATCGCGGCCTGGTCAGCGGCAACGCCGTCACCCTGCTGGAAAACGACGAAAAATCCGGCCTCGCCCGCGTGCGCAGCGCCGACGGCATCGAAGGCTGGATCGCCTCGCGCTATCTCACCAACGAACCGACCGCGCGCCTGCAGCTGGAAAAAGCCAGCGCGGAAATCGCCGACCTGCACAAGCAGATCGAACAACTGAAAAATGCCCAGCCCGCCGATCAGCGCCAGCAAACCCAGCAATTGGAAGACCTGCGCGCCGCCAACGCCCAACTCAGCGACGAATTGGAAAAACTCAAAAACGCGCCCGGCCCAACCGAACAAATGGAAGCGCTGCGCCAACGCAACGCCGCGCTGCACGAGCAATTCGAACAGTTCAGTGCCACCTTCCAGCAGGCGCAAAAACAGCGCGACTTCGATATGTTCCGCAACGGCGCCATCGCGGTGCTCGCCGGCGCGCTGCTCGCGCTGGTGATTCCGCGCCTGCGGCCGAAGAAACGCTCGGAATGGGCATAACGCTCCCCGGCAAAGTTCGGCGTTTCGCGCGCGCAAGCGCACAGACCATTCTGGAGGTCCGCTGACAATGACCTCTCATCCCAGGGATACTTTCAATGACCCAGCACTCCGGCACCGCGCTCAGCATCAACCTGAATAAAATCGCCCTGATCCGCAATTCCCGCGACACCGAATATCCGAGCGTCACCGAGCACGCGCGCCTGTGCATCGAGGCCGGCGCGGACGGCATCACCGTGCATCCGCGCCCGGACCAGCGCCATATCCGCGTCAGCGATTGCTTCGAGCTCGCCAAAATGCTGACCGTGGAATTCAACATCGAGGGCAATCCCTTCGCCGGCGCGCAGCGCAGCGACCGCCACGGCGTCGGCGATTACCCGGGCTTTCTCGATATCGTGCACGCGGTGCAACCGGCCCAGTGCACGCTGGTGCCCGACAGCAACGACCAGCTGACTTCCGACCACGGCTTCGACCTGACGCGCAGCGCGGACAAACTGGCCCCGGTCATCGAGCAATTGCGCAGCTGGGGCGTGCGGGTCAGCCTGTTCATGGATCCGGACCTGAAGCAGATCGAGCTGGCCAAACAAGTGGGCGCCGACCGCATCGAGCTGTACACCGGCCCCTACGCGCACGCGTTCTCCGATCGACACCGGCGCGACGCCGTGTTCCAGCAGTTTTACCAGGCCGCGGAAAAAGCCGCGGAACTGGGCCTGGGATTGAATGCGGGACACGATCTCAACCTGGACAACCTGGCGCTGTTCGCCACCGTGCCGCAATTGCTGGAAGTGTCCATCGGCCATGCGTTCACCGTGGACGCGATTCGGCTGGGACTGGCCAACGCCGTCGCGGCTTATCAGCGCTGTCTCGGCAAGTCGTGACAGAACTCGGCGACGCATTGTGACAGGCCAGCTCAGCCGCAAAAAAAAACGAACCGCCACTCCCGTGGTGGTTCGTTTTCTGGAGTTCAGCGCAACGGTTTCCGTTCAGCGCGCGGCGCTCGTCACGCCGGCGTGGCCAACTTGAGACCGGCCACGCCGACCATGATCAGAACGATGGAAGCCAGGCGCATGAACGACACGGACTCGGCGAACAGCACGATACCGAGCAGCGCCGACCCGATCACGCCGATGCCCGTCCACACCGCGTAAGCCGTGCCCAGCGGCAGCGCTTTCAGCGACCAGCCGAGCAGAGTCACCGAAGCCAGCATGGCCAGCGCCGTGCCGAGACTCGGCCAAAAACGCGTAAAGCCATCGGTGTATTTCAAACCGACAGCCCAGGCGATTTCGAATAAACCTGCGAAGAAAAGTGCCAACCAGTACATGAGGACAGCTCCTGTTGGGGCCGTCCCCAGTGATGGTTACAACACCGGGGTCGTCCCCCGCGCCGGAAGAGCCCCGGGAACTTTCACTCATCAACGGGGCCAGATCGAAAACTATCACACCTTGCCGTGTCTTGCCCAATCGCCACCTTCACGCGCATCCGCGCAATCTGTGCGCACTATCCATGCGCACTATGCGCAAACCGGATGAATCAGTGGACTAACGGATATGCATGGCCGCATCGACAGCGCTCGCACGCCCGGTGAACAACCGGCCTCCGCCACGTTTTTTTCGAGCGACGTTCCCGCCCGCCTCGACCGCCTGCGCTGGAGCCGTTTTCACACCCTGGTGATCGCGGCGCTCGGCATCACCTGGATACTCGATGGCCTGGAAGTGACGCTCGCGGGCTCGGTCGCCGGCGCGCTGGTATCGAGCCCGCGCCTGCAATTGAGCGAAGCGCAGGTGGGCATGGCCGCCAGCAGTTATCTGGCGGGCGCGGTCGGCGGCGCGCTGCTGTTCGGCTGGCTCACCGATCGCCTGGGCCGCAAGCGCCTGTTCAACATCACCCTGGGACTGTATCTGCTGGCCACGGCGGCCACCGCTTTTTCCACGGATTTTTTCACTTTTGCGCTGTTTCGATTTCTGACCGGCGCCGGCATCGGCGGCGAATACACCGCCATCAATTCCGCGATCCAGGAATTGATTCCGGCGCGCTATCGCGGCCGCACCGACCTCGCCATCAACGGCAGCTTCTGGGTGGGCGCCGCGCTCGGCGCCGGCGGCGCGGTGATTTTGCTGCAACCGGGTTTATTGCCGCCGGATGTCGGCTGGCGCATCGCGTTCGGCATCGGCGCGCTGCTCGGCACGATAGTGCTTTATTTACGCCGTTTCGTTCCGGAAAGCCCGCGCTGGCTCATGACGCATGGGCATGCCGCCCAAGCCGACACCGTGGTCGATGAGATCGAGCGCCGCGTCGACGCCGCTCCGGCGCCCGGAAATTTACCGCGCGTGCGCCTGCAGGTGCGCGATACCGGCCTGCTCGACGCGACGCGCGTGCTGCTGCGTCGTTATCCCCGGCGCGCGCTGGTCGGGCTCACGCTGATGGCCGCGCAGGCGTTTTTCTACAACGCGATCTTCTTCACCTATGCGCTGGTGTTAGGCCGCTTTTTTCACATATCCGAAGATCGCGTCGGCCTGTACATCCTGCCATTCGCGATCGGCAATTTCTGCGGGCCGCTGCTGCTCGGCCGCTGGTTCGACACCATCGGACGCATCCCGCTGATCGCGGGCACTTACGCGCTGTCGGGAATTCTGCTGGCGATCACCGCGGTGTTGTTCGTGTACGGGCATCTCGACGCGGTCACGCAAACCGTCGCCTGGTCGATTGTATTTTTCTTTGCCTCGGCCGCGGCCAGTTCGGCCTATCTCACCGTCGGCGAAAGTTTTCCGCTGGAAATGCGCGGCACCGCCATCGCGCTGTTTTACGCGGTCGGCACGGCCATCGGCGGCATTGCCGGGCCCTGGCTGTTCGGCAGCCTGATCGGCACCGGCGACCGCGTTTCCATCGCCTGGGGGTACGGCGTCGGCGCGCTGCTGATGCTGGGCGCGGCCGGCGTGCAGTGGCGCTATGGCCTCGCCGCCGAACGCCGCTGCCTCGAAGAGGTGGCCGCGCCGATATCGGAGGCCGATCGCTGATTCATGCCGCGCGCATCGAAACGCCCGCAGAACGTCAGTTTTTTGCGGATTGTGCAGCGCCGCTCAGCAAACAAATCCGCGGACTAAAAGTGACGTCGCGGCAGATGCGCGCGCAGTGCGTTGAGCTGGCTTTCCAGATCGTTGATGCGCTCCATGAATCGCAGCGCCAATGCCAGCGCGTGAATGTCGAGGCCGAAATCGCTGCGCAGGCGGCAGGCGCGGCGCACGATGATCACGCAGTCGGCGCTGAACACAGGCTGCGGCGCCCCGGCATCCAAAGGCTGCAATGCGCCGTATTCCACCAGCTCCAGCACTTCGGTTTCATTCAGATCCGACAACTGCACCAGATCCGCCAGCGACAACTCATGCTGGCGGTCCAGCCAGGCGATCTCATGCAAATCCATCATCGGCAATGCTCCTCCTCACGGAGTCTGGCCCGTCAGTGCCCGGAAAAATGCGCGCGCGGATTGAACGTGGATTGCTGCGCCATTTCCCGCATCAATTCGCGTTCGCGCTCGTTCAGCGCGGGCGGATTCACGATCTGCACAATCGCGAACAGATTGCCCTCGCCGGCGCGCGGCATCGGCAAACCGCGCTTCGCCAGCCGCAACTGTTGGCCGGCGGCGGTGCCCGGCGCCACCTTGAGACGCACGGGACCGCCCAGCGTCGGCACTTCGACACTCGCCCCCAGCGCGGCTTCCCAGGGTGTCAGCGGCAGATCGATATAGAGATCGTGGCCGTCGACACGGTACAGCGGATGCGGCTGCAAGCTGATGGTCAGAAACAGATCGCCGTTGGGCCCGCCATGCAAGCCCTTGCCGCCCTGGCCGGCAAGGCGCAGGCGCTGGCCGTCGGTCGCGCCCTTGGGAACGCGCACTTTCAGCGCGTGCGGAACGCCGCGTAAAAAACCGCTCTCCGCATAATCCGGCAGGGTCAGGTTGAGTTCGATTTCGGCGCCGCGATACACATCCTCCAGCGTCAGGCGCGTCGTCGCCTCGTAATCCTCGCCACGAATCGGACGATCGTCGCGGGGACGGCGTTGCGCGCCGGCACGAAACGCGCCGCCGCTGAAATTGGCGAACAGATCGGACAGATCCAGGTCCTCGAAGGAAAACGGCTGCTCGGCGAAACCGCCTTCCCAATTCGGCGGCGGCTGGAAATCCTGCCCCGACCGATAACGGCCGAGCTGATCGTAGGCCGCGCGCTTTTCCGGATCTTTCAGCGTGTCGTAGGCCTCCACCACTTCCTTGAACTTTTCCTCGGCGCCCTGCTCCTTGGATAAATCCGGGTGATAGCGGTGCGCCAGCTTGCGATACGCTTTTTTGATCGCATCGGCGCCGGCGTCGCGCTCGACGCCGAGCGTGGCGTAGTAATCCTTATACTTCATCGCGAATACTCAATTGAAAGCCCACGAACAGATCCATTGATTGCGGCGCGACGTCACGCCGGGCAAAAACACGCGGCGCCGTCAGTGCCCGACCTTCCTGCCCGACGCCATTGATGGGGACGGCGCGCTTTTTTCACAGGGCGGGCTTCAGAAAACAATGATCAGGCGGCATCGAGGGCGCCCATGCAGCGCGCCACATCCAGCATGCGCAGAGCGAATCCCCATTCGTTGTCGTACCAGGCCATGACCTTGATCTGCCGCCCCAGCGCCGCGGTGTGATTCGCGTCGACAATCGATGAGGCCGGATGGCGCAGAAAATCCACCGACACCAGCGGCTCATCGTTATAGGCGAGCACGCCGCGCAGATCGCCGTCGGCGGCGCTGCGCATGGCGTCGTTGATGGCCTTGCGGTCGGCGGTCCGCATCAGCAGGCAGTGCAAATCCACCAGCGACACATCCGGCGTCGGAATGCGCACCGCCATGCCGCAGAAGCGGCCATCGAGTTCCGGCAACACCAGCCCGATCGCCTTGGCGGCGCCGGTGCGCGTCGGAATCATCGACAGCGCGGCGGCGCGGCCGCGATAAAAATCGTCCTTGCTACCGTCCACCAGGCGCTGGTCCGCCGTATACGCATGCACCGTGGTCATCTGGCCGCTTTCGATGCCGAATTCCCGCTGCAGCACCAGCGCCACCGGCGCCAGGCAGTTGGTGGTGCAGGACGCGCAGGAAACGAGCTTGTGCGCGGGCCGCAAGGTCGCGCTGTTGACGCCGTAGACGATGGTCGCGTCGGCGTCGGCCAGCGGCGCGCTCATCAACAAGCGGCGCGCGCCCGCGTCCAGATGCAGCTGCGCCTTGTCGCGGTGGCGGAAACGGCCGGAGCATTCGAGCAGCACATCGATGCCCAGCTCGCGCCAGGGCAGCGCTTCGGCAGTGGCCGCGGCGAACAGGCCCACCGTTTGCGCGCCCAGCTGCAGGCGGTCGCCGGCGAGTACCGCCCGCTGCGGCGCCGGGCCGTGGACGGAATCGTGGTTGAGCAGGTAGACCAGGGCGTCCCGGTTGGCGGGATCGTTGATCGCCACCAGCTCCAGGTCCGGCGGCCAGCCCTGCGCCATCAGAGCCCGCACAATGCAGCGGCCGATGCGGCCAAAACCATTGATCGCAATTCGCATGGCAGCACTCCCGTCGCGCCGGCGCGGGCCCGTGGTCATCAAACTGACACCGCCGCGCGTTTACCCTGTCGACATTCCCGAATGGGGGGCGCAATCCGTGGCGATTACTCTCCAGCCTATTGGGACAGCGCGGGCACGAACCGTTCCCTCGGTAACGGTGGCGCGCGCGACGGACCATGACAATGGATATCCACACACGTGCAGAGGTGACACATGCAGACCCAGCAGGACAGCCACTCCCTGAACGCGGCACCGATTCCTCCCGCTCCGGTCGTGGCGGCCGCGGCCGTCGCGACACAACAGGCAAGCGCAGCCGACAAACCCAACCCGGCCAACGGCATCCGCATCATCGTCGACGACGAGTGGTGGTGAGGTCCGCGAGGCTTCGAATTCCGATCGCGCAGCGTGCGCCGGCACGCCGATCCCGCGCGCGAGAAATCCCGCGCGCGGGCGCGCCAAAATTGCAGAATGATTTATAGTTAAGGCAGTTTTGTCTGGCGCTTCCGCGTCCCTGCGCACCGCAGCGGGCCGATTCGAAGACCTCCACCCACGCACACGCGAAGGATGAGATGCTAATCAATGTCTCAGGGCTCACCGATATCGGCAGAGACCGCAACGAAAATCAGGACAGCATCGACTGGTACGTCGACCCCGCACTGGAATACGCCTACCTGCTGGTCGCCGACGGCATGGGCGGATACACCGGCGGCGCCACCGCCAGCGCGCTGGCCGTCGAAGTCATCGGCGGCGCGCTGAAACAACTTCCCTTCGATCCGGCATTGCAGCAGGGCGTGAACGAAGCGCTGCTGCGCGCCCGGGTATCGGCGATTCTGCAGGCCGCCAACCAACGCATCCTCGACGAGAAACTAGTGCAGCCGCAACTGGCGCAGATGGGCACCACCGTGGTCGCGGTGGTGATCTGGGGAGCGTGGGCGCTGGTGGCGCATATCGGCGATTCGCGCGCGTATCTGTGGCAGGACCAGCGCCTGCTGCAAGTGACGCGCGATCACTCGCTGGTGCAGGAGCTGGTCGACAGCGGCGCGATGACCGTCGAGGAAGCGGCGCACAGCCGCCAGCGCAACGTGCTGACCCGCGCGCTCGGCATCCAGCCGGATATCGCTCCGGATTTTCGCGGCGTGCCGCTCAACCGCGACGCGCTGTTTCTGATTTGCAGCGACGGCCTCACCGGGCTGGTCGACGACGCCGCGCTGGCCCACGAGCTGGCGCAGCATCTGCCGATTCTCGAAAGCTGCTACCGGCTCGTGCACATGGCCAACGGCGCCGGCGGCAAGGACAACATCTCCGTCGTGCTGGCCGAAACCGCTCACTCCGGCCGCTGATCCTCCGGCAACGCCAACGCCTCCTCATCGACACTGAACGGCATCAACGCGGTGAAGATCGCCGGGTTGATCGCCACGATGTCGGCGCCATAACTCTGCACCGCGCTGCGCAAACCCGACGACGCGATCACCTCCGTCAATGAGGCGATGTATTTGCCGGTGGCGCTGACCGGCGGCGTGCCGGCCGTCAGCAGCGGATTGACGTACTGCAGCGAGGACAATTGCGGTGAGTTCCTGGCGCTGAGATAAAACGGCTTCTCGACGCTGCCGATGGTGAGAAACGCATCCAGCACGATATGGTCGGCGTTGACGTTGACGTGGCCGTTGCCGGCGTCGGACACCAGCAGATTGCCCAGCTCAGAACTCAGGCGCACGGTGGCGCCGGCGCCGGTGCTGGTCACCTCGGTCACGGTGAGATCGGCGTCGCTGCCGATATGAATATCGCCGCCGCCATGCACATGGCTCAGCAACAGGCTGCCGCTCTGATCGATATCGATATTGCCCGCGGCCGCGACGCTCAATTCGCCGACGCGCGTGCGCAGCGCGATCGAACCGTTAGCCGTGGCGTCGAGATAGCGCGCGGCCACCTGCTCGCCGTCGCCCTGCCCGGCGATATTGCCCGCGCTGCGCAACGTCACCGCGCCGCCCGGCAGGTCGATGTTCTGCACCACCAGATCCGCCGCCGCCACCTGCAGGCTGGCCGGCGTCGCGTAACCGATTTCCGCCAGCTCGGAACCCGCCAGCGCGATGCGATGATTGGCGGCCAGTGTCGCCGCGTAATCCGTGGTCAGCGAAAACTGCGCGCCGGTGTCCCGGCCGCTCTGGATATGCGTGAACGCGGTGCCGTTGAGTTGATTGCCGCCGGCGGTGACGCTCCACTGATTGCTGCCCGCGCTGGCCGTGAGCGTGTTGTGCCCGCCGCCGCCGTCGATGCCGCCACCCAGGCTGCCGCCCTGCGCCAGTTCGAAATAATCGTCGCCGGCGCCGCCGAACAGCCATTGCACGCCGTCGAAGGCGATGCCGTCGACGGTGGCGCGGCCGCTGCCGCTCACCGTGAACGTGGAGCCCGCGGCTTGTCCGGTCACCGTGTTGTTGCCGCCGCTGGTGTTGACCTGATCGATATTGCGCAGCGCGAGGTTGTTGATATCGAGCGCGCGCGTTCCGGCGATCTGGAATTGACTGCCGGTGGCGCTGCTGACCGCGTTGCGCCCCGCGCCGCCGTCGACGGTCTGGATGTTGTCGAAGGTAATGCCCTGGAACAGCACCTGGCTGGCGATGCCGGAGAGCGTGAACACATCGTCGCCGGCGCCGCCGAACAGCGTGTTGTGGCCGCCGCCGGCGTCGACATGGCCAATACCGGTGGCTCCGGCCGCCATGCTGAACGTATCGTCGCCGGCGCCGCCCTGGATGCCGCCGCTCATGTTGTCGAAGCGAATACCGTCGACATTGACCGAGCTGCCGCCCAACAACGTGAATTGCGAGCCGCTGGCGGAACCGCTGACGCTATCCGCGCCGCCACCGCCGTCGGCGCGATTAACACCGGTGAAATTCAGGCCGTTCACCGACACCGCGGCCGGACCGGCCAGCGCCCAGTTCTCAGCGCCGACGCTGCCGATCACCACATTGTCGCCACTGCCGCCGGCCACCGCCTGCCACTGCGAAAAGACAATGCCGGAATGACTGAATTCGCCCGCGTTGCCGGTGAGCTGGAATTGATTGCCGCCGTCGCCGGCCTGCAGATGGTTGACGCCGCTGCCGCCCCGCACCTGCGCGATGCCGGATAGAGCCAGTGTTCCCCAGCGCAGTTGGTTGGCGCCCGTCACACTCAGGTCCAGCGCCGTGTTGCCGAGCAGGCGATCGGCGCCGCCATTGCCGTTGACCGCGTTGAGCTGGCTGTACTGCACGCCGTTGTAGGACAGCAGATCGTTGGCGTAGGCCACGAAATCGTCGGTCCCGGCGCTGCCGGTCAGCGTGGCGGTACCGCCGGCGCCGGCGTCGACGCTCTGGATATCGCTGAACGTGATGCCGGCGACCCGCACCTGATTGGCCCCGGGTGAACTGAACTGATCGCTGCCGCCGGTGCGGACGATGCTGTTCACACCGCCGCCGCCCGCCACGTTGGCGATGTTGTCGAAGGCGATGCCGGCGGCGCTCAACGCATTGGCGCCGGTGAGCGTGAACGTATCGTCGCCGCTGCCGCCGGTGACGGTATTGCTGCCGGCACCGCCGTCGACGCTGGCGATCTGCGTAAAAGCGATGCCCGCCACGGAAAATTGATTCGCTCCGCCCAACAGGAAATTGTCGTCGCCGGCGGAACCGGCCACCGTATCGCCGCCACCGCCGCCGGCCACGCTGCCGATGCCGCTGAACGCGATGCCGTTTGCGCCGACCGCATTGCTGCCGGTGATCGAAAAATTATCCGCGCCGCTGGTGCCGGCCAGGTGGCTGCCCGCATCCGCGTTCACCGCCTGAATATTGCCGAAATCCATGCCTGCCGCGCTGAAGGCGTTTTCACTGGCCGCCAGTGTGAAATCGCTGCCGCCGTTGACGATGTTGCCGCTGCTGCCGCCACCGTTCACGTTGCCGATCGCGCTGAACGAAATATCGGCGACCGTGATCTGGCCATTGCCGTCAATCACAAACGTCGAACCGCCGCTGGCGCCGGTCACGGTGTCGCTGCCACCGCCGCCCGCCACCGTATCGATGCCGGCGAATGCGATACCGTTCGCGCTGAGCGCCTTGCTGCCGGTGATCGAGAAACTATCGTCCCCGCCGCTGCCGGTCAGGCTGCCGCCCGCATTCGAACTGACCGTTT
>Ga0153956_1001355_pt1 | contig 21898 bp, 14 predicted proteins | sample TSFL040MetaG_FD_104704 | JGI IMG/M metagenome (GOLD analysis project Ga0153956, IMG submission 104704) | Attine ant fungus gardens microbial communities from Florida, USA - TSFL040 MetaG | ecosystem: Host-associated > Fungi > Mycelium > Unclassified | place: USA: Florida, Wekiwa Springs... | reverse complement strand
GAGGTGGCCGAGCAGATCGGTGCCGAGCTCGGCGAGCGCGCGCCGGACGCTTGTAGCGCGCAGCGCAGCGGATATCGGGCGCGGCGGTGGGACACCAGGGTCGGCGAGATCGAGCTGGCGATCTCGAAGTTGCGCTCTGGCTCGTACTTTCCGTCGTTTCTGCAACCCCGCAAACGCTCCGAGCAGGCGCTGGTCGCGGTCGTCCAAGAGGCCTATGTCAACGGTGTCTCGACCCGCAAGGTCGACACAGAGATCAAGGAGGTCCCCGCCCTCAGCGCGGCCTGAGGGATCGAAGTCCAACCGACGATCCTGGGCCACACCACAAATCGCTACTTGACTCGATCGTCGCACGACTCGCCCTCCCCCGCCGCCGAGCGGCACTGACCCAGCGCGACACCGAGAGCACGAAGACCACGCGATACCCGAGCGCGCGCGGTTGCCTGCTCGATGCCGAGTATCGCCGCGACCTCGAGATACGGCCGATCCTCTCCCACACGGAGTTCCAGCGCGCGGCGCTGCCCTTCCGGCAACGCCGCTACGGCATTCCCGAGCAGGCCGTCGACAGCGGCGAGCGTCCGTGGCTGCTCGCCGTAGCCCAGCGTCGATGTCGTCACCCGCGACATGTCGCTTGCCAAACGCTGCAATGCCGCGCGACGCACGCGCTCGCCGCGCCAGTGGTGCGACACCGCAGTCCGCGCGATCATCAGCAGCCACGCTCGCTCCTCCGAGGCGGTTGCGCCACGGAACTGGCCACGACGCTCCAAGGCGGCCATGAACGTCTCCGATAGCAAGTCAAGTGCCGTCTCCGGATCCGACATACGCCGCATGAGGAAGGCCGAGACCTCACCCACGTACGCCTCGTAGAAGGGGACGAAGCCCTCGATATCCCCAAGCGAACGAATCAAAAGACTGTCCGACGACGCCTGAGCATCGGCGCGATATCTCATCACGCAAGAAGGCTAACTCAATACGCCTGCCATGATCATCACGCAGGCAGCTCATGTCCTACGCCGTGCTCGGCGAGCCCGTGCGCAGCTGCTCGTAGACCGCCGCCGTCTGGCGCGCGACGTCGGCCCAGTCGAAGCGCAGCACGTGCTCGGAGGCCTCGGCGACGAGCCGTGCGCGCAGCGCGTCGTCGCGCAGCAGCCGCTGCGCCATCAGCTGCAGCGAGCGCACGCTGCGGGCGCGGAAGCGCAGCCCGACGCGCCCGCCCGCCGGCACCACCTCGCGCAGCCCGCCGGTGTCGGCGACGATCGTCGGGCAGCCGCAGGCCATCGCCTCCAGCGCGACCAGCCCGAACGGCTCGTACAGCGACGGCACCAGGCAGAGGTCGGCGATCCGGTAGAGCGAGTGCAGCAGCTCGTCGCCGGTCCAGCCGACGAACGCGCCGTGCGCCAGCAGGCCGAGCCGCTCGGCCTGCGCCTTCAGCTCGGCCTCGGCCGTGCCCGAGCCGGCGACGACGAAGCGCAGCTTCGGGTCGCGGCAGATCAGGCCGGCGAGCGCGTCGAGCGCGAGGTGGAAGCCCTTCTCGTAGACGAGCCGGCCGACCAGCAGCACCAGCCGCTCGTCCGGCGCGGCGAAGCGCGCGCGCAGGCGCGGCAGGTCGGCCAGCGGCTGCAGGTCCGCCGGGTCGATGCCGTTCGGGATCACGGCGACGCGCTCGCGCGGCGCGCCGAGCACGTCGACGACCTGCCCGCGCATGAAGTGCGAGCAGGCGATCACGCGGTCGGCGCCCTGGGCCATCGCGCGCTCGACGGCGTGGATGTGCGACTGCGGGTGCTTGTCGACCCAGCCCTGATGGCGGCCGTACTCGGTCGCGTGCACGGTCACCAGCCAGGGCACGCCGGCGCGCTCGGCCAGCGCGCGCGCCGCCGCCGCGACCAGCCAGTCGTGCGAGTGCACCAGCTCGACGCGCTCGCCGAGCTCGCCGCCGGCGGCCAGCATGTCCGCGTTCATCCGCCCGACCCAGGCGATGAAGGCGTCGAGGTCCTCGCGCGGGAGGTGCGGCTCGCGCACGCGCCGCACGAGCACGCCGTGGCGCTGCTCGACCGCCGCCAGGCTGCCGTCGCCGCGCGTCAGCACCTGCAGCTCGTGGCCGTCGCGCGCGAGCTGCTCGGCGAGCTTGCGCACGTGCCGCGCCAGGCCGCCCTCGACGACCGGCGGGTACTCCCAGGAGACCATCAGGACGCGCACCGGCGCGGACCCTAGTACGCGCGACCGGGCCGGCGTGAACTCGCAGGGGGGAAGCGGCGCGCCGGCGCCGACGCAGGGGCATGACGCAACCGAGCCTGTTCGACGAGATCTCCAGCACCGACGAGGACGGCGTGCGGGCCGCGCACCGGCGCGCGCTCGCCCACGGCCTCGAGATCACCCGCACCGACGCGCACGTCGAGTGCCACGCGCTGATGTGCGTCTCGATCGAGCAGCTGCTCAACGTCGCCATGACCGCCGAGAGCCTGCAGGGTCACATCGCGATGCTCGGCGACCCGACCAACCCGCTGCTGCACACGCAGCAGCAGCGGCTGCGCGACGCCAGCGCCAGCGCCATGCTGCTGCTCGCCCGCGCGCTGGACGCCCACGGCGTCGAGCTCGGCCGCGAGCCGGGCGCCTGGCAGGACGAGGCGACGCGCGCGACGATCGCCGTGCTGGCCGGAGGCAAGGGCGCCCCCTCGGCCTCCGAGGTCGCGCGCACGGCGATGCTCGAGGTCTCGCTCTCGCTGCTGCGGCTGGCCGACAGCCGCATGGCGGTGCCGCGCCACCTGGCGACCGCGGTCGGCCGCATCGCCGCGATCTTCATGCTCACCGAGCAGCTGATCGTCCGCGGCGGCGACCGCGGCCTGCTGCCCGACGTGCCGCGCGGCTGGGACGGCCTGGTGCCGCAGGGCAGCTGGCCCTACCTGCTCTCGGCGCTCGCCCCGCGCGAGCGCGCCGAGCTGCACAGCGTGCTGCTGGGACTGTCAGCCGCCACGCGCGGACGCGTCGTCGACGAGCTGCTCGCGCAGCTGGAGTGGATGTCGTTCGGCACGGCGATGCTGGTGGCGCTGTTCCGCGCGGCCGGGCCGACGGCGCCGGCGGCGCGCGAGCGCTGAGCGCCGCGCGCGCCGCGGGCCTCTCGCGCGAGCGCTGAGCGCCGCCGCCGCTCGTCGGTCCGGGTCGCCGACGGTCGGCGGCGGGCCTCAGCGGCGCTCGAGCACGGCCAGCCCCTGCTCGGCCGTCAGCGCCGCCAGTGTGCGGTCGCCCGCGTGCTCGCCGCCGACGCCGCGGACGTCGGCCCAGCGCCCCGGCGACAGCGCGAGCGTCCGCTCGCCGTCGCCGCGCAGCAGCACCGCGACGACGACGTCCTCGCCGCGCGCGTAGGCGACCGCGTCCTCGCCGGCCGCCAGCGGCCGGTAGCTCGCGCCGGCGGCGAAGGCCTCGGGCCGCCGCGCCCGCAGCGCCAGCGTCGCCTGGATCAGCTGCAGCTTGCGCGTGCCGAGGTCGTGCGGGCGCGCGCCGTCGCGCAGCCGCGCCAGCGCGGCTGCGCGCGCCGCGAAGTCGACAGGCCGGCGGTTGTCGGGATCGACCAGCGTCAGCGAGCACAGCTCGTCGCCCTGGTAGAGGTCCGGCACGCCCGGCGCGGTCAGCTTCAGCGCCAGCTGGCCGAGCGCGATCCGCTCGCCGGCGCGCGCCAGCTCGGCCTGGAAGGGGTCGAAGCCGCGGCGGAACTCGCGGTGCGAGTAGAGCGCGCGGCAGAAGCGCGCGACGCCCGCCTCGTAGCGCTCGTCCGGCGCGACCCAGCTGGTGTGGCGCTTGGCCTCGCGCAGCGCCTTGACCATGTAGGCCTCGAGCCGCTCGACCTCGATCGGCCAGGCCGCCGCCAGCGTCTGGAAGATCAGGTACTGGTCGATCGCGTCCGGCGCGCCGCCGCTCGTCAGCACGCGGCTGCTGCCGAGCCAGCGCCGCACCAGCTCGGCCCAGCGCAACGGCATCGCGGCGAGCGCGACGAGCCGCGCGCGCAGGTCGCCCGAGCGCTTGCAGTCGTGCGTCTGCGAGGCCAGCAGCGAGAGCGGGAAGCGCTCGGCGCGGGCGCGGTTGGCGGCGTGGAAGCGGTCGACGCCAAGCGAGAAGCGCCCCGGGTCGCCGCCGACCTCGTTCAGCGCCAGCAGCCGCAGGTAGCGGTAGAAGGCCGTGTCCTCGACGCCCTTGGCGACGACCGCCGGCGTCGTTTGCTGGAAGCGCGTCACGAACGCGTCCCAGCCGGGCTGCTGCAGCGTCAGCGCCGCCGCCAGCGAGGTCGGCGCCTGCGCGGTCGCGATCGCCGCGCGGTCCTCCGGCGCGACCCTGCCGCTCCAGGGCTCGACGTAGGTGCGGTAGACGGGCAGCGCCGCGAGCGCGCGCTCGAGCCCGGCGACGTGGCGCGGCGCCTCGCCGCGCAGCCGCGCGACCTCCGGCGCGAACGTCGTCCGCGCCTGCTCGAGCCGTGCCTCGAAGGCGTACTCGCCGAACGGGCGGTGATCGCCGGCGACCTCGCCCCAGAGGTCGGTCAGCGGTGCCTCGCCGGCCGGGTCGACGAACAGCGCCGTGACGTCGTTGAGGAAGTCGTAGCCGGTCGTGCCGGCGACCGGCCAGTCGCGCAGGCGCTCGCCGCGCCCGAGGATCTTCTCGACCCAGACCCGCTCGACGCCGCGCTCGCGCAGCCGCGCCAGGTAGCCGGCCGGATCGGCGAGCCCGTCGGGATGGTCGATCCGCAGGCCGTCGACGACGCCCTCGGCGACCAGCCGCAGCACCAGCTCGTGCGTCGCGTCGAAGACCTCCGGCAGCTCCTGGCGCACGCCGGCGAGCTCGTCGGCGTCGAAGAAGCGCCGGTGCCGGCCGGTCCCGGCGTCGAGGTCGAAGACCGCGCGCCGCCGCTGCGGGTCGCTCCAGAACGGGTTGGCGGCGTCGGTCGCCATGTGGTTCGGGACGACGTCGAGCACGATCCCCATGCCGGCCGCGTGCGCGGCCGCCGCCAGCGCGCGCAGCTCGCCCTCGCCGCCGAGCTCGTCCGAGACCTTCGTTGGGTCGACGACGTCGTAGCCGTGCGGCGACCCCGGCCGCGCCTGCAGCGACGGCGAGAGGTACAGGTGCGAGACGCCGAGGTCGCGCAGGTACGGCACCAGCTCGCGCGCGGCCGCGAAGCCGAACTCGGCGCGCAGCTGCAGGCGGTAGGTGGCGCGCGGCTCGGTCACGGCAGCCGCTGCAGCAGCAGGATCGAGCGCGCGACCAGCTTGACCGCCGAGCGCGGCAGCGCGCGCGGCATCGTCGTCTCGTCGAGCTCCGGCCGCGCCGTGCTGAGCAGCGGCTGCCAGGCGGCGCCGAAGCTCTCGCCGGGCAGCGTGAAGGCGCAGTCCTCGACGTGGCCGTTGACCAGCAGCAGGAAGGAGTCGTCGACGACCTGGCGCCCGCGCGCGTCCGGCGCCGTGATCTCCTCGCCGTTGAGGAAGACGGCCAGCGACGCCGCGCCCTCCTCCCAGTCGCCATCGCGCATCCGCTCGCCGTCGGCGCGCAGCCAGGCGACGTCCGGCAGGCCCGAGCCCTCGCGCTCGGTGCCGCTGAGGAACTGGCGCCGGCGGAAGACCGGGTGCGCGCGGCGGATCGCGATCAGCCGCCGCGCGAAGGCGTGCAGCTCCTCGCCGGAGCGCAGCAGCGTCCAGTCGAACCAGGACAGCTCGTTGTCCTGGCACCAGGCGTTGTTGTTGCCGCGCTGCGTGCGCCCGAGCTCGTCGCCGCCGAGCAGCATCGGCGTGCCCTGCGAGAGCAGCAGCGTGGCGAGGAAGTTGCGCTGCTGGCGGGCGCGGATCGCGTTGACGGCCTCGTCGGCGGTCTCGCCCTCGGTGCCGCAGTTCCAGGAGCGGTTGTCGTCGGTGCCGTCGCGGTTGTCCTCGTGGTTGGCCGCGTTGTGCTTGCCGTTGTAGGAGACGAGGTCGCGCAGCGTGAAGCCGTCGTGCGCGGTGATGAAGTTGATCGAGGCGAACGGGTGGCGGCCGTCGTCCTGGTAGAGGTCGCTGGAGCCCGTCAGCCGCGCCGCGAAGTCGCCGACGTGCGCCTGGCCGCGCCAGAAGTCGCGCATCGTGTCGCGGTAGATGCCGTTCCACTCCGACCACAGCACCGGGAAGTTGCCGACCTGGTAGCCGCCCGGGCCGACGTCCCAGGGCTCGGCGATCAGCTTGACCTGGCTCAGCACCGGGTCCTGGTGGATCACGTCGAAGAAGGCGCTCAGCCGGTCGACGTCGTAGAGCTCGCGCGCGAGCGCGCTCGCGAGGTCGAAGCGGAAGCCGTCGACGCGGCACTCGATCACCCAGTAGCGCAGCGAGTCCATGATCATCCGCAGCACGCTCGGGTGCAGCACGTTGAGCGTGTTGCCGGTACCCGTGTAGTCCGTGTAGAAGCGCTTGTCGTCGGGCTCGAGCCGGTAGTAGGAGGCGTTGTCGACGCCGCGGAAGCAGAGCATCGGCCCGCGCTGGTTGCCCTCGGCGGTGTGGTTGTAGACGACGTCGAGGATCACCTCGATCCCCGCCTTGTGCAGCGCCTTGACCATGCCCTTGAACTCGCGCACCTCCTGGCCGGCGAGTCCGGTGGCGGCGTAGGTCGAGTGCGGCGCGAAGAAGCCGATCGTCGAGTAGCCCCAGTAGTTCGTCAGCCCGTGCTCGAGCAGGAACGACTCGACGCCGATGTGGTGCACCGGCAGCAGCTCGACGGCCGTCACGCCGAGATCCTTCAGGTAGCCGACGGCCGCGTCCGCGGCCAGCCCGGCGTAGGTCCCGCGCAGCTCCTCGCGCACGCCGTCGTGGCGCATCGTGAAGCCCTTGACGTGCGTCTCGTAGATCACCGAGTCCGCCAGCGGCGTGCGCGGCGGCGCGTCGTCCTCCCAGTCGAAGCGCGGGTCGATCACGACGCACTTGGGGATCGCGACGGCGTCGTCGCTGGCGTCCGGCTCGCGGTCGTCGTCGCCGGCGTAGGGCAGGACGTTGGCCGCCTCGAAGCGGATCGGCCCCTCGATCGACTTCGCGTACGGGTCGAGCAGCAGCTTGTGCGGATTGAAGCGATGCCCGTTGGCGGGGTCGTACGGCCCGTGCACGCGGTAGCCGTAGCGCTGGCCGGCGTGGACGCCGGGCAGGTACGCGTGCCAGTTGAAGGCGGTGACCTCGGTCAGCTCGACGCGCGTCTCGACGTCGCCGGCGTCGAACAGGCACAGCTCGACCTTCGTCGCGTGCTCGGAGAAGATCGCGAAGTTCGTCCCCGCGCCGTCCCAGGTCGCGCCGAGCGGGAACGGGGAGCCTGGCCAGGCCTCCATCAGCGGACCAGCGCTCCCGACAGCGGCGCCAGCACGGCGGCACCCGGCTCGAACGTCGGCGCGTGCGTCGCCAGCACGACGTGGCCGGCCCGCGCGAGCGGCACGCGGACAGGACGGCGCGAGACGTTCGCCAGCAGCGTGTGGCCGGCGCGGCGCAGCTTCAGCCAGCCGGCGTGCTCGTCGAACTCGATCGCCTCGCACTCGGCGTTGCCGAGCAGCTCGCGGCGCGCGCGCAGCAGCCGCGCGTGCAGCTCGAGCATGCCGGCGGGCTCGCCGACGCGCGTCAGCCTCGAGCGCTCGAACGTCGCCCGGTCCTGCGGATCGGGCACCTGCTCGCCGGAGAACTCGGCGAATGCGGCGAACTCGCGCCGCCGGCCCACGCGCGTGGCCTGCGCCAGCTCGGGGTCGACGTGGTCGCTGAAGAACTGGAACGGCGCGCGCTCGCCGTGCTCCTCGCCCTGGAACAGCATCGGCGTGAAGGGTGACAAAAGCGTCAGGAAGGCCGCCAACGGGCGCGTCGCCGGCGGTAGCCGATCGCCGAGCGCGCGGTTGCCGACCTGGTCGTGGTTGGCCGAGAAGACGACGAAGCGCTGCGGCGGCACGTCGCCGGCGGGCGCGCCGAAGCGGCGGCCGCGGTAGCTCGAGTAGCCGCCGTCGTGCACGAACGGGCGCCGCAGCGCCTTCGCCAGCAGCGCCAGCTCGTCGAACTCGGCGTACCAGCCGTCGAGCTCGCCGGTCAGCAGCGTCCGCAGCGCGTGGTGGAAGTCGTCGGCCCAGGCGGCGTCGCAGCCGTAGCCGCCGACCGCCGGCGGCCGCATCACCTTCGGGTCGTTCAGGCCGGACTCGGCGATCACGAGCGCGCCCGGCTTGGCGGCGTGGGCGCGGCGCGCGACCTCGGCGACGAGGTGCTCGGGGCTCGAGTCGGCGATCGCGTGGATCGCGTCCAGCCGCAGCCCGTCGAGGTGGAAGTCGCGCAGCCAGCGCTCGGCGCTCTGGCAGACCCATTCGCGCACCGCGTCGCAGCCGGCGCCGTCGACGTTCAGCCCGCGGCCCCAGGGCGTGCGGCGGCCGTCGCTGAGGTACGGCCCGAACGCCTCGAGCGCGGCGACGCCGGACTCGCCGACGTGGTTGTAGACGACGTCGAGCAGCACCGCCAGGCCGAGCGCGTGGGCGGCGTCGACGAGCCGGCGCAGGCCGTCCGGGCCGCCGTAGGCCGAGTGCGCCGCGCTCAGGTAGACGCCGTCGTAGCCCCAGCCGCGCTCGCCGCCGAACTCGGCGATCGGCATCAGGCCGATCGCGGTGATGCCGAGCTCGGCGAGCCCGCGCAGGTACGGGATCGCGCCGTCGAACGTGCCGGCGGCCGAGAAGGTGCCGACGTGCAGTTCGTAGAGCACGGCGTCCGCGAGCCGCGGCGGCGCGAAGCCGGCGTCGGTCCAGGCGAAGGCGCCGAGGTCGACGAGGCGCGACGGGCCGCGCAGCCCGTGCGGCTGCCAGAGCGAGCACGGGTCCGGCAGCGCGACGCCGTCGAGCAGCAGCACGTAGTCCTCGCCGGCCGCCGCCGGCACGACCGCCTCGTAGATGCCGAGCCCGGCGTGCTCGAGCGGCTGCTCGCGGCCGCCGACGCGCACCGCGACCGCGCCGGCGCGCGGCGCCCAGGTACGGATCTCGGCACGGCCGTCGCCGAGCGGCCGGGCGCCCAGGCGGCGCTCGAATGGATAGCTGCGCATCGGCGCCGGATCCTGCCGAAGCGAACGCGCGCGCGTCCGCACCTCGACGTCGGCGTGCGCAGCCGCCGGCACATCCCCTCCGCGGCGCGTGCGTGTCCGCACCTTCGCTCGCGGCGATGTGTTTGTGCGGACATCATGCTCGTTGCCGCGCTCGTCACCGCCCTGATCGCCCAGGCCAACCCGGCGCCGCCCGTCGTCACGACGAGCGGCGCGGACTCGATCACGCCGACGACCGCGACGGTCGCCGGCTCGGTCGACCCGAACGGCGCCGACACGACCTACCAGGTCCAGTACGGCACCTCGGCCAGCTACGGGCTGACGTCGCCGGCGACCGACGCCGGCGCCGGCACGAGCGCCGTCGCGGTGCGGATCGCGCTCGGCAGCCTGACCGGCTCGACGACCTACCACTACCGGCTCGTCGCGACCAACGCGGCCGGCACGGCGAGCGGCGCCGACCGCACCTTCAAGACGGCGGCGTCGCCGCCGGCGGTGCGCAAGCCGACGGTCGGCTCGATCGCGGCGACCAGCATCCTGCCGGCGAGCGCCACGCTGCGCGCCTCGGTGACGCCGAACCACGGCGACACGAGCGTGCAGTTCCAGTACGGGACGACGACCGCCTACGGCGCGACGACGCCGGCGCGGACGATCGACGCCGGCAGCGGCAGGACGAACCTCGACGGACCGGTGAGCGGCCTGACGCCGAGCACCCGCTACCACTTCCGCGCCGTCGCGACGAACGCCGCCGGCACGACGGTCGGCGGCGATCGCACGTTCACGACGCCGCACGGCGTGACCGCCGTGACGATCGGCCCGTCGACCACGCGGCCGGTCTGGGGCGCGCCGCTCAGCGTCGCCGGCAAGGTCAGCGGCGCGGTCCGCGCGCCGGTCGCGCTGGAGCGCCAGGACTTCCCCTTCGGCGCCGGCTTCGCCCGGGTCGCGACGACCACGACGAGCAGCGCCGGCAACTACACGTTCACCGTCGCGGGCCTGTCCGCGACGACGCGCCTGCGCGTCGTCGCGACCGCGCCGAACGTGGTCGCGAGCCCCGTCGCGACGGTCTCGGTCGCCGTCAAGGTCGGCATGACCGCCAAGCGGCTCGCCGGCCACCGCGTCCAGCTCGCCGGCTCGACCTGGCCGGCGATCCCGAAGGGCACGCTCTCGCTGCAGCGCCAGAGCACGAGCACGCCGAGCCGCTGGATCCTCGTCAGGCACCTGCGGCCGGCGCCGATCTCGCGCGGCCGCTCGCACTACACGGCGACGGTCGCGCAGCACTCGCGCGCGCTCGCCTACCGCGTCGTGGCGGTCGCCCGCAACGGCGGCGCCAACGTGCCCGGGACGAGCCGCAGCGTGACGGTGGCCAAGCGCTGAGCGGCGCGGCCGCCGCAGCGTGACGGCGGCCGAGCGGCGAGACCGCGGCGGCGGCCAAGCGCCGGGCGGCGCGGCCGCCGCAGCGCGCGGCCGCACCGTGAGCTCAGGAGATCGTCACCGGCGTGCCGACCGACATCAGCTTCGCGAGGCGCAGGATGTCCCGGTTCTGCATGCGCACGCAGCCGTGCGACGGGCGACCGGGGATCAGGCCCGGCTCGTCGGTGCCGTGGACGCCGACGACGCCGCCGCCCGGCCAGTCCGTGAGCGTCGCCGAGAGCGCGCTGGTGGCGAAGGCGACAGGCCCGTAGGCAGGGTTGTTGAAGCTGGTCATCTTGTCGCGGATGTAGAAGTTGCCCCGCGGCGTGACGGTGCCCGGCTTGCCGACGCCGACGCGCGCGCTGAAGACGACCTTGCCCTTCTTGATCAGCGTCGCCTTGAGCGTCTTGCTGGAGATCTTCAGCCAGGTGTCGACCGGCTGCAGCGAGCCGAGATCCTGCTCGGGCACCCAGCCCGTCGTGTTGTTCGGGCGCATCGGCAGGTTGACCTCGAGCCAGGTGCGGCCGGCGGCGTCCTGCGTCTGCGCGAGCACCAGCACGAGGTTGTCGGTCCCGTCCGGCGTCGTCAGCTTCAGCCGCGTGACGGCCTTGCTCTTGGTGCTCGGCTCCTCGCGGGCGATCGCCGGCTTGTTGACGAAGGCCCAGTACGACGACGTGCCGGGGCGGTTCAGGTTCTCGACCACACGCGGACCGGCGGCCGGCGTCGCGGGAGCCGCGACGTCCGACTGCGCGGCGGCGACGCCGGGGGCCGCCGCCGCGAGAGCGGCGGCGGCCACGACGGCGCACAGCGTGCGGCCGAACTGGAGGGAGGGGGTCCGGCGCACTGCTCAGATCACCCGGTGACCTGCGGCTTCTTGTGCGTGACGACCTTGCGGGCGGCCTTCACGGAGACCGACTCGACCTTGGCGCAGCTCGGCGAGGAGATCTTCAGCTTGCCCGACTTCTTCGGGCGGACGCTGATCGTGACGTCGCCGTGCGCGTTCGTCTTGAAGGTCTTTTTGATGCCGGCACCGCTGACCTTGACCTTCGTGGCGCCCGAGGTGCCGCTGACGTGGACCTTCAGCTTCGTCAGCTCCTTGGCGCGCACCGACAGCGACTTCGGCAGCGCGACGCAGTGCGCGAGCGGCTTGTCGCTGATCGTCTGCGGCGCGGGCGTCGGCGTCGGCGCGGGCGGAGGCGGGGGCACGGGCGTCGGGGTCGGCGACGGTGTGGGCGTCGGCGTCGGCGTCTCGGGCGGCGTCGGCGGCGTCTTCACCGTGACGGTCACCTGCCGCGGCGGCGAGTCGACGGGCGGACCGCCCGGCGGCGTGCCGTGGGCGATCGCCGTGTCGGTGTAGCTGCCCGGATCCGGGTGCACGGTGCCGCACGTGAAGATCCACGTCTCGCCGACCTGCAGCAGGTTGTCGCCGTTGCTGTCGCCGCTCTGGTAGGTCGCCGGCGAGCAGAGGTCGTCGTCGACCGAGACGTTGCTGAGCGGCTGCCCGTCCGGGCTGGTGTTGGTGACGCCGTAGCTGTAGACCACCGTCAGCGGCGCGTCGCCGCTGGTCGGCGACGCCGACTTGACCAGGTCGATCGACGGCCAGCCCACCTCGGAGCCGACTCGCTTGGCGACGGTCTGGTTCGGATGCGAGATCGGCGCGTCGTGCAGCGTGCCGGTCGCCTTCACCTCGACGACGGCCTCGGGGATCGGGTGCTCAGTAGGGAACGTCGGCGGAGCGGCCGGCAGCCGGGCCGCGGGGTCGAGGTCGACGGTGTAGTCGTACGTGCCGATGACCTCGGGCAGCGTGCCCGCCTTGATGTCGGGCGCCGGTATCGTGACGATCTGACCGCCTTCCGGCTGGCCGGTCTCGCGGTTCGGCAGCTGCAGCGTGACCGTCAGGTCCGAGACATCGCAGGCGATCGTGATCGGGTCGTCGAGATTCGAGATCGAGACGGTGTAGTGGATCTTGTCCTGGTTGCGGACGTTGAGCACGTCACGCGTGATGTTCACGTTCAGACCGTTGCCGTTGCAGTTCGACGGGCTCTGGTCCGCACGGGCCGTGCCGGCGCTGAGCCCGAGACCCGCCGCAGCCAGCGCGGCGACGCATGCAAGTACTGCGTGTTTCTTCATGTGACCCCTCCGGAAAACAGTTCGATGGACCCTACACGGCGCTGGGGCACCGGAACGGAATCCGGCCCATTGGCGGTGCCCCAGTTTCCGGCGTATTGCGGTGCAGCGCCGGATGACGACCCTCGAACGCGGGATAAAGATGCAAGCAAGCTGCCACGGAGGTCCGAAGACTGACCACGCTCCGCCGCGATTTGCCGGCACAAGGCCAAATGACGCACCGGTTTCCACACCCACCGACGCGCGGCGCCGCGATCGGCGGACGACGCCCGCGAGCAGCCTGCCGCATCCGCGCCGGGCACGTGGCACGAGTCACGACACGTACTCGTGCAAATGCATTAGTCGCTTGGTCGCGCGTAGCTCGATGGTCCGTCATCGCTCAGCCTCCGATCAGAAGGCGATCCCTTAGCAGTGGAACGCGGGCCGGATGTCGGGTGCGTGCGCGAGCGCACGCACGTCGCGACCCGACCACGCTTCACCTGTCGCCGCGCCCCAGACCAACCCTCGAGGCGCTGCGCCAGCCTAACCCGATCGCCGCCGGGTGAGGAACGAATGACCCGAATCCTGAGCGATGGTCCGGTTTCGCGAGTTAGGACCCTGACAACAGCAGCCCTCACTCACCACCGGACTTACCGCTAGAGCACTAATCCTCAGGTATGAGCCAGAGCACGGCCAGCGGCGGCAGCGTCAGCGCCGCCGAGAACGGCTGCCCGTGCCACTGGACCGCCTCGGCCTCGACGCCGCCGAGGTTGCCGACGCCCGAGCCGCCGTACTCCACCGCGTCGCTGTTGAGCGCCTCGCGCCAGCGGCCCGTGCGCGGCAGGCCGACGCGGTAGCGCTCGCGCGGCACCGGCGAGAGGTTGGCGATCGCGACCGCGATCCGCTCGCCGTCGCGCGTGCGGCGCGCGAACGCGAACACGTTGTCCTCGGCGGCGTTGGCCTCCAGCCACCAGAAGGCCGCGGGATCGGCGTCGCCGTCCCAGAGCGCCGCCTCGGCGCGGTAGGCGCGGTTCAGGTCGCGGACGAGCGCCTGCACGCCGGCGTGCCCGGGCTGCTCGAGCAGATGCCAGTCGAGCGAGCGCTCGGCGCTCCACTCCGCCTCCTGCGCCAGCTCTGAGCCCATGAACAGCAGCTTCTTGCCGGGGTGCGCCCACATGAACGCGTACAGCGCGCGGAGGTTCGCGAGCTGCTGCCAGCGGTCGCCCGGCATCTTCGCCAGCAGCGAGCCCTTGCCGTGCACGACCTCGTCGTGCGAGAGCGGCAGGATGAAGTTCTCCGTGAACGCGTAGACCATGCTGAAGGTCAGCTCGTGGTGGTGCCAGCGGCGGTGCACGGGCTCGTGGCGGAAGTACTCGAGCGTGTCGTGCATCCAGCCCATGTTCCACTTGAAGCCGAAGCCGAGCCCGCCGAGGTAGGTCGGCCGCGACACGCCAGGCCAGGCGGTCGACTCCTCGGCCGCCGAGATGACGCCGCCCTCGGCGGCGTGGACGCGCTCGTTGAGCTCCTTCAGGAAGGCGACGGCGTCGAGGTCCTCGTTGCCGCCGTACTGGTTCGGCACCCACGCGTCAGGCTCGCGCGAGTAGTCGAGGTAGAGCATCGAGGCGACCGCGTCGACGCGGATCCCGTCGGCGTGGTACTCGCGCAGCCAGAACAGCGCGTTGGCGACGAGGAAGTTGCGGACCTCGTGGCGGCCGTAGTTGAAGACCAGCGTGCCCCAGTCCGGGTGCGCGCCGCGGCGCGGATCGTCGTGCTCGTAGAGCGCCGTGCCGTCGAAGCGCGCCAGCGCCCAGTCGTCGCGTGGGAAGTGCGCCGGCACCCAGTCGAGGATCACGCCGACGCCGGCCTGGTGCAGCCGGTCGACGAGCGCGCGCAGGTCGTCCGGCGAGCCGTAGCGCGGGGTCGGCGCGAAGTAGCTCGTCACCTGGTAGCCCCAGGAGCCGGCGAACGGGTGCGCCATCACCGGCAGCAGCTCGACGTGCGTGAAGCCGAGGTCGAGCACGTAGGCGGCCAGCTCGTCGGCCAGCTCGAGATAGGTCAGCGAGCGGTTGCCCTCGAGCGGGTTCAGCCGCCAGGAGCCGAGGTGGACCTCGTAGATCGAGACCGGGCCGTCGAGCGGCGCCGCGCTGCGGCGCGACTGCATCCAGTCAGCGTCACCCCACGCGTGCGCCGGCTCGGCGACGACCGAGGCGGTGCGCGGCGGCAGCTCGGCCGCGAAGGCGACCGGGTCCGCCTTCAGCCGCAGCTCGCCGGCGGCGCTGAGGATCTCGTACTTGTAGCGCGCGCCCGGTTCGAGGCCCGGCACGAACAGCTCCCAGACGCCCGAGGCGCCGAGCGAGCGCAGCGGGTGCACGCGCCCGTCCCAGAAGTTGACGTCGCCGACCAGCGAGACCGACGCCGCCGACGGCGCCCAGACGGCGAAGGCGACGCCGCGCACTCCGTCGAGCTCGCGCACGTGCGCGCCGAGCCGCTCCCACAGCCGCTCGTGGCGGCCCTCGCCGAGCAGGTGCAGGTCGAGCTCGCCGAGCGTCGGCGGGAAGCGGTACGGGTCGTCGATCACGATCGTGCCGTCGGCGCCGTAGTCGACCTCGAGCCGATAGGCGAAGGGGACCGTCGCGCCGGCGACCGGGCCGGCGAAGATGCCGCTCGGATGCGTCCGCTCGAGCGGCACGCGGCGCCCGTCGGGCGTCAGCAGCGTCACCGCGAGCGCCGCCGGGCGGAACGCCCGCACGACGGGCTCGCCGCGCTCGCCGGCGTGCGCGCCGAGGAAGGCGTGGGGATCCGCGTGGCGGCGGGCGAGCAGGCGGTCGGCGTCGCTCATGTCAATCGGCCTCCAGCAGCCGGGCGATCCCGGCGACCGGGATCGCGACCCAGTCCGGGCGGTTGTTGAGCTCGTAGCGCAGCTCGTAGACGGCCTTCTCGAGCTCGAAGACCGCCAGCAGCTGCTCGCGCGCCGCCTCGCCCGGCGGCAGCAGCGCGTCGTCGATCGTCGTCCGGTACCCGGCCAGGAAGCGCTCGCGCGCACGCCGCTCCCACTCCGGCGGCGGCTCGACGCCGCGCAGGATCCGCGCGCCGGCCGCCGCGTAGGAGAACGAGCGCAGCATGCCGGCGACGTCGCGCAGCGGCGAGCGCTTGAGCCGCCGCTCCGGCAGCGGCCGCGCCGGCTCGCCCTCGAAGTCGATCACCAGCCAGCCGCGGTCGGTCAGCAGCGTCTGGCCGAGGTGCAGGTCGCCGTGGACGCGGATCACGCGCCCGGCGGCCGCGACGTGCGACAGCTGCGCGAGCTTCTCGCGCACGTCCTGGCCGCGGCCGGCGATCGGCGCGACCGCGGCGTCGTCGCCGAGCTCGGCGAAGACGCGCTCGATCTGCTCGTCGACCTCGGCGGTGACGATCGCCAGCGCCTCGCTCGAGGGCTCGGCGGGCGCGAACGCGGGATCGCTGCCGTCCGCGCCGAGCGCCGTGTGCAGCTCGCCGATCACGGCGCCGAGCCGCTCCAGCTCGCCCAGCAGCCGCTCCGGGTCGCGCTCGAGCAGCTCGAGCGCGAGCTCCCAGCCGTCGCGCGCGTCGGTCAGGAACTCCTGCAGGATCCCGAGCGTCGCGTTGACGTGGCCCTCGACCTCGTACCAGCCGACGATCGGCGCGATGTGCGGGAAGCCGCGCGCGGACAGGAAGCGCAGCAGCTCCAGCTCCGGGTTCACGCCCGGCTCCAGGCGCCGGAACGCCTTCAGGATCAGCTGCTCGCCGAAGACGACGGACGAGTTGGACTGCTCGGCGTCGATCGGGCGCACGTCGACGGTGCCGCCGAGGCCGGCGGCGGCCGACTCGGCCCAGCGGAAGACGAAGGCGTCGCCGCCGTGCGTCAGCTCGGCGTTCGCGCGCATCCGGTGCAGCAGCTCGCGCCCGTGCGCCGGGTCGGCGAGCGCGTCGTAGACGGTCCAGCCGCCCGTCTCGACGATCACCCGCTCGCTCCAGCCCTCCTCGCTCGGGCGCAGGCCGAGCAGCAGCTGGTAGGTCTCGTGCGTGCCGGCCGGGAAGCGCGCCTCGACCAGGCAGAGCACCAGCAGCGGCGGCTCGCCGCGCAGCGGCAGCGCCGCCACGACGTCGATCTGCGCGACCTCGCGCGTCTTGGACGCGAACCAGCGCTGCGCGACGAGCCACGCGTTGAGCGACGGCTCGTCGATGAACGACAGGTCGCCCGCGGCGACCAGCTCGGCGACATCGCTCACTCGGGCTCGTCCTCCTGCAGCTGGAACCAGTAGAAGCCGCGCGGCGCGAGCGTCAGCAGGTACGGCAGCTCGCCGATGCGCGGGAAGCGCGAGCGCCCGAACAGCTCGACCGGCACGCGCTCGCGGTAGGCCGAGAGGTCGAGCTCGACCGCCTGCGCCGAGCGCGCGAGGTTGTGCACGCAGAGCATCACGTCGCCCTCGTAGGTGCGCACGTGCGCGAAGATGCGCGGGTTCGAGCGCTCCAGCGGCTCGTAGGAGCCGAGCCCGAAGACGGGGTGCTCCTTGCGCAGCGAGACGAAGCGGCGCAGCCAGCGCAGCAGCGAGTACGGCGTGCGCATCTGCGCCTCGACGTTGACCGCCTGGAAGCCGTAGACCGGGTCCATCAGCGGCGGCGCGTACAGCTGCGCGAAGTCCGCGCGCGAGAAGCCGCCGTTGCGGTCGCCGGTCCACTGCATCGGCGTGCGCACGCCGTCGCGGTCGCCGAGGTAGACGTTGTCGCCCATCATGATCTCGTCGCCGTAGTAGAGGACCGGCGAGCCCGGCAGGCTGAAGAGGATCGCGTGCATCAGCTCGATCTCGTCGCGGCCGGCGTCCAGCAGCGGCGCGAGCCGGCGGCGGATGCCGACGTTGATCTTCATCCGCGGATCCTTGGCGTACTCCGCGTACATGTAGTCGCGCTCCTCGTCGGTCACCATCTCGAGCGTCAGCTCGTCGTGGTTGCGCAGGAACAGGCCCCACTGGCAGTTGTCGGGGATGTCCGGCGTCTGACTGAGGATCTCGTAGATCGGATTGGCCTCCTCCCTCCGCAGCGCCATGAACATGCGCGGCATCACGGGGAAGTGGAACGCCATGTGGCACTCGTCGCCGTCGCCGAAGTACTCGACGACGTCGGCCGGCCACTGGTTGGCCTCGGCGAGCAGCACGCGATCCGGGTAGTTGGCCTGGATCTCGGCGCGCACGCGCTTCAGGTAGGCGTGCGTCTCGGGCAGGTTCTCGCAGTTCGTGCCCTCACGCTCGAACAGGTACGGCACGGCGTCCAGGCGGAAGCCGTCCATGCCGAGGTCGAGCCAGAAGCGCAGCACCTCCAGCATCGCCTCCTGCACGGCCGGGTTGTCGTAGTTGAGGTCCGGCTGATGCGAGAAGAAGCGGTGCCAGTAGTAGGCGCCGGCCTGCTCGTCCCAGGTCCAGTTCGAGACCTCGGTGTCGGTGAAGATGATCCGCGCCTCCTCGTAGCGGCGCGGGTCGTCAGACCAGACGTACCAGTCGCGGCGCGGGCCGTCGACGCCGCCCGAGCGCGCCTCCTGGAACCACGGGTGCTCGGACGAGGTGTGGTTCATGACGAGGTCGGCGATCACGCGGATGCCGCGCTGGTGCGCGGCCTCGATGAAGTCGCGGACGTCGTCGACGGTGCCGTAGTCCGGCTGGATCTGGAAGAAGTCGGCGATGTCGTAGCCGCCGTCGCGCAGCGGCGAGGCGTAGAACGGCAGCAGCCAGATGCAGTCGACGCCGAGCCACTGCAGGTAGTCGAGCTTCTCGATCAGGCCGCGGAAGTCGCCCGACCCGTCGCCGTTGGCGTCGAAGAAGGCGCGCGTGTGGATCTCGTAGAAGACCGCCGTCTTGAACCAGAGCGGCTGGGCCTCGAACCACTGGCCCGGGTCGTTGCGCGTGCCGGTGGCCACTTACGCCTCCACTCGCAGGACGTGGACGGGCGTGCCACCGTGCGGGTCCAGCCGTACGTAGTTGGCGCCGCGCCGCCAGTCGAAGCGGTCGCCGCTGAGCAGGTCGTGGACGGTGAAGACCTCAGGGAGCGCGAGCTCGGAGCCGATCACGGCGAGACCCTCCTGGGCATGGTGCGGGTCGAGGTTGACGACGACGAGGATCGTGGTGCCGAGCCGCTGCCTGGCGTAGCCGAGCAGCGCCTCGTTGTGCGTGTCGAAGAAGCGGATCCCATCCAGGTGCTGGAGCGCGACGTTCTCGCGGCGGATCTCGTTCAGCCGCCGGATCGTCGGCAGCAGCGGGCCGTCCAGCGCGCGCTCGCGCAGCTGGTACTTCTCGGAGTCCAGGTACTCCTCCGAGCCCGCTCGCACCGGCACGTTCTCGAACCGCTCGTAGCCGGAGTAGACACCGTAGCTGGGGCTGATCGTCGCGGCCAGCACGAGCCGCGTCAGGAACGCCGGCGGGCCGCCGTGCACGAGGTACTCGTGCAGGATGTCCGGCGTCACCGGGAAGAAGTTGGGGCGGAAGTACTCGGCCTCCTCGCCGTGCGCGAGCTCGGAGACGTACTCGGTCAGCTCGTGGCGCGAGTTCTTCCAGGTGAAGTAGGTGTAGGACTGCGTGAAGCCGAGCTTGGCCAGCTCGCGCATCACCGCGCGGCGCGTGAACGCCTCCGAGAGGAAGACGACGTCGCGGTCGACGGCGTGGACCTCCTTGATCAGCCACTCCCAGAACGGGAACGGCTTCGTGTGCGGGTTGTCGATCCGGAAGGCCTTGACGCCGGCGCCGACCCAGTGCAGCAGCACGTCGCGCCAGGCGTCCCAGAGCTCGCGCCAGGCCTCCGTGTCCCAGTTGAAGTTGTAGATGTCCTGGTAGCGCTTGGGCGGGTTCTCGGCGTACTTGAGCGTGCCGTCGGGGCGCTGCAGGAACCACTCGGGGTGCTCGCTCAGCCAGGGATGGTCGGCGGAGGCGTTGAGCGCGACGTCGAGCGCGACGTCGATGCCGTGGCGCTGCGCGGTCGCGGTCAGCGAGCGCAGGTCCTCCAGCGTGCCGAGCTCGGGGTGGACGGCCGCGTGGCCGCCCTCGGCGGCGCCGACGGCGTACGGCGAGCCGGGGTCGTCCGGGCCGGCGACGAGCGCGTTGTTGCGGCCCTTGCGGTTCTTGCGGCCGATCGGGTGGATCGGCGGCATGTAGAGCACGTCGAAGCCGAGCGCGGCCAGCTCGGGGACGATCGCCTCGACCCCCTTCAGCCCGCCCCAGGAGCGCGGGAACAGCTCGTACCAGGCGCCGAAGCGGGCCTTCACGCGATCGACCTCGAGCTCCAGCGGCCGCTCCAGCCGCGTCGCGCCGTGGCGCTCCTGCGCCGCCGCCATCGCCGCCAGCAGATCCGGCCCGAGCGCCGCGTCGTACTTGGCCTGCGCCGGCGCGTCCGCCGCGGCGAGCACCGCGTGCGCCTCGGCGATCGCCTGCTCGCCGGAGCCCAGCGCGCGCTCGAGCAGCACGACGCCCTCGGACAGCTCGCCCGACAGGTCGGCGTCGACGCCGGCCGCGATCTTGCGCGCCAGCTCGTCGCGCCAGGTCGCGAAGACGTCGGTCCAGGCCTCGATCGTGAACTGCCAGGTGCCGACGATGTCGACCTCGAAGCCGCCCTGCCAGCGCACGCCGTCGCGGTGCGCGTCGATCGGCGCCAGCGGCGCCTCGACCCAGCGCCTGCCGCCCGGCGCGCGGTAGCGCACGACGGCGTCGAGCTTGTCGTGGCCGTCGCGGAAGACGTCGGCGGACACCGTCACGGTGTCGCCGACGGTGCGCTTGACGGCGTAGCGACCGCCGTCGACGGCCGGGGCGGGATGGGCGATCCTGATGCGGCGCGGAGCTGCGGTGCGCTTGGCGATGGGCATCTCGGCGTGGAGTATTCCGATCCGTGGAGCTTCCTCGCACCGCGGGTGTCCAGTTGCACCCCACCTCGCTGCCGAGCGGCCGTCTCGGGCCGGACGCCTATGCCTGGATCGACTGGCTCGCCGCGGCCGGCCAGAGCTGGTGGCAGCTGCTGCCGCTCGGCCCGCCGGACCGCTACGGCTCGCCCTACAAGTCGCGCTCGGCGTTCGCCGCCTGGCGCGGGCTGCTGGCCGAGCCGCGGGCGCGCGTGACGGCCGCGCAGGCGCTCGACTTCCGCGAGCGCGCCGGCGGCTGGATCGAGGACTGGATCGCCTTCGGCGGCCGCGGCGCGCTGCTCGACCAGGTCCGCTTCGCGCGCGAGTGGGCGGCGCTGCGCGCCTACGCCGGCGAGCGCGGCGTGCGGCTGATCGGCGACATCCCGATCTACGTCGCGCCGGGCTCGGCCGACCAGCGCGCGCACCCGGAGATCTTCCAACCCGGCGCCGTCGCCGGCGTGCCGCCTGACGCCTTCGCCGCGAAGGGCCAGCTGTGGGGCAACCCGCTCTACGACTGGCAGGCGCTGCGGCGCGCCGGCTACGGCTGGTGGATCGACCGCTTCCGGCGCACGTTCGAGCTCTTCGACATGGCGCGCGTCGACCACTTCCGCGGCTTCGCGTCCTATTGGGCGGTGCCGGCCCCGGCGCGCGACGCGCGCGGCGGCAGCTGGCGTCGCGGGCCCGGCCGGGCGCTGTTCGACACGGTCGCCGAGCGGCTCGGCCCGCTGCCGCTGATCGCCGAGGACCTCGGCGTGATCACGCCGCCGGTCGAGCGGCTGCGCGACGAGCTCGGCCTGCCGGGGATGGTCGTGCTGCAGTTCGGCTTCACGCCGAGCGAGCCGCGCTCGCCGCACATCCTCGAGCACCACGTCGAGCAGCGCGTCGCCTACACCGGCACGCACGACCACGACACCGTCGACGGCTGGTACGCGTCGCTCGACGACCGGCGGCGCGCGCTGGTCGACGCGGCGATCGACCGCCGCGGCGTGCGCGAGCGCGAGATCCACTGGTCGCTGATCCGGCTGACCTTCAGCTCGGTCGCGCGGATCGCGATGGTGCAGTGCCAAGACGTGCTCGGGCTCGGCTCGCAGGCGCGCATGAACACGCCGGGGACCGCGTCCGGCTGCTGGCGTTGGCGGCTGGACGCGATCCCCGCGCGCGAGCTGGCGCTGCGGCTGCGCGCGGCGACCGAGGCCGCCGCGCGCGTCGCGAGCGCTATCGAACACGGCACTAGACTCCGTAACGAGCCGCACCACGAGACAGCTTGACCTAATCGCGATGTCCTGATTTGATCCACCATGATCACTCGGTGATCGGCATGATCGGGTCTGACTCCCAACTTACCACCGGTGGGTGTCAAATAGGTCACGCCGCGGCGTAGCGGACGTGGCGCTCGTGGAAATAGCGCGCGACCTTGGCCGGGCGGCGTTGGCGGGAGCGCAGGAAGCGCCGCACCCCGTT
>Ga0153956_1001354_pt1 | contig 21912 bp, 20 predicted proteins | sample TSFL040MetaG_FD_104704 | JGI IMG/M metagenome (GOLD analysis project Ga0153956, IMG submission 104704) | Attine ant fungus gardens microbial communities from Florida, USA - TSFL040 MetaG | ecosystem: Host-associated > Fungi > Mycelium > Unclassified | place: USA: Florida, Wekiwa Springs... | reverse complement strand
TCGTCACGGGGTCACGCTTCGGTGAGGGATCCGTCCCTCCCCCGTGACGCTCCCGTCCCTCCCCCGTGACCCTGCGGCCTCACGCACCCTCCACCCCTCCCCACGAGACCCGGCCCTCTCGTGGCGGCCACAGCCTGCCCGGGCCGCCACGAGAGGGCCGGGTCCCTTTGTCGTCCCTTTCCGGCCTCCCGGCCCCCCCGGCGTCGCCCCCAGGCCCCCCGTCCCTCCAGCTGTTCCTTTTGCGCCTCATAGGCGCAAAAGGAACAGCTGGCCGGGCCCTCCAGTTCCCGTTCACCACTCATTCACATCACGGTCACCGTCACGTCACAAAAGCCGCCCCGGCTCCGCCGTACGGTCGCACCGTCTCAGTTGGTTCCTACTCATCGTCTCATCGTCCATATCTGAATAGGGGAGAAAGAATGCGCAAGCTGATCGCGGCTTCGGTCGCGTTGGTTGCACTGCTGATGGCGGGGATCGCCGTCGCGCAGATCTCGTCCGGGGTGCCTTCGGCGAACCCGGCGAAAGGCGCTCCGGCCAATCTGCTCGCGAACGGTTTCGGCCTTCACGTCATCGCTCGAGGGGTTGACCCGCTCGAGAACCAGACCTCGATCTACACCACCTACGGCTACCTGGAAGACAACGAAGAACCGTTGTCGCGCACCCGGACCGAGCCGGACCAGAACACCTACCTCTCGACCAACTTCAACCCGGGCGGCCCGACCGCGGGCTACGACTACGGCACGCACTTCCTGATCCAGGGCCATGAGAACGGCTCCAACAAGGCGTACCTGACCCGGGTCAACCTCGACGTCGAAGAACCGTCCCACCGGATCACCCTGCTGAACAGCGCCGACGCCGCGGGCCTGACCGGCCTCAGCAGCATCGACGGCTCGGCCTACGACCCGTTCAACGGCCAGCTCCTGTTCACCAGCGAGGCCGGCAACAGCGGCGCCGTCGTCGCCACCCCGTTGCGCTGGACCGGCACCACCCCGTCGGCGCTCCAGTTCCTCAACGGCTCGATGGGCCGCGCGGGCTACGAGGGTGTCGTCGTCGACTCGCTCGGCGAGGTCTACCTGGTCGAGGACACCGGCGGCAGCAACGTCGTCGACAACGGCACCACGACCAAGGTCAAGCAGCCGAACTCGTTCGTCTACCGCTTCGTCCCCGCCAAGAAGGGCGACTACAGCAAGGGCAAGCTCCAGGCCCTGCAGGTGACCGCCGAAGGCGCCCCGATCGTCTTCCACGATCGTGCCGTCGACCCGACCGGCGCCACCGAAGACGCGCTCGGCCCGCAGATCCAGAAGCTGCACTCGGGGGCGACCCTGAGCGCCAAGTGGATCACGATCCACGACACCGCCACCGACGGCACCGCCAGCTTCGACGCCAACGCGGCGGCGAAGAGAGCGGAAGCGACGCCGCTGAAGCGGCCGGAGAACGGCAAATTCGTCCCGGAGAGCGGCTTCAAGTCGTTCGTCTTCAACGAGACCGGCGACACCGACAAAGAAGCGGGTCTCTACCCGGGCGCCGCGGCCGGCGGGTCCTGGGGCGCCTACCTGCGGATCGACATGCCGAAGGCGGGCTTGCAGACCGGCACGGTGAAGACGATCGTGCTCGGCGACGAAACCCACAACTCCTACGACAACATCACCTTCCTCGACGAGGACACCTTCCTCTCCACCGAGGACCGCGGTGACACCCTGCACGACCAGCTGGGAGTGCTCGACTCGATCTGGTCCTACGACCTCGGCAAGAGCTACTCCTCGATCCAGGCCGACGCGAAGCGGCTCGTCGCCCTCGGGCGCGATCCGGAGGCTTCCCAGTCCAACCGGGAAGACAACGAGCCGACCGGGATCTTCGTCTCGGACGGCGACACCTCCGTCGGCGGCCTGCTGGGCGCCGAGGACCCGGGCAGCCAGGACGGCGTCCGGATCTTCTTCACCCAGCAGCACGGTGCCAACAGCACCTACGAGGTCGTCGCGCCGCACTCGCCGGGTCATCCGGGCGGGGGCGATCACGGCAACGGCAACGGCGGTGACCACGGCAACGGCAACTCGCAGGGCGGTGATCACGGCAACGGCCACAAGGACGATCACCACGGCAAGGGCCACGACGAGGGTCACTCGAACGGCAAGGGCCACGAGGACGGCCACTCCGATGGCAACGGCCACAAGGACGACAAGTCCGACGGCAAGCACGACGACAAGTCCAACGGCAAGCACGACGACAAGTCCAACGGCAAGAGCCAGGGCGGGTCGAAGAAGTAGTGACGCGGATCGCCGCATTGGCCCTCCTGATCCCGGCCTTGGCGCTGGGGTCGGGAGGGTGCGGCTCCGGTGGGGGCGACTCCTCCACCGGAGCCGGCGGCACCGACTCGACGGCCGCCGCCACCACGGCGCACTACGCCGCGGGCCTCGACCTGCGGCGCCAGCTCGCCAACGCCTTCGACGCCGGCCTCTACCGCCTGGCGGTGATGTCGCAGCCGCCCGACGGCGCCAGCGACCTCGGCCAGTCGCTGCCGACCGGCCTCGTGCGCAGCGTCTCCTGCGGCCGCGCCGGGACGCCGGAGGGAACCGAGCGAACCGAGATCGCCCGCTGCAAGGTCGCCTGGCAGACCGTCGCCGGGGAGCCGCGGACGACCGCCTACGTGGTCCGGCTCTTTCCCAGCGGCTGCCTCGCCGCCGGCGCCACGCCGGCGCTCCCCCAGCACCGCGACAGCACGATCAAGAGCTTCTCCGAACACCCCCTGAACGCGCTCGTGAGCGTCGCCAAGGAGTGCTCGTGAGCCGCCCCGCGCCAACCCCCCCCCGACGCTTGTTCCCCTATGGGTAACAAGCGTCGAGGGGGAGGCTGTCGGATGAGGGCGCGACCGGGAGCCGCGTGCGCGGCGCTCCTCGCGGCCGCCTTGCTCGCCGGTTGCGGCGGTGGTGGCGACCACGACGAGCAGTCGACCGCCGCCGCGAACCCGCCCGCCCAGCCGCTCGAAGACCTCGTCCGGCTCTCCGGCAACATCCCGCGGGTCCGAGACGCCGACTTCGCCCGCCCGACCGCCGCCTACCGCCGTTATGTGGACGGCGAGCTGCGCTCGATGCAGGGCGAGATCGCCGCCCTGAGCGCCGCGGTCGCCGCCGGCGACATGGCCGCCGCCCAGCGCGCCTGGCTCGCCGCCGACGAGCGCTACGAGTCGATCGGGGCTGCCTACGGTGCCTTCGGCGACCTCGACGCGGCGATCAACGGCGGCTCCGGCGGGCTGCCCGGCGGCGTCCGCTCCCCCGACTTCACCGGCCTGCACCGGGTCGAGCTCGCCCTCTGGGGACACGGCTCGACCGCCGAGGCGGCGCCCTTCGTCGCGCGGCTCGACCGCGATGTCGCGGCGCTGCGCCGCGCGGTGCCGACGATCGAGATCGAACCGCTCGAATACGTCCTGCGCGGGCACGAGGTGCTGGAGGGCTCGCTCGACCTCCAGCTCTCCGGCCGCGAAAGCCCCTGGAGCGGCGCCGCCCTACGCGCCCTGCGCGGCAACCTGCAAGGGACCGAGGTCGTGCTCGGCACCCTGCGGCCCCTGATCGCGCGGCGCAGCCACGTCGTCGCCGAACGCAGCGAGGCGAGCCTCGCGGCGCTGGGGCGGGCGCTGCGCCGGCTCGAAGGCGACGGCGGCTCGCTGCCGCGCTGGGACCGGACGCCGGAACGCGCCCGCACCGAGATCGCCGGGCTGACCGCGGCGGCGGCCGAGCAGCTCGCCTACGTCCCCGAGGTGATCGACCCGCGCCCCCCGCCGGCGCGCAAATCGGCGATCGGGGCGGTGGCGGCGGAATGAGGGCGCGACGGCGGGAGCTGCTGCTCGGCGGCGCCGCGATGGGCGCCGGGGCGGCGCTCGGGCGGATCCCCGGCCTCGGCTCGGGCGCGGCGGTGGCGGCGGGCGCGGCGGCGCCGGCGGAAGGCGAGCTGGCGGAAAGCTTCGCCTTCGACGGCGCCCACCAGGCGGGCATCCTGACCCCGCGCCAGCGCCGCGCGATCTTCGCCTCCTTCGACGCGATCGCCCCCGCGCGGGCCGAGCTCGCCGACGGCCTCCGCACGCTCTCCGAACGGGCGCGGGCGCTGTGCACGGGGTACGACGCCCTGCTCGGCGCCCCCGGCGAAGGGCCGACGCCCGACTCCGGCGTGCTCGGCAACACGGTCAGCCCCGACGCGCTCACGGTGACGATCGGCTTCGGCGCCGCGCTCTTCGACGACCGCTATGGCCTCGCCGCGCGCCGCCCGCGCGGCCTGCGCGAGATGCCCGCCTTCCCCGACGACGACCTCCACGCCGCCGAAAGCCACGGCGACGTGATCGTCCAGCTCTGCGCCAACACCGACGAGACCCTGCTGCACGCGCTCCGCGATCTCTCGCGGGCGACCCGCGGCGTGCTCGGGCCGCGCTGGAAGGTCGAGGGCTTCCTGCCTTCGCCCGACCGCGAGTCCGGCGCCGGCCGCAACCTGCTCGGCTTCAAGGACGGCACCGCGAACCCCGACACCGGCAACGAGGCGACGATGGGCGAGCTGGTCTGGACCGGGCGCGAGGAGCCGGCCTGGGCGCGCGGCGGCACCTACCAGGTGGTGCGCATCATCCGCAACCGGGTCGAGTTCTGGGACCGCGTGTCCCGGGGCGAGCAGGAGCTGATGATCGGCCGCGACAAGGCGCGCGGCGCCCCGCTCGGGCGCGCGGCGGAGCGCGACGATCCGGACTACGGCGCCGACCCGCAAGGGCGGCGGATCCCGCTCGACGCCCACATCCGCCTCGCCCGGCCGCGCACCGAGGCGACCGAGGGCAGCCAGATCCTGCGCCGCGGCTACAACTACTCGCGCGGCATCGACGAAGCCGACCAGCTCGACATGGGCCTCGTCTTCGTCGCCTTCCAGCGCGACATCGCGCGCCAGTTCGAAGCGGTGCAGAAGCGCCTCGCGGGCGAGCCGCTGGTCGACTACGTCGTCCCCACCGGCGGCGGCTACTTCTTCCTGCCCCCGGGCGCCCGCGACAGCCAGGACTGGGTGGGCTCCGGCCTCTTCATCTGAGCGCCCTCACTCATACTGGGGCGATGAGCGATCAGCTCTTCGACACCGGGGACGCGCGCCCGGGCGCGGCGGAGGAGATCCCGCCGAACGCGCCGCTGGCGGTGCGGATGCGGCCGCGGACGCTCGACGAGATGGTCGGGCAGGAGCACATCGTCGGTGAGGGTTCGGCGCTGCGGGCGGCGATCGAATCGGGCCGGCCGCACAGCGCGATCCTCTACGGGCCGCCGGGGGCGGGGAAGACGACGCTGGCGCGGATCGCGGCGCGGATGGCCGATGGCGCCTTCGAGGAGGAGTCGGCGGTCAACGCGGGCAAAGCGGAGATCCGCGGGGTGATCGAGCGGGCGCGGGAGCGGCGGCGCACCTCCGGCCGGCCGACGATCCTCTTCCTCGACGAGATCCACCGCTTCAACAAGGCCCAGCAGGACGCCCTGCTGCCGGCGGTCGAGGAAGGCCTCCTGACCCTGATCGGGGCGACCACCGAGAACCCCTACTTCGAGGTCAACTCGGCGCTGATCTCGCGCAGCCAGGTCTACGAGCTGGCGCCGTTGTCCCCGGGACAGGTGGAGGAGCTGCTGCGCCGCGCGCTCGCCGACCCCGAGCGCGGTGTCGCCGACCCGCCGCCGATCGCCGACGAGGCCCTGGCGATGCTCGCCGAGCGCAGCGGCGGCGACGCTCGCGCCGCCCTCTCCGCCCTGGAGCGCGCGGCCGAGCGCGCCGCGGGCGGGGAGGTCGACGTGGCCGCGGTCGAGGACGCCTTGCAGCGCCGCGCGATCTCCTACGACCGCCAGGGAGACCGCCACTACGACTTCATCTCGGCCTGGATCAAGTCGACCCGCGGCTCCGACGTCGACGCCTCGCTCTACTACCTTGCGGTGATGCTGGAGGGCGGCGAGGACCCGCGCTTCATCGCCCGCCGGATGGTGATCCTCGCCTCCGAGGACATCGGCAACGCCGACCCGATGGCGCTGGTGGTCGCCGACGCCGCCGCCCGCGCGGTCGACCGCGTCGGCCTCCCCGAGTGCGCGCTGAACCTGAGCCAGGCGGCGATCTACCTGGCGCTGGCGCCGAAGTCGAACGCGGCGACGACGGCCATCGGCGCCGCCCGCGAGGAGGTCCGCCGGCACGGCGCCCAGACCCCGCCCGACTACCTCCGCGACGCCCATTACCCCGGGGCCGAGGCGCTCGGCCGTGGCACGGGCTACCTCTACGCCCACGATCATCCCGGCAACGTCGCCGCCCAGCGGTACCTCCCCGACGGTCTCGCCGAGCGCCGCTTCTACGAGCCGACCGGCAACGGCCGCGAGAAGGCCTTCGGCGAGCGCCTCGCCGAGCTGCGCCGCCGCCTCGGCAGACCCTGAGTGGCCGCTGAGACTCAGTCTGAGACTCCGTCGAAAACCGTACGCCGTGCGGCGCAACTTCCGCCGCACACGGGGTTTTCTAGTTGCGGCTTTCCAAGCTAAGCCAGGGAGAGCCGTAACACCGGCCGGAGGCTCGGACTGGGGGCTTCCGGCCGGCTTGAACAAACAGGGGGGAGAGGGCGCCGAGACTTGCCTCGGCGCCCTCTCTGTTTTGCTGCCCGGCGGGGCGGACCCCTCGGTTCCGTATCGTCTGCGTATGGCGGAGGGCGAGGGGCAAGCGAAGGTCAAGAAGCTGCGGCTCGGCGGGATGGCCCTGCGCAACGGGCTGCTCGTCCACGGCCCGACCCACTGGGCGGCCGCGGTGCGGCGTCCCGACGGCTCGATCGAAGTCGCCTCCGATCGCAAGCCGGAGCTCGTCCCCGGCCTCGCCGCCAAGATCCCCGGCCTGCGCGGCCCGGTCAAACTCGCCGAGGCGATGCTGGTCCTGCCGCTGGTGCGCAGGCGGATGCGCTCCGCCCGTCTGCCCTTCGAGGACCGCCGCGTCCTCGCCGCCACCGCCTCGACCCTGGCGATCTCCAGCCTGATGCGCCGCCGCGGTCCCGCCACCGCCGGCCGCGAGGGCCTGATCCAGGCGATCGGCGCGATCCCGGCCGTCGTCGCCCTCACCGACCGCGATCTCGCCGCCTACCACGGCGCCGAGCACAAGGCGATCGCCGCCTACGAGCAGGGCGTCGACGACGTCGCCTCGGTCCCCAAAGAGCACGACCGCTGTGGCTCCAACCTGATCGTGCCGATGATGCTGCTATCCGCCGCGGGCACGATCCTGCTCGACCGCCTCGTCGAGCAGCCGTCGAACCTCGCCCGCGGCGTGGTCAGCCTGGCCGGTGCCTCGCTCGCGGTCGAGGCCTTCGCCTGGTCGGATCGTCACCATGGCGAGCCGCTCGCCGAGGCCTTCCACACCCCCGGCCGCGAGATCCAGCGCCTGCTGGCGACCAAGGAGCCGACTCCCGCGCAGCTCGAGGTCAGCCTCGCGGCGATGGCCGAGATCCTCCGCGCCGAGCCGGCCCCATAAGAGGTCGTGCCGAAATCCCCGCGCACGCCTGGCGGCACCGGACACACTTCGCGGGGCGTCGTCCTCAGTCGGCCAAATGGCGCTGCCATTAGGCCTCCTTGCGTCCTACCCCCGCTCGGTCCGGCACTCGCCAGTCGCACACGCGGATTTCGGCACGACCTCTTAGACTGCGCCCCGTGTTCGGAAGGATCGACCACATCGGGGTGGCCGTCGAGGATCTCGACGCCGCGATCGCCCTCTACGAGACGAGCTTCGAGATGGAGCTGGTCCACCGTGAGACGGTCGATTCGCAGGGCGTCGAGGCGGTGCTGCTGGACGTCGGCGACGGGCACGTCGAGCTGCTGCGCCCGCTCGGCCCCGACACCGCCGTCGGCAAGTTCCTCGCCAAGTCCGGCCCCGGCCTCCACCACGTCGCCTACGCGGTCGACGACATCGACGCGACCCTGCCGCGCCTCACCGCCGCCGGCATCCGCCTGATCGACTCCGAGCCGCGGGTCGGCATCCGTGACAGTCGCGTCGCCTTCCTCCACCCCCGCTCGACCGGCGGGGTCCTGACCGAGATCGTCGAACCAGCGAAAGGGCACTGATGGCAGAGGCACAGCGCGTCGAGATCGGCTTCGAAGGCGGCCAGGTGATCGCCGCCCGGCTGGCCGAGGATGACCTCAAGGAGCTTCGTCAGCAGCTCGAGAAGGGCGGCTGGCACGACGTTCACACCGAGGACGGCGTGATCTCGCTCTACCTCGGCAAGGTCGCCTTCCTGCGCGTCGTCGCGAGCGACCACCGGGTCGGCTTCGGCTCGGTCGACTGAGCGCCCTTCGCGCCTACGGCAAATCCCCGGCGACACGATCGACGCCGGCGTCTGCCTGCAGGCGCCGTTCAAGGACCCGGACGGCAACGTCCTGATCCTGCACCGCCGCTACGCGCCGCGCCAGGGGCGGGGCGTGGGACCGACCGGGCGGCGCCGGGCGACGTAGATGGCCTTGGTGTGGACGTCCTCGTCCACCGGTCGGCGGGGGATGCCGTCGGTCGTGCAGCCGTAGAGGCCTGCGACCTCGAGGCCGGCCGCGGCGAGCGCCGCGCGCACCTCGGCTTCCGCCGCCGAGTTCTCCACGATTACACTGAAGAATTCATTGCAATCGTGGAGATCAGGCTCGGTGATACCGGGTTTCAAATGTTCTGTCCGCGTATTCCGCTCATTGCCTCTTGCCGATCCAGATTGCTTATGTAAGTTCGCTGAATCGACTCTCGGAGGGACCATTCACACCAGAGTGAGGATGGCTGGGAGTGGGGTGAAGCACAGGGATTTTGCCTGCGACTGGCCTACCGCTACGCGAAAAACCCGAGCGAGGCGGAAGACATCGCGCAGGAGGCTTTGCTCCGCGCCTGGCGTCGGCGCTCGACCCTGCGCGACGCGGGGAGCCGCAAGCAGTGGCTGGCGGCGATCCTCCGCAACGAGGCCTACCGCTACTACTCGCGCCCGCGCCCCACGCCGACCGATCTGGCGGAGATCTACGAGGGGCGCGAGGACGAGCTGGTCCTCTCGACCGTCGACCGGGCCGACCTGCAGGAGGCGCTGAAGGGCCTGTCGGAGCGCGAGCGGATGCTGCTGGCGCTGCGCTACGAGGAGGACCTGACCCAGACCGCGATCGCCACCCGCCTGGGGATCCCCGAGGGCACGGTCAAAGTGCAACTGCACCGGGCGCGCCTGAAGCTCCGCCGCGCCTACGCGGCCTAGCCGATCAACGCCGCCATCGCGCGACACTCAGATTCACCCGACCAAGATTTGGTACCCCATGGGGGACCAAATACACGCTGCGCGCTCGGCGCCGCCCGGTGTGCCGGGATGGGCGTCAGGGAAGGGACGGGCCGGGACTCTCGGGGTCGGCGGCCGTCCGAGGGGTCCCGGGCGTCTCGTGGCGGCCCGGGCAGGCTGTGGCCGCCACGAGACGCCCGGGACGCGCGCCTTTTCAGGGGAGAGGTCGAGGGTCCGTGACGAAGATGCCGGGAACGTCACACCTCCCGGCCCTCAGAGGGTCCCGTCCCGAGGGTCCGAGACGCGCTGCGTGTATTTCCCGTGCCATGGCACGGGAAATACACGCAGCGCGATCGTGACCGTTGGACAACACGGGAGGAAGCGTGACCCTCCCGGCCAGGTCCCTCCACCTCGCCCCTCGGTCGTCCGCCTCCAGCGGGCGGCCTCCTGGGAGGTTCCCGCGCCTCGCGGGCCTGCTCGTCAGCCTGATCCGTCTGTACACCGGGGCGAGCGACGCGCGCCGAAGTTCGGACCGCTGGATAAGGACGTGGCGCGGTCCCGCGGCGACCATCGAGGACATGAAGACAGCCCCCCGACAGATCGTCGCCTTCGGTGGTGGCGGGTTCTCGATGGAGTCGGGCAACCCCCTGCTCGACGATTACGTGCTCGGCCTCTGCAAGGCGGCGCGGCCGCGGGTCTGCTTCCTGCCCCAGGCCTCCGGCGACGCCGACCACTACATCGTCCGCTTCTACCGCGCCTTCGCCGCGACCCGTTGCGAGGCCAGCCACATCTCCCTCTTCCGCCGCGAGCAGGGGCCGGAGGACCTGCGCCGCCACCTCCTCTCGCAGGACCTGATCTACGTCGGCGGCGGCAGCGTGGTCAGCCTGCTCGGCGTCTGGAAGGCGCACGGGGTCGACACGATCCTGCGCGAGGCGTGGGAAGCCGGGGTGATCCTCTGCGGCCTCTCGGCGGGCTCGCTCTGCTGGTTCGCCGAGGCGGTGACCGGCTTCCACGGGGCGCCGCGGCGGCTCGATGGCCTCGGCCTCCTGCCCTTCAGCAACTGCGTCCACTACGACCGCAAGTCGGTCCGGCGCGAGTCCTACCTCCGCTTCCTGCGCGAAGGGATGCGGCCCGGTTATGCCGCCGAGGACGGCGCGGCGCTGCATTTCGTCGGGACGGAGCTGAGCCGCGTGGTCGCCTCCCGGCCCGAGGCGCGCGGATACCGGCTCGACGTCTCCGGGCAGCGGGTGATGGAGATGCGGATCGCCACCACCTACCTCGGCGAACGCGGGGTCGTGCCGGAGGCGGCGCTCCCCGAGGCGCTCTCCACCGCCGTCCCCGCGGCTTGATGGTGCGCCGCATCCTCACCCTGGGCGGCCACGACTTCACCTCGCGCCCGCCCGACCGGGCCGTCAGCGAGCTCCTCCTGCGCCTGGCGACCGAGCGCGGCGGCGCCCGCCCGCGGATCTGCATCCTGCCGACCGCCAGCGGCGACACCTCGGACCTGATCGCGAGTTTCTACCGGGCGTTCGGCGACCGCCCCTGCGAGCCCTCCGACGTCTCCCTCTTCCGCCTTGGCCGCCGCCCGCTGGCGCTCCGCGACCACCTCCTCGCGCAGGACCTGATCTACGTCGGCGGCGGCAGCATGGTCAACCTCTTGGCGGTCTGGGAGGCCCACGACATCGCCTCCGTCCTCAGCCTCGCCTGGCACCGCGGCATCGTCCTCGCCGGCCAGAGCGCCGGGGCGATGTGCTGGTTCGAGGAGGGCATCACCAAGTCCTCGGGCAAGGCCCTGGCGGCGGCGGGCCTCGGCCTCCTCCACGGCTCCCTCTGCGTCCACTACAACAACGAGCCCGAGCGCCGCGCCGCCTACCTGGAGGCGGTCGCCGCCGGGATGCCGAGCGGCTACGGACTCGACGACTACGCCGGCCTCCTCTGGGAGGGCGAGGACTCCCCCGCCGCCCTCACCGCCCGCCGCGGCGCCCGCGCCTACCGGGTGAGCAAGCGGGACGAGGAGGTCGTCGAGAGCCCGTTGCCGGCGAGGTTCCTCCCGGCCCCGGCCCCGGCCGCGTTGCGGGAGGACATTGCGGAGTTTCGGCGGATCGGGCCGGTGCGGAAGCGGGCCGGGTGGCTGGGTTAGGGACGGGGTTTGCGGGATGGGGCGCCGGGGGAGTGACTCGGCGGAATAGGCTCGCGCACCCTTCGGGTGCTGCTCGGTCAGGTTGAGCGCGCCTATGGCGCGCATTGGTCAGATTGCATATCGCCAGATATTCCGCCGAGCCACTCCCCCGGCGTCCCTCACGAGCGAATCCTGGAGGACGCCGTCCCTTCCAGCTTTAGAAGAGAGCTGACGAACCTTGGGCCCATCTGGTGGTAGGGCTGGCGAAACCTTGGAGGCCGGCCGCCTGAAGGGGTCTGGGGGAGGGGTCCCGGGCGGCGTTCGGGGGAATATCCCGCGGAAATGCAATCCGATATCAGCGCGCCATAGGCGCGCTCAATCCAGCCGAGCAAGCACCCCGAAGGGGTGCGCTCGTTATTCCCCCGAACGACGCCCGGGACCCCTCACGCCCCGCCCGCTTACGCCTCGTCGGCCACCGGCGGCGCCGTCGGGTCAGAACCCTCCGCCCCCAGGTTCTCCCGCGCGATGAAGTCCTCGGCGAGCAGCAGGTTGTCGCGCGAGCGCTCGACCACGTTCAGCAGGTCGCCCATCAGCGCGACCTCCTCGACCTGCTCCTTGACGAACCACTGGAGGAACTGCTCGGCGCGGTAATCCTTCAGCTCGCGGGCGAGCTCGAAGAGGGAGAAGATCTCGTCGGAGACCCGCTTCTCCTGCTCGAGCGCCCCCTTCACCGGCTCGGAGCCGTCGGCGTAGGTGGTCGGCACCGACTTGATGTCGGGGATCTGGACCTCCTCGCCGACGTCGAGGAGATAGCGGATCATCATCATCGCGTGCTCGCGCTCCTCCAGCGCCTGCCGGTAGAAGAAGGCGGCGAGGCGGGGCAGCGTTTCGGCGTCGTAGTAGACGGCGGCGGCGACGTACTGCTGCGAGGCGGCGAACTCGTTGGAGATCTGCTCGTTGAGGGCGGCGGCGAAGGACTTCTTTTTGGCTTTGGGCATCGGTAGTGGCTCCCTTGACTGTGGCTGAGACGATCTGCCACCAACGTAGCCGAAAGCCAGGTTTCGGCTTGCCTAAGCCGTTTGCGGCCCGGTCCAGCGGAAGCCGAGGGCGTCGATGCTGGGCTCCAGCGGGCTCGTCGGCAGCCCCGGAGCAGTCGCCTGCCGCGGGTCGTTGTAGCCGCGCGGCGCGGTGTCGTTCGGCGTGTCGGGATGGAAGATCGAGGCCAGGTACTGGATCTGGCCGCGGCCCGGGCCGAGCTCGGTCTGGCCGCCGCCGTAGGCGCCGATGCCGTGCTCCTCGCAGTAGTCGTAGGCGGCGAAGAGGCGGGAGATCGGGCCGAAGCGGGAAGGCTTGACGTTGACCGTGCGCGGCGGCGACCACGGCATCGCCTCGATGTCGGCGATCGAGTGGATCGGCGCGTCCCAGGTGACCCGCTCGTGGACCGGGTCGAGCAGCGGCCGCGTCGCGTCGGTCACGTCGGGGTCCTCGAGCCAGGCGTCGGGGAAGGTCTCGATCAGCTTCGCGTACAGCTCGGGGTCGGTGACCACGTCGACCGGCGTGCCTTTGTAGAAGCCCTTGAGGTCGAGCGAGTCGACCGCGCCGGTCGCCGCCAGCGCCGCGATCAGCTCGTCGTCCCAGTCGTTGAACGGGTCGAGCTTGAAGCGCAGCGTCGGGTACGCCGCGAGCCGTTCCTCCACCGGCCTGATCGTCGACTTCTCATCGGGGGAGAAGCCGCCCAGCCGCAACGAGCTGACGAAGTTGACCGGCCGCGGCTCGCGCCCGAGCGCCGCCGCCAGGTTCGTCCCCGCCTGGCGCAGCGCCAGGTCGAGCGCCGCCGACTCATACGCCCAGCGGCGGTAGTCCTCCGAGACATCACCCCGCTCGGGCGGCCCGGCCGGGAAGAGGTCGATCCCGTCGAGCTTCCGCGAGAACTCGTCGAAGCTGCCGGAGTGGGCGAGGCCCGCGGGCGGTCCGTGGCCCTGCTGGCCGATGTGGTCGACCGGGTCGTAGACGACGTCTTCGCCGATCCCCTCGTGGCCGCCGCCGCGCAGCTTGATCACCGTGGTCAGCCGTTCGAACTCCCCGAGGCTGAGCTCGAGCCCTTCGAAGGAGCACTCCTCGACCTCCAGCGGCAGGTCCTTGATCGCGTCGTAGGAGGCCATCCGCGCCGACCCTAGCCGAGCTGCCCGTCGAGCGCGACCCGCAGCGTCTTCAGCTCGCGGTCCGAGCCGCCGCGCACATAACCGCCGTGGGCGATCGACTCGCGGATGTAGGAGAGCGTCGCGGCGGTCAGTCGCTCCCCCGGCAGCACGTTGGGGATGCCGGGCGGATAGGCGGCCAGGCCCTCCGCCGCGACCCGGCCCGCGGCCGCCTCGAAGGGGACCACCTCCTGCGGCCCGAGGAACGCCTCGCGCGGCGTCATCACCAGCTCGCCCCAGGGCGGCGGCGGGGCCAGCTTCTCCTGCGGCGGCCCCGGCTCGGCTTCCAGTTCGCCGACCGCGGTCCGCACCGCGGCGACCAGGCGCTCGCCGGTCGTCGCGGCGGGCTCGCCGAGCCCGAAGAGCCCGACCACGACGTTCTCCGAGTAGAGCTCGAGGTCGACGCCGTGCGAGTAGAAGAGCTTCTTGTAGAGGCGGTAGCCGGTCGATCCGGTGCCGCGGACGTCGATCGCGAGCCGCATCGGGTCCCAGCCGGCGATCCCGGCGCGCCCGACCAGCGACTCGTCGAGCACCGCCAGCCCGGGGATCTGCGCGATCTGCTCGCGGGCGCGCTGGATCGCCGCCAGCGTCTCGCCGAGCAGCTCCTCGCCGCGCATCGCCGCCTGCCGCCGCGCCGCGTCGAGCGACCCGGTCAGCAGTCCGCTGGGGCTCGTCGTTTCGACCAGGCTGACGCAACGGTCGACGATCGCGGCGTCGATCCGGTCGCCGTCGCCGAGGTGCAGCATCGCCGCCTGGGTGAGGCTGCCGACGATCTTGTGGGTGGAGGAGGTGACCAGGTCGGCGCCGCAGGAGAGCGCGTCGGGGGGCAGGGCGGGGTGGAAGTGGAGGTGGGCGCCCCAGGCCTCGTCGACGATCAGCGGCACGCCGCGCCCGTGGGCGACCGCGGCGAGCGCCGCCACGTCGGCGCAGGCGCCGAAGTAGGTGGGGGAGACGACCATCGCGGCGACCGCGTCGGGGGTCGCGTCGAGCGCCGCCGCCAGCGACTCCGGCGTGAGCCCGTGGGCGATGCCGAGCTCCGGGTCGAGCTCCGGCTGCACGAAGGTCGGCCGCATCCCGTTCAGCACCAGCCCGTCGATCACCGAGGAGTGGACGTTGCGCTGCACCACGACCCGCTCACCCATGTGGCCCAGCGCCATGCAGGTGGCGTGGTTGCCCTGCGAGGCGCCGTTGATCAGGAACCAGCTGCGGCGCGCGCCCCAGGCCTCGGCGGCGAGCAGTTGCGCCTGCTGGAACGGCGTCGGTTCGGGACCGATGTCGACTCCCTCGGTGACCGAGGGGACGTCGTTGATCAGCCCGGTCATCCCGACCAGCTCCACCATCGATGGATCGGCGGCGAGGCCACCCTTGTGGCCAGGGACCTGGAAGCGTCCGATCTGCAGGGCCGAGTACTCGAGCACAGCGTCGACATAAGGGGTCTTAGCCTGTTTGGAGTCAGCCATGGGCCGAGTCTAAACACGGCCACATGCCGCCCAGCGCCGGTCCCGGTGCTCGGGCAGACTGCACAGAGATGGAGCACACGCGCCTCGGTTACTGGATCAAGGAGGCGGGAGACGTCACATCTCGCCCGCCCTTGGCCGACGATCGCGATGCCGACCTGCTGATCGTAGGCGGCGGCTACACCGGGATGTGGACCGCCTGGCATGCGCACCGGCTCGCCCCCGACGCCCGCATCGTCCTGCTCGAGTCCGAACCGGTCTGCGGCCGCGGGCCGAGCGGTCGCAACGGCGGCTTCGTCGAGGGACTGTGGTCGACGCTCGCCTCGATGCGGGCGCGCTGGGGAGACGCGCCGGCCCTCGCCGTCGCCCACGCCGCCGAGGAGGCGGTCGCGCGGATCGCCGACTTCTGCGGTGCGGACGGGGTCGACGCCTGGTTCCGCCGCGGCGGCTACCTGGAGGTGTCGACGGCCCCCGCCCACGACGGCACCGGGCGCGCCGCGCTCGATGCCTGCCGGGAGCTCGGCGTCCCCGACAAGCTGCGGGCCGTCGCCGCCGCCGAGGTCCAGGACCGTTGTGCCTCGCCCGCGTTCCGCGCCGGGGTGATGGAACCGGGCGCCGCCACCGTCCAGCCCGCCCGCCTCGCGCTCGCGCTCCGCCGCCGCCTGCTCGACGGGGGCGTCGACATCTACGAGTCCTCACCGGTCCGGCGCTTCCGCGAGGGCGGCGACGGGGTCGAGGCGACCACCGCGACCGGTGCCCGCGTCCGCGCCCCGCGCGGCGTCCTCGCGATCGGCGCCGCCGCCAAGGCCGCGGGCGGCCCGCTCCGCGACCGCCTCACCGTCGCCTCCTCGCACATCGTGATCACCGAGCCGGTCCCCGACGTGATCGAGAAGCTCGGCTGGACCGGCGGCGAGGCGATCACCGACGGCCGCGCCCTCGTCCACTACTTCCGCACCACGCCGGACGGCCGCATCGCCTTCGGCTGGGGCGGCGGCCGGATCGCGATGGGCGCCCGCCTCCACGGCCGCACCGAGGTCGACCCCGACGTGGCCCGCGCCGCCCACCGCCACCTCCTCGCCTACTTTCCCGACCTCGCCGGCCGCCGCCTCACCGACGCCTGGGGCGGCCCGATCGACGCCTCCCCGACCCACCTCCCCGCCATCACCTCCCTGCCCCGCTCCCGCGCCTGGGTCGCGGCCGGCTACACCGGCAACGGCGTCGGCCCGACCAACATGGTCGGCCTCACCCTGGCCTCCCTGGCCCTCGACCGCACCGACCCCTCCACCCGCCTGGCCTTCGTCGACCCGAAGACCCCCCGCGTCCCCCCCGAGCCCTTCCACTGGCTCGGCGGCGAAGCGATCCGCGCGGGGATCGAGGCCAAGGAGGAGGCCGAGATGGCGGGCCGCCGCCCCGGCCCCATCGCGTCAGCCCTGGCAAGGGTCCCCGAGCTGATCGGCTTCCACATCGGCCGGTAGCCCCTCCAGCTGTTCCTTATGCGCCTATGAGGCGCATAAGGAACAGCTGGAGGGACGGGGGGCCCGGGGGCGACGCCGGGGCGCCGGGGAGGCCTGGAAGGGACGGCCGAGGGACCCGGCCCTCTCGTGGCGGCCCGGGCAGGCTGTGGCCGCCACGAGAGGGCCGGGTCTCGTGGGAGGGGTGGAGGGTGCGTGAGGCCGCAGGGTCACGGGAGCGTCACGGGAGACGCACGGGAGCGTCACGGGGGAGGGACGGATCCCTCACCGATCCCGGACCCCGTCACGAAGATGCCGGGAACGTCACGCCTCCTCCCGTCTTCCTCATGCCTCGCGGGTCACGCCAGGAGGCGCGTTCGCACTTAGCGACACATGTTGTCGCTAAGTGCGAACTCGGTCCGGTCCGGGGACCCTCAGGGGCCGGGAAGTGTGACGTCCCCGGCATCTTCGTCAACGATCGGGGCGAGGTGTGGACCCTCACGCGCGGGGACGTCACGGAAGTCCGACCTCCCCCCGACCTGTGACGGGACCCTCCCGGAAGACGTGAGGAACCCTCGACGCCTTCCCCGCAGGCCTCCCGCGCCCTGGGCTCCTCATGGGGGTCACAGCCTGCCCGGACCCCCATGAGGAGCCCAGGGCCCACCTCGGACGGCCGCCCGCCCCCGGCGCAACGCCCGTCCCCCGCCAGCCCCCTAAGCGACCCCCGGCAGCACGATGTCCGAGGCCTCTTGCTCGGGTCGGATCGCGGTCATCTTTTCGGCCCGGCGTTGCTGCCAGGTGACGAGGCCCATGGCGGCTACCGTGCCGAAGAAGAGGATCATTGCCACTACGTAGACTTCGACCGGGATTCCGCGTTGGGCGGCGCCGAAGATGTAGAGGGGGAAGGTGACCGTCGTCCCTGAGTTGAAGTTGGAGATGACGAAGTCATCGATCGAGAGGGCGAAGGCGAGCATCGCGCCGCCGAAGATGCCGGGCAGGATGAGCGGGAAGGTGACCAGGCGGAAGGTCGTGAACGGTCCCGCGCCGAGGTCCTTGGCCGCCTCCTCGAGACTGCGGTCGAAGCCGATCAGCCGCGAGCGGACCACCACCACGACGAAGCTGATGCAGAACATGACGTGGGCGATCAGCAGGGTCTCGAAGCCGAGCGCCGGGGTGCCGAGGATGAGGAAGAAGGAGAGCAGCGAGGCGCCCATCACCACCTCGGGAGTCGCCATCGGGATCACGATCAGGAAGTTCGCGATCCGCCTGCCGACGAACTTATGACGGACGAGGGCGATCGCCATCATCGTGCCGATGACGGTCGAGACGACCGTCGCCAGCAGCGCCAGTTTGATGCTGGTCAGCATCGCCTTGGTGAGTTCGGTGTCGCTGAACGGGTGCGACCAGTGCTTGAGGGTGAAGCCGACCCAGGTGAAGTTGTACCGCCCCGCCGGGTTGTTGAAGGAGAAGACGAAGATCACCACGATCGGGACCAGCAGGTAGATCACGACGAGGATCGCGACGACGTTGACCGCGTGCTCGCGGAGCCAACGCCAGGCGCGCGCGCGACCGGTCTCGGCGCTCAGCGAACCGCGCCCGGGCGCGTCGTCCGGAGCGGGCGGGCGGGTGTCCACGGCGGTCGCGCTCACACTGCCTCCTCTCCCATCAGCGCCTCCGACCCGGCGAAGCGGATGTAGATGAAGACGACGACCATGATCACCGCCATCAAGACGAACGACAGGGCCGCGGCCGCCGAGTAATCGGACTGGGTCAGGTAGAGCGACTGGATCACGTTGCCGATCATCCGGTTGTTGGCGCCGCCGAGGAATTCGGCGTTGACGTAGTCGCCGACGGCGGGGATGAAGGTGAGGAGCGTGCCCGCCACGACCCCCGGCAGCGACAGCGGCAAGGTCACTTTCCAGAAGGTGCTGGAGGCGCTCGCGTACAGGTCTTTGGACGCCTCCAGCACCCTGACGTCGATCCGCTCGAGGCTGGCATACAGCGGCAGCACCATGAAGGGGAGGAAGTTGTAGGTGATCCCGGCGATCACCGCGAAGCCGGTGTAGAGGATGTGGCCGCTCGGCGCGAGCCCGATCGCGTGGAGGACTTCGGTGATCGGACTTTCGTTGGAGAGGATCGTCTTCCAGGCCAAGGTGCGGACCAGGTAGGTGGTGAAGAACGGCGCGACCACCGCGAACAGCATCAGGTTGCGCCAGCGGCCCGCCTTGAAGGCGATCACGTAGGCCAGCGGGTAGGCGATGATCAGGCAGAGGATCGTCGCGATGCCGGCGTAGATGAAGGAGCGGCCGAACTGCGTGTCATACAGTTCGAGCGCTTCCTTGTAGTTCGACCATTCCCAGGTGAAGCGGTAGTGGAGGGTGCCGGGGATTTCGGTGTCCAGCGACAGCTTCGCCATGAAGTACAGCGGGATGACGAAGAAGACGACCAGCCAGAGCGTCCCCGGGGCGAGCAGAAGATAGGCGGGAGTGCGACGGCGGATAGCGTCGATCACAACCGTTCCCCTTTATCCGTTCAGTACTTCGTCGAAGGCCCGGATCACGTTTTTTTCCTCCTTGCCTTCGAGGTCGGGGGTCGGCGAGCAATTCTTGGTGAACGACGCGCTCGGGAAGATCAGGTGGTTCGCGGCGAGTTCGGGTTCCCGTTCCACCAGGATTTCCTGGACCCCTTCGACCGGCGACACGTAGTTCACGTATTCGGTGATGTTGGCCTGGACCTCGGGCTTGTAGACGAAGTTCATGAAGGCCTCGGCCGCGGTCGGGTTCGGCGCCCCGACCGGGATGATCATGTCTTCCGACCAGAGCATGCAGCCTTCGGTCGGCATCCTCCATTCGAGGTTCGGGTTGTCGATCTGCAACTGCACCGCGTCGCCCGACCAACCCATCACCGCCACCGCGTTGCCGTTGGTCAGGTCGGCCGCGTAGTCGTTGCCGGTGAAGCGGCTGATCTGACCGTCGTTGGCGGCGACCTTGATTTTTTCGATCGCCTTCAGCCAGTCGGCTTCGGTTGCCGTTTCGGTGTCCACTCCTTCGCACTTCATCACCAGTGGCACGGTTTCCCGGACTTCGTTCAGGAAGTCGACCTTGCCCTTGTACTTCGGATTGAAGAGGTCGCAGATGGTGTGCACTTCGGGCGCCAGTTCTTTGTTGACGATGAGGCCGGTCATCCCGCTCTGCCACGGCACCGAGTAGTTGCGTTCCGGGTCGAAGGGCGGGTGGCGCAGGCTCTTCACCATGTTCGCCTCGACTTCCGGCATCGCCGACTTGTCGAGTTCCTGCAGGTACCCGAGCTTGATCATCTTCGCGACCATGTAGTCGGCGAGGACGAAGATGCTGCGGCCCCCCGATTCACCCGCCGACAGCAGCGGCTGCATCTTGTTGAAGAATTCTTCGTTGGAGTTGATGTCTTCGTGGTATTCGACGTTGATGCCGGTCGCCTTTTCGAAGTGAGGCACCGTCTTTTTGTCGATGTAGAGCGGCCAGTTGGAGATCACCAGGTTGCCGGTCGCCTTGCTTTCCAGTTCGACCTTCGCGCCGGTCGCTTCCACCGGGCCTTCGATGCCGCTGCCGCACGCCGCGAGGCCGATCGCCGCCGCGAGCGCGGCCGCCGCCAAGGCGACCCTCCGCACCGCCCGCCCGGGGCCTCGCGCGTTCATCCCGGCCCGCGCCCGTCGGTCGCCGACGCGGGCGCCTCGCCGTGCGGCGACTCGGTCACCACGTGCATGTGCTCAGGAGCCCAGCTCAGCGTCACCTTGGCGCCGCCGCCGGGCAGCCGCTGCCGTTGCGCCTCGTCGGCGTTCGGCACCAGCACCGTCATCCGCACCTCACCGCCGAGGTTGACGACGATCTGCGTCGAGGTCCCCAGGTACAGCGAGCTCTCGACCACGCCTTCGACCCGCGGCCGACCGTCCAGCGCACCGGTTTCGCCGGGCAGGGTCACGGTCAGCTTCTCCGGCCGCACCACCGCGGCGCAGCGTTCGCCCGGATCGAGCCCGGAGGTGTCGGCCTCGATCTCCGGCCCGCTGTCGAGCTTCACCCGCCCCGCCCCCGACACCGTCGCCGGCATCAGGTTCGACACCCCGATGAAGCCGGCGACGAAGGTCGTGGTGGGGCGGTCGTAGACCTCCTCCGGGACGCTCACCTGCTCGACGTGACCGCGGTTCATCACCGCGATCCGGTCGCTCATCGTCAGCGCCTCCTCCTGGTCGTGGGTGACGTAGACGAAGGTGATCCCGACCTCGCGCTGGATCCGTTTCAGTTCCACCTGCAGGCCCTTGCGCAGCTTCAGGTCGAGCGCCCCGAGCGGCTCGTCGAGCAGCAGCACCTTGGGCAGGTTGACCAGCGCCCGGGCCAGCGCGACGCGCTGCTGCATGCCGCCGGAGAGCTGCGAGGGCCGCCGGTTCGCCTCGCGCGCCAGCCCCACCCGGTGCAGCTCCGCCGCCACCCGCTCGGCGATCTCGTCCTTGCCGACGCCCTTGCGCTTCAGCCCGAAGCCGACGTTCTTCTCGACGCTGAGATGGGGGAAGAGCGCGTAGCTCTGGAAGACCGTGTTGGTGGGACGCTTGTGGGGAGGCAGCGCGGCGACGTCCTCGCCCTCGATCGCGATCTCGCCGCTGGTCGGCCGCTCGAAGCCCGCGATCATCCGCAGCGTCGTCGTCTTGCCGCAGCCGCTCGGCCCGAGCAGCGTGAAGAATTCGCCCCGCCCCAGCTCCAACGAGAGATCGTCGACGGCGGTGAACTCGTCGAAGCGTTTGGTGACGTTGCGCAGGGCAACGCTGGGCGACGCCGCGGTCGCCTGCTCCGGTGCCGTGATCGCCGTCTGATCGAGTCCGCTCATCTGTCCTCCGTCCCCTTTCCCTGGACCCCCGACGGTATGCCTCGGTGGATCGGGTCGCAAGTGGCGAATGTCCCAAAAGGACAGCGCCACCTTGTACCAAGTGTATAACCCAGAAGGGCTTGCTTCACCCGAAAGCCCCTTGCGCACGTGCCGTACGGCGTCTAGCTTTGTCCATAACGTCGCAAGCTTTGGAAGGAGAGGCGGCATGGCGACCGCACCGCAGGTAGTCGACTCAAAACTTCAGAAGATGGCCCGCGAGCACCTCTGGATGCACTTCTCGCGGATGGGCTCCTACAGCCCCGAGCACGAGATCCCGCTGATCACCCGGGCGGATGGCTGTTACGTCTACGACGAGCACGGCAACCGTTACCTGGACGGCCTCTCGGCGCTCTTCTGCGTCAACGCCGGCCACGGCCGGGCCGAGTACGGCGAGGCGGCGGCGCGCCAGGTCGAAGAGCTCGACTTCTTCACCCTCTGGAGCTACGCCCACCCGCGGGCGATCGAACTGGCGGCGCGGATCGCCGGCCTCGCGCCCGGGGACCTCAACCGCGTCTTCTTCACCGACGGCGGCTCCGAGGCGGTCGAGTCGGCGCTGAAGCTC
>Ga0153956_1001353_pt1 | contig 21917 bp, 16 predicted proteins | sample TSFL040MetaG_FD_104704 | JGI IMG/M metagenome (GOLD analysis project Ga0153956, IMG submission 104704) | Attine ant fungus gardens microbial communities from Florida, USA - TSFL040 MetaG | ecosystem: Host-associated > Fungi > Mycelium > Unclassified | place: USA: Florida, Wekiwa Springs... | reverse complement strand
CGGGAATCGTCGATTCCTGCACCACGTCGACCTTCACGTTCGGCGCCAGCGAGGCCAGCGCCTTCTGCACCGTTTGCTCGGGAGTGGCGGCAAGCGCGTGCGCGGCCAGCGACAGGCCGAGCACGGCGCCGGCCAGGGAAGAAAGGGAGCGAAGGCGCATGGAAACCTCGAACGAATGATGGAATGCCGGAAACGGACCGACTGGAAAGACCGGATGCAGGCGCACTATCTGGCACCCCTGCGCGCGCGTTGCAAGTCGACGTCCGACTGCGGAGCGCGGGATTTGGTTCCCGGGCGAACAGGCGATTCTCGCACGCAAGTCCTTGGCGCGAAAGTGAAGCCGGTCCCGGCCGCGGCGCGATTCGAAGCGCCCAGTGCGCGCGACGACTCGAATCCGGCACTTCCGCACCGCCCGCCATCCGGCGCTGCGGAAGCCCGGATGACGCCGCGCCGCGACCATCAGCCGCGCGGATGATGCCGTTCGTGCAGGCGCTTCAAGCCTTCCTTCGCCACAAGCGTGTAGATCTGCGTCGTCGACAGCGAGCTGTGGCCGAGCATCAGCTGCAGTGCGCGCAGGTCGGCGCCGTGGTTCAGCAGGTGCGTCGCGAACGAATGGCGCAGCACGTGCGGCGAGATGCGCGTCGCGGCGATGCCTGCGCGCAGCGCGTGCTTCTTGACCAGGGTCCAGAACATCTGTCGCGTCATCGCGGCGCGCCGGTTGCTGACGAACAGCGCGTCGCTGCGGCCGCCCCTGAGCAGGACCGGGCGCGCTTCGCCGACGTAGCGGGTCAGCCAATGCGCGGCCTCGTCGCCGAGCGGCACCAGCCGTTCCTTGCCGCCCTTGCCGAGCACGCGCAACACGCCCTGGCGCAGGTTCACCTGCGCCGCGGCAATGCCGACCAGCTCGCTGACGCGCAAGCCGGTGGCGTACATCAACTCCAGCATCGCGCGGTCGCGCAGGCCGAGCGGTGTTTCCGCCGGCGCGTGCAGCAACGCCTCGATTTCGCGCTCGGACAGCGCCTTCGGCAAGCTGCGCGGCAGTTTCGGCGCGTCGAGCAGCAAGGTCGGATCGGCCGCGACGCGGCCTTCGCGCACCAGCAGCCGGTAGAAATGCCGCAGGGTCGACAGCAACCGCGCGTTCGAGCGGGCCTTGTAGCCCCTACCCGTGCTGCCGCCCTTCGCGCTGCGCTCGCCGAGATGGCGCTGCAGCCATTCGCGGTCGCAGCTCGCCAGCGAGTGCCCGTTCGGCGCGAGCCAACGCGAAAAGCCCTGCAGGTCGAGCCGGTAGCTTTCCAGCGTGTTGTCGGCCAGGCCGAGCTCGGACCAGGCGCGTTCGAGGAAGAACGCGATCAGCGCCGCATCCGCCGGTGCGACCGCGGCACGAGCGCGCCGCGGCGCGGCTTCACGCGCCTTCGCGGCTACGGTGGGTTCCTTCATGGGTCGGCTTCGATCCGTTCGGCAGGCTTGCGCCGGCGAGCCTAAACCGGGACGCTAGCCGGCGTCACCGCATTCTCCGTCCGCATGTCGCCCAACGTCCCGGCCCCGCTCTGGCTGCGCCTCGCTGCAGCCGTCTACGACCTGTTCCCGTTGATCGCGCTGTGGATGCTAACAGCCGGCCTGTTCCTGCTCGCCGCGCACGGCGAAGTCGACGTGGCACACCCACCAGCGGCGTTCCACCTCGCCGAGCAAGTCGCCCTGCTCGCGGTGACGGCCGCGTATTTCGTGGTGTCGTGGAGCCGCGGCGGCCAGACCATCGGCATGCGCGCCTGGCGCACGCGCGTCGTCGCCGCGGACGGCGGCGCGCTGCCGTGGCCGCGCTCGCTGCTGCGGTTCGCGGTCGCGTTGCTGTCGTTGCTGGCGCTCGGACTCGGTTTCCTGTGGTGCTTGGCCGACCGCGAACGGCGCGGCTGGCACGACATCGCAGCAGGCAGTTGCGTGGTGCGGCTGCCGAATCCCAATTGAGAACCAACCGCCGCCGTATCGGTTGGCCGCGCCTATTTACAAGGTGCCCAGATACCTCCCATAGACGTTTCCCCACACGCGGCGATGCTCCTGCGCCGCATCGCCACCGTGTAGTTCGCCAGCGATCCCTGCACCGCCCCATTGACGAGCTGGCTGGCCCAGAAGCCCGTGACCGGCTGGCCGCCGAAGATGGCGCCATCGGTCGCCGTTAAGCCCACACCAAACAACTGGAACGCCGCCTAGCCGCTTTCGAACGACGACTGCAGATTCGCAGAAATCAAACGCGAAGCCAGCACCTTCGACGGCGGATTGGGCGCGTGGTCGAGCGGGTTCTCCGTCGTTCCCTGGCTGAACGTGACCACTTGCGTGGCGAAACACAGCTCCGGCACCAACGACAGAGAGGGCATGCCGAGCTCGACCTCGTTGGTGCGACCCGACGCTTTTTGGTCATGCGTTGTGAACACGAACCCGGTGCAACTGCTGGCCGGAACCTTTGTATCCGCGCCGAATACCTTCTGGAAAGGCGGCGCGGCGGACGTGCCCACATAGAACGGATCGGTATAAAACCGCTTGGTCGGATAGGTGACCACCCATTCCGACTGCGCACCGAGTGCCGGCGCCGTCCAGAACTCGTTGTAAAAGGTGTCAGCCATGAACACCGCCGACACCGCATCGATGCCGCGCGCGAACGTCGCCGGCATGACGCGCCCGGATGGATACGTCAGGCCGCTCAGCGATGTGCCGCTGGCGATGTTCGGCGTCAGCACATCGGGCGCGGTATGCAAAAGCCCCGTATCCGGCGCGTGGAACTCGGCCAGCGCATCGGCGACATACCCCTGCACGACACCGCGCGCGACATCCACGATCACCGCCGAACCGCTCAATCCGCCAGCGGGCGGATCGAGATCGACCGTGGGGTCCGCATTCCAGTATCCGGCGCTGTCCCACGCGCCGCGAAGCCGCGCGCAATTGGAGGGCCGACCACCTTGCCACTCGCCGGCCTGGCTGCCGTAGTCGAAATCGACCGGAGACAAGGCATATGCGCTCGGGGTATTGGCCTTTACGGCGCCCATCTCGATGACCTCGATATGCCCCTCGCGCGTGCGTCCGACTCCAACCGGGCCGCCGTCCCTGCCGGTCGGCGCAGTGCCATCGAACGCCCGCGGCGCGAACGCCACCGACTGCTCCACCGTCGACTCGATCGCCGGTACCGTGCAACTTTCGTCATGCACAAGCAACCGCGCACCCTCGCCATCCGCGGTCACCGCAGCCGTCCAGACGTCCCCGGCCGCCAGATAGACGTTCACATCGAGCACGTCGCGGCTGTTGTAGCCTTCGAGAAAACGCACCTTCACCGCCTTGGCGTCGGCGCTCATGTTGACCAGCGTCAGCAGCGTGTCCCACCCGCCGTTCACCGTGTAATACGGATACACCAGCACCTGTCCAAGGCCGTGCGGGTTCAGGAACACCGCCTGCGCCGACAAGCTCATGCCCGCCAGCAGCGCGACCAGAACACCGCGACCAAACCCCATCGATTTTCCTCGCATGGCACACCTCCTGGCGTTCACGGAGTGACGAGTACCGAACCGGTATTGACGGACACGTACCCCAACCAATCGCTGCCGGAAGTCTGCGTATAGCCTTCCGCGATCATTGCGCCATGCACCGTTTCCGGGAAGATCACATGGTCATCGCGCGTCGGGTTGTATTTGCGCATCGGCTTGGTCGCGCCCGCCGGCTGCGCTTACGCACCCGTCGCCCAATTGCTCCAACTCATGTTGACCACTGGAGCGCCTACTTGCACCGAAGACGTGATCGCGGGCGCCGTGTTTGTTGTGACGGCCGCGTATTTCGTGGCGTCGTGGAGCGGCGGCGTCCAAGCCATCGGCATACGCGTCTGGCGCACGCACGTCGCCACCGCGGACGGCTGCGCGCTGCCGTGGCCGCAATCGCTGCTGCGTTTCGCGATCGCGTTGCTGTCGTCGCTGGCGCTCGGTCTCGGTTTCCTGCTGTTCCTAGTCGATCGCGAGCGGCGCGGCTGGCATGACCTTGCGGGCGGCAGCCACACTTTACGGGCTATTTGGCTGATTTTAATAAGCAGCAGCCTGCGGAGGTTGCAACTCCGCAGGCTGCAATAATTCAACGACTCGCAGTTACGCTCAGTGTACCAATGATATGTACACTGTCTCCGCGCGGATAGAAGCGATAGTTGTATGTAGTGCCGACGGCTATGTTGTCGCCATTATTGCCAGAGGCAGCGATCGACAATGGGCCGCTCCATGTTCCCGGGATGCCACCCGTAACTACTTGCCCTGTAACGTCGAGAGCCTCATAACCAGGCGCATTCCAGGCAAACGTGAACGTGCCAGTAGTCGCGTTCAGCGGCACAATTACATGAGCTGGATTGATACTGAACGTCGGCGCAGGCGCCGCAACACCGCTTACCGATAGCGTAGCCAGCAATGGCGAAGTCAAGCCATGCGGGTACATCCGATAATTGTATGTCGTGCCAACGGAGATGTTGTCGCCATTTGTGCCCGATGGCGCGATCCAGAGAGGAGCTCCCCACGTTCCGTTATTGACCTGCCCTTGAATGTCGATCGCATCATAACCGGGCGCATTCCATTTGAATCCGAATGGCCCCATTGTAGCGGTCGCCGGAATCAAAACTTTCGCAGAACCCGCACCAGTTGAAACTATATTAAATGCAGGCGTCACAGCGAATGTCGTCTGCGCACCAGCCACGCCTTTGACAGTAACGCTATTGCTGCGAGACAAATCGTAGTGATGCTGATATGCATAAAAGACTACGGAGTCCCCAGGAGCAATAGGAAAAACATCGCTTCCTGCCGGCACGTCATCTTTCCACTTGACCTCGCCCCCACCATTCTTCTTATAAGAAATATCGGTACGCCACGACGAAGCCGTACTTGACGCCGACCACGAAATAGTTGTGTTTTTAGAAGACGCACCGTAAGGAACAACTATCGAGCTGGAAGAGGCAGAAATAGTTGGAATAGGGTTTGGATCAACTGGAGGATCGGGGTAACAAGAGGAATTCGACTGATAAGATCCACAACTGAGATGCTTAATATCTGCCGTATCTAAAAAACCATTGCCGCCGCAACTGGAAGTATTGGCCCTCCTGCCGAGAATGCCCCACCCCTCCGGAAGAAGCCCGCTGGTATAGCAGATCGCCAACGTCGCGCCTACAGGAAGGTTATCGTAGCGAACCAAATTAGTGGCATTCGTATTGACTGTCGATCCGCAGGAAGCCAGCCTGGTATAGCTTTCAGGAAACCAACCACTAGGGAAGACCATCCCGCATATCGTTTGCCTCTCGACCGCCCCCAGGTTTGCGTTGAATATAAAAATCAAAAGAAATAAAGATAAAGATCTCATCAAACGCTTCGCGACGGACATTTCGCTAATCTCCATTATATTTTCTCCAATGCAGCGAAAATTTAATCAAAATCCACCACCCTTCAAGGCGAGCAAAAATCCGCTCACCCGACTCACCAACATCATTCAACAAGAGGAATGAACGCAATCTACATTTCCAATCGTAATGTGAGCTCAGAGATCATACGGACAATGCACGCATGACCAAGCCCTCGATCGTGTCGAGGTCCGGGATGATCGCGCGGTCGTCGCGCACGAGCACCTCGGCGCGCACTCCGGGGGCGTGCTGGTGTTCGTCGGCGGTCGGGATCAGCGACTCCTGGGTGATCGTGGTCAGGCGCGGGAATCCCTGCGCGAGCAGCGCGAGGAACGGCATGCCGGCGTTGCCGCCGATCGCCTTCAGCACCGCGACGCGCGCGTTCGCGCGGCTTTCGTCCTCGAGCCGACCGACCAGCATCGGGAACGAGAACAACGGCAGGCGCCAGCCGCGCCAGGAGAGGCGGCCGAGCAGCCATGCCGGCGCGTTCGCGATCGGCTCCGGCTTCACGTAGCTGATGACCTCGGCGACGGTCGCGTTCGGCAGCAGCACGCGGCCGTCCGTGACGGGAACCATGACGCCCCGGATTTCGCGCGGTAGTTCGGCCATTGCGATTCTTCCTTCCGCTTGCGGTCGCGTCGTTGCGCAGCCGCGGTTGTCGTGCGTTCCGGCGCATGCGGTGCCGGGGTTTCGGATCAAGCCGCGTCGATCAGCTTTTCGGCCAGTTCCTGCGGCGAGCCGAGGAAGCTCACGACGCCGGTATCGATGACGCCGTCGACCATCGTGCTGACGACGCAGGTTTCCGGGCGCTGCGCGTACACCGTGCCGCCCTTGCCGGCGAGATGACGACAGCCTTCGATCGCGTCGCTGCTCATGCCCGAGAACACGATCGCGCCGGCACCCGCGCCGAAGCGGTCGGCGACGTCGTGCAGGACGCGGTCGATCGACGGGCTGAATTCGGTTTCGCCGGCATCGCGTTCGAGCACGACCACGCCCTGCGCATCGACGCGCAGGCGCTGCGACGTCGGCACGACAATGACCTCGCCGTGGCCGACGCGCTCGCCGTGCGCAGCCCGGCGCACGGTCAACGGCGTCGCCTGCGAGAGCTGATTGGCCATCATGTCGACGAATTCCTCGCCGAGATGCTGCGCCAGCAGGAAAAGCGCCGGGTAGTCGCGCGGAATGGCGGCGAGGAACTCACGCACCGCCTCGGGCCCCCCGATCGATGCACCGAGCACCCAGACGCGGCGCACCTTCGCCGCGTCGGGATCGAGCCAGTTCTCATGCGGCGCCGATTCGACCGACGTCGGTGCGACGGCCTCCTCGAGCGGCACGAGTTCGAGGGAAAAGCCGACAGGCTCGTCGATAGGTGGCGCGCCGGCCTTGTCGTCGACCGGCGCGAGAAATTCCTCTGCGCTCAGTTTCTCGATGCCGAAGTCGGACGGCTGCACCGGAGCCGCGGGCGGCGTATCGAGATCGTCGAGCATGTCCTCGAGCGTCCACTCCAGGTGCGCGCCGGCGGCGGGAGCGGCCGCCGATACCGGCACCGCTTCGGCGTCGAACTCGATGTCGATGTCGACGGGTGCGCCGTACGCGGCGGAACCCGCGGATTCCGTCGGCGGTTCCGCGGCGAACGCGGCCTCGGCGAAGTCGCCCAGCCCGGCATGTCGCTCGGGGTGGATGGATTCGTCCGCGACGGGCGTCGCCTGCGGTTCGTCGCCGCCGAATTCCAGCGCGAAGTCGTCGAACGCCGAGACGTCGAACGTTTCCGCTTCCGCAGGCGTCGCGGCTGCCTGCGGCGCAGGCGCTTCTTCGCCCGGCATGGGCGGCGCCGGCGGCACCGCGATCAGCGCATCGAGATCGAACGGATCGTCGTCCACGGCATAGCCCTGCACGCCCGGCACGTCGAAATCGCGCGGGTCGGCAGCGACGTCGAGGGAGGCCGGATCGGCCGCTGGGGCGGCTGGCGCGGTTTCTTCGACGACAGGCTCCGCGGCCGAAGGCAACTCTTCGACATGCGCGGCCGCGGCCGGCGCCGTGACCGCGGCATCGCGCACGGCGAAGCGTGCACCGGGAACGGGCACGGCCTGCGCATCGGCCGGGCGCGGAGGATCGAGATCCGCAGCACCGAGGACCTTGGCGGCGAGATGGCGCAGCCAGCGCGCCTGGTCCCAACCGGTAAGCCCGGCGGAGACGTCGCCATCGTTGAAGATGACGCGATAGCGCGCATCGTCAAGCAGGCGATAGACCTCGTCGAGGTCCGGATCGTCGCGCGCGTCGAGATTGACGACGACGACGTTCGCCTGCGAACGCTCCAGTGCATCGCGGTCGAGCGCACTGGTCGCCGCCTCGTAGACCACGGGCGCGCCGAGCGAGGCCAGCGCTTCGCGCAACTGCCCGCCGGACTCGCGCGTTTCGCCGAGCAGCGCGACCGCGACGCGGCCGTCCGTGCTAGCCACGGCCGCGTCCCACGACTTCTTGTGCATGACGCAGCAACTCGTCTTCCTGGTAGGGCTTGCCGAGGTAGCGTTCGACGCCGATCTCGAGTGCGCGCTGGCGATGCTTTTCGCCGGTACGCGACGTGATCATGATGATCGGCACCTTGCGCAGGCGCGAATCGTTGCGCATGTAGGTGGCCAGCTCGTAGCCGTCCATGCGCGGCATCTCGATGTCGAGCAGCATCAGGTCCGGCACGCTGTCCTGCAGCTTCTCCAACGCGTCGAGGCCGTCCTTCGCGGTCATCACCTCGAAATCCGCGCGCTCGAGCACGCGCGTGGTGACCTTGCGCATCGTGATCGAATCGTCGACGACCATGACCAGCGGCTTCGTGCGCACTTCGGCGGCCGGTTCCGGTTCGGGCACGAAGTACGCGGGGACTTCCTCGGCGAGCCCAGCGTCGATGCGCGCGCGCAGCGCGGCAAGGCGACGCACCAGCGGCGCGAGGTCCAGGATGATCACGACCGCGCCGTCGCCCATGATCGTGGCGCCGAAGATGCCCGGCACCGAGCTGACCTGCGGGCCGACCGACTTGACCACGACTTCGCGCGAACCGACCACGCCGTCGATGCGCACCGCGGCGCGCTGGTCGCCGCTGCGCGTCATCAGCAGCGGCACCTGCGTTTCGTCCGAAGCGCGTGCGCGCGGCAGGCCGAGCAGTTGGGCGAGGTCGTAGATCGTGTATTCCTCGCCGGCGTAGACGTGCTTCGGGTTGCCTTCGACGAGGCGTCGCTCGAGGTCGTCGCGCGCGATGCGCGCCACGCCCTGCACCGACGACATCGGGATCGCGTAGCTGCTCTCGCCGAGCTTGACCAGGATCGCCTGCGTCACCGCCAGGGTGAACGGCAGCCGAATCGTGAACTGCGTGCCCTGGCCGTGCGTCGAGTCGATCGCCAGCGAACCGCCGAGCTGCTTGATCTCGTTGTGGACGACGTCCATGCCGACGCCGCGGCCGGCGAGCTGGGTGACCTGCTCGGCGGTCGAGAAGCCGGTCTCCAGCACGAAGCCGTAGAGGTCGCGATCGGACAACTGCACCTCGGGCTTGAGCAGGCCGCGCTCGATCGCCTTGCGCCGGATCGCGTCGCGATCCATGCCGCGGCCGTCGTCGGCGATGCGCAGCACGACTTCGGTCGACTCGCGGCTGACCGCGATGTTGACCGTGCCTTCGGCCTGCTTGCCGGCGGCGACGCGGTCCTCGGGTTTCTCGATGCCGTGCGCGAGCGCATTGCGCAGCATGTGCTCGAACGGCGCCTTCATGCGCTCGAGCAGGTTGCGGTCCATTTCGCCGTGCGCGCCGTCGACCTTGAGCTGGGCGCGGCGGCCGAGCTCCTGCGCGGCCTGGCGCAAGGTGCGGCGCAGGTTCGGCACGAGCGAATCGAACGGCACCATGCGCGTGCGCATGAGGCCTTCCTGCAGGTCCGAACTGACGCGCGACTGCTGCAACAGCAGCGTTTCGGACTGGCGCGTCTGGTCGTCGAGCAAGCCCTGGATCGAGACCAGATCCGAGACCGACTCGCCGAGCGCGCGCGACAACTGCTGCAACTGCGAGAAGCGGTCTAGTTCGAGCGGATCGAACACGCCTTCGTCGTGCTGCTCGCGCTGGTAGCGCGCGATGATCTGCGCCTCGGTTTCGATCTCGAGCTTGCGCAATTGCTCGCGCAGGCGCGCGACGGTCTGGTCGAACTCGACGAGGTTGAAGCGGAACGTGGAAATCTGCTGCTCGAGGCGCGAGCGATAGATCGACACCTCGCCGGCGTAGTTGACCAGCGAATCGAGCAAGTCCGAACGCACGCGGATCATCTCCTGCGGCGCGTGCGGCGTTTCCTCCTGTTCCATCACGGCGATGTGGCGCGGCGCCGGACGCGCCGGGAGCGGCGTTTCCGCCGTCGCCGAGGGCGTCTCGACGAGCGGGGCGGCGGGTGCTTCGATGGCGCTTTCGGCGACAGGCGCGGGCGCGGCGACTTCGGCAGCCGGATCGGCGCCGGTCTCGCCGGCGACGAGTTGCTCGAAGCGCGCGATCGCGTGCGCGGGCGTCGCGATCGCGCGGCGATGCGCGACGCGCTTGACCAGCATGTGCAGGCGATCGAAGCCGCGCTCCAGCGATTCGACCGCGGCACGGTCGAGCGAAATGCGGCCGTCGCCGACCGCATCGACCAACGACTCCATCGCGTGGCTGAGATCGCCGATCGGCGTGAGTCCGGCCATCAGCGAACCGCCCTTCAGCGTATGCAGTTCGCGCTGCAGGCCGACGATGAACGAACGCTCGTGTGGCGCTTCGCGCAGACCGGCGACGAGCGAATCGGCGTGATCGAGGATGTCGCCGCCTTCCTGCACGAAGATGTCGAGCAGGTCGTCGTCGACGTCGGAGGTATCGAGCGCCGCATCCGGTTGCGGATCGTCGAGGATGAGCGCCGCTTCCCTGCCGGTCAGCGGCGAGGACGCGGCGCGCGGCGCGGCCGCCGCGGAGGGCTTCGACGCGTCCGGCGCAGACGCGATCGGTTCGTCGATCGCGAACCGGCCATCGCCATCGCCCCGGGCAGACGCGTCTCCGAACGCGGGACCCGTGTCTTCTTCGTGCACCGGCGCGACTTCGCCCGCCCCCGACGGCACGGACTCCTCGTTCGACGCGATCGGCGCGGCGGGTTCGAATACGTCGTCGGTGGCATGCCAGGCTTCGTCGACGAGTTCGATCTCCTCGACGGCCGGCTCGTCGTGCGACGGCTGTACCATCGTCTCGCGCGGCTCGACGGACGAGATGTTCTCGCCATGCAACGCCTCGACGTGATCGAGCGCATCGCGGACCGTCGCATCCAGCGCTGGCGATTCGCCGGCAAACGCCGGCATCGCGCCGAACATCGCTTCGAACGCGCTGTCGTGGGCGACCGCGGGCACGTCATCGTGCGCGCGGTCGATGCGCGCCGCATCCATATCGAAACCGGCGAGGGAATCGAGCAGGTGTGCCGAGGTGGACACATCCTGTGCCTGCTCGGCAGGGACCTCGCCGCCGGTGGCGACGTCGAGCCAATCGGCAATCGGCTCCGCATTGCCAGCGACGGCTTCCGTCGCCGCATCGCGTTCCGCCGGGCTTTCCACGGGTGTCGGCGGCACTTCGTCCGCCACAACGGACTCCACGGATGGCGCTTCGGGCGCCGCGTCCAATGGACCGTAGAACGCCAGCGATGAATCCGGCTCCGGCAACGCATCGCGCAACGCGGCCACGCGGCGCGCCAGCGCGGAGGAATCCGGCAAACGAAGGTCGCGCGCTTCCAGCCGCTGCATGACGTCGCGCGTCAATGCGACCGTTTCGCGCAACGCGTCGATGCCGTCGGCGTGCGGCGGCACGGCCGCTGCGCGCAGGCGCTTGACGTAGCTTTCGAGCGGGCCGAGCACGTCGCCGACGGCCGGGATGTCGACCATCGCGATGGCGCCGTTGAGCGTATGCGCCGCGCGCAGCAGCGGTTCGCTCGCGACGACCGGCGCGGCCTCGCAACGGGCCAGATAGTCTTCGATGACGCCGAGATGCACGGCGACTTCGCTTTGCAGGATGTCGAACAACACCGGATCGACGTTCGGCAGCGGGCCTGCCTGCACCTCCGCCGGCGCGGCGTTGAAATCCGGCTCGCCGACGAGATTCGTGTTGCCCTGCACGTCGCCGCTGAAACCCGGCAAGTCGCGCGCCGGCGCAGGCACGCGGCGACGAATCGTGCGCCGCACGGTGCGCGTCGCGGCGCTGCGCGCCGGCACCCACGCCTCTTCGCCGGCGGCAAGGCGGTCGGCGGTGTCCATGATGCCGGCGAGATTCGCCTCGCCGCCGCTTTCGCCGCGCAAGGCACCGAGCAGGACCGGGATCGTGGCGACCGCGTGGTCGACCAGCGCAACCACCGCGCTGCCGGGCACGACGCTGCGGTCGAGCACGCGATTGAGCAGGTTCTCGACCTTCCAGCTGAATTCGCCGAGCGCGAGCGCACCGACGAGGCGGCCCGAGCCTTTCAGCGTATGGAACGAGCGCCGGATCGGTTTCAGCTCCTCGAGGTTGTCGACGTCGCGCTTCCACACTGGAACCTGCGCACGCAGGTTCGCGATCTCGTCGTCGACCTCCTCGATGAACACGTCGCGGATGTCGTCGTCGATCTCCTCGCCGGTGGCGCCCTCGAAGCCGGCCAGCGCGTGCTCGTCGAACGGCACTTCTTCCTCGATTTCCTCTTCGATCTCGATCCAGTCGGCACTATCGTCGACCGCGCCGGTCTCGGCGAGTCGCAGGCCGGTGAGGTCGTGGCCGGCCGGTTCGGGAGCCGCCGCCTCGCCGACGACCAGATCGTGCAGGTCGTTCCCGGGCAGCACTTCGATCGTCGGCAGCGCGTGGTCCGTCGCCGGCGGCGACACCTCCACCGCTTGCAACAGCGTTTCCGCATCCCCGCCGTAGGCGAGTTCGGCAGCGGCCCGCAGGTCGACCGGTTCGGCCGCGGCTGGCGCCGGTGCGCCGGCCTGCGGCTCGTCTTCGGGCGCAGCCGGCGGCAGCGGCCAGTAGCCGAGCGCCTCGAGGCTCTCGCGCGCGACGTCGAGGATCTTCTCGCGATTGCGACGCTGCTCGCGCGTGGCTTCGAGGTAGTACTCGATCGCGGCCAACGCGTCGGCGAGCCGGTCCATCTGTTCGGTGGTCGGCACGCGCCGGTGCTGGATCAATTCGACCTTGACGAAACGCACGACCGCATCGACGAGCTGCGCGGCATCCGGCAGGCCGAGCATGCGCAGCGCACCGGAAATCTCCTCGAGCAGGCGCGGGATCTGCACGACACGCGCGTGGTCCCACGGCGATTCGATGAACGCTATGATGTCGTGCTTGGCCTGCTGCAGGTTCGCGGCCGCCTCGCGCATCAGCGCGTCGAGGATGCGGCGCACTTCCGCCTGCGGCAGCTCGAGCGCGTCATCGGCGGGCGCGGCCCCCTCCTCGCCGGTCGCGCCGAGGCGCTCGATGTGATCGTCTAGGGATGCCTCCACGTACAAGAGGGCGCCGGCGACATCGAGCAACGCGCCTTCGTCGACCGGCTGCTGATGGTGGGCCATTTCCTCGATGACGCCGCGCTGCTCGCCGACGACGCGGCGCGGCACGCCGAGGCCGAGCATGCCGAGCGTGTCGCCGACCCGATCGAGCACCTCGACCTGCGGCGCCAGTTCGGCGGCATCGGCGTTGTGGCTGCGCAGGAAGATGTCGAGCGCTTCCTTGACGCGCAGCAGGTCGTCCTTGATCGCCGCCGAGACGGTGCCGAGCAGGTTCTTGTTGCGCCCGGTCATCGAGCCTTGCGCATGCTGCAGCTCGCCGGCCGACGGCAGCAGCGTGTCGAGCCGGTAGGTCGCGCGGATCGCGGCGGAACGCGCGCCGGCCGAGCCGGAGTGCGCGACGTAGTACAGCAGGTTCTTGGTCAGCTCGCGTGCGGGCGCGGCCGCGAAGGCGGCTTCGCCGGTGGAGGCGAAGCGGTGGATTTCGCGGTCGACGCGACCGAACAGCAGTTTCACCGCGACGCTGGCGTCGAGGCCGCGGTTCTCCACCGCCTCGATGACGCCGGCGGCGATCCACCACAGGCGCCGCGGCTCGGCGCCGTGCGAAACCGCACGCAGGCGATCGAGCACCTCGACGAGGCGGCGCAGGTGCTCGCCGGCGTTCTCGTCGCGGAACCATTTGAGCAGCGCGGCCTGGTAGGCCAGGCGCAAGCGCAGCGCCTGCGCGCGCAATTCGCCGGCGTCGAGCGGCGCGACGCTGCCCGCCGCCTCGGCCGGCAGCGGAAGGTGCAGATCGGGCGAGAACAGCGCCGATTCGCTGAGCAGGTTCTCGCCGCGGCAGGCGCGCAAGTCGTTCAGCAGCGGCAGCAGGACGATCGGGATGTCCTTGTGGCCGCTCTGCAGGCGCTCGAGGTAGTCCGGCAGCTGCACCATGCCGCGCATCAGCACGGAATAGGCTTCCTCGCGCTGCTTGACGGTGTCGGCGACCAGCGCCTCGGCGAGGCGCTCCATGTTCTCCACGACCATCGCCGCGCCGTACAACTCGACCATGCGCAGGGTGCCCTGCACCTGGTGCAGGTGCGAGGAGCACTCGCGCATCAGGTCGAGGCGCGTTGGCTCGTCGACGTAGGTCTCCAGCGCGTCGCGCGCCTGCGCGAGCGTCGCATCGAGAGCGGGCTTGACCCAGTTGAGGGCGGTGAAATCGCCGTCGTCGTGCAGCTTCATGCAACTACCCTCGTCTCCGACGACCCGCGCAGCCTGCGGCATCGGCGCCAGGCGCGGCCGCAGCGGAAGGATTCATGGTTGGCAGGCGGCGCTTCATCTGCGTCGGCTTCATCCGGGCAGCTTGAAGTCCGCGACCGAGCGGCGCAGGTCCGAGGCGAGCTGGGCAAGGTTGCCGATGGATTCCGCCGTCTGGCTCGCGCCGACCGAGGTCTGCGAGGTGATCTCCTGGATCACGTTCATCGTCGCCGAGATGTTGGTCGCCGCGGCGGACTGCTGGCGTGCCGACGTCGAGATGCCCTGAATCAGGCCGGCGAGATTGTTCGACACCGTTTCGATCTCGCCGAGCGCATGGCCGGCGTCCTCGGCGAGGCGCGCGCCGGACACGACTTCGGACGTGGTCTGCTCCATCGAGCTAACCGCCTCGTTGGTATCGGACTGAATCGTCTGCACCAGCGTCTCGATTCGCTTGGTCGCGCCGGAGGCGCGTTCGGCGAGCCGCTGCACTTCGTCGGCGACGACCGCGAAGCCTCGGCCCGCCTCGCCGGCCGAGGCCGCCTGGATCGCGGCGTTCAGCGCGAGGATGTTGGTCTGTTCGGAAATGTCGTTGATCAGTTCGACGATCGCGCCGATCTCCTGCGAGGATTCGCCGAGGCGCTTGATGCGCTTGGAGGTTTCCTGGATCTGGTCGCGGATCGAGTCCATGCCGGCGATCGTCTGGCGCACGACCTGCGCGCCGTTCGCGGCGATCTTCACCGAGCGCTGCGCGACCTCCGCGCTGTCGGTCGAGTTCTTCGACACGTCATCGATCGACGAGGCCATTTCCTTGATCGCGGTCGATGCCGAGGTGATCTGGCGCGCCTGGTGCTGCGCGGCCTCGGCCAGGTGCATCGCCGTGCCCTGCGTTTCCTGCGCGGCGGCCGACACCTGCACGGCGGTCTCGTTGATCGTGGTCACCAGCGAACGCAGCGCCTCGACCGCGAAGTTGACCGAGTCGGCGATCGCGCCGGTGATGTCCTCGGTGACGGTCGCCTTGACCGTGAGGTCGCCTTCGGCGAGCGAACCCATCTCGTCGAGCAGGCGCAGAATCGCGTCCTGGTTGCGCTGGTTGAGGTCCTGCGTCTGCTGGTAGCGCTTCTGCTGGTCGCGGAACAGGTTGAAGCCGAGGAACAGCAGCAGCAGCAGCGCGCCGGCCGCGGCGATCGCGCCCCAGATCGGGTTCGGGAACAGGCGCTTGCCCGGCAGCTCGTCGACGCGCTGGGCGACGTTGACCGCGCGCACGAGCACGCCCTGGCTGTCGGTGAAGATCGAGTCGGCGGCATTCTTGACGGCTTCCAGGTTGGTCGCCGCGTCGAGGATGTGCTTGACCGGTTCGCCGACCGCGGCCCACTGCGTGGCGACGTCGCCGACGATCTGTTTCGCGTTGGCGTTGTCGAGCGGCTTGATGTTGAGTTCGGAAGCGCCGTTGAGCAAGCCGGTGACGACGGTCTGGTACAGGCGCGAATCGCGCTCGAGACCGGCTGCCGACGCCTGCGTGTCCGAACCGCCGGCGAGGATCTTGGTGACGCGGCCGCCCATGCGGTCGGCCAGCTGCATCTGGCGCGAGGCGATGTAGACCTGCGAGGCGCTGGCGTTCTTGTCGGTGAGGATGTTGACGACCTCGCTCATGCGCGAGTTCAACCCGGACAGCTTGTCGGTGAAATCCTTCGCGCTACTGTTGGCGGTCAGCACCAGGTCCTTGTTGGTCAAGATCTGCGTCGCATTGCCCTGCAGCTGCGCCCAGGACGTGTTGAGCGCGTCGAGTTCGGCCTTGACCTCGTTCTTGTACGAGGGCATGCCGGTCTTGTCGCCGTCGTTGAGCGCGCGCACGAAGGTGTCGATGTTGTTGCGCGTGCTTTCCAGTTCCTGGAACGCGAGATCGTTGCCGCCGGCCGCTTCGGAAGCGTATTTGGCGAGCTGCTGCGAGAGCACCTGGATCTTCGTCGTGTAGCCGACGGCCTGGCGGTCCTGCTCGCTCTTGAAGTACAGGAAGACGAAATCGACGATCGCGAAGACGAACAGGAAACCGAGCAGGACGAACAAAACGGTATTCGCGCTGCCGCCGCGTTCGCGACCGACCGCACCTGACGTAGTACTCACGCATCACCCCCCGTTGCCTGTTTGCGTCGCCCGCCACGGACGATGGTCGATCCCGGCGCGCTCATGCGGCGGCCTGCTGGAATTCCGAGCTGCGCACGAGCGTAGCCATGCTGAATAGGCCCCACAGTACGTCGCCGAGACGGACGTTCTCGCCGACGAAGCGGCCGTAGCGTTCGTCGGCCTCGCCGACCGTGGCGGCCAGCTGTTCTTCGGAAAAGCTGCGCTGGCCGAGCACCTCGTCGACCAGCAGGCCCGCGCTGCCGCCTTGCTGGCGCACGATCAGCACGCGCGTGCTTTCGCTCGTCGCGCTGCGGCCGCCGCCGGTGAAGTCGCGCAGGTCGATCACCGGAACGAGGTTGCCGCGCACGTTGGCGATGCCGAGCAGCCAGCTTTTCGCGCCGGGCACGATGGTCAGCGTCGGCCAAGTCAGGATTTCGTTGACTTCCGCGATGGAGCTGACGAAGTGACGGTCGCCGATGCGAAAGCCGATGCCGCGCCAGAGGCCGACCGCCTCGATCTGCTCGGGCACGCCGGCCGCATGCGCAAGGCTGCGCTGCTCGTACTCGGCGAGCACTTCGAACGGGGTCGCGGAAAAATCCAGGGTACCGGCCATGTCAACGCCCCTTCGCGCCGCGCACGGCGGCGGCGTCTACGGCGAACGCGCGACACCCCTCGCGCCACGCATTCGGCTTGTTGCAACTGGCTGCCATCTGCTCCCCTGTCGATCGAATGGCAATCTCGGGCTTCACTTCCCGTCCACGTGGCGGCGGATCGCGCCGAGCAGCTCCTCGCGGGTGAACGGCTTGGTCAGGTATTGCTCGGAACCGACGATGCGCCCCCGCGCCTTGTCGAACAGACCGTCCTTGGACGACAGCATCACGACCGGCGTGCGCTTGAACATCTGGTTGTTCTTGATCAGGGCGCAGGTCTGGTAGCCGTCCAGCCGCGGCATCATGATGTCGACGAAGATGATCTGCGGCTGCTGGTCGGAAATCTTCGACAGCGCCTCGAACCCGTCGGTCGCCGTGACCACCTCGCACCCTTCCTTGCGCAACAGCGTCTCGGCGGTGCGGCGGATGGTCTTCGAATCGTCGATGACCATCACCTTGACGCCATTGAGACCTGTCTCGTTCGTGTCGTCCACCGGAGTCCCCTTGCCCGCTCACCTGCATTGCCGCCGACACGCGGCGAACGAACAGCCTGCCATGCAATCGGCATGCCGCTTCAAACGCCTTGTCGCCGCATCGGAGCGATCGCATCGCGCGGCGATTCCGCGTTATCCAATACGCTAACGAAGCTGTCAAGTTGTCGTCGTAAGTGCCGGATTCACCGAAGGATCGCCTCGACATCGCGTACATTGCCGCCGACCTCCCAAGTGTAATATGCGCATCGTCGGCGGGTTGCGACACGCTTCGCGCTTGCACCCGGCCGCGGAAGCGGTCGCAAAACGGCCGATTGCGACAGGCCACGTCACGGCGTGGCGCGATTCGCAGCCGCCGCCGCTTCTTCGCGGCTATGCTCCGCCTACCTTTCCCGGATACCCGCATGACCCGAACGCTCGCCGTGCTGATGGATCCGATCGCCGCGATCCATCCGAAGAAGGACACCACCTTGGCCATGCTGCTCGAGGCGCAGCGCCGGGGTTACGCCCTGCTCTACATGACCCAGGGCGACCTCGCGATACGCGACGGCAACGCATGGGCGCGCCTCGCCCCGCTGGCCGTGCGCGACGATCCGCACGACTGGTTCACGCTCGGCGAAGCCGCCTGGCGCGAACTGGCCGGCATCGACGTCGTGCTCGCGCGCAAGGATCCGCCGGTCGACGCGCAATTCATCTACGACACGATGGTGCTCGACCTGGCGCAACGCGACGGCGTCGGCGTGGTCAACGATCCGCGCGGCCTGCGCGACATGAACGAGAAGGTGTTCGCGCTGCATTTCCCGCAGTGCTGCGCGCCGACCCTGGTCGCGCGCAACGCCGCCGACCTCAAGCGCTTCGTCGCCGAGCACGGTGAAGTCGTCCTGAAGCCGCTCGACGGCATGGGCGGACGCAGCATCTTCCGTTCGCGCCACGGCGATCCGAACCTCAACGTGATCCTCGAGACGCTGACGACCAACGGCCGGCAGCTCGCGCTGGCGCAGAAGTTCATCCCGGAAATCAGCGCCGGCGACAAGCGCGTCCTGCTGATCGACGGCGAACCCGTCCCGTACGCGTTGGCGCGCATCCCGCAGGGCGACGAGTTCCGCGGCAACCTCGCCGCCGGCGGCCGCGGCGTCGGCGTGCCGCTGTCCGAGCGCGACCGCTGGATCGCGGCGCAGGTCGGTCCCGAACTCGTGCGGCGCGGCATGCGTTTCGTCGGCCTCGACGTGATAGGCGACTGGCTGACCGAAGTCAACGTGACCTCGCCGACCTGCGTGCGCGAACTGGACGCGCAATTCGGCCTGAACATCGCCGGCACGCTGTTCGATCGACTCGAGGCAACGGCGAACGCATGACGGTCGATCCCGCTTCCGGCAGCGTCGACCGTCTCGGCGTCACCTTGCTGTTCTCGGTCGTCGCGCACGCGGTGCTGGCGCTCGGCTTGACGTTCGAATACGAAAAACCGGCGGCACGCCTACCCTCGCTCGACGTGATCCTGGTGCAATCGGCCAACAGCGAGAAGCCCGACAAGGCCGATTTCATCGCGCAGGCGAACAACAGCGGCGGCGGCGAGTCGGACAAGGCGCACCGCCCCTCGCAACCGTTGTCGAGTCCCCTGCCGAAGCCGCTGCCGGGCGTCGCCCCGGTGCCGATGGAGGACGGCTCGCCGCACCCGACGCCGCCGAGTCCGAACGAGGTGCTGACGCGCCGCGCGTCCGATTTCAGCGTCGCCACCGAGCGCCAGGCGCCGGACGTGCTGGAGCCGACCAGCGAACACGAAAGCGAGACCGAACAGCGCAAGCTCGAAATGGCCAAGCTCGCGCAGGAAATCCAGCGCGAAGCCGAGCAGTACGCCAAGCGGCCGAAACGCAAGTACATCTCGGCGAACACGACCGAATACGAGTTCGCCGCCTACATGCGCGCCTGGGTCGCGCGCATCGAGCGCATCGGCAACCTGAACTACCCGGACGAAGCGCGCCGCCAGCAGTTGCACGGGCAACTCGTGCTGACCGTCGGCCTCGACCGCAAGGGCCGCATCAAGAGCATCGACGTGATCCAGTCCAGCGGCCACAAGGTGCTCGACGATGCGGCGATCCGCATCACGCGCCTGGCCGAACCCTTCCCGGCGCTGCCGGAGAGCAAGGAAAAGGTCGACGAGCTGTACATCTCGCGCACCTGGCAGTTCCTGCCGGGAGAGAGCCTGCGCACGCGCTGATGCGCCGGCCGCCGAACGGACGAAGGCATGACGCGACGAGGCGTATTGGCCCGCTACGCGCGAAGCGCTCCGCGAACACCCGGCCTCAGGGAACGGTGGAGAACACGACGAACGGGCGCACGTCACCGGCATCCGGCTGAATGCGCTCTACTTTCAACTTCCTGTTGCCGAACGTCAGCACGGCGCCCGGTTTCAGCTCGATCCACCGCACGTCCTCGGCGGGCGCCTTGGACAACAGGTAGGCCTTGGGCCACATGCGGACGCGTGCGCTGGCGCCTGTCGGCTCGTCCAACAGTTCCAGTCGGGTCAAGCCCACGTCCAGGCTGCCCCCCATAGGCAATACCGGCTGAGCCGCCTTTGGCGCCGGGATACCCGCGGCATCGCCTGCGACGACCAGCTCAAGGATCGCGCGCGGTCCGCCGTGGCGGACCTGGGCAACTTTCAGGAAATGGCCACCGACCGGGAACAATTCGCCGGCCCTCAATCGCCAGTGGATCAGCCATGCCTGATCGTTCGCGCTCCACAGATCGATCGACGCGCCGCCGTTCTCGACGGCATCGAGGAAGCCTATGCGGCTGTCGCCATATTGCCCGGCGGAACCCTGGGCGATCTGCAATGAATCCTGCATCGTTCGAGACTCCGGAGCGCCGCCTGGCGGCGACGGCTGGAAAGCGAAGGCATCGACACGGAGCGCCAGCGCGCCGAGGAAGAACGCGACAGCAGGTTTCGGGACGACGCCGAATGCCGAGAACCCGAATCTGCTGCGCATCGTCACCGCCGCGCCCGCATCGATCGACCTGCCGACGTTATCGAATTGCGGAAAACACGACAACCGCACTGCGCGGTTGTCATGCCTTGCCCGAAGAAGCGGGCCCGCGCGGTCAATTCGTCGGCGCGCTCGCAACCCAACCGAAGACCTTCTGGTAGTCCGAATAGGACATCGTGACGTCGCCGCTCCCCCAGGGATTTCCCAGGGCGACCATGTCTTCCTTGGCCGTCATCGCCTGACCGGTCTTGGGGTCGGTATAGACCGTTCCCTTGTGGATCACTTCAGTCACGGCGTAGGCATGGCCGCCGGCGATGCCATAGTGATCGATCAGGTCGCGCTGCTCCTGCGTCACCTCGGGATTCCAGTTGCCGTCCTTGTCCTTGAATCCCGGCGTCCACGCGACCACCGATTCGTGCTTGGCCAGCTTGTCGGACATCTCTCCCGCGGAAAGGCTGCCGGTGCCGGCGGATTGCGCCTTTTCGCCGAGGACGTGCTCCATCACCTCGTTGGGAAGCACGCCCGTCTTGTAGGTCGCATCGTCGGACTTGTACTGCTGGGCATACGCCTTTTCGATGATGGCCGGCCAGACTTCCTTGCCTTCCGAATTCACGTCGCCGGGATGGGAGGCGCCGCCGGTGTCGAACGGCCCCTTGACCGTGACGTCGACATCCTTCCAGCCGATGTCGATGCCGAAGACGCTCACCTTTTCCTTGAAGGTGACGGTGTAGGTTCCATCGCCGTTATCCTTGATCATGCGCTCGATCGCCGCCGGATCTTGCTGCGCGATCGAGCGAAGCGTCGACATCACGCCGCAACTGCCGTATCCGTTCTGCTTGACGTCGTTCGGATCGACCGTGTTCTGGTCCCCGGCCCCCTTGACGAACGGCTTCTCGGGCGGCGCCTCCACCGGCGGCACCCTGCCGTCGATGGGACCGGGGTTCATGTCGCCGTCGATCGAAGGCAGCTCCCTCGCATAGACCAGCGTTTCCGAATCCGGAACGGACCGGGCGTAGGCAGGAGCAATGCCGGATGGGATGGCGTTCATGTCGGGCCTCGATGAGCCTGCGCCGAGAATGGCGAGTTCCGTCAAGAACCTAGCCCGGCGCTGCATCCGATCCAACTGGGGGATTCCCTAGGCCGGACCGGCGAGTCCACCGGCCCGGACGCGAACCAACTTCGCATGCCGCGCCGCACGGGGCGGACACCGTCATGCATGCGCCGCACGGGTACAATGCCCCCATGTCCGATTCCACCCCGCTCACGAACCAACTGCTGATCGCGATGCCGGCGCTGCGCGACCCGAACTTCGCGCGCGGCGTGGCGTTCCTGTGCCAGCACGGCGAGGATGGCGCGATGGGGCTGATGATCAATCGTCTGTCCGAATACCGCCTCGGCGACGTGCTCGCGCAGATGAGCATGCATTCGGAAATCCCCGAGGTGGTCGACGCGCCGGTGCTGATCGGCGGCCCGGTGCAGCCGGAGCGTGGCTTCGTGCTGCATTCGCCGGGCGGCGACTGGGAATCCTCGTTCCGGATTT
>Ga0153956_1001352_pt1 | contig 21928 bp, 30 predicted proteins | sample TSFL040MetaG_FD_104704 | JGI IMG/M metagenome (GOLD analysis project Ga0153956, IMG submission 104704) | Attine ant fungus gardens microbial communities from Florida, USA - TSFL040 MetaG | ecosystem: Host-associated > Fungi > Mycelium > Unclassified | place: USA: Florida, Wekiwa Springs... | reverse complement strand
GCTCACTGCAACATTTGGGCTGCCCGGCATCGTGCTAGGCGATCTGCCTGAATGGTTGACCAAACGAGAGGCTGTGTTTAGCGCCGAAGCTCATTTGCGCCAATGCAAGCGGGATCTCGAAGTTGAGGAAAGGGCATACCAGGAGGCCAGCGCAGCGCTTGGCGGAGCACTCAAGGGCGCCTCGGTTGCCGTCTCAGATTCAGAGGATCTCGCCGCCCTAACTTTGATCGCAACGAACTTCGTGCAGAAGGCAGACTCGGCGTACGGACAAAAACTGAGTCTTGAACAACAAGTGACCCAGGCTGATCGAATGGTCAAGACTCTGAAAGCCAAGTCGGAGAGAGCCGCCGACGAGCGCGCGGCATGGGAGAACCAATGGCAGCAAGCCTTGCAAGCGGCCAAGCTGAGTGCGGCTTCAGCGACGATGGCTCAGGCGGAGGCTGCGGTGGCCCTTGCCAATACTGTCGCGGAGAAGCTCGGCGCAGCAGAGAAAGTCCGACTCAACCATATTCAGGTAATGCAGGCCGACTTGAGAGCCCTGGAGAGCGGAGTTCGTCGCGTATCCGGGCTGCTCGGCGAACCATTGCTGGAGAGCGGTGACTGGCCAGAGAGGGTTCGACGTCTTGTGACACGCTTGCGTGCAGCCAGCAGCACAGCCCAGGCGGTCAAGATGGCTGACGAGGCGCAGCGGGACGCTCAGAAAAAGCAAGAGGACGCCGAACTCGGCGTTGCAGATGCCGAGGCCCGCATCCAGCCCTTATTGAAACTGGCCGGCACCGAATCCGTCGAAAAGGCGTTGCCGCTCGCAGGCCGTTCAGACAAGCATCGCGGTTTAGTGAAAGCCATCGATCAGGCGAAAAGTGCTCTCTTTAGGGAGGGCGATGGTTTGACACGTGAAGCCATTGAAGTCGAAGTGGCCCAGCAAGACCCAGCTGCGGTTATTGGCATCCTTGATCAAACGAAGCGCGACCTGGCGGCGATGAACGAGCAATTGAATACCCTCGCGCAAAGAGAAGTGACCGCGCAGCAGACTTTCTCTGCCATCAACGGCGATGCGAACGCAGCCATTGCAGAGGCCAAACGGCAAGAAGCCCTGGCGGCGATGGGAGAGGCTGCGGAGCAGTTCCTCGAAATGGCGACGGCCAGCAGACTCCTGAAATGGGCCATCGATCGATACCGCGACCAGAAGCAAGGACCGATGCTCCAGCATGCCGGCGAGGTGTTCGCGCGGCTAACCCTTGGCCAATTCACCAAACTCGTCGTCGATCACGAGATGACTCCTCCCGCCCTCATCGCCAAGCGTAAGAACGGTAAGCTGGTCGAAGTGTCGGGCTTGAGCGAAGGGACCCGTGACCAGCTGTTCTTAGCGCTGCGCATCGCGGCACTCGAACTCCACCTTCAGCATGCGGTAACCCTCCCCTTCATCGCTGACGACCTGTTCGTGAATTTTGATGATGGGCGCGCCAAGGCCGGCCTGGAAGCGCTGCGCGAGTTATCAGGCCGCACCCAGGTAATTTTCCTCACGCACCATGAACATCTGCTGCCTCTAGTGCGGGAAGTGTTCGGCAGTACCGTGAACGTGGTGGAGCTGCGGAAAGAGGTTGAGGCAGCCTGAGATTGCTGCCTGACCAAACTCCGCTGTTTATTATTAACTCGGCATCGATATATATCTGTTATGCGGCATAGCGGATCTTCTCGTGTTTGAAATATTTTCGCACGCGATGGGGTAGGCCACGATGTCACCAACTTGCACACCCAATGCCTCGCCGATTCTCAGTCCGAGATACAGTCGATCGCATCAACTGCACGCTTAGAGGAATCACTCAGCCGAGCAGCAACTGATGATGCGAAGCCATCCTGTGCTCAGCCTTTCCTCAATGTCGATCTTGCGAGCATCAAGGAATAGGTAGAAAACCATGACGCTGCGAAGCACGCTGCCAATGGTATTGGATGCAGAGTTCTTTCCGCGCACCTCTGTCAATGCAAAAACAGTAGGCGTAAACATTGGCAGCCCGCTTCGATCCAGAAGGATTGGAAGCCGCTCTCCCGACGAAAGCACTACAGTCTTAACGCGGTAATTAGCCGACATTGTTTACATTCTCACCGGTATAGGGTGGCGAGAAATATAGACTTAGACTATGCCTCTAAAAGCCGTAAAGAATAGAAAAACCCTAGTAAATACAATAGCTACTAGGGCTTTCTTTGCAAAAGCGAGGAAGGTATAAACTAGAACGGAATGTCGTCGTCGAAATCGTCGAATTTATTCGAGGGCGGCGGCGGATCGTTACGCGGTGCCGGAGCCTGCGCCGGCTGGCGCTGTTGGTACGAGCGGCCGGAGGACTGCTGCGGCGCCGACGGCATCATATCCTCGTAACTGTCGGAGGAAGATCCCATCGGCGCGCCACCGCCACCACCACCGCGGCTGTCGAGCATTTGCATTTCATTGGCGACGATTTCCGTGGTGTAACGGTCCTGGCCGTCCTTATCTTGCCATTTGCGCGTGCGCAAGCTGCCTTCGATATAAACCTTGGAGCCCTTGCGCAGATATTCACCGGCGATTTCCGCCAGGCGATTGAAGAAAACGACCCGGTGCCACTCGGTGCGCTCCTGGGACTGCCCGCTCTGCTTATCCTTCCAGGATTCTGAAGTGGCCACGGTGATGTTGGTGACGGCGCCGCCGGAGGGTAGATACCGGGTTTCCGGATCGCCGCCGATGTTGCCGATCAGAATGACTTTGTTGATGCCTCGGGCCATGGGGGTCTCCCTGCTGCTAGTACCTAGCTGTATTAAATGAAGAGGGGTTGTTCGAGGCGCGTATGATCGCACAGTTTCACCCTCGCTGCGCCATGCAATCCCGGCCTGGCGGCGGGCCGGACCGCGACACCCGGCCCGGCGCGGCAAAATGCGCCAGAGCCGCTCCGTTAGCGGGCGCACACATACCCCAAAACTCCATGGATTCGGAGTGGAGGCTTCATTGTTCAGGAAAGCATCAAGCCGCTTGGGTGCATCGCGTATTGGCTTTATACTCGTCCGTTTTTGTGGCTTTGGTGATGTATGGAAAAGATCGTTGTCCGTGGCGCCCGCACCCATAATCTCAAGAACATCGATCTGGAGATTCCCCGCGATCAGCTGGTGGTGATCACCGGTTTGTCGGGGTCCGGCAAGTCCTCCCTGGCGTTCGACACCCTGTATGCCGAAGGACAGCGACGCTACGTGGAATCGCTGTCGACTTATGCCCGACAGTTTTTGTCGATGATGGAAAAGCCCGATGTCGATCATATCGAAGGCTTGTCGCCCGCCATTTCCATCGAGCAGAAGTCGACCTCGCACAACCCCCGCTCCACGGTCGGCACCATCACAGAGATCTACGATTACCTGCGCCTGCTGTTTGCCCGCGCCGGCGAACCGCGCTGCCCCACCCACGAAATCCCGCTTGCCGCCCAGACCGTGAGCCAGATGGTGGACGCCACCCTGGCCCTGCCCGAAGGGTCGCGCCTGATGCTGCTTGCCCCGGTTATCCGCGAGCGCAAAGGCGAGCACCTGCATATTTTCGAGCAGTTGCGCAGCCAGGGCTTCGTGCGCGCGCGCATCAACGGCATCGTCACCGAACTCGACGACACCCCAAAGCTGGAAAAGAACAAAAAACACACGATTGAAGTGGTGGTCGACCGCTTCAAGGTTCGCTCGGACCTGCAACTGCGCCTGGCGGAATCCTTCGAAACAGCGCTGGAACTGAGCGGCGGCATCGCCATGATCAGTTTCATGGATGAGGAGCAGCGCGAGGAGCTCGTGTTCTCCTCGCAATTCGCCTGCCCGATTTGCGGCTATAGCATCAGCGAACTGGAACCGCGCCTGTTTTCCTTCAACAACCCGGCCGGCGCCTGCGCCAGCTGCGACGGGCTGGGCGTGAAGCAGTACTTCGACGAGTCGCGCATCGTGCTGCATCCCGAAGCCAGCCTGGCGTCCGGCGCCATCCGCGGCTGGGACCGACGCAGTGTGTATTACTTCCACATGCTGACTTCGCTGGCCGAACACTATGGCTTCGATATCGACACCCCCTTCGAAAAACTCAGCAAGAAACATCAGCGCACCATTCTGTGGGGCAGCGGCAATGAAGAAATCTGCTTTGCCTACATCAACGATCGCGGCGATGTTTACCAGCGAACTCACCGCTTCGAAGGCATCCTGCCCAACTTCGAACGGCGCTACCGCGAGACGGAATCGCAGTCGGTACGCGAAGAACTCGCCAAATACCTGAGCACCCAGAACTGCCCCGACTGCGGAGGCTCCCGCCTGCGCGAGGAGGCACGCAATGTCTTCCTCAAGGATCGCAACCTGCCCTCCGTCACGACCATGCCGGTCGCCGACGCGCTGGCTTATTTCGACGCACTGAAACTGCGCGGACGCCAGGGCAAAATTGCCGACAAAATCCTCAAGGAGATTCGCGAGCGACTCAAATTCCTCGTGGATGTCGGCCTCAACTACCTGACCCTCGACCGCTCCGCGGAAACGCTGTCCGGAGGAGAGGCGCAACGCATCCGCCTTGCGAGCCAGATCGGGGCCGGGCTGGTTGGCGTCATGTATATCCTCGACGAACCCTCGATCGGCCTGCACCAGCGCGACAACGAACGGTTGCTGAACACGCTTACCCATCTGCGCGACCTGGGCAACACCGTCATCGTGGTCGAACACGACGAGGATGCCATTCGCGCCGCGGATTTTGTGGTCGACATTGGTCCGGGCGCCGGTGTGCACGGTGGCGCGGTGGTCGCCGCCGGATCATTGAAGGCTATCGTCGACAATCCCAAATCGCTCACGGGGCAGTATCTGTCCGGCAAGAAATCCATTCCTGTTCCCCAGCAGCGGCGTGAACGCGACCCCGAACAGGTTCTGACCCTGCAAGGGGCAAGCGGCAACAACCTGAAATCGGTAACGTTGGAACTGCCCTTGGGACTGATGACCTGTGTCACCGGCGTCTCCGGATCCGGTAAATCGACGCTCATCAACAATACGCTTTACCCCATCGCCGCGACCGAACTGAACGGCGCGGAATCGATCCAGCCCTCGCCCTACGAATCCATCGAGGGCATCGATCTGATCGACAAGTGCATCGACATCGACCAAAGCCCCATCGGACGGACACCGCGCTCCAATCCGGCGACCTACACCGGTATCTTCACGCCCATTCGCGAGCTTTTCGCGGGAACCCAGGAAGCGCGCTCGCGCGGCTATCAGCCGGGACGTTTCAGCTTCAACGTTAAAGGCGGTCGCTGCGAGGCTTGCGAGGGCGATGGCGTCACCAAAGTGGAAATGCACTTCCTGCCGGATGTTTATGTGCCCTGCGATATCTGCAAAGGCAAACGCTACAACCGCGAGACGCTCGAGATTCGTTACAAAGGCCAGAACATCCATGAAGTGCTGGAGATGACGGTCGAGGACGCCTGCAAGTTTTTCGAGAATGTGCCGGTCATCGCCAAGAAACTGCAGACCCTGATCGATGTCGGACTTTCTTACATCAAGCTCGGGCAATCGGCGACGACGCTATCTGGCGGCGAAGCCCAGCGCGTAAAGCTGTCTCGCGAGCTGTCGAAAAGAGACACCGGCAAGACACTTTATATTCTCGATGAGCCCACCACCGGTCTGCATTTCCACGATATCCAGCAATTACTGCATGTGCTTCATCGCTTGCGCGATCATGGCAACACCATTGTGGTGATTGAACACAACCTGGATGTCATCAAAACCGCGGATTGGATCGTGGACCTTGGCCCCGAAGGAGGCAGCGGCGGCGGGCTAATCATCGCCACCGGAACCCCCGAGGAAATCGCGCGCAACAGCCGCTCTCATACCGGGCGCTTTCTCAAGCCCCTGCTTTCCGCAAAACGCTGAATCCCCTCCTCAAAGACGCCGCGTCAGCGGCGTCGGCCAAATTTACACAGATCTGTGCGAATCATCTCAAAAATAATCTCATCTCCATGATTTAAATGCAGTTTTTATAGTTGGCTCAGAAGCTGCTTTCAAAGAGCGAAATGTGAAGTTGCCCACAGTTGAAATGGCAAGTGTTCTGAGGCTGACAATGAAATCGCTACTCCTGGTAATGAGCACAATGTTTTGCGTGGCGCCCGCATTCGCGGACACCGCTCATTACGAAGAGACTTCGATTGCCACCTCGAAAAGCAACACCACCTCGCCCGGAACCACGACTCTGCCTGTATTGGCGGCCGGCCTGGTGGCTTTAGGAATCGCACGGCATCGTGCCAAGTGAGCTCTCAACCCTTTAGACAAACTCTGAGTACATCACGCCCGAAGGAGCACAACATGAAAGCATTACTGACTGCATTACTCGTAATCGCCCCGGTATTCGCCAACGCCTATACCTGGACCGCTTCCGACCCCAGCACGCCGGTCTATGTTTCCCTCTCCAACCCCTACAGCTACACCTTCGACCTGACCCAAGGATCCGATGCGTTCGCGCCCGGCACCGACCTCATCACCAGCTACAACATCAGCTTCCACCTCTTCGATGACAGCCACGACAACGTCTTCGACTTCAACATCGCCAACCTGGACCAACCGGGTCTGCTGGGCGATGACCAGAGCATTTTCTGGGATGTCGGCACCTTGGGCGGCACCTCGATCCAAGGTATCGCAACGCTGAACGCCACCGGTCAGCTGGCCATCACCATTTCCAGCCTGCTCGGCAGCTTCTACATCGATTCGTCGGAGCTGGTAGCTCAAGGCATCCAGAACAGCGTGGGTGTTCCCGAGCCGACCAGCGTAGCCCTGCTGGCCGCAGGCATGTTCGGTATCGTCGCAATGCGTCGCACCGCCAAGCGCAACAGCTGATACCCGGCTCAATAAAAAACCCGCCTCCAGGCGGGTTTTTTATGCCCGCATTTTTGCAGACCATGACAACATTGAACGCCAACTGGTCATCACTGTTCGCCGCCCTACACGAATCGTCGCAGCTCGCCGACTCAGGACATCAAGAACAATGCGGTTACTCCTGAGCAGAACTGCGAGGCCTTCAGGGCAGCCGAAGGCGTGCTCCGCATAGCCGCAGCCACCCAGCGCAATAGCTGAAGAAAAAACCACCAAGCGAGCTTTTCCCGCCTAAATTCTGTCGCGTTTTAATAGCTCTCACCGACTCACCGCAAGGTGAAATTACGGCTCACAGCGAGAACCACTCAGCGCCCAAACTCTCCGCGCGCCAATAGGAGACGGGCAGCTGAGCAATCGGGCAATCGGGCAATCGGGCAATCGGGCAATCGGGCAATCGGGCAATCGGGCAATCGGGCAATCGGGCAATCGGGCAATAAAAAGTATGTTCGCGCCAACAGCGGGAGTGCAAAGAAGAATTCTACGGGAAGGGAAGCGCGATCTTGGGAATGGAGACGACGATATCCAGGCCTAGCGATTCAAATCGCCGAGCTTTACGACGGACAAACAAAAACACCCGCCTGAGCGGGTGTTTTTGAGAAAGCGCTGCAGATTACTCTTCTGCAACAACCGCCCCGGTCTGCGGGCGATCGACGAGCTCGACGTAAGCCATCGGTGCGCTGTCGCCGGCACGCAAACCGCATTTCAAAATGCGGAGATAGCCACCCGGGCGAGCCTGATAACGCGGGCCCAACTCGGTGAACAGCTTGCCGACAGCAGCCTTGTCGCGCAGGCGGGCAAATGCCAAGCGACGATTGGCGACACTGTCAACTTTCGCCAAGGTGATCAGCGGCTCGGCATAACGACGCAGCTCTTTTGCCTTGGGCAGAGTGGTTTTGATCAACTCGTGCTCGACCAGCGACGATGTCATGTTACGAAACATCGCCTGACGATGGGAACTGGTACGGTTAAAATAACGGCCACTATTGCGATGACGCATGGCTATCTTCCTTTCACTACGATTGCTATCTCAGCAATTAAATGGTTTGGTGGCGCCCCTATCGCAATGCGATCAGGAAAACGCCTTGTCATCATTCTTCAAGCTGGCGGGAGGCCAGTTATCCAAGCGCAACCCCAACGACAAACCACGGGACGCCAGGACGTCTTTGATTTCGGTAAGCGACTTCTTGCCCAGGTTCGGAGTCTTCAACAACTCCACCTCGGTACGCTGCACCAAATCGCCGATGTAGTAAATGTTTTCCGCCTTGAGGCAATTCGCGGAGCGAACGGTCAACTCAAGATCATCCACCGGACGCAGCAGAATCGGATCGACTTCATCGCGACGCTCTTCGGGCTCGGACTGCTTCTCGCCTTCGAGGTCAACGAATACTGCCAGCTGCTGCTGCAGGATGGTCGCTGCGCGACGGATAGCTTCCTCGGCGTCCAGCGTGCCATTCGTCTCCAGATCGAGAACCAGTTTGTCCAGGTCAGTACGCTGTTCCACACGTGCGTTTTCGACGACGTAGGAAACGCGTACAACCGGACTGAAAGTTGCGTCGAGCTGCAGACGACCGATTGCGCGGGTTTCCTCTTCGGAAGTGTCGCGCGCATCCGCCGGTACGTAGCCACGGCCACGAGCGATGGTCAGACGCACATTCAGATTGCCGCGATCATTCAGATGAGCAATCACGTGATCCGGGTTTTTGATCTCCACGCCATGATCGACCTGGATATCGCCAGCGGTTACAACACCTGGACCCTTCTTGCTGAGCAGCAGGGTGGCTTCGTCCTTGCCGTGCATGACGATAGCCACGCCCTTCAGGTTGAGCAGGATCTCAATGACATCTTCCTGCACACCTTCCATCGCGCTGTACTCGTGGAGTACGCCTTCAATTTCGGCGCCTACCACTGCACAGCCCGGCATGGACGACAAAAGAATCCGGCGCAGGGCATTACCCAACGTGTGGCCGAAGCCACGCTCCAATGGTTCCAGCGTCACTTTCGCGCGCGTGGCACTGATTTCTTCGACTTCGATAACGCGCGGCGTTAAGAATTCGTTCACTGCACTCTGCATAGAGACACCTGTTGTAGTGAATTGCCCCGGGTTGAATCCTTACTTCGAGTAAAGCTCTACAATCAAGTTCTCGTTGATGTCAGAGGAAAGCTCGCTGCGCTCCGGATGATTCTTGTAGACACCTTCCATTTTTGCGGAGCTGACTTCAAGCCATTCCGACTCGCCACGCTGTGCAGCGAGAGCGAGGGATTGCTGCACGCGCAGCTGATTCTTCGACTTTTCGCGAACAGCGATGACATCGCCAGGCTTCACTTGGTAAGACGCAACGTTCACAGTCTTGCCATTGACCAGAATGGCTTTGTGACTGACGAGCTGACGAGCTTCAGCGCGGGTTACGCCGAAACCCATGCGGTATACGACGTTATCCAGACGCGACTCCAGCAGACGCAGCAGATTCTCGCCGGTTGCGCCCTTCTGGCGGGCAGCTTCTTTGTAATAGTTGCCGAACTGACGCTCCAGCACGCCGTAGATACGACGAACTTTCTGCTTTTCACGCAACTGAATACCGTAGTCAGACAGCCGGCCGCGGCGCGCGCCATGCACACCCGGTTGAGTTTCGGCCTTGCACTTCGACTCCAGCGGGCGAACACCGCTTTTCAGGAACAGATCCGTTCCCTCGCGACGCGAGAGCTTGCAGGTTGGGCCCAAATATCTAGCCATTCGATAGTTTCCCGTTAAGCAATCTTCAAATTAGACACGACGTTTCTTCGGCGGACGGCAGCCGTTATGCGGAATAGGCGTCACATCGGTGATGTTAGTGACCTTGTAACCGCAGTTATGCAACGCGCGCACCGCAGACTCGCGTCCAGGGCCAGGGCCCTTGACTTCTACGTCAAGATTTTTCAGACCGAATTCTTTAGCGGCGTTGCCTGCGCGCTCGGCAGCTACCTGAGCGGCGAAGGGCGTGCTTTTACGTGAACCACGAAAGCCGGAACCACCTGCAGTAGCCCAGGACAACACATTGCCCTGGCGATCGGTGAGGGTGACGATGGTATTGTTGAAGGACGCGTGGATATGCGCGATACCATCAACTACCGTCTTTTTTACCTTTTTACGAGCTGCCTGTTTGGAGCCTTTGTTCATAGAGATACCTACTCTAATATCAACGCTACACTCTTTACCGGAGCCGTGATTGGTTCGCGATATGGTGTAGCTACACTAGCGATTCGCGCGGAGCTTATTTGCGAATCGGCTTACGCGGGCCTTTGCGCGTGCGCGCATTGGTTTTGGTACGCTGGCCACGCAGGGGCAAACCACGGCGATGACGCAATCCGCGGTAGCAGCCCAGATCGAGCAGACGCTTGATGTTCATGGAAACAGCCCGGCGCAGATCGCCTTCCACGGTGAGCTTGCCAATCTCAGAACGCAGCTGATCGAGCTGCTCTTCCGACAGACTCGACACCTTGGCGTTCTCCGCCACACCGGTAGCGGCACACAGTGCTTTCGCAGTGGTGCGACCAATCCCGTAGATATAAGTCAACGAGATCACGGCGTGTTTGTTATCTGGTATGTTGACACCAGCAATACGGGCCATTCACCTTACTCCATACAAAAAAACAATCTACCGGTCTCAGAGACTCGTCTAGCGCAGCGACACGAGCTGCGAAAGGCGCAAGAGTCTATCTTCGGGTCGGCAAAAAATCAAATATTAAATGACCAGGCGCCAAGCGCCTCAGCCCTGACGTTGCTTGTGCCGCGGTTCGGCCTTGCAAATAACCCGCACCGAGCCACGGCGACGGACCACTTTGCAATTGCGGCAGATTTTCTTAACGGATGCACGAACTTTCATTGCGACAACTCCAACTCAGCCAGATCGACTAGCGGCCTACGCCACTACGACCATAATTTTTCAAATTGGCCTTTTTCATCAGTGATTCGTACTGATGTGACATCAAATGCGATTGCACTTGCGCCATAAAGTCCATCACCACAACCACTACGATTAGCAGCGACGTGCCTCCCAGGTAAAACGGCACGTTCCACATCACAACCAGAAACTGCGGAAGCAGACAAACCAGCGTGATGTAAAGGGCACCGAACATGGTCAACCGCGTCAGCACACCATCGATATAATTGGCGGTTTGCTGTCCCGGCCGGATACCTGGCAAAAAGGCTCCGGATTTTTTCAGATTTTCCGCAACTTCGCTAGGGTTAAACATCAACGCCGTGTAAAAGAAGCAGAAGAAAACAACCAAAACCGCAAACAGCAGGATATTCAGCGGCTGTCCCGGACCAATAGCCATAGCCAGATCCTGCAACCATTCGGCCTTTTCCGAGCCTTTACCGAACCACTGCGCGATGGATGCAGGAAACAGCAGGATCGAACTGGCGAAAATAGCGGGAATCACACCCGACATGTTCACCTTCAGCGGCAAGTGACTCGACTGGGCCTGATAAACCCGATTTCCGCGCTGCTGCTTGGCGTAGTTGACCGTAATCCGGCGCTGTCCACGCTCGATGTACACCACCAGAAACACCACCGCGACTGCGAGCAACAGGATAAACAGCAGAACCAGGATATTCAGCTCGCCCTGGCGTGCCTGCTCCAGCGACTGACCAATCGCTCGCGGAAAACCGGCAACAATACCCGCGAAAATCAGCATCGAAATACCGTTGCCAACACCGCGCTCTGTGATCTGCTCGCCCAGCCACATCAGGAAGATGGCGCCGGTCACCAGCGAAACCACAGAAACAATATAAAACGCAAAGCCAGGGCTGCCGCTTGCGGAAACCGCATAAGCCATGCCTTGGTTTGCCAGCCCTACCGTCATACTGGCGCCCTGCACCAGAGCCAACAGGACCGTCAAATAGCGAGTGTACTGCGTAATCTTTCGACGCCCTGCCTCACCCTCTTTTTTCAGGGCCTCCAGCTGAGGGCTAACCGCCGACAACAGCTGAACAATAATCGAGGCCGAGATATAGGGCATGATTCCGAGTGCAAAAATACTCATGCGCTGCAGTGCGCCACCCGAGAACATGTTGAACAAGCCCAGGATCGTACCCTGGTTCTGGTTGAACATGGACGCGAGCTTGTTCGGGTCTATGCCCGGGACCGGAATGTGCGTACCTACCCGATACACAATAATGGCGAGCAAAAGAAAACGCAGGCGAGCAAACAGCTCGCCCATGCCTGCTTGACTTCCGGTCGAACTGGATCCCAGTTTCGCCATTATTCCTCGACCTTTCCGCCAGCCTTTTCGATGGCCTCACGAGCACCTTTGGTCACTGCGAGCCCCTTGATGGTGACTGCCTTGCTGACATCGCCGCTCAGGAAGACCTTGGCGCGCAGGATGTTGCGAGTAACCAGGCCAGCGCGTTTGAGCGCATCGAGATCGATCACAGCATCTTCGATCACGTTCAGCTCAGAGGTACGGATCTCCGCGCTGACGCGAGCAATGCGAGAGCTGAAGCCATACTTGGGCAGACGGATCTGCAACGGCATTTGGCCGCCTTCGAATCCTGGACGTACTTTACCGCCAGAACGGGATTTCAAACCTTTGTGGCCACGGCCACCGGTTTTGCCCAACCCGCTGCCGATACCACGGCCGACACGACGCGCGGGCTTTTTGTGGCCAGGAGCGGGGCTCAGGCCATTCAGACGCAAATCTGCGGTCATGGTATCAATCCTCAACCCGAATCAAATAATTCACTTTATTGATCATACCGCGGACCGAAGGAGTGTCCTCGACTTCGACGGTGTGACCAATACGGCGCAAGCCGAGTCCGGTTACGCAAGCTTTATGCGCCTGCAGACGACCGTAGATGCTGCGAACCTGCGTAACCTTGATTTTCTTGGTCATGACTAAATCCCAGCTCTTCTACTTAACCGACGATCTCTTCTACGGACTTGCCACGTTTTGCGGCAACAGCATCCGGAGAGGAGATCTCTTTCAATGCGTTGAAGGTAGCGCGCACGACGTTGACCGGATTGGTCGAGCCGTAGCACTTGGCCAGCACGTTATGTACGCCGGCCAGCTCCAGCACGGCACGCATTGCGCCACCGGCGATAATACCGGTACCTTGCGAAGCCGGCTGCATGTAGACCTTGGAGGCGCCGTGACGGGCTTTCACCGGGTAGTGAATGGTATCACCACGCAGATCAACCTCGATCATGTTGCGACGCGCGGCTTCCATCGCTTTCTGGATTGCTGCCGGTACTTCGCGCGCCTTGCCACGGCCAAAACCAACGCGACCATTGCCATCGCCAACCACAGTGAGGGCGGTGAAACCGAAGATACGGCCACCTTTAACCACTTTGGCGACGCGATTGACCTGTACCAGTTTCTCCTGGTAACCGTCAGAATTTTCGCGCTCTTTCTCTTTGCCTTTTTGCTCGTTAAACGCCATCGCTCTAACCTTTAGAATTCCAGGCCGCCTTCGCGGGCTGCATCAGCCAGGGCCTTGATTCGGCCGTGGAATTTGAAACCGCTGCGATCGAATGCTACGGAGACCACACCGGCTGCCTTGGCACGCTCTGCGATCAGCTTGCCGACACTGGCGGCCGCTTCCACATTGCCTGTCTTGCCTTCACGCAGCGACTTGTCCAGCGTGGATGCGCTGGCCAGAACCTTGTCGCCTTCCGGCGCAATGATCTGTGCATAAATGTGTTGAGCGGAACGGTGCACGCACAAACGATTGACACGCAGCTCCCGCATTTTCAGCCGCGAACGACGTGCGCGGCGAGCTCTCGATTCTTTCTTGGTAGCGCTCATAAGCCTGCCTTACTTCTTCTTGGCTTCTTTACGAAGCACATGCTCATCGGAGTAGCGGATGCCCTTGCCTTTGTACGGCTCCGGCGGCCGGAATCCGCGGATTTTGGCAGCAGCCTGACCGAGCACCTGCTTGTCAGCGCCACGCAAAATGATTTCGGTCTGGCTCGGCGTTTCAACCGTCACGCCTTCCGGCAGCTCGTAATCAACCGGGTGGGAAAAACCCAGCGTCAGGTTCAGCGATTTGCCAGCAGCCTTGGCACGATAACCTACGCCAATCAACTCCAGCTTGCGCTCGAACCCTTTGGAAACACCGACCACCATGTTGTTGAGCAGCGCGCGCGTGGTACCGGCCAGGGCCCAGGCTTGTGCGTCATCGATATTGCGCACCGCACATTGCACTTTACCGTCTTCAACATTAACAGCCACTTTTTCGTGAACATTGAGGGACAGAGTGCCCTTGCCACCTTTGACGGTGACACTGTTGCCGTCGAGCTTAATCTCGACTCCTGCCGGGACTACCACCGGGCTCTTCGCTACTCTGGACATAGTGTTAACTCGTTGTCACTTACTCAATTCGTTAGAATAACCGCGCCAGCGCGGCCAATTCCTCAAAATACCGTGCAGAGCACTTCGCCGCCGACACCGGCCTGACGAGCTGCGCGATCCGTCATTACACCCTTGCTGGTGGAGACAATCGCGATGCCAAGGCCATTACGCACCTTCGGCAACTCTTCCACACCGCGATAGGCACGCAGACCAGGCGTACTGACGCGGTCGATCTCAGCAATAACCGGCTTGCCACCAAAGTATTTCAGATCGATGGTGAGCGTAGCCTTGCCTTCGTTGGTCTCGACGCGATGAGCGGCCACATAGCCCTCAGCCTCTAGTACCTTGACAACGGACAGCTTCTGCTTCGAAGACGGCATGGCCACAGAGGCTTTACCAGCCATCTGCGCGTTGCGGATGCGGGTCAGCATATCCGCCAAGGGGTCTTGCATACTCATAATCTGCTCCTGAATTCTGCGCGTAGCGCTTCTTACCAGCTCGCCTTGACCAGACCCGGCACATCGCCACGCATGGCAGCTTCGCGCAGCTTATTGCGGCACAAACCGAACTTGCGGTAAACACCGTGCGGACGCCCGGTCAGCTCGCAGCGGCGCTGCTTGCGAATCGGACTGGCATCACGCGGCATTTTCTGCAACTTGATCTGCGCTGCCCACTTGTCCTCATCGCTTGCTTTCGGGTCCTGAATGATCGCTTTCAGCGCTTCACGCTTCGCGGCGAATTTTTCTGCCATACGTGCGCGCTTCTTTTCGCGTTCAATCATCGATGTTTTTGCCATGTCCGCTACCTTTAAGACTTGTATCAGTTTTTAAACGGAAAATTGAACGCACTCAGCAACGCGCGACCTTCCTCGTCAGTACGAGCGGTCGTTGTGATCGTGATATCCAGACCACGCAGCGCATCTACTTTGTCGTATTCGATTTCCGGGAAAATGATTTGCTCCGTTACACCCATTGCAAAATTTCCGCGACCGTCGAACGACTTCGGGCTGATACCGCGGAAGTCGCGAATACGGGGAATCGCGATGCTGATCAAACGGTCGAGAAACTCATACATACGATCGCTGCGCAGCGTTACTTTGCAACCAATAGGCCAGCCTTCACGAATCTTGAAGCCCGCCACCGATTTACGGGCCAGCGTGACGACAGCTTTCTGACCGCAGATGGCCTGCATGTCCTTGACCGCGTTTTCCATGACTTTCTTGTCGCCAACGGCTTCACCGACGCCCATGTTCAGCGTAATTTTGCTGATGCGCGGAACCGCCATTACGTTTTCGATACCCAGCTGCTCTTTCAGCTTGGCACGCAGCTCGTTGTTGTACAGATCTTTCAATCTTGCCATTTTCGTTTCCGCCCGCGCTTATGCGTCGATGACTTCGCCGGTGGATTTGAAAACCCGGACCTTGCGACCATCTTCCAAAAACTTGAAGCCAACCCGATCCGCTTTGCCAGAAGCCGTGTTGAAAATCGCCACGTTGGACACCTGGATCGGCGCTTCTTTTTCCACGATGCCACCGGAAATTCCGCGCTGCGGATTCGGTTTCTCGTGTTTTTTAATAATATTGATGCCAGACACCAGCACGCGATTGTCATCCAGCACCTTGGAGACCTTGCCACGCTTGCCTTTGTCTTTGCCAGTCAGGACGATGATTTCGTCCTCACGCTTGATTTTACGCATAACCAGCCCTCTGCTCCCGTTGCGGTTATCGGCTGAAATCCTTTACAGGACTTCCGGCGCCAGGGAGATAATCTTCATAAAACGTTCGCTGCGCAGTTCGCGGGTGACCGGCCCGAAGATACGGGTGCCGATCGGCGCGAGCTGGTTGTTCAGCAGCACGGCAGCGTTATCGTCGAACTTGATCAACGAGCCATCGGCGCGACGCACACCTTTCTTCGTGCGCACAACAACAGCGTTCATCACCTGGCCTTTTTTCACCTTGCCGCGCGGAATCGCTTCTTTGACGGTGACTTTAATCAGATCACCAACGCGCGCATAACGACGGTGGGAGCCGCCCAGCACCTTGATGCACATAACGCGGCGAGCTCCGCTGTTATCTGCAACTTCCAAATACGACTCTGTCTGAATCATGATCTAACTCCAACCTGCAAACCGCGCAACAAAGCGATAACTGAGTTCCGAAAGCGCTGCCTGACGCCCGGGGGCGCCAACATCACACTGCCACAGCGCGCTCTTCGATCCGCAACAGTGCCCAGGTCTTGGTCTTGGACAGCGGGCGGGTTTCGTACACAGTCACCACGTCGCCGAGTTTGCACTCGTTTTTCTCGTCGTGCGCATGAAGCTTGGACGAGCGCGTTACGTATTTGCCGTAAATCGGGTGCCGGACACGGCGCTCGACCAGCACGGTAATGGTTTTGTTCATCTTGTCGCTGACCACTTTGCCAGTGACCGTACGACCGCGAACTTGTGCTTCAGCTTCTGCCATCTTTAATTACCTGCTTTTTGTCTCAGCACGGTTTTAACCCGCGCGATCTGCTGACGCGACTGTTTCAGCAAATGAGTCTGGTTCAGCTGTCCGGTCGCCTTTTGCACGCGCAACTTAAACTGCTCGGCCAGCACTTTTTGCAGTTCGGCTTTCAGTTCGTCCACGGACTTTTCGCGCAATTCTTGAACTTTCATCACATTACCGACCGTTTAACAAAAGTGGTTGCTACCGGAATCTTGGCTGCTGCGAGCGCGAACGCTTCACGTGCGATATCCTCGGGCACACCTTCTACTTCGTACAGCACTTTGCCCGGCTGGATTTGCGCGACCCAATATTCGACGCCGCCCTTACCTTTACCCATCCGCACTTCAAGCGGTTTTTCAGTGATCGGCTTGTCCGGAAATACGCGAATCCAGATTTTACCGCCACGCTTGATGTGACGAGTCATCGCACGACGGGCCGCTTCGATCTGGCGAGCGGTCATCCGACCACGAGCGACTGCTTTCAGGCCGAACTCACCAAAGCTGACCTTGCTCCCGCGCTGGGCGAGACCGCGGTTACGGCCTTTGAACTGCTTGCGAAACTTGGTACGCTTAGGTTGAAGCATTACATTAACCCTTAATTGCTAGCGCTTTTCTTGGCTTTGCTATCCGCCGCTTCGCGGGTGTGGGTATCCAGAATCTCGCCTTTGAAGATCCAGACCTTCACCCCGATCACCCCATAAGTGGTGTGCGCTTCGTGAGTGTTGTAGTCGATATCCGCACGCAGCGTATGCAGCGGTACGCGACCTTCGCGATACCATTCGGTACGGGCGATTTCAGCGCCACCGAGACGACCGCTAACCATAACTTTCACGCCTTCAGCGCCTTGGCGCAGCGCGTTTTGCACTACACGCTTCATCGCGCGACGGAACATAACACGGCGTTCGAGCTGCTGAGCAACGTTCATCGCAACGAGCTTGGCGTCGAGATCCGGCTTCCGGATTTCTTCGATATTGATCTGCACCGGAACACCGAGCTTGTCGGCCAGTTCTTTACGCAGCTTATCAACATCTTCGCCTTTCTTGCCGATCACAATACCGGGACGAGCCGTGTGTACAGTGATACGCGCCGTCTGAGCCGGACGCTCGATCACGATACGGCTGACCGATGCATGGGCCAGTTTCTCTTGCAGATATTCACGCACGCCCAGATCGTCGATCAGCTGGCGCGAGTAGGCTTTACGGCCGGCATACCAGATCGAGTTGTGATCGCGGACGATGCCTAACCGGATGCCGGTCGGGTGTACTTTCTGACCCATGTGGTCGTCTCCTGCTCAGCGTGCGCCGTCGGCTACTTTAACGGTAATGTGACAGCTTCTTTTCGAGATACGGTCGGCGCGACCTTTCGCGCGCGGCATGATCCGCTTCATGGTAACGCCTTCGTCAACCATGATCGCCGCAACTTTCAATTCATCAACGTCCGCACCTTCGTTGTGCTCAGCATTGGCGATTGCCGAGTTGAGCACCTTCTTGATCAGGTGAGCCGCTTTCTTAGGGCTGAACGACAGAATGTTCAGTGCATCTTCGACACCTTTGCCACGCACCTGGTCAGCGACCAAGCGGGCTTTCTGTGCGGAGATACGCGCGCCCTTCAACCTTGCCGTAGTTTCCATTGTCTCCAACCTCATCTCAGCAAAGCGTTTTATTTCTTCGCTTTCTTGTCAGCTGCGTGACCTTTGAAGGTGCGCGTAGCCGCGAATTCGCCCAGTTTGTGGCCCACCATATCTTCTGTAACGAAGACCGGCACATGCTGCCGCCCGTTGTGGATGGCGATAGTCAGGCCAACCATTTCCGGAGAAACCATCGAACGGCGCGACCAGGTCTTGATGGGGCGCTTTTCGCCTTTCTCGACAGCAACCTCAACTTTCTTCAGCAGGTGAAGGTCGATAAACGGACCTTTCTTCAGTGAACGTGGCACAAACCTATCCTCTCTTCTAAAGCGTTAGCGCTGCCGGTTACTTGGCGTTGCGACGACGAACAATCAAATTGCTCGTGCGCTTGTTCTTGCGAGTTTTGTAACCCTTGGTCGGCGTTCCCCAGGGCGATACCGGATGACGGCCAGCCGAGGTACGGCCTTCACCACCACCGTGCGGGTGATCTACCGGGTTCATCGCCACACCGCGAACGGTGGGACGGACGCCGCGCCAACGGGTAGCACCGGCTTTACCGAGCTTACGCAGGCTATGTTCGCTGTTCGATACTTCGCCCAGGGTCGCACGGCAGTCGCTCAGCACTTTACGCATTTCACCAGAGCGCAGACGCAGCGTGGCGTATTGACCTTCGCGTGCAACCAACTGCACTGCCGCACCGGCGCTGCGAGCGATCTGCGCGCCTTTGCCAGGCTTCATCTCAACGCAGTGAACCGTGCTACCCACCGGGATATTCCGCAGCGGCAGGCTGTTGCCCGGTTTGATCGGGGCAGCTTCGCCGGACTGGATCTGATCGCCGGCTTTCACGCCTTTGGGAGCGATTACATAGCGACGCTCGCCATCTGCGTAAAGCACCAGGGCAATGAAGGCGGTACGGTTGGGGTCGTATTCCAGGCGCTCTACGGTCCCAACGATGCCATCTTTATCGCGCTTGAAATCGACCAGGCGATAATGTTGTCTATGGCCACCACCGATGTGACGGGTGGTGATGCGGCCATTGTTGTTACGACCACCGCTTTTGCTTTTCTTTTCGAGCAAAGGACGGAACGGCTCGCCTTTATGCAGATCGGGATTGACAACCCGGACGACAAAACGGCGGCCCGGAGAAGTCGGCTTGCTTTTTACGATTGCCATTTAACCTGACTCCCCTTATTCCGTCGCAGCAAAGTCGATATCGTGACCTTGCTCCAGACGCACGTAAGCTTTTTTCCAGCTGGGCTTTTTCACCGCGCCGAATTTATTGCGCTTGACCTTGCCCTTGACGTTGAGAGTCTGCACACCCAGCACTTTAACGCTGAACAGTTTCTCAACCGCTTTTTTAACTTCCAGTTTGGTCGCGGTCGGCAGCACTTTAAACACCACCTGATTACCCGCTTCTGCGCTGATCGCCGCCTTTTCAGAAATATGCGGGCCCAGCAGTACTTTATAAATACGTTCCGGGTTCATCCCAATATCTCCTCGAACTTCTTCAGCGCCGTCACCGTAACCAGCACTTTGTCAAAGCTGATCAGGCTGACCGGATCGATGCCCTGAACATCACGCACATCGACTTTATGCAGGTTGCGCGAAGCCAGATAAAGGTTTTCGGTCACTTCGTCTGAAATGATCAACACATCTTCCAGACCGTAGTCACCCAACTGCTTCACGAGCGTTTTGGTTTTCGGCTGTTCCAGCGCAAAGCTTTCAACAACAACCAGACGCTCTTGACGCGCCAGCTCGGATAAGATGACCTGAATCGCGGCGCGATACATCTTCTTGTTGACTTTCTGGCTGTGATCCTGAGGCTTGGCGGCAAAGCTGACACCGCCTCCACGCCAGATCGGCGAACGAATGGTACCTGCGCGCGCGCGGCCGGTACCTTTCTGGCGCCACGGCTTTTTGCCGCCGCCGTTAACTTCCGAGCGCGTTTTTTGCGCGCGGGTGCCTTGGCGTGCAGCGGCCAGGTAAGCCGTGACGACCTGATGCACCAAATCTTCGTTGTAGTCTCTGGCGAACGTAACGTCAGACACTTGTACAGTACCGGCTGCACCGCCGTTACCGGGCTTGGCAATACTCAATTCCATTGCTCGTCCCCTCAGGAATTCTTAACCTTGACCGCAGGGCGAACCAGCACGTCGCCACCAGGGGCACCCGGAATCGCACCTTTGATCAACAGCAGATTGCGCTCGGCATCGACGCGCACTACCTCGAGGGTCTGCACGGTAACGCGTTCGGCACCCATGTGACCGGTCATTTTCTTACCTTTGAAAACACGGCCAGGGCTTTGGTTTTGACCAATAGAGCCAGGAACGCGATGCGAACGGGAGTTACCGTGGGTAGCATCCTGGGTACGGAAGTTCCAGCGCTTCACAGTACCCTGGTAGCCTTTACCCTTGGACACACCAGTGACATCGACTTTCTGACCAACTTCGAACAAGGCAACAGTCAGCTCGCTGCCCACGGCAGGAGCATCAGCACCATCGTCAAGACGGAATTCCCACAGGCCGCGACCAGCTTCCACACCTGCCTTGGCAAAATTGCCAGCTTCAGGCTTGGTGACTCTCGAAGCTCTACGCGTCCCGGTGGTGACCTGAACTGCGCGATAGCCATCGCTATCGTCGGTTTTGATGCAGGTAACGCGATTGGGATCTACCTCAATCACAGTTACCGGAATGGATACGCCATCGTCAGTGAAAACGCGCGTCATGCCGGACTTACGACCGACCAAACCTATAGCCATTGCTATAACCTCACAGTGTACGGGGCTATCACCCTCTATGGCCGCTCTTGCGAGCGTTACACAACCCGGGGAAAGCCCCGAGCGGGTCTTTCTTTTTGCTGCTGATTTTTACTGGTACTGCTTTACTGCCTTAACCTTCGCCGCGAACGAACACAACGAAGCAATTAGCCGAGGCTAATCTGAACCTCTACACCTGCCGCCAAATCCAACTTCATCAGCGCGTCCACAGTTTTTTCCGTGGGCTCTACGATATCGAGCAACCGCTTATGGGTGCGAATCTCGTATTGATCGCGCGCGTCCTTGTTCGCGTGCGGCGAAATCAAGATAGTGAAGCGCTCGATGCGGGTAGGCAGCGGAATCGGACCACAAACCTGAGCACCCGTACGCTTCGCCGTATCCACGATCTCTTGCGCCGATGCGTCGATGAGACGGTGGTCAAAGGCCTTTAAACGAATACGAATTCGCTGATTTTGCACTTGACCAACTCTCCCAACCAGATATTGATAAGGCCTATTGCACTACTGCGCAAATCCGCCCTGAAAAATGGAAGCGGCATTCTAATTGCCACCCCATACCCTGTCAACAAACTTTCGCCGACTTTTCCAGGCTTTTTACACCCGAACCAATGTGGCCGGCCAGCACCCAGATCAGCTCGACAGGGGCCGCGCATCATACACCGTTTGAAAATAAAAAAGGCGGTTTGCAAATAAAAAAGGCGCCTTTCGGCGCCTTTTTTTCATCCAGTAAAATTACTCGATGATTTTGGCCACAACACCGGCGCCAACGGTACGGCCGCCTTCGCGAATGGCGAAGCGCAGACCATCTTCCATCGCGATCGGGTTGATCAG
>Ga0153956_1001351_pt1 | contig 21959 bp, 19 predicted proteins | sample TSFL040MetaG_FD_104704 | JGI IMG/M metagenome (GOLD analysis project Ga0153956, IMG submission 104704) | Attine ant fungus gardens microbial communities from Florida, USA - TSFL040 MetaG | ecosystem: Host-associated > Fungi > Mycelium > Unclassified | place: USA: Florida, Wekiwa Springs... | reverse complement strand
GGGCGATTGGGATGTCGTGATCCCGCCGAAGCAATCGGCGACGCTGGTGATCAAGAAAGGAGGGGAGGTCGAATACTACTGCCGCTTTCATCCCAACATGAAAGCCCGGATCGATGTCACGAATTGACGCCGGTCAGGAGACGGAAGATTCGACTCGCTTGAAGCGGGCGCCTCTGGCCAGCATGATGCCATTGGCGCCCGCGATCCCGAGTTCGAGGCTTTCGGCGATGCGTCGCGCGCGTTCCATGAAGTGCTCGGCGGCTTTGGGCGTGCAGAGATCGTTCACGGTCGCTTCGAACAATTGCAGCCAGCGGTCGAAATGCTGCGCATCGACCGGCAGCGGCAGATGCTTGCGCATCGGCTGGCCGTGATATTTGCCGCTCATCAGCGCGACCGAGGACCAGAACGCCTTCATCTGCCGCAAATGCGGGCCCCAGTCGGCGATGCGCTGGTTGAAGATCGGGCCGATCAGTTCGTCGTCGCGGACGCGGGCGTAGAACCCATCGACAATGCGGGAAATCAGGTCTTCGTCGATTCCGGTTTCAGCGCGGATCGCACTGGTGATCTCGGCGCGCCGCTCGGCCGCGGACATGATGGATTCGGACATCGCTGACCCTTGATTAATGATGCATCTTATATGCATCTTTCTCGGAAAAATCAATCCATGGGCCTGGGTTCCGCCAGCCGGTGGCCGTGCAGAATCATGCCGGCGGCCATGGCGGCGGTGAAGATGGCAGGCGCCGCGAGTCCGACCGATAGCGCCGCAACGGCGGGGCCGGGACAGAATCCGGCCAATCCCCAGCCCGTGCCGAAAATGGCGGAACCGGCAACGAGCCGCCGATCGATGGCCGTGCTTGGCGGCAGGTGAAAATGATCGTCGAGCGCGGGTTGTGTCATCCGGCGCTGGATGGCGACGCCCGGAAACGCCACCAGGAGCGCGCCGCCGAGCACAAAAGCGAGGTTCGGATCCCAATGGCCGCTCGCGACATCGAGAAAGCCGATCACGCGGATGGGATCGGCCATGCCCGAGAGCGACAAGCCGAAACCGAAGATCGCGCGAGGCCGAGAATGCCGTGGCCCGAAGTGCAGCCAGATCCCATCCGCGTGCCGATACCCACGAGAAGTCCTGCGAGCACGAGAATCGAAGTGGATGTGGTGATCGTCACCGGAGGCAGATGTCCGCTGGCGATGGCATAAAGCCACGGCCCGCACACAAGCCCGGCCACGAAAGCTGTGTTAATTACGATCTGCTGGCCGCCGAGCAATCGCCCGACGATGCCGCTGATGCCTGCGATCCTGCCGTTGACAAGCAGAAGCGGCATGGCGGACAGGCCGGCCAGCATGCCGCCGATCAGCGATGGCCAATAGGCGATCATCGCCGTTTTCCTTTCCGGCAGTAGATCGCATGCAGGGCTTCGATCAGTTGCACGACCTTGGCTTCCGTCAGCCGATAGAAGATCTGCTTGGCCTCGCGCCGCGTCTTCACCACGCCGGCGTCACGCAGGATGCCGAGCTGCTGCGACAGACTCGGTTGATGAATCCCGAGCCGTTCTTCCAAGGCGCCGACCGAATATTCGCCCTCAGTAAGTGTGCAGGCGAGCGCGAGCCGCGCAGGATGGGCAAGTATTTTGAGAAGCATTGCTGCCTCGGTGGCATTGGCCGCCATGTCCATGGCGCGCTGCTGAGACTGCGCCGTTGGGGTTGGAGACCTCACCACGCCGAGTCTCCCAATGCATCGAGAGGAAACTTGAGATAGCGCCTGTCGTTCGATTCCGGCTCGGGCAGGCGGCCGCCGCGAATGTTGATCTGCAGCGCGTGCAGGATGAGTTTTGGCATCGGCAGCGTTTTGTCGCGCGCCTCGCGTAGCTTGACGAAGGCCGCCTCGTCGATTCCTGCGATGTGCGAATTGTTTCGCTTCTGCTCGCCGACCGTGCTTTCCCAGCGCGCATGACGTCCGTGCGGCTGATAGTCGTGGCCGGTGAACAGGCGCGTGTCGTCGGGCAAAGTGAGAATCCGCTGGATCGAGCCCCAGAGGGTCTGCGCGCTGCCGCCCGGAAAATCAGTTCGCGCCGTGCCGGAATCCGGCATGAAGAGCGTGTCGTGCACGAATGCGGCATCGCCGATCACATAGGTGATCGAAGCCAGTGTATGGCCCGGCGAAAACAGCACGCGTCCTTCAATGGTGCCTATTCTGAACGTGTCGCCATGATGAAACAGCCGGTCCCATTGCGAACCGTCGGTTGGCAGTTCGGGCGAGTTGTAAATCGCCTTCCATAATTTCTGCACGTCGGTGACATGGACGCCGATCGCGGTCGGCGCGCCGGTTTTGCTCTTGAGATAATGCGTGGCGGAGAAGTGATCGGCATGCGGATGCGTATCGAGGATCCATTCGACGGACAGCCCCTCGTGCGCGATATAGGCAAGCAAGGTGTCGGCATTCGTCGTGCCGGTGGTGCCCGATTTCTCGTCGAAATCGTAGACGGGATCGATGATGGCGCAGCGTTTGGTGGCGAGGTCGGAGACGACATATTGAATGCTGCCGGTGCGGACGTCGTAAAATCCCTTCACCGTTGGCTTGTACGCCGCATGGCGTGCGAGCCAGCGTGCGGCGACGCCGAGATCGAAGCCGCGCGCTTTGCCGAAAGTCTCAACATCCTCGCGCCGCATCCGGCCGTCCAGCACCTCGCCGAGGACATGGAGCGTCAACACCCGCGTGCCGCCTTTGCAATGGGCGTAGACCGGGCCGTCGGCTGCATTCATCGCGTGCTGGAAAGCGCGGATATCGGCCTCGGTGATGGTGGAGCCGGTGACAGGCAGGAATGCGTAATCAAGCTTTGCGTCTGTTGCCGCGGCGCGTTCCGCGTCGTTGCCGGGTTGCCGAGCTTCTTCGCCATCCGGGCGAAGGTTGATGAGCGCGGCGTAATCCCTCGCAAGATCGGCGATGGCGTCGATCTCCGGCTGGCTCGCGACGGTCAGGCGGTCGGTGATCTTGACGGCGCTCATGGGTCCTCGAAGATTATACAATATATAATATTATATATTGTATAAATGCCGGTATGTCGATGCCATCGTGAACGAGCATAATGAGGTTTTCAGGAACGTGGCCGCGATATTCGGCAGGCCGGGGGTCCCTCGGGTCAAACCGTGAGCGGTTGTACGTTTTTTGTGACAACAATCTGCCGCGGCCGATGCGGCAATTCCGGCGAATCAGGGCATTGAATTTCGGTGTGCCGGTGGAATTCGCCCGATCGTATTTAGGCCTATCTAGGTTTAAAAGTGGTTAAGTGGCCAGTTGGTTCGTGCTTGGCTGCGTTGCTATGGTCGTCGGTGAGCAAGTTGGTTCTTCGCGTCGATTGCCTTGGTGATTTTGTATCGTCGCCGGCAGCTCGCGCGAGCGGACCGGATCACCTTGAAGGACGACGTGGTGTTTCGCGCTAAGGTCATTGAGAAGCTTTCTTCTGGATTTTCAGAAACAAAGATTTTCCCTTCTCGATTGGTGCAGGGCTCGTCCGTACATTTCCCCACGCAGGCCGGTGACACGTTACGCTCATTCCCGGGGGAGATGATCGCATGATCATGCCTCCGCGCAGGATTGTTACTCTCCACCTTGGCTCTCGCGTTCAAATTGTTCCGCACATGCTTCATCACTGGAGGGCGCCATGTCTGTTTTGTCACGTTTCAAAATTCTAACAAAAATACTTGCGGTCATTCTTCTACTGTCGACGATCACCGGCGGCGTGGCTGCGCTTGGTATCAATGCGCTCAAATCGCTGAGCCATGCCACGGATCGCATGGAAGTCAGCGCGTCGCGGGCGATGCTTGCACAGCAACTTGCCGTCAATCTCGTCACAATGAGCCGCGCCGAATTCCAGATCTCCACCGATCCGCGTGCGGAAAGCCGCTCTGCTGCTCGAAACGTCATCGATAATGAAACCAAACTCTTCCGGGAGCGGTTGCAGGCGTTCAGCAGCAGAACCAGCGCGGACACGCGCCACTATGTCACCGAGCTCGAAGAAGGCTGGGGCCATTATCAAAAGGGTCTGGAGGGGACATATCGCGCGGCCGAAGCCGTGACCGATTTTCAGATGGGCGAACAGATGGAGCGCCTGCGCGACGCGACGGAAGCAAGCGCGAAGGTTGCCAACAAGCTTCGTGCACGTCTGCGTGAATTCTCGGAGACGCTGCAAAAGAGTGTGCAGCAGGAATCCGCCGCCGCAACTGACGAATATGTCCAGACCTCGCGTCTGATGGTCATCCTTGCGGTTGCGGGCATCGTTTTCGGATTGGGGGTCGGGTTCCTGATCGGTCAATACGGAATTGCCAAGCCGATCCGTCTCATCGTTGGTCTGCTGCAGCAACTGGCAGGTGGCCATTATGATGTGAAAGTTGTCGGCACCGATCGCAAAGATGAAGTCGGCGATATCGCTAAAACCGCTCTTGTCTTCCAGGAGAACGGGCTTGAGAAAATTCGCCTGGAGGCTGCGCAGAAGGAAGCAGCCGAGCGCGCGGCGGAGCAGCGCAAAGCCGATATGTATCACCTTGCGGATGAGTTCGAGAAATCCGTCGGAGGAATTGTCAACGTGCTCGCTTCCGCGGCCACCGAGATGCAGGCGACGGCGGTTCAGTTGACCGCATCTGCTCAGGAAACGTCCGCGCAATCGGGTTCGGTCACGACGGCGGCCGAGCTTGCATCGTCCAATGTCGCCTCCGTGGCCGGCTCGGCCGAGGAGCTTGGCGCTTCCGTCAGAGAGATTGGCAGGCAGGCCGAGCGTTCCTCGCAAATGACGCGGTCGGCTGTCGACGAGATTGAAGATGCCGCCAAGACGGTCAGCGATCTGAGCGAGGCGGCTGCGCGTATCGACAGCATCGCCGAGATCATTTCGGCAATCGCGGCCCAGACCAACCTTCTCGCGCTGAACGCGACCATCGAGGCCGCCCGAGCAGGAGAGGCCGGACGTGGTTTCGCGGTCGTGGCGGCCGAGGTCAAGGAACTGGCGACGCAAACCGCCAAGGCGACGGCGGAAATCAGCGAGCAGCTCACGGGGATCCAATCCTCGTCCGGCAAGGCTGTCGCCGCGATCGAGGGGCTCACCAATACGGTTCGTGACATCGATACCAGTGCGGCTGCAATCTCCGCAGCTGTCGAGCAACAGGGGGCGGCGACGCGGGAAATCGTCAGTGCCGTGAGCCAAGCGTCGGTCGGCACCGGAGAAGTAACCTCGAATATCTCGGGCGTTGCGGCTGCTGCTGAGCAGACGGGTGTCGCCGCGAATCAGGTGCAAACCTCTTCAGCGGATCTTGCCGCCCAGGCCGAGCAGCTTCGTTATCAAGTCAACGTTTTCCTCTCAAACGTGCGTGCGGCCTGACGGTCGTCCGAAAACATCGGTGATTTGAAACAGATGGCAGGGCCTCATGGGCCCTGCCATTTTTTGACGAGCTGGAGAAAGTCCCTATCACTGCGTCTCGAATTATAGTCTGGGCCTGAAGCCCGTTGATTTGCGAATCGCGGCGGCCTGCATCCGGGTGGCGACCCCAAGTTTTCGCAAAATCTCGGTGACGTGATAGCGAATAGCGCGTTCGTTAAGGCCGACGATCGTCGCAATGTCGGGATTAGACTTGCCGTCCGCGACCCAATTCAAAATCTCGATTTGGATCGCCGACAGCGCGTGGATTCCTTTCGTGCACGCGGCCGATGGCTTGCTGCACAGACCCAAAATCTCGGCTTTGGTCATTGCTGCGTTTGCCATGATGTTCGCAGCCTGAATGATCCCGGTTTCTTGCAGTGCGCTGGTTGCGCTGCTGAGCACGAATGCGCTGATCGTGTTAGGGCGATGCTTCAGGGGGATGGCGATACCTGCAAGCAATTGGTTCTCGCACATGAGGTCGAGGTAATTTTGCCGGCGGGTATCCTCGCATTGAGGCTGGGACGTATCCCACATCGTGGGATGGTTCGTATCAAGTATCGCATCAAGAATGAAATCGCCGTCACCCAGTTCGAGCTGTTGATAGCCGTGCAGGAATGCCTCGGGAAAATTGGTCAGCGTCGGGTTCGGAATAACCTCTTGCCGCGTCGGCTTGTGGCAGGATAGCAGGAAGCCGTTGCAACCGAGTTCGGCGGCCCCCGCTTCAAGCGTCCTGAAAAGGCCGTCCCGATCCTGCGCCAGATAGATCGCGTCTGTCACCTCGACCAATCTTCTCAGCACCGTGCGCCCCTACCTCTTAAGCTCCGGTATTCCCGCACTGTCTTGGTCTCGTAAAAATCCCAATCGGCCTTGCACCTGTCCTGATTCGCCATTTCATCATTGCCGAATTTCAGCAGATAACAACTGCGTAAATTGTCAGGTGCATCGTGCCGGATCATGATCCTGATTTTAGAGATGTTGCGCAGCCTGTAATTCCGTCGCTGGCGAGAAGATCATTGTCTGCTATGTCAACAAAACAAATATGATAGAAACGTCGGCTCAATATATCGTATGCGGGATGCATGCTGCGTGAATGGCGTGACCGTTGCATGGACCAGGGGCGGTAAAGGACAAGTGTGGCCTGCTTCTACGTTCTCTGACAGATCATTACCGCGGATGCACAGCACGGATCATCGACGGGAATTCCGATGGGCCAATGACGACACGCATGTGACGGGCACCGTGACTTTATATAGCTGGCTTTAAATGGACTGGCGCACCCGACACGATTCGAACGTGTGACCTTTGCCTTCGGAGGGCAACGCTCTATCCAGCTGAGCTACGGGTGCCTGATGTCCCTTTATCGGATCGCGCCGCTTTCGGCAACGCGAACCTGCGGATTCAGGCCGGGACGATGGTCTTGCCGATGGGCCAGAGCGCGATGCCGGCGAGTTTCAGGTGCGCCCATGCGAACGGCAGGCCGACGATGGTGATGGCCATCAGGAGCGCTGTGCAAAGATGGCCGAGCGCCAGCCACCAGCCCGCCAGAATGAACCAGATGACGTTGCCGATGACGCCCAACGGCCCGGTGCCGACATCGGAGCGGCCGGTGACCAGTTCGCGCGAGATCGCGCGCTGGCCGAACGGAAATAGCGTGTAGCCCGCGATATTCATCGCCGCGCGCGCCCATGGAATGCCAATGATGGTGATTGCCATCAGCACGGCCGCGACCATCCAGCCGATCGCCATCCAGAAACCGCCAAGCACGATCCAGAGAATGTTCAGGAGAAGCGAAACCGGAGACATGGGCCGTCCTTGAGGTTCTTCGTTGCGTGTCAGGTTATCTGTATGCGCCATGCTTGATATTGGGTCGGCAGGCAGACCGCGCAAGGACGGTATCCCGCCGCAATCGCGCTTGCCTCGTCGGCGAAGAACACGCGATGCCGCCGGTAGGTGTCGCCTTTGGCCAGCGCGCGGGCGGCGGTGCGGCAGTCGAGGCGGCCATAGATGCGCTGGCGCGCATGGCCGCCGAACAGGCCGGGCGTGGCGCTGTCATGAAACGCACCGTCGGATCCGAGCAGGCGATAGGTTTTGCCGCCTCCCTCGATCTTGCGATTCATGACAACTCTCTGTCGCATGGCGGATGTCCTCAGGTCACAATGTCCTCAGGTCATGTCGAAGAGTTTCGGATGGCCGTGCGGCGCGCAACGCAGATACTGCGGGGCTGCGTGAACGCGATCGCCGAGTTCGGCCGCGGCATGCCACGGCCAGCGCGCATCGTACAGGATACCGCGCGCGAGCGCGATGGCGTCGGCCTGGCCTCTGGCGATAATGTCGTCCGCCTGTTGTGGCTCGGTGATGAGACCGACCGCGACGGTGGGAATGTTCGCTTCGGCGCGGATGCGTTCGGAGAACGCGACCTGATAGCCGGGGCTGAGCTTGATCTGCTGTGCGGGTGTCAGGCCGCCGCTGGAGACGTGGATCGTGGGGCAGCCGCGTGCCTTCAATTCCTTCGCGAATGCGATCGAACCATCGACATCCCAGCCGCCGTCGGCCCAGTCGGTTGCGGAAAGGCGCACCCAGACCGGCTTGTCCGCCGGGAATGCCGCGCGCACGGCGTCATAAATTTCGAGCGGAAACCTCATCCGGTTCTCCAAGCTGCCGCCATATTGATCGGTGCGGGTGTTGGAGAGCGGCGACAGGAACTGGTGCAGCAAATAGCCATGCGCGGCATGCAACTCGATGCCGTCAAGGCCAAGGGATGCGGCGCGTTTCGCTGCGCGAACAAAGTCATCGCGCACGCGCGCAAGCCCCTGCGTGTCGAGCGCTGTCGGCGGGTTTTCGCCGGCTGCAAACGGAAGAGCGGATGGCGCTTCAGTCTGCCAGCCGTCTTTCTCGTGAGGCGCGATCTGTCCGCCGCCCTCCCAAGGGACCTTCGTCGAAGCCTTGCGTCCGGCGTGCGCCAATTGGATGGCGATCTTGATCGGCGAGTAGGTGCGCACCGCGCCGAGCACGCGCGCGAGCGCCGTCTCGTTGGCATCGGAATACAGGCCGAGATCTTTCGGCGAGATGCGGCCTTCCGGCGACACGCCGGTCGCCTCCAGAATCAGCAGCGATGCACCGGACAGCGCCATGTGGCCGAGGTGGATCATGTGCCAATCGGTGGCGTTGCCGTCCTCGGCGGAGTATTGGCACATCGGTGCAATGATAATGCGGTTGGATAGGTCAAGCTGACCGAGCTGCCAGGGTGCAAATAGTTCACTCACGTGTGATCTCACTATCGTTGTTGCGGCGGACTTGGTAGCAAACCGGACCGCATGATCCAATGAGACGCAAGCATAAGCCGGAGCGAGATGGAATGAATCGGGACAATGATGCCGCATTTTATTCCGGCATTCCGACATTCGATGATTTCGGCCGCCTGATGGAGCCGTCGCTGTATCGGCCGCTGCCGGACGGCTGGCTGATCGGTACGGCGGACATCGTGCGCTCGACGGACGCGATCGCCAGTCAGCGTTACAAGGCCGTCAACATGGCGGGCGCGGCGGTGATTGCGGCGATGACCAACGCGCTGGATGCGCGCGGCTTTCCGTTCGTGTTCGGCGGCGATGGCGCGAGTTTCGCGGTGGCGACAGCCGATCGCGAGATTGCCGCGCAAACGCTGGCGGCGACAGCGGCCTGGGTGGAGGAATCGCTCGGGCTCACGATGCGTGTCGCACTTGTTCCGGTAGAGGCGATTCGTGCGGAGGGCTTCGATGTGCGCGTGGCGCGCTATGCGCCGTCGCCCCATGTCAGTTATGCAATGTTCGAAGGCGGTGGCTTGAAATGGGCCGATGCTGCGATGAAACGCGGCGCATTTGCCGTGCCGCAAGCTCCGCGCGGTGCGCATCCCGATCTCACCGGCCTGTCATGCCATTTTGCCGAGGTCATGTCGGCGCGCGGCGTCATGCTGTCGATTCTCGTGGTGCCGAATGGCGAAGATAGAGCGGCCTTCCGCGCGGTGATCGAGAAGATGCTGGCGCTGGTGGAAATGAGTCCGGGGGGCGGCCGTCCGATTCCGCCGCAAGGCCCGCCGCGCCGCTGGCTGTCGTCGGGTACGGATTATGTCGCGCGCGCCCGGCATCGCGGGCCGTTGTGGTGGCGGCGTAGCGTGGTGTCGCTGGGCGCGATGTGGATGGTGTTGATGGCGCATTCGCCGATCCGCATCGGCAGATACGCGACGCGGACTTATCTGCGTCAGGCGGTGGAGAATTCGGACTTCCGCAAATACGACGACGGGCTGCGCATGGTGATTGATTGCACGCCGCAAACCGCAGGCACGATCGAGAAGCTGCTGGCGCGCGCGGCGGCATCCGGCACCATCCACTACGGACTGCACCGGCAGGACGCGGCATTGATGACGTGCTTTACGCTCGCGGCAATGGGCGCTGGTCACTTCCACTTCGTCGACGGCGCGCGCGGGGGGTATGCTTCCGCGGCGGTCGCGCTCAAGGCGGCGATGAATTGAAACGCGATCAGGCCATGCCGGTGAGGAAGGGATTGGTCAGCCGTTCCTGACCGATGGTCGAGCCCGGGCCATGGCCGCAGACGAAGCCGACTTCGTCGCCGAGCGGCAGCACCTTGTCGCGGATCGAGGCGAGCAGCGTTTCATGATCGCCACCCGGCAGGTCGGTGCGGCCGATCGAGCCATTGAACAGCACGTCGCCCATGATCGCGAATTTCATCTCCGGGTTGAAGAACACCATGCTGCCCGGTGAATGGCCGGGGCAATGCAGGAGGTCGAACGTCAGTGCGCCGACGCTAACCTTGTCGCCTTCGTTGAGCCAGGTATCGGGTGTGACGTCGCGCAGGCCGGTGAGACCGTAGCGCCGCGCGCTGTCCACGACCTGATCGAGCAGGAATTTGTCGGCGATATGCGGGCCGATGATCGGCACTTTAAGGTGCTCTCGCAATTCGTCGGCGCCGCCGGCATGATCGACGTGGCCGTGGGTGAGCCAGATGTGCCCGACCGCGACTTTCGCCTGTTTGATCGCGTTGAGAATGTCGAGCACGTCCCCGCCAGGATCGACCACCACGGCTTTTTTGGTCGCTTCGCACCATAGCAGCATACAGTTCTGCTGGAACGGCGTGACGGGAATGATGGTTGCGCCAGCCTTGGGCGCTTCGGTGTTCTGCTCGCTCATGCGGCCACAAAGCGTATTTTGCGTCTCCGGCCAAGTGAATTTTAAAGTGAATTTTAAGCGAGACTTGCGGATTACTCGGCGGCGGTGCTGACGATCGGCACCAAGGCGCTCTCGAACATGCCGAATGCAATCTCCGCGCCCTGCACCACGGCACGCGGATCGGCCAGCGCCGCCGGGTGGGTTTCGAGCACGTCGAGAAATGTCGGCCACAACCGCTGGCCGAAACCGTGCCGCAGATATTTCGTCGCGCCGATCGAGGGCGAATCCGGATATTGCGCGAGGCGCGACAGCATCACCCGCGCACTCATCCGGGTGGCTTCAAGCACATAGACGGTGCCGAGCATCTGCGCGGGATTGTCGAGGTGCGGCTCCGGCAGCGGAGCGCAGGAGGCATTTATCACGATGAGATCGTGTTCGAGTGCCATGGTGCGCGCGCGGCGCGGCCAATCAGGCAGGATCAATACGATGCCGCTGCGCTCGAGCGCCGTTTCGATCGGAAACAGCGCTTCCGCCTGTCCGCGCAGGAAGCTTGCATAATAGCGCGGTTTGCCGAGATCGAGCCAAGACAGCGCAAGGTCGAGCTGTCTGTGAGAGGCGTGGGTGGCTTCGCGGATCAGATCGCAAATCATGGCCCGTTCTCCGCTCGGGTCCATGCAACGCGCGCCCGCCCCAAAAAGTTCCGGCCCGCTCCCCAAGCGGGCCGGATGATGAATTCGGTTTGGGTATCGGTCTTAGCGCGGGGCGCGCTTGGCCAGGATACGCTGTAGCGTGCGGCGGTGCATGTTGAGCCGCCGCGCCGTCTCGGAGACGTTGCGGTCGCACATCTCGTAAATGCGCTGGATATGTTCCCACCGCACCCGGTCGGCCGACATCGGGTTCTGCGGCAATTCCGATTTGGCACCGCCGACCGCAAGCAGGGCGGCCGCGACCTCGTCGGCATCCGCGGGCTTGGCGAGGTAGTCGACCGCGCCGAGCTTCACCGCGGTGACAGCGGTGGCGATGTTGCCGTAACCCGTCAGCACGATGGCGCGGGCGTCCGTCCGCTTGCTTTGCAGCGCCGCCACGACATCGAGCCCATTGCCATCACCCACGCGCAAATCGACCACCGCGAAAGCCGGGGGTGATTGTTCGATGGCGGCGAGGCCCTCGGGGACGTTGTCGCAACTCGTGACGGTGAAGCCGCGAGTTTCCATCGCGCGCGACAGGCGCTCAAGGAAGGCCTTGTCGTCCTCGACGATCAGCAGGGTGCGGGGCGCGGGTTCGACAGGCAACTGATAGGAAGACGTCTGAGTGGCTGCGTACATGGGTTTTCCTTTATCCATGGTCATCCTATTCCAAATTGATCCGGCAATATGTCGGGCCTCTGCGTCAGAACGCCTCACCTCGAATGGGCATTTAAGTAGGCCCGCTGATGCCGGTTTCAAAGCGCTCCCTCGGCCACGAAATGGTGACGATCGCACCATGGTCTGGGAAGGGCCGGTTGGAGAAACCGACCTGGGCGCCGGTTCGTTCCAGGAGGGTGCGGGCAATAAAGACCCCGAGGCCGAGGCCGCGATGACCGCTGCGGCTGTCGCCGATCGCCCGGCGGGACAGATAGGGCTCGCCGATCTTCTTCAGAAGGTCGGGTGGGATGCCCGGCCCGTCGTCGGAGATCACGATGTCGACCTGCTCCCTGTTCCACCAGGCGTTGAGCTCAACCGCGTCGCGCGCGAAATCGACCGCGTTTTCGACGAGATTGCCGATGCCGTAGAGCACCGCCGGGTTACGCAGGCCCACGGGTTCGGGCGGGCTGCCTTCGGCGATGCTGATTTTCAGGTCGATGCCGAATTCGCGATGCGGCGCCACCACTTCCTCGATCAGGTTGGTCAGCGGCATGCGGTCGAACGGCGCGCCGCTGGCGGAAAGCTGCGTGATCTTGGCGAGGATGTCGCGGCAGCGCCGGGCCTGCTCGCGGATGGTGGCGACGTCGGCGATCAGGGGATCGTCCGGCGCACGGTCCTTCGCGGTGTTCTGCAATTCGTTGGCGATCAGGAAGATGGTCGACAGCGGCGTGCCGAGTTCGTGCGCGGCGGCGGCGGCGAGGCCATCGATCTGGGTGAGGTGCTGCTCGCGGGTGAGGACGAGTTCTGTGGCGGCAAGTGCGTCCGAGAGTTTGCGGGCTTCCTCGGTCACCTGGAAGGCGTAGAGGCTCGTCACCACCAGCGCCATGATGATCGAGAACCAGACGCCGAGCATATAGGTCGGCGGCAGCACAAGTGGTTCGTCGCCGTTCCATGGCAACGGCAGATGGAAGAAGCCGAGAATGGTGGCGCAGGTTGCGGCCAATAACCCGAGCGCGATGGTGTAGCGGGTCGGCAGCGCGGTCGCCGAGATCAGCACCGGCGCGAGGAACAGGAACGAAAACGGGTTTTGCAATCCACCGGTCAGCATGAGGAGCGCCGCAAGCTCGAGAATGTTCATGGCCAGCAATGCCGCGGCGAACACCGGATCGAGCCGGTGCGTCGGGGCGAAGGCGATTTGCAAGGCGAGGTTCAGGCCGGCGGACAGGCCGATGACGATGAGGCAGGGCAGGATCGGCACTTCAAAGTCGAGGCCCTGCACCACGATGAAGATCGCGGTCAGCTGCCCGAGCACTGCCAGCCAGCGCAGGCGCAGGATCGTGTGCAGGCGTACGTCCGGCCGGGGATGCCGGAAATCCGAGTGGTGGGTGTCGCTCATATCCGCCATTTTACACGTCAACCTTTGATTGCAATAAGTTCCGAATGCCCGGAAGGGCTGGATTTCAGCGGAGAAAGCCTGTCGCCACGCCATACGGCGGATTGACGCAGCTCAATGCGGCCCTCATGCTGCTGCAGCGCAAAATCGAAAGGATTCGCGATGCCGATTGGGGAATTTTGGCGGCCGCCGTCTTTGTCAGAGGATGTGGGCGCGCCTGTCGTCTCTCCGATGTACTGGATGTACGAGATGGGGCAAGCGTCTCTCAGCCCGGCGCGCGCTTTCGCCGACGCCACCAAATTGATGTTCCAGAACCCGCTCAATCCGCTGACGGAGACCGATTTCGGCAAGTCGGTCGCGGCGGGCTGTGAAGTGTTCGAGCGCACCACGCGCCGTTACGGCAAGCCGGAATGGCACATCCATGAGACCGACGTGCAAGGCGTCGCCACGCCGGTCGAGATCAGGGCGGTGTGGGAAAAGCCGTTCTGCCGTCTGCTGCATTTCCGGCGCAAGTTTTTGCGCCCGTTGCGCGAACCGCAGCCGCGCGTGCTGATCGTCGCGCCGATGTCGGGCCATTACGCGACGCTGCTGCGCGGCACGGTCGAAGCTTTCCTGCCCAGCCACGAGGTCTACATCACCGACTGGATCGATGCGCGCATGGTGCCGCTCGCGATGGGGCGGTTCGATCTCGACGACTACGTCGACTACGTGATCGAGATGCTGCATGCACTTGGCGGAAACGTGCATGTCGTGGGCGTTTGTCAGCCTTCGGTGCCGGTGCTTGCGGCGGTTTCGGTGATGGAAGCGCGCAACGATCCGTTCGTGCCGGCCTCCATGATCCTGATGGGCGGGCCGATCGACACGCGGCGCAACCCGACCGCGGTGAACAATCTCGCGGCCGAAAAGGGCATGGACTGGTTCCGCAGTCACGTCATCAGCAGGGTGCCGTTTCCGCATCCCGGTTTCATGCGCGACGTCTATCCGGGCTTCCTGCAACTGACCGGCTTCGTCAGCATGAATTTCGACCGCCATCTCGAGGCGCACAAGAAGCTGTTCGACAATCTGGTCAAGGGCGACGGCGATCTCGTCGACAAGCACCGCGAGTTCTATGATGAGTATCTCGCGGTGATGGATCTTACCGCCGAATTCTACCTGCAGACGGTCGAAGAGGTATTCGTCAAGCACTCGCTGCCTAAGGGCGAACTGATGCATCGCGGCGCGCGGGTCGATCCCTCGAAAATCCATCGTGTCGCGCTGATGACCGTGGAAGGCGAGAACGACGACATCTCGGGACTCGGCCAGACCGAAGCGGCGCATGACATCTGCACCTCGATTCCAACGGAGCGGCGGGTGCATTACATGCAAAAAGGTGTCGGCCATTACGGCGTCTTCAACGGCTCTCGGTTCAGGGCCGAGATTCTGCCGCGGATCGCCGATTTCATCGTTTCGGTGCCTGCGGCGGCTGGTTCCAGGGCGGCCGCTGAATAGGCCAGTTGCGAGCCGGATTCGCAGGAAGTGCCGATTTGACGGCCATTTCTGGCCACGGAGCACCTGCGCCTGCTGGGCGAATGGTGTAAGACTTTGATTATATGTCGTTTTTCGCCATTAAACTATGTGGCATCAAAGTGACGTCGCCGAAGGTCCGGAAAGTCAGATTTTCTGGTAAAAGTGAACGACGAATCTCTGTTCCTCGCCCCCTGATATGGGGGAGGAACCCCTAAGCCCCACGAGATATTGGGCAAATGATTTGTTTTAGCCAAAGCGGATTTCCCTGGCGGCGGATATGGCAGAATCCGGGCGTTCTTCTCGCCCCCGGATCTCCTGACATGGCTTTTCGCGCCCTTCTGTACCGCCGCCCTACGGAACCTCGCACGCTCGCCGTCAAAATCGGCGCCGCGATCTATGCGATTCAGTTGCGAAGGCACAGGCGGGCGAGGCGATACACGCTTCGCATTCATCCAAGCCGCCGCGAAGCCATCCTGACCATGCCGCCGCGCGGCAATTTGGCCGATGCGAAGGATTTCGCTCAGCGCCACGGCGCCTGGATCGCTGCGCGCCTTGGAGGATTGCCGAAGGCTGCGCCGTTCGCGCCGGGGACCTCGCTGCCGTTGCGTCATGTCGCACACAAGATCGTGCATCGTTCAGGCGAGCGCGGCACGGTCTGGGTGGAGACGCGCGACAGCGGCGAAAAGATTCTCTGCGTGGCCGGCGGCGTCGAACATGTCGAGCGCCGCGTACTCGATTTCCTCAAGCGTGAGGCGCGGCGGGAACTCACGCGCGCCTCGAACCATTACGCTGAAATTCTCGGCGTGAAGGTGAAGCGCATCTCGATCCGCGACCAGTCGAGCCGCTGGGGCTCGTGCACCTCGGCGGGTGCGCTGTCCTATTCCTGGCGGCTGATCCTCGCGCCGCCTTATGTGCTGGATTATCTCGCCGCGCATGAAGTCGCGCATCTGGTGGAGATGAACCATTCGGCGCGGTTTTGGCGGGTGGTTGCGAAAATCTGCCCGCAGACCGAGCGTGCCAAGAAGTGGCTCGACGTCCATGGCAACGACCTGCATCGCTACGGCGTCAGGGACTGAGCGCGCCGCTTAGTTCATCGCCCGCCGAACAGCCGGTCCATCAGCCAGCCGCCGCCGGACAATCCGGCCGAGTCCTCCGGCCGTCCCGAGGTTTGCGCCGGGCGTGGACGTGCATTGCCATCGCGTGATGGATAGGCAGGCTGGCCGTAACGCCCTGCATTATGCGACGGCTCCCGTGCATAGGACGCCTGATCCGAGGGCGCTGCGCCAAGCGGCTGTGGCGGAGGCGTATGGCCGCCGCGCGAGAACGACTGGAAGAAATCGCCGATCGGATTGTTGTTGCTCGCCTGCGGCACCGGCAGGCTGATGACCCGCACGCCTTCATGAGCGGCCCGCATGAACCGCGTCCAGACCTCGACCGGCAGGCCGCCGCCGGTGGCCTTCTTCGTCGGTGAACTGTCGTCGTTGCCGAGCCAGACGCCGGTCACGAGATGCGCGGTGTAGCCGACGAACCATGCGTCGCGGAAATCCTGACTGGTGCCTGTCTTGCCTGCCGCGTACCAGCCGGGAATGTCGGCCTTCTTCGCGGTGCCGATCACCAGCGTCTCGTGCATCATCGCGTTCATCATTGCGACGTAGCGCGTGTCGATCACCTGTGAGGCAGGATCGGGTGGATGCACGTAGAGAACCTTGCCGGTGTCGGTGGCCTTGATGCGGGTGATGACATGCGGCGAGACGGCAAGGCCGTTATTGGCGAAGGTCGCGTAAGCGCCGACGAGTTCGGTGGGCGAGACCTCCGAGGTGCCGAGCGAGATCGTGGCGTTCGGCTCGAGCTTAGAGGCGATGCCGAGCCGATGCGCGGTGCGCACCACGTTCTGTGGGCCGACTTCGACGCCGAGCCGCACCGCGACAGTGTTGAGCGACATCGCCAGCGCCTGCGTCAGCGTGACGGGGCCGAAATACTGGTGGCTGTAGTTTTCCGGCTTCCAGCCCTTGATGTCGATCGGCGCGTCCTGCCGTACCGTCTCCGGTGTCAGCCCCGCTTCGAGAGCGGTGAGGTAGACGAACGGCTTGAAGGCCGAGCCCGGCTGCCGCCGCGCGGTGACCGCGCGATTGAACTGGCTCTCAGTATAGTTGCGCCCGCCGACCATGGCGCGCACGGCCCCGCTGGGCGTCATCGCCACCAGTGCGCCCTGGCTCACGTTGAACTGCACGCTCTTGGCTGCAAGCTCGTCGATGATGGCGGTCTCCGCCACGCTTTGCAGCTTCGGATCGATGGTGGTTTCCACGATGATGTTCTGGTCGACCTGGCCGATCAGGTCGTCGAGCACTTCGGCGATCCAGTCCGCGACGTAATTGATCGTGCCGGCCCCTGCGGGCTTCACTGCGAAGGACGGATGCGCCCGGGCGGTCTTTTCTTGCGCTGCGGTGATCAGCTTGGCGTCGACCATCGCCGCGAGCACGGTATCGGCACGTTTCTCTGCGCCTTCCGGATTGCGATTCGGTGCAAGGCGTGATGGCGATTTGACCAGACCGGCGAGCATCGCCGCCTCGAACAGCGACACGTTCTTCGCGGGCTTGCCGAAATATTTCTGTGCCGCCGCCTCCACGCCATAAGCGCCTGAGCCGAAATAAACGCGATTGAGGTAGAGCTCGAGAATCGCCTTCTTGCTGTATTTGCGCTCAAGCCACAGCGCGAGTTCGGCTTCCTGCAGCTTTCGCTGCAGCGTGCGTTCCTGCGTCAGAAACAGGTTTTTGGCGAGTTGCTGCGTCAGCGTCGAGCCGCCCTGCGAGACACCGCGACGCATCACGTTGGCGACGACGGCGCGCGCGATGCCGATCGGATCGATGCCGAAATGCGAATAGAAGCGTCTGTCCTCGATGGCGATGAAAGCGTTCGGCAGATAGGGCGGCAGATCTTTCAGAGAGACATTGGCCCCGGGCATCTCGCCGCGCGTGGCGATGACGGAGCCATCGATTCCGACGATCTGGATGGTCGGCGGGCGTTTCGGAATTTCCAGCGAACTGATGGAAGGCAGATGCGCGCCGACCCACACCACGACGCCGACGGCGGCGATCATCGCCCACAGGCCGAGGACGACGCCCCAATAGGCGGCGCGGCCGAAGCGTTTGCTGAGGGGAGTCTTGGCGCGGCTCGATCGGGCTTTTTGAGACTTGCGCTCGCGCGGTTCCGGCTTTTCGCGGCGTGCACGCACCGGCGGCTCGTCCTCATCGTCGAAGTCACTGTTGTCGCCGACGCGGTCGCTGCGGTTCAGGCGCAAGCCGTCGAGGGACGCTTTGCCCTCGAATTTCGGTTCGCGGCGTCCGCCTGATTTCTTCCGCGCCATCCGCCTGTGTCCGTGCCTCTCTCCGGTGACCGGGTTGGAAGCTAACGGCGGCGGTTTAAGGGCAGGTTACCGGGTGGTTAACGCCCATTAGCACTCTGTTCAGCTTTAGGCTGCGCCCCGTGTTGCATCGGGATTGGCCAGGAGATGCACCAGCGCCCGCTTGATCGCGGCCTGCCGGGTCGGCGCGGTGATCTGCGCGCCCATCAGGTCGGTGACGTAGAATACGTCGCGGACGCGTTCGCCGAAGGTGGCGACATGCGCCGAGCCGATATTGAGGCTGAGCTTCGAGATCGCGGTGGTGAGTTGATAGAGCAGGCCGGGCCGGTCGAGGCCCGTGACCTCGATCACGGTATAGACATCCGACCACTGGTTGTTGATGACGACTTCCGGCTCGACCACGAACACCTTGGTCTTGGTTCTGGCTTGCGCGCGGCGCGCCATCACCTCGGGCAGGCGGACCTTGCCTTCCAGCACCTGCTCGATCATTTCGCCGATCCGCGCGGCGCGGCGGGCTTCGTCCTCGTTGCGGTCATATTCGCGGGAGATCGCGATGGTGTCGAGCGCGAGCCCGTCGGTGGTGGTGTAGATCTGCGCATCGACGATATTGGCGCCGTTGGCCGCGCATGCGCCCGCGATGATCGACAGCAGCCATGGATGGTCCGGCGCGAGCAGGGTTAGTTCGGTGACGGCGCGGCCTTCCTCGAATCCGACCTCGATGGCGAATTTCTTGCCGCTGTGATCGGCGCTCCGGATGAAGCGCGCATGGCTGATCTTGCGCGCCAGATCGACTTTGAGCCAGTAGGCCGGATATTGCCGGCCAACATAGGCGTCGATCTCCGCCTCGGGCCATTCAGTGAAGGCGTTGCGGAATTCGGCGTGTGCGAGATCAACGCGGCGCGCGCGATTGACCTCGGAAAATCCGCCGGTCAGCGCGGGTTCGGTTTCATAGTAGAGTGTGCGCAGAAGCTGCGCCTTCCAGCCATTCCATACGCCGGGGCCGACGCCTCGGATATCGGCGGTGGTGAGGATCGTGAGCAGCTTCATCTGCTCGACCGACTGCACCACGGCGGCGAAATTCTCGATGGTCTTGTGGTCCGACAGGTCGCGGGACTGCGCGACCGTGGACATGGTGAGATGTTCCTGGATCAGCCAGGCGATCAGCCCGGTCTCGGTGGCATTGAAGCCGAAGCGCGGGCACAGCCGCCGCGCGACCTTCGCGCCCGCGACGGAATGATCCTCCGGGCGGCCCTTGGCGATATCGTGCAGGAACACGGCCATATAGAGCGCCGAGCGATGTTCTGGCCGGATTTTCCTGAACAACTCGTTGGCGAGCGCGAACTCCTCGTGGGTGCCCGCCTCGATCTCCTGAAGGATGCCGACGCAGCGGATCAGATGCTCGTCCACCGTGTAGTGGTGGTACATGTTGAATTGCATCATGGCCACGATCTTGCCGAAGGTGCGGATGAACTGGCCGAGCACGCCGGTCTCGTTCATGCGCCGCAATACCGTCTCGGCATCCGGTGAGGTCAAGATTTCCATGAACAGCCGGTTGGCTTCCGGGTTCTCGCGCACCGGCGGCGTGATCAGGTTCAGCGAGCGCGTCACCGCACGCATCGCATCGGGATGGAAATCGAGATCGTTCTTCTGCGCGAGGCGGAAGATACGGATCAGGTTGACCGGATCGTGCTTGAAGACGTTGGGTGCCGCGAGATTGATGCGCGCATTGTCGACGATGAAATCCTCGGTGCCTGCGATCTTGCCGCGGCGCTTCTGCGGCCGCAGTCGCGCCATCACGCGATTGAGCACCGGAGCGGGCTTCGCCTCCTGTTCCTCCAGCTTCGCGCACAAAATCGCGGTGAGGCCGCCGACCTGCCGCGCCATCATGAAGTAGTGCTTCATGAAGCGTTCGACGTCCTGCATGCCCGGATGAGAGGTGTAGCCGAGCCGTTGTGCGATATCGCGCTGGATATCGAACGACAGCCGTTCCTCTGCGCGGTTGGTTTGGAAGTGGATATTGCAACGGACCGACCAGAGGAAATCCTCACAGCGGCGGAAGGTGCGATATTCGGTGGCGTCGAATACGCCGCGCTTAACGAGTTCGCTGGCGTCGCGGACGCGGTAGACATACTTCGCGATCCAGAACAGCGTGTGCAGATCGCGCAGGCCGCCCTTGCCGTCCTTCACGTTGGGCTCGACCAGATAGCGGGATTGTCCGGCGCGGCTGAGGCGTTCCTCGCGTTCCGCAAGCTTGGCCGCGACGAATTCGGATGCCGTGCCCTGCACCACGTCCTTGTCGAAGCGCGTCATCAACTCATCGTAGAGATGATGATCGCCGATCAGATAGCGGCTTTCCAGAATCGCGGTGCGGATCGTCATGTCGGCGAGTGCCTGACGGATACACTCGTTTACAGTGCGGGTGGCGTGACCGACCTTCAGCCCCATGTCCCAGAGGCAATAGAGAATGACTTCCGCGACCTGCTCGCCCCAGGCGGTCTGCTTGTAGGGCAGTACAAACAACAGATCGATATCGGATTCCGGTGCCATCAGGCCGCGGCCGTAACCGCCGGTCGCCACGATCGACATCCGCTCGGAATCGGACGGCGTCGGCGAGCGATAAAGGTGCCGCGTCGCCGCCGTGTAGAGAATATGGATGATGGCGTCGTGCATCGCGCAGAGACGCTCGGCGGTGCGCCGTCCATGCCGCTGGGCAAGCAGTTCGGCCTGCGCCGCCTCGCGAGCCTTCACCAGTTCGGCTTTCAGCAATTGCGCCATCGCGGAGCGGAAGGTGTCGTCGTGCCCTGCGTGCTTTTCGGCGAGTGCATCGATCTTGCCCGTCACCGCCGCCGCATTGAATCCGAGCACGGATGGCTCGCTCCCGCATTCGCTGTCGGGTGGTGAAATCTCAAGAGCGGAAGGCGGCGTGAGGGGCATGGTGTTGGCTGTAAAACAATCCGGCTGGTGAAGCCCCGCCGCAGGCAAGAACATTCTCTTGTCCGGCGTGCCGCGGGGCAAACATTCTTCTAGTTGACTCTTGACGATAACGCATTGAAGAACAAGCGTAATCTTTAGTCACCCCTGCACAAAAATCTTGTTTGATCGGAGCTTCCCATGACCACTCTGTCCCGGCGCCTTTTTACTCTCGGCGCCGCTATCGCGCTGCTTGCGCCGGGCGCGGCCTTGGCCGCCGACAAGCCCACCCAGATCGCAATCGACTGGGCGACCTACAATCCGGTTTCGATCCTGTTGAAGAAGCAGGGTCTTCTGGAAAAGGAATTCGCCAAGGACGGGATCAAGATCGTCTGGGTGCAGACGCTCGGCTCCAACAAGGCGCTCGAATTTCTCAACGCGGGCTCGATCGATTTCGGCTCCACCGCGGGGTCGGCGGCTTTGGTCGCGCGTATCAACGGCAACCCGATCAAGTCGGTTTACACCTATTCGCGGCCTGAATGGACCGCGCTCGTCACGGCCAAGGATTCCAAGGTCAACAGCGTCGCCGATCTGAAGAGCAAGCGCGTCGCGGTCACGCGCGGCACCGATCCGCACATCTTCCTCGTGCGCGCGCTCGCCGATGCGAAGCTGACCGAGAAGGACGTCAAGCTCGTCCTCCTCCAGCATCCCGATGGCCGCCTCGCGCTCGAGCGCGGCGATGTCGACGCCTGGGCGGGGCTCGACCCGATGATGGCCGCCGCCGAGGTCGAGAGCGGGGCCGTCCTCTTCTTCCGCAAGCCCGAGGCCAATACCTGGGGCATCCTCAACGTGCGCGAGGATTTCGCCAAGCAGAACCCGGAG
>Ga0153956_1001350_pt1 | contig 21962 bp, 21 predicted proteins | sample TSFL040MetaG_FD_104704 | JGI IMG/M metagenome (GOLD analysis project Ga0153956, IMG submission 104704) | Attine ant fungus gardens microbial communities from Florida, USA - TSFL040 MetaG | ecosystem: Host-associated > Fungi > Mycelium > Unclassified | place: USA: Florida, Wekiwa Springs... | reverse complement strand
CGATTTCCTCGTCTGTCTTTTTGCGAAGCCGCTCCCAATTGGTTTTACCCTGTTTCGGGGCGTCTCTTGAAACGATGGTAAAGTTCTTTTTTTTCATTGGCTCTAGCTGAGAAAGGGGCCGAACCGCCTTTCGGGTATGTATATACACTTGTATTTTTCCGGTCAAGCGTATAATTGGTGATACAAGTTGCAAAACGGAGGTTCCCGATGACGAAGCTCCGCTACCGGATTTCGAGGCGGGAAATGATCGCGGGGGCAGGCGCCGCCGCGACGCTCGCGGCGTTGCCGGATCTCGCCTTCGCGCAGGAAGGAATGCGCACGAAACCCATTCCGCATACCGGCGAGCAACTCCCTGTCGTCGGGCTCGGCACGTCCATCGTCTTCCAGATCGGCAAGGACCCGAACGATCGCCAGCAGCGGCGCGACGTGTTGAACGCGCTGGTGCAGAACGGCGGCACGCTGATCGACACCGCGTCGACCTATGGCAGCGCGGAGGGCGTCGTCGGCGATCTGGTCGAGCAGGAGAAGCTGCGCGACAAGGTGTTCATCGCCACCAAGGGCGAGGTGCGGAACCTGCACGCGAGCATCGCGGAGTTTCAGGAATCGCTGAAGCGGCTGAAGACGCCGAAGGTCGACCTCATGCAGCTTCACAATGTGAGCGACCCGAAGCAGAGCCTCGGGCTCTATCGCGAATGGAAGCAGGCGGGCCTCACGCGCTATATCGGCATCACCACCTCGTTCAACGGCGACCACGACGCGCTGGCGGCCTGCGCGGCGCGCGAGAAGCCGGACTTCGTGCAGGTGAATTATTCCATCACCGACCGTAACGCGGAGAAGCGCGTGCTGCCGGCGGCGAAGGACGCGGGCGCGGCGGTGCTTTGCAATCTTCCGTTCGGGCGGGGCGGATTGTTCCGGCTCGTGCGCGGGAAGGAGCTTCCCGAATGGGCGGCGGAGTTCGACGCGAAAAGCTGGGCGCAGTTCTTCCTGAAGTTCATGCTCTCGCACGAGGCGGTGAACGCCGTGATCCCGGGCACCGAGGATGCGAGGCACATGATCGACAATCTCGGCGCGGGGCGCGGCCGCCTGCCGGACGCCGCGATGCGCAAGCGGATGGCCGAATATGTGGAGAAATTGCACTGATCGACGATATATACATTATATAACTGTTATATATAATATATCACAATAAAAAATACATATTATCAAAGATTCACTATTGAATAATGTGATATTCGTGCTAGCGTCACGGGCATGACACAGCACACGCATCTTCACGCTTTCGCCGGCCATCTGGCTTCACGTCTTGCGCCGCTCGATCTGTTCGAGCGGGTCGCGCTGGCGGCCCGGGAAGTTGCCGGGCGCATCGTTTTCACCACGAGCTTCGGCATCGAGGATCAGGCGGTCGCGCATGCGATCTTCACGCAGCGCCTTCCGGTCGAAGTGGTTTCGCTCGACACCGGCAGGCTGTTTCCCGAAACCTATGACGTCTGGGTGGACACCGAGCGGCGGTACGATGTCCGCATCCGGGCGTTTTCCCCCGAGCGGCAGGCGGTCGAGGCGCTCGTCGAAAACCAGGGACCGAACGGCTTTCGCCATTCGGTCGAGGCGCGCCAGTCCTGCTGCTTCGTGCGCAAGGTCGAGCCGCTCGCGCGCGCGCTTGAAGGCGCTTCGGGCTGGGTGACGGGATTGCGGGCCGATCAGTCGTCGGCGCGCGCGCAGGTGGCGCCCGCGCAATTCGATACCGAGCGGGCGCTCGTCAAGATCAATCCGCTGTTCGACTGGCCGCGCGAGCGCGTCGCGGACTACGTTCATGCGAACGGCATTCCCCGCAATGTGCTGCACGATCGCGGTTTCCTCTCGATCGGCTGCGCGCCCTGCACGCGCGCCATCGCCGCCGGGGAACCGGAACGGGCGGGCCGCTGGTGGTGGGAGAGCGAGAGCAAGAAGGAGTGCGGGCTGCATCTGCAGGGCCTGAAGGCCCCGGCCGAAACCGATACGCCCAAGGCCCCCTCATGATTTCCGCCGCGCGGCAGTTCGTCCGGAGCAACGAGAGCCATGCGCGCTCGGTGGCGAAGGCGATCAGCTGGCGCGCGACCGGCAGCATCGACACGTTCGTCATCAGCTTCGTGATTACCGGCAGCCCGAAATTCGCGGGCTCCATCGCGCTCACCGAGGTCGTGACCAAGATCGTGCTGTATTATCTGCACGAGCGGGTCTGGACGCTGGTTCCCTGGGGCAAACGGCGGCCGGGCGCGCCGAACTGAAACAGGCCGGCTGGTTTCGGCTGTGGATAGCGGGTGAATCCGGCTTCCGGTCCCGCAAAGCCGCCTCACTATGGAGCGCATATCCCGAGGGGCTGGCGGCAACGGCGTTTGCCGCCTAAATCATCTTATGCGCTTCTCACAGTCCTTTCTCGACGAAATTCGCGCCCGGCTGCCGGTTTCGGACGTCGTGCGCCGCCGCGTCCAGCTCAAAAAGGCGGGACGCGAATGGCGCGGGCTTTCGCCGTTCAATCCGGAGAAGACGCCGTCGTTCTTCGTGAACGACCAGAAGGGGATGTGGTTCGATTTTTCGTCGGGCAAGAACGGCTCGATCTTCGACTTCCTGATGCTGACCGAAGGCGTGTCGTTCCGCGAAGCCGTGGAAAGGCTCGCCGGCATGGCGGGCGTTCCCGTTCCCGTGGCGGGGCCGGACGAGGAGCGCCGCGAGCAGAAGAAGAAAACGCTGTACGACGTTATGGAGCTTGCCTCGAAATTTTTCGAGGAAAGCCTGCAGGCGCGCACCGGCGCGAAGGCGCGCGGCTATCTCGCCGATCGCGAGATTTCGCCGGATACGCAGGCGCGCTTCCGCATGGGCTACGCGCCCGCGGAGCGTTTCGCGCTCAAGGAATATCTCGGCGGCAAGGGCGTCTCGAACGAGGACATGATCGAGGCGGGGCTCGTCATCGCGGGCGACGACATTCCCGTGCCCTACGACCGCTTCCGCGAGCGCGTGATGTTCCCGATCTCGGACTTCAAGGGGCGCATCGTCGGTTTCGGCGGGCGCGCGCTTTCGCCGGACGCGCAGGCGAAATACCTGAACTCGCCGGAGACGCCGCTCTTTCACAAGGGCTGGCTGCTCTACAACGGCGCGAATGCGCGCGCGGCCACGCAAAAGGGCGCGCCGCTCGTCGTCGTCGAGGGCTATGTCGACGTGATCGCGATGGTGACGGCGGGCTTCGAGGGGGCGGTCGCGCCGCTCGGCACCGCGCTCACCGAGGATCAGCTCGCGCTTCTGTGGCGGATGCAGAGCGAGCCGCTCCTGTGCTTCGACGGCGACAAGGCGGGACGGCGCGCGGCCTATCGCGCCGCCGAGCTTGCGCTGCCGCTCCTGAAGCCGGGGCATAGCCTGTTGTTCGCGCTCCTGCCCGAGGGGCAGGACCCGGACGATCTCGTTCGCGCGGGCGGGGCGGAAGCGATGCGCGAGGTGCTGGCCTCCGCGAAGCCGCTCTCGGAGATGCTGTGGATGCGCGAGATCGAGAATGCGCGGCTGGACACGCCCGAGCGGCGCGCGGCGCTGGAAGCGCGGCTCGGCGAAGTCGTCCGTTCGATCGCGGACGAAACCGTGCGGCGCTATTACCGCGACGACCTCATGGCGCGGCTCTCGAAATTATTTTCGCCGGGAGAAACCCGGTTCGCCCCGCGCACGCGGTTCGATCCGCAGTACCCGCGAGGGCCGCGCGGCGGTTTCGGCGAGCGCGGCGGCCGCGGCCGCTTTCCTTCCCCGCAAGCGATGCTGATGCCGCGCAGCGGCCAGCTCGCCGCGAGCTCCATCGTGCGCGGCAACCACACCGCGGTTCCGCCGCGAGAGGCACTAATCTTGCTAGCGGTCCTGAACCACCCCTGGCTGCTTTCGGAGCATGCGGAGGAATTTGTGGAGATGGATTTCGTTCACCGGGATGCGGAAGCCTTGCGAAAAGCGGTGCTGGCGGCCGCGGCTTCGGGCCATGCGGGGGACGCGGAGGCCTTGAAATCGAGGCTTCTGGATGCCGGAGCGGGGGAACTCGTGACACGCATGGAACGTGCCATTTCGCATAAAGGCGACTGGGAAATTGGCGGCGAAACGGCGCCGCAGGACGTCTCGGCCTGGTGGCGGCAAATCGCGACCTTGCATCAAAAAATGCGTGCGCTATCTAAGGAGTTGCGCGAGGCCGAGGCGGCGCTCGGCAGCGACCTAAACGACACCAATTTTGCGTGGGTACAGGACGTCAAGAAGCGTCTCGCCATGCTTGAGGGCACGGAGGCCCTCATCGAAGGGTTCGGCGAGCCTTCGGGGCGCCCGGCCCGTTCCATGTAAGGAGCCGGTAAGGCCGAATCGGTATAGCGGGGAAAGCGATTCATTCCGCATAGGGTAGAGGGGTTCTCCCTCACGGCTCCCCCGGCGGGCGCGATAGAGAGACAGGATTTTTCGGTGAGTTCGAAAGCAAAGACCAAGGCGGGATCGGCAAAGAAGCCCGTAAAAGCGAAAGCCACAGTCGCAGCCGCAAAACGAGCGCCGGTGAAGAAAGATACGCGCCCCGCCGCGGGCGCGAAGAAATCCGCCGCCGCCGAAAAGGGCGGGGTGGTTTCCAAGATTTTCCGCGCGCTGGTCGGCAAGACCGAGTCCGCTCCCGTGAAGAAGCCCGCGAAGGCGGCGCCCGTCGCGAAAGCGCCGGAGAAGAAGTCGCCGATCAAGGCCGAGCCGAAAGCGAAAGCCAAGGAGCAGGTCAAGGAGCAGGGGAAGGATCACGGCAAGGACGCGCCGATCGCCCCCGTGCAGAAAGGCGAAAAGAACGAGGCGAAGGCCGCGCCCGCGAAACCGGCTTCGGCGAAAGCCGCCGCCGCCGACGATCGCCGCACCGCGATCAGCGTCGATGCGATCCGCCGCGCGGCGGAAGCCGTAGGCGCCGCGACCGGCGCTTCCGCTTCGCCGAAGGACCAGGCCGCGCTTGCGAAACAGCAGAAGGAAGAAACCGCCGCCGCCAGCGAAAGCGACGCGGAAGCGGGGCCGCTGCTCGATCTTTCCGACGCCGCCGTCAAGAAGATGATCCGCGGCGCGAAGAAGCGCGGCTATGTCACCTACGATCAGCTCAACGAAGTGATGCCCTCCGAGGAGGTCACGTCCGAGCGCATCGAGGACGTGCTCGCGATGCTGAACGAGATGGGCATCAACGTCGTCGAGGCGGAAGAAGCCGACGAAGACGACGATGACGATGACGACGACGATACCGGCACCGATCTCGTCGAGAGCGGCGGCTCGAAGTCGCTGGCGACGACGAAGAAGTCGGTTCCCGGCGAGCGCACCGACGATCCGGTCCGCATGTATCTGCGGGAGATGGGCTCGGTCGAACTCCTGTCCCGCGAGGGCGAGATCGCGATCGCCAAGCGCATCGAGGCCGGCCGCGAGGCGATGATCGCGGGCCTGTGCGAGAGCCCGCTCACCTTCCAGGCCATCATCATCTGGCGCGACGAACTCGCCGCCGGAAAGGTGTTGCTGCGCGACATCATCGACCTCGAGGCGACCTTCGCCGGGCCGGAAGCCAAGCAGGCGCCGGCCAGCCCCGAAACCGAGCAGGAACTCGCCGCCGCCGACGACGGCATGATGGCGCCGCCCGAGCCCGCCGAGCGCGCGCCTTCCGCGCCGCCGGAGCGGCCGGGCCTCTCGGGCCAGCCGGAAGGCGAGCCCGACGAAGACGAAGAGGATATGGAAAACGCGATGTCGCTCGCTTCGATGGAAGCCGAGCTGAAGCCGAAGGTCGTCGAGACTTTCGACGGCGTCGCGGATGCCTACAAGCGCCTTCGCAAGCTGCAGGACCAGAACGTCGAGTTCAAGCTGAAGAACGACTCGCTCTCGCCTTCGCAGGAGCGCCGCTCGAAGAAGCTGCGCGAGGAACTGATCGCGCTGGTGAAGTCGCTGTCGCTCAACCAGGGCCGCATCGACGCGCTCGTGGACATGCTCTACGACATCAACCGCCGCCTGATCGGCCACGAGGGCCGCCTGATGCGGCTCGCGGAGAGCCACGGCGTCGAGCGCGAGGATTTCCTCAAGAACTATCAGGGCTCGGAGCTGGATCCGAAGTGGCTGCTGCGCGTCGGCAAGCTCGGCGCGAAGGGCTGGAAGGGCTATGTCGCGCACGAGAAGGATCGCATCAAGCAGATCCGCTCGGAGATCCATAATCTCGCGACCGAGACGGGGCTCGAGATTCAGGAATTCCGCCGCATCGTCCACTTCGTGCAGAAGGGCGAGCGCGAGGCGCGGCAGGCGAAGAAGGAAATGGTGGAGGCGAATCTCCGCCTCGTCATCTCCATCGCGAAGAAATACACCAACCGCGGCCTGCAGTTCCTCGACCTCATTCAGGAGGGCAACATCGGCCTGATGAAGGCGGTCGACAAGTTCGAGTATCGCCGCGGCTACAAGTTCTCGACCTATGCGACGTGGTGGATCCGCCAGGCGATCACGCGCAGCATTGCGGATCAAGCAAGAACCATCCGCATTCCGGTGCACATGATCGAGACGATCAACAAGATCGTCCGCACTTCAAGGCAGATGCTGCACGAGATCGGCCGCGAGCCGACGCCGGAGGAACTTGCCGAGAAGCTCGGCATGCCGCTCGAGAAGGTGCGCAAGGTGCTCAAGATCGCCAAGGAGCCGATTTCGCTCGAAACGCCGATCGGCGACGAGGAAGATTCGCACCTCGGCGATTTCATCGAGGACAAGAACGCGGTGCTTCCGATCGAGGCCGCGATCCAGTCGAACCTCCGGGAGACGACGACGCGCGTTCTGGCTTCGCTCACGCCGCGCGAGGAGCGCGTCTTGCGCATGCGCTTCGGCATCGGCATGAACACCGACCACACGCTGGAGGAAGTCGGCCAGCAGTTCTCGGTGACGCGCGAGCGCATCCGCCAGATCGAGGCGAAGGCGCTCCGCAAGCTCAAGCATCCGAGCCGCTCGCGGAAATTGCGCTCGTTCCTCGACAACTAGAGCAGCCAATCCTTGCAAAAAGAAATCGCCGGGCATTGCCCGGCGATTTTTTTTGCGCAACTTATGTCGCGAAGATTTAGGCAGCCTTGGCCTTGCGAGCGGGCTTGCCGGTCACTTCGCCCGCCGGTTCCTCGCTCAGCCAGCGATAGAGCAGGCCGCCGGCGGCGCCGCCCGCGAGCGGCGCGATCCAGAACAGCCAGAGCTGATGCAGCGCCCAGCCGCCGACGAACAGCGCGGGGCCGGTGCTGCGCGCCGGGTTCACCGAGGTATTGGTGACCGGAATGCCGACGAGATGGATCAGCGTGAGCGCGAGCCCGATGGCGATCGGCGCGAAGCCCGCCGGGGCCTTGCCGTGGGTCGCGCCCATGATGACGAACAGGAACATCATGGTCAGCACGAATTCGGCGATGGCGCAGGAAACGAGTTCGTACTTGCCCGGCGAATGCTCGCCGTAGCCGTTGGCGGCGAAGCCGCCCGCGAGGCTGAAGTCCGACTTGCCGCTCGCGATCGAATAGAGCACGGCGGCCGCGATCACGGCGCCGATCACCTGCGCGACGACATAGGGCAGGATCTGGCTCGCGGGAAACCGCCCGCCCGCGGCGAGGCCCAGCGTCACCGCCGGATTGAGATGGCAGCCCGAGATGTGGCCGATGGCATAGGCCATCGTGAGGACGGAAAGGCCGAAGGCAAGCGAGACGCCGAGCAGGCCGATGCCGACTTGCGGAAAGGCGGCGGCGATCACGGCGCTGCCGCATCCCGCAAAGGTGAGCCAGAAAGTGCCGATGGCCTCGGCGACGTATTTGCGCGATTGCATCTCTATCTCCCAACGATTGCGCGCCCGCCTTGTGGCGGACCGGGTCATTCGCGAATCGCGGGATTATGTTCGAAGCGGCCCGGCGAAGGTAGCGCGCGATACGCGAGTCATCGAAGCGTCATGCGTGAAGCGCCGTCCGCGCGGAGTTCCGTTCCGCGGGCATGTCTCCGCGCGTCGCCGGGCGGCGGCGGAGAAAACCTGCTTCGAGAGTTGTTGGCGAAGCGGCGCGCTCCTGTCCGCGGAGCGCCGGGGTTGCGTGGAAACGCCTGTTGCAGGGCCCGCTTTGAAGGACTAAATCTATTTTAGAAAATTTCTAAAGTAGGTATTCCGGTCATGCTTCGTGGCTTCGGCACCCGCCGCCATTTCAGCGACCTTTCGGAGCGCGAGGTGCTGGCGCTCGCGATCTCCTCGGAGGAGGACGACGCGCGCATCTACGCGACCTATGCCGAGGAACTGCGCAAGGACTATCCGGCTTCGGCCGAAGTTTTCGACGAGATGGCGGAAGAAGAGAACACGCATCGCCGCCGCCTGATCGACATGTACGAGCGGCGCTTCGGCAAGGCGATCCCGCTCATCCGCCGCGAGCATGTCGCGGGCTTCTACTGGCGGCGGCCGGTATGGCTGGTGCAGAATCTCAGTCTCGAACGCATCCGCAGCGAAGCGGCGCAGATGGAAGTCGATGCCGCCGATTTCTATACGCGCGCGGCGCAGGCGAGCAGCGATCCCGACACGCGCAAGCTGCTCGGCGATCTCGCGGCGGCCGAGCGCGGGCACGAAGAAAAGGCCGAAGCGCTCGAAGCCAAAGCCGAAGACAGCTCCGCCGGCGAAGAGGAAAAGGAAAAAGCGCGTCGGCAGCTCATCCTGACCTGGGTGCAGCCGGGCCTTGCCGGCTTGATGGACGGCTCCGTCTCGACGCTCGCGCCGATCTTCGCGACGGCGTTCGCGACGCACTCCTCCGCGACGACGTTCACGGTCGCGCTCGCGGCCTCCGTCGGCGCCGGCATCTCGATGGGATTCACGGAAGCGGCGCATGACGACGGCGTGATTTCCGGGCGGGGCTCGCCGCTGAAGCGGGGCCTCGCGTCGGGCGTGATGACCGCGATCGGCGGGCTCGGTCACGCGCTGCCGTATCTCATCCCGCATTTCTGGACGGCGACGGCGCTCGCGGCCGCCGTCGTGTTCTTCGAACTGTGGGCGATCGCCTTCATCCAGAACCGCTACATGGAGACGCCGTTCTTCCGCGCGGCGATGCAGGTGGTGCTCGGCGGCTTGCTGGTGCTCGCCGCGGGGATACTGATCGGCGGGAGTTAGTTACGCTGCGCGTCATTCAAGGCATCTTCGTCATGGCCGGGCTTGTCCCGGCCATCCGCGTCTTTCGTGCTGGAAAGAAAGGCGTGGATGCCCGGCATGAAGCCGGGCATGACATCGCCTGATTTTACTCCACGCCCTCGACGATGCGGATCTCGCGCTCGCAGCCGTCGCCGAGCGCGCGCAGCGCCTCCTGATAGCCGGGGCTGTCGTGGCCCTTGATCGCGGCCTCGACCGACGGCCATTCCTGAATCACGGTGCGCTCCATCACGCCGTTCTCGTAAACTTTCGCGGGCATGCCGCGCGCGAGAAATTTCGCGCCGGCGGCGGTAAGCGCGGGGCCGGCGAGCTTGGCGTAGGCGGCGAGTTTTTCGGGGTCCTTGATCTTGTGGTAGGTCGCGACCCAATAGGCTTTCGGCATTTCGTTCTCCCGGTTTCCAGACACCGTGAAGATAGCCGAAAGAGGGAGCGCCCGGGAGTTCCTCGACAATTCGACTTTAATCCGCCACCCTGAGGTGCGTGCCCGCCGATGTCGCGTTTACGCGACATCGGTGTAAAAAACACAAGTCCGCAACAGCGGACTTGTATGGCGCGCCTCGAAGGGCGACGGCCCGAGAGTCACCGGCCGCTCATCCTTCGAGGCTCGCTTCGCTCGCACCTCAGGATGACGGGTTAGAGGCCAGTTATCATGCTCGCGCGCGTCCTCGCGGCGTTTGCCGTTTTCCTCCTCGCCACGCCCGCGCTCGCCGCGCAATGCGGCGGCGATTTCAACGTCTTCCTCGGCCAGATGGCGCGCGAGGCGCAACAGCGCGGCATTTCGGCCGCGATCGTGAACCAGGCCTTCGCGGGCGTGACGATCGACCAGGAGGTCATCCGTTTCGACCATCGCCAGCGCGGCATGTTCAACAACAAGCCGTTCGAGGAATATGTCCGCACGCGCGTCACCGCGGGGCGCGTCGCGGGCGCGAAGAAGCGCCTGCAGCAGTACGGCAACATGCTGCGCGGGGTCGAGCAGCGGTACGGCGTGCCGCCGCAGATCATCCTCGCGATCTGGGGGCTGGAGACGGATTTCGGCACGGCCGACATGGGCAAGCGCCCGGTGATCCGCACGCTCGCCACGCTCGCGCACGACTGCCGCCGCTCGGAGCTTTTCCAGGGCGAATTGATCGCGGGGCTCACGATCCTGCAGCGCGGCGACCTGCCGCTGCGCGATCTCGTCGGCGCGTTCGCGGGCGAGATCGGGCAGACGCAATTCCTGCCGTCCTCCTACATCAAGTACGGCGTCGACGCCGACGGCAACGGCCATGTGGACCTGCGCCATTCGGCGGCGGACGTGCTCGCTTCCACCGCGAATTTGCTCGCGAAGAACGGCTGGCAGCGCGGCCAGTCCTACCAGGAGGGAACGCCGAATTTCACCGGCGCGATGCGCGAGTGGAATCGCTCGGAGCTGTACCGGAAGACCATCGTTTATTTCGCGGACAAGATCGTGCGCTGAGAAAGGTAAGCGAGGACGCCGCGGACAAAAACGCGCATGGCCGAATGCCGCGCGGCAATGCACCCGGGCGCTTTTCCGGCGCGGCACGCTAAAGGAAGGGGGATGTCTCGAGGCGTTTCATTTCCGGACATCGTTTTCCCTAACTCCATTGCCCGGGCGCATGCCCGGGCTTTTTTTTGCGGGCGGAATTTCAGCAAGCACGCCGCGGCGGATGAAGCCGTGCTGTGCCCGGCGCGCATTCCGCATCGCGGGACGGGCGCGCCTGCGTTTTCCCTGGTTTCAACAGGCCGTGTTTCCGCCGCTTCACGTTTTCGCCGCACGCGGAACGGATCATCGCGGCCGGCGTTTCTTCGGAAAAACCAGGGAGGTCCAGATGCAGAATATGGCGGAAACTCTCAGTTCCAATGACATCGAGGCGCTCTGCGACGTCGCGCAGAAACCCGCGCCCTCGGTCAACGCCGAGAAGATCGCGCAGCTCCGCCGTCTCGCGGATGCCGGTTTCATCAAGCGCAAGGACGAGGAAGCGCAGATTTATGAGCTCACCGGCAAGGGCCAGAAGGTGCTCACCGATCGCGGGGCGGGCCTGAACGAGGCGTGACTTCGCTCTGTCATTCCGGGGCGCGGAGCGAAGCCGGGCCTTTCGGAATTGCGGCCGAAGGTTGTGTTTTCGATGGAACCCGCTGTTGTGCACTGCCGAACATATATATCAGCCAGCGTTTTGAAATTGCTCGCGATTTGGCTTTCCGATCGGTTTTCCGGATCGCCCAATTTGTGAATATCATATGAATTTTCAGTAGCTTGCATGATCCGGCTGCATAAGCGGCATGCAGAAAACGCGGTGGTATGCCACAGCGAACCGTCCTATATGCATTGCAACAAAACAAGAAACGCACTCTCAACTTGGAGTTATGAACATGACCACGAAGACCTTCGCCCCCGTCCTTCCGCACAACTTCCCGGTCTCGACCGGTTCCGTCGCGGGCTTCTTCCAGAAGATCGGGCACTTCCTCGCGGTTGGCTTCGATGTCTTCGCCGAAGCGCAGGAACAGGCCCGCAAGGCGCACGCGCGCTATCCGTTCGCGGAGTAAGTTCTACGCTAGGGCATGATCTTCCGGGATCATGCCCTAGACGATATTTCCTTCAGATGACGACCGTCAGTTTCCGCGCCGCGCGCGTGATGCCCGTATAGAGCCAGCGCTCGCGGCTTTCGGGAAACGCAAAGCTCTCGTCGAACAACACCACATCGTCCCACTGCGATCCCTGCGATTTGTGGACGGTGAGCACATAGCCGAAGTCGAATTCGTCATAGGGCTTGCGCTGCGCCCAATCGACCGCGGCGATCTCCCCCGTGAAACATTCCTTCCGTACCGAAGCCTTCAGGGCGCGGCCGCCGGATTCCGGCATGACGCGCAGTTGCAGGATCGCGTTCTTCGTGCGCGCGGCCGCCTTCACCACGCTCCATAGCCCGCCGTTCAGGAGGCCCTTCTTGCGGTTGTTCCTGAGGCAGACGAGCTTGTCGCCCGCCACCGGATACTCGCCTGTAAGACCTTTGCGCTCGCGCATGCGGTTGTTGTAGGCGCGCCGCGTCGCGTTCCTGCCGACGAGGATCTGGTCCGACCGCATCACGCGCTCGGGGTCGAGCGCCTTGCGGGCGACGACTTGCGACTCGCCATAGTCGCCGGGCGCGAGCGCGCGGCCTTCGCGCACATCCATCGAAAGCCGCACGATCGGATCGTCCTCCGCCTGGCGGTGGACTTCGGTGAGCATCGCGTCGGGCTCGGCGCCGGTGAAGAAGCCGCCGCCCTGAATCGGCGGGAGCTGCGCCGGATCGCCCAGCACGAGGACGGGCACGCCGAAGGACATCAGGTCGCGGCCGAGTTCGGCGTCGACCATCGAGCATTCGTCGACCACGATGAGGGACGCCTTCGACACCGGCGCGTCATCCCACAGGTCGAAGCTCGGCACTTCCTCGCCGCTTTCGCGCGCGCGGTAGATCAGGCTGTGGATCGTCTGCGCGTCGTGACAGCCCTTCGAGCGCATCACGAGCGCGGCCTTGCCGGTGAAGGCCGCGAATTTCACGTCGCCGTCGACATCCTCCGCGATATGTTTCGCGAGCGTCGTCTTGCCGGTGCCGGCATAGCCGAACAGCCGGAAAATCATCGGGTTGCCGTTCTTGCCTGGTCCGGCCTTCAGCCAGTCGGCGACGGATTGCAGCGCGGCATCCTGATGGGGCGTGAAAGACGGCATGGAAAACGGGGCGAATCGGGTGGTTTGCAGGGAAGGGCGATACATAGCATGCCCGTTGCAACACCATTCATTTCGGCCTTCGTCGAAGTATCGGCGTTGAAGCGGCGCCGCTTCCATGCAGGGTGGCAGGGGGAAAAACGCGATGGCGCACAAGATCCACGATATCGGCGTGGCGAAGCAGATCGGTTCCTGCAGCGATGCGATCGAGGTCGGGCCGAACCGGCGATGGCTGTTCGGCTCCGGCACGCCGGGGCTCTCGGCGGCGGGCGATCTGCCCGCCGATATCACGGGGCGGGCGGGGATCGCCTGGACGCATGTGATGACGCTATCTGATGCGCGAATCCGACATCAAGGACTACGTAAAAGTGCGCTCGAAATTCCTCGGCGAAGCGAACCCCGCCTCGATGCTGCTGGTCGTTCCGGCGCCGGTGAAACCCGGTTTCCCGCTGGAAATCGGGGTCATCGCCGCCAAAGCCTGACCGCATAGCAGCCATTTCCGCCGCCCGCTTGTGCGGGTTCCCGAAATTGAAGATGGTCGCGCGTGAGCAGCCCAACCAGCGCCTTCCGAACCCGAACGAAGCCCGGCCAGGCGGAATCCGCCTATGCCTGGGCGCGGATGTTCACGGCGCTCGCCATCGGCACCGTCGGCTCGGTCGGCATGTGGTCGGTCGTGGTGGTGCTGCCGGCGGTGCAGGCGGAATTTGGCGTCGCGCGCGCCGATGCGTCGATGCCGTTCACCTGCACGATGATCGGTTTCGGCATCGGCGGCATTCTCCTGGGGAAAGCGGCCGACCGGTTCTCCATCGCGATCACCGCCGCGCTCGGCGCCGTCCTGCTTTCCGCCGGTTATGCCGCCGCGGGCGTCTCGCCCAGTCTCTGGGTTTTCACGGCCGCTTCGGGCGTGATCGGTTTCGGCTCCGCCGCGGGGTTCGCGCCCTTGCTCGCCGATATCTCGCACTGGTTCACCAAACGGCGCGGGATCGCGGTCGCGGTCGTCGCCTGCGGGAATTACTTGTCCGGCACGTTCTGGCCGCCGCTCATCCAGCATTTCATCGCTTCGCACGGATGGCGCGTCACGCATCTTGCGATCGCCGCGATCTGTCTCATGGCCATGCTGCCGCTGTCGCTGGTGTTGCGGCGGCGGATCGCGGTGCATGCGGAGAATGCGGGAAACAGCGCCGCGAGCGATGCGCGCGCCTCGCTCGGCATTTCGCAGAACACGCTGATGGTGCTCATCTGCCTCGCGGGCGTCGCCTGTTGCGTCGCGATGTCGATGCCGCAGGTCCATCTCGTCGCCTATTGCGGCGATCTCGGCTACGGCGCGGCGCGCGGCGCGGAGATGCTTTCGCTCATGCTCGGCCTGGGCGTGGTGAGCCGCGTGGCCTCGGGCTTCATCGCCGACAGGATCGGCGGCGTCGCGACCTTGCTGCTCGGGTCGGGGCTGCAGGGCGCCGCTCTTTTCCTCTATCTTTTCTTCGACAGCCTGACTTCGCTCTATGTGATCTCGGCGCTGTTCGGGCTGTTCCAGGGCGGGATCGTGCCGATGTATGCGATCCTGGTGCGTCAGTATTTCCCCGCGAAGGATGCGGGCCTGCGCGTCGGGCTTGCGCTGTCCGCCACCATCTCCGGCATGGCCTTCGGCGGGTGGATCTCGGGATGGATTTTCGACCACACCGGCTCCTATCACGCGGCGTTCCTCAACGGCATGGCGTGGAACCTCGTGAATGTCTCGATCGTGTCCTGGCTCCTGTTCCGCACGAAGACGCGCGCGCCCCGGCTTGCTCCTGCCTGAACGTAAAGTGCGGCGGGCAGCCTTGCGCCCGGCCATGCCTGCTCCCATCTCATGCGGAAACGGAGGAGCAGGGCCGATGGCCACGACTTACGCCCATGCGGGGCGCTATCACGCGCGGTCCCGGCAGGAACGCATCGAGCGGCTTGACCGGCTGTCGCGGTTGCTGGACACGGCTTTCGCCGTTCCGGGCACGAATATCCGGTTTGGCGCCGACGCGCTGATCGGGCTCGCGCCGGGCATCGGCGACACCATCACCACGGCGCTCGCGGCCTGGATCGTCTACGAGGCGCACCGTCTGGGGGCGCCGCGGCGCGTGCTGATCCGCATGATCGGGAACGTCGCGATCGACGGCCTCGTGGGCTCGGTGCCCGTGCTGGGCGATCTCTTCGACGTCGCGTTCCGCGCCAACCGCCGCAACGTGCGGATCCTGCGCGAGCATTTCGGCATGGACGCAGGCCCGAACGGGATTTGAATCATTTCGTCTTTTCTTCGAGGGCGCTCAGCGCGTCCCGCAGGAGCCGTTTCGTCCGCTGCGCCGCTTCCTTGTCGATCACCTCGAGATCGAGGAAGAGATCGATGCCGGTCGCGTGTTCGCTGATGACGTTCGTGCGCTGCTCCATCTCGCTGACGAGCCCCTCGACGACATAGGGCACCACTTCGCGGCCGATGCCCTTCATGTGGATCGGCGTCATCGGACGCGCGCGCACCATGTCGCGCACAAGCGCGTAGGTTTCGTAGCTCAATACGATCCCGCCGGGCTCGGCGATCGACTGAAGGCGCGCGGCAAGGTTCGCCTCGGCGCCGATGATCGTATAGTCCATGCGGTCTTCGCTGCCGAAATTCCCGACATTGCAGAATCCGGTATTGATGCCCATGCGGGCGCGGAACGGCTGCTCGATGCCGCGCTTGCGCCATTCGGCGTCGAGCTGGGCGAGGCGCCGCTGCATGTCGACCGCCATCAGGAGGCAGGCGCGGGCATCCTCGGTGACGCCCCTGGTTTCGGGATCGCCGAAGAAGACGAGCATCGCGTCGCCGATGAACTTGTCGACCGTCGCGCCGTGCTTGAGCGCGATCACCGACATTTCGGTGAAATATTCGTTGAGGAGCGCGGTCAGGTCTTCCGGTTGCAGCCGCTCGGTCGTGGAGGTGAAGTCCTTGATGTCCGAGAAGAAGATCGTGAGCTTCTTGCGCTCGGTCGAGATCGCGACGTCGCGCTGGCCGGAGAAAATGCTCTTGTAGATCTGCGGCGACAGGTATTTGGCGATCTTCATCGAGATCGAGGCGAGAAAGTCGTTCGACAGCGACAGCTCGCGATTCATGCTGGCGATGGCCGCGGCCTGCTTGCGCTGCACGAGAATGAAGGTGAGGCCCGCGATCGCCGCGAGCACGAGATAGGCGAGCAGGTATTTGAACGAGAAGATATTGGCGGCGATGGGCTGGCGGATGGAGATTTCCTGGATGCCGCGCACGTCACCCGTTTTCCAGTCGTGTTTCGGGCTGTCGGGGTGGGCGTTGTGACAGTTTACGCAGGCCGCGCCCATGAAAACGGGCCCGGCCATGCGAATCTCGCGATCGAACACCGAGCCGGAAATTTGCACGACCGGCTTCCTGGGATCCGCGCGCAGCGAGGCGAGGGCCGCGGTTTCCCATGCGTCGAGATTGTGCGATTCCCGTCCCTTGAACGGGTAATCCGAAACGAAGCGATATTTGACCGCGGCATTGCGCGTGGAAATCATCTTGCCGAGTTCGATCGAAAGGGTCGCCGGGATCGGGATGCCGCCGTCGACCTGCTTATACGTGTTGGTCGGCGTGGCGAGAGGGTGGTTGGCGAGCCGTCCGACGACGTCGCTCGCGTAAAACGCGCGCATGTCGTCGATCACGCGGCCGATTTCGCCCGCCTGCCGGTCGAGGATGCGCTCGGAAAGCGCGCGCATGTCGAGCCACGCCGCGAAGGGCAGGCCGAGCAGCAGCAAAACGACGAGCGCGATGACGAGCGGGCCGTAGCTTCGACCGCTGTTTGCCGGTTGATCCGACGGCATCGGAAATGCCCCAGAAAATGGATGTAATGAATGCAGAATCGGCCGTTCCCCCGCGGCCGGGCGGGACTTTAATCGAGGCGGGCCCGCCGCACTAGGGGAGGGTTACGGCCGGAAAAGGCGGGGAGAGCCGCAAAACGCGGGGCGGGCGAAGCCCGAAATCAGTTTCGCGCGGGCAGAACCTCCTCGGGCGGATATTCGCAGCGGTAATCGCGCGGCTCGTTGGCTTCCGCCGAGCGATAGAACGGATAGACGAAGCCCGCGCCCGCGAGCAGAACGAAAAGCACCTCCAGCTCCCGCACGTAGAGCAATAGCGCGAGCGGCAGGCCCACGAAAAACAGCGCAGCAACGAAAAGGACGATCCGGAGGATCCGCTGCCGGCTTTCGGAGTTTCCGGCATGGAAGCGGATCCGGCTGCGTTCTTCCGGCGGGATGCGCGCGTGGAGATCGCGGACGAAATCCCCGTAAATACGCGCGCGCGCTTCGTCGCCGTTGCCGTATTGCGTCGTGCTGACGATCGCGAGTTCCCTCCCGTCGCGGAAACCGATGGTGCAGGTGAAGATGGCCGGCGCCCTGGCGACTTGCGCGGATTGGAGCCGGACGGAGCGTATATCGCCGTAGCGCGATTTTTGCGCGGCGCCTTCCGCGGACCACGCGATGCCGCCGGCGTCGAGCGTCACGCCTTCGTCCCGGTAGCGAAGGAAAAGGCGGCTTGCGCGCGCGTCGCGAAGATACAGGCTGTAGCTTTTTGCGGCCGATGGCGGTGTCGCGGGATCGGCCACTGCGCGTCCGCTACTGGACGGTTTTCACGATCGAGTCGGTCGGCGCGTTGTTGCCGACGGGAAGCTGGATTTCCTTCTTCAGCGCTTCGTCATACTGCGGCAGCGACTTGATGAGGAATTTCGGTTTCATGTGAACGACCTTGTAGCCCTTCTCCTTCATCTGCTTCAGCAGCTCGGGCAGCGCCTCGCTCGTCGCTTTCTGGAAATCGTGCATCAGGATGATGCCCTTGCCGTGCTTTTCGAGTTTCGTCATCACCGATGTGATGACCTGCTCCGGGCGATGCATCTTGAAATCGAAGGAGTCGAAATCGGCGGAGAAGATCGCGATGTTGCGCGTGCCGAGATATTGCACGACCTCGGGCGGATGTTTCAGCGCGGGGAAGCGGAAAAACGGCGCGCTTTCTTTTCCTTCGAGCGCCCACTGGATGGCGGCGATCCCTTTTTCGATGTCGTCCTTCGCCTCTTCCGTCGTCATCTTGGCGAGATTCTTGTGATCCCACGTATGCGCGCCGATCGTATGGCCGGCGGCGGCGACCTGTTTCAGGATGTCGGGATGATAGGTCGCGTGCTTGCCGATGATGAAGAAGGTGGCCTTCACGCAATTGTCGGCGAGCGTTTTCAGGACGTGCGGCGTGTAGACCCACGGGCCGTCGTCGAAGGTGAGCACGACTTCGCCCGCCTTCAGGAAGTCGTGGTTCTTGAAATGCTCGAAACCGAATCCGGGGCCGCCGGTGGTGTCGATCTCGACGGTGCGCGACATGCCGATCGCGTCGGGGTTGCCGCATTTGGCGGCGGCGGGAGGCGGCGGCGCGGCAGGGGCGGGCGGATTGGCGGCAGGGGCCTGCGCCCATGCGCCGGAAGCCACAAAGGCCGAGATGAACAAGCCATACGCAACGGAGTGACGCATACCCGAAACTCCTCCAGAAACTCCTCCATGCCCGTTACTTTATATACAAGCACAGGAGCGCGAATGGCGGGAGTCGGGGGGATAAGCGTTTTACGGGCGGTTTATCGCGCGTTGCGCATGGTGTATTCGGGGGCAGGGCTGCTTCGTTTCGCGGCCTTCGGGCCCGTAGCTCAATGGTTAGAGCCGACCGCTCATAACGGTCTGGTTCCTGGTTCGAGTCCAGGCGGGCCCACCACGCACTTCTATCGACCAGAGAATTTCCCCAAAGTGTGCGAGAAGCTTCTCAACAATCTCTTCTGCCGAATGTCTCTTTCTTTCCATCGCAGCCTCATCAATCAAAACCATACCTCAGGGAGGACCACTTCAATGGGGGCAGATCAGTCAGGCCGATAACCTGAAAGCCATAAGACATCGGCTGTACTCATTGCAAAATTTATCTTTTGTCATGAGTTCTAATATTTACGTCGAGAGCGCCAGTGTCGACCGAAGTATCCGGCATGCGAAAACGATAACTCGCACCTTAAAGATGTGTTTTTTCCACCTTCAAAAGTCCATTTAACTGCTCGAGCTTTCGAAATGCATCAGGAATGCTACCAAATTTAACCGACTCCGTGCAGTCGTGCAGGGCATTTTGGAGCTGACCCAACTGCATGTAAGCATAACAGCGGTTATTGTATGCGACCGCTATTTGATATCGGTAGTTGAGATCGGGATCATAAAGGTACTGATATTTATTCAGGATTTCCAACGCGCTGCGATTGTCGTCTCGCTTGAAATAGATCATCGAAATATCAATCGCCGCGCTCGTTCGAAAGCTTCCTTCCGAATCAGCGACTGCTATCAAATCCTTCAAAGCGTCGTCAGTGCGACCCATTTCCCGATAGGTTGCTCCACGCCAATAACGAGCTGAAATATTTCTTGGGTTGTACTTGAGCGCATCCGAACAAGTGCGCTCGGCATCATCGTACTGTTTCAATTGATAGTAAGCGAAGCAAGTCCAGTGATCGTGTTCATTTCTTCCGCCAAGAGCCGTTGCTGCATCCTTGTAGACGATCATGTCCGCGTACTGACGTTTGCGTTCGTATGTTTGCGCGATCGCCTCGTATATGCTGGAGAGAGCGAGATCTTTATCTTCCTCACTGGGAAACTTGGTGTTCGCTAAATTGTTCAGCGCTTGCTTATATTTTGTCAGAGCGTTGTCGTAGAACCCCTGCTGCGACCAGGAAAGAGCCACCAACTTGTCGACAATGTAGTTCTTATTCCCGGTGGATTTTGTATCGTCCAGCTGCGTGTCGCTATGCATATTGCTTGCTATTGATTGTAACAACGGCCCGGTATAGACGGCCGCCGTCTTGTCCCCGAGCATTTGCGAGACGATATCTTCGACGGCTAGGGAAAACTCATATTGATCGACATGATCATACAGCTGTAGCGCACTCTCGACATGTCGCTTTAATTCGGAAGTGACGACTTTATCCATATTGCTTGCATTGCAAGCCGCTCTAGAATCTCCTGCAGGGTAGGAGAGGCAAGCGGTGGAAACGGCACCAAGCAAACTCCGATACAGGCTAAGATAGAGTAATTTTAGTGGCGACCCTTCTGGCGCGTGGCCGGCAAATTTGTCGACAAATGCATTCATCGAAGAAACGCTACCACCCCATTTCGGGGTCAATGTTCCAATCGCCCATTCGTAGATAGGGAAATATGATGGGTATTTGGAAATTGCTTCGTCGAATGCCGTTTTGAACTTGGATGGAAAAATGCGCACGATCTTGGTGCGCAAGTGATATATATAAGGGTTACTTGCATTGAGTTTTATAGCTGTTTCGCAGTCTGCGAGAGCTTTCTGCATATACTGCTCAAACTCCAGCATATGATCTGCGCGCGTTTTTGACGCAAACTTTGCGCCACGCTTGAACCATCCCTTATCGTAAAAATACTGCGCGCGAACGATAAGAGGCAGTGCCTCGTTTTTATCGTGCTCAACCCAGTCGTTCAGGCGCGACTCAAAATTTGGATCGTCCGTGTTCGAAATCGTCGTGACGAAAATATCGAACGGATGATCGCGCCAGCTAGTAATGCGGCTGGAGGTCCGGATCTCTTTAGATATTTTGTCCGCGGTGGGGTAATCAGCCTGCATGAGCGCGTTACGCGCTCGCACAGCTTTTTCCGATGTCAACTCTATCGTACGAGCTGGGCCAATTAAGGCTGCGGTTTTTAGATGAAGTGTCTTTGCAAGATCGGAAGTAGGAGCGTCTGTTTCAGACGCGCCTAACGGAGACTGGCTGATCGACAGAGCTGCAAAGCCGATTGATGCTGCAATAGCAAGATGGCGAACATTCGTTACTAGGCTGATGGACATTTGAGACCCGATAGCGGAGGGTTCCTATCCCCTCAGCCAACATCCTAGCCTTTAACATTTGCAGAAAAATTTCAGTTCAAATGAGCTGACCTTTTCCATCAGCGAAGCGGTGGTGGCACTTGGTTCATTATCAGTAATTAAGGTCGATAAAGTTCAAGATGGTTGCGCATCGGTAGCTCGGTTTCGTGTGGAATGGCTGTATTAGGATCGCGCAACTGCCAGTGTCACTCATGACAAAATACGCAATTTCATCACGAGTTTATAATTGTACTAGTCGAGCAAAAGTGAGGGTCTGGCCTTATAACTCGTGCCGATATTCTATAATGGGTGTTTTGCGCAGACTGCGAATTGTCAGATGTTCGTGAACAATACAAATGGAGGATCGACTATAACACCAAGCGACCGCATACGAGTCTCAACGGGCTCACACCGACCGAGTTTGCAACTCGCTCCAACCGGGGGCAAACCCTGAGCAGAGCCTACTTATAAACGAAGGCAAATTGGGGGCAGATCAATGCGCGGTCACAGGTCAGTTTTCAAAAGAAAAATAGTGTGTTGTTGCGAAGCCCCATCGCTCGCGCTAGCTTTGATGTGCAAATGAGAAATGAAGCTATCTCCTTTCGGTTTGTGATTGGCACGATTCGTTGATGTGCTACCGTCTGCAATTATGTCGAATACACAAAGTATAAAGTTTTCTAGGCGTACGCATTAATCGATGCATTGCAGACGCTAATTGAAACCAATGACAGTCGAAATATGACGGTGGGCGCAAGGTGAAGCGTCTTATAGGAGTGCCTATGGAGTGCAATTTTGATCACCTTCACATCCGCACCTCCGATCCGGAGCAGGTGGCTGTGTGGTTTGAGAAGATGCTTGGCGCAGAGGTGATCCGATCTGCGCAAGAGGGTAAGCCACGCGTGGATCTACGTCTTGGCGGTCAAAAGATATTCATTATGCCGGTGTCGGAATCTGAAGTGATACATTCGTCACCAACATCCCCGCATCGAGGGCTGGACCATTTTGGTCTCGAGGTCAGAGACATCGACGCCGTATATGCAGAGTTGAAGAGCCGAGGAGTGGAATTTAGTCAACACGTTTATACGCAGCGCCCCGGAATCCGGGTGATGTTTCTGAGAGGGCCCGAGGGTATTTCGATAGAATTGTTGGAACGTAACGAGAGATATGGTGTTTGAGTCGGATGTCTCGGTTTTGGCCTAGAT
>Ga0153956_1001349_pt1 | contig 21968 bp, 28 predicted proteins | sample TSFL040MetaG_FD_104704 | JGI IMG/M metagenome (GOLD analysis project Ga0153956, IMG submission 104704) | Attine ant fungus gardens microbial communities from Florida, USA - TSFL040 MetaG | ecosystem: Host-associated > Fungi > Mycelium > Unclassified | place: USA: Florida, Wekiwa Springs... | reverse complement strand
GAAATTTTTTCCAGTAACTCGACGTCCGCCGAGTCCAACGAATCGGCCGACTTTGACCCGGTCACGATGTACGCAACATCGACCCCGTGAGCGGCGAGTCGCGTCAAATAGGTCGTGTTCGGAGCGGTTTTCCCAGTTTCATACTCTACTTGCGCGTTGCGGCTTACGCCGGCCAACGCGGCAAAATCTGATTGGTTTTTGCCTGTTTTCCGCCGTTCTTGGCGAATCCGATCAGCGACAAAGGATGTCATTGCACTGATTTCTTTGCACCAAGCTTGACGATGCACACGTTTATATGCATTTTACCCCATCCTTCCCGGCATGGGGTGCATGACAGAAATGTCCGATTCGGTCGCCAGTCAATTACCGTTAAGCCCGCAGACCGCGCGCACGGCTCGCCGTGCCGCGGTGAAGGCGCATTTGGCGCGCCTGGGGCTGACCGTGACGAAGTGGTCGAACAACCACGGCTATCACCGCAAGACGGTCTACAAGGTGCTCTCCGGCGAGTTGCACGGGCATTTCGGCGTGACGCACAACATCGCCGTGCGCCTCGGCATAAAAGATGGCGAGATCGATCCGGCGCACGAGCCGATGGGCGCGCCCGATGTCTGACCAGGGCTACACCCGCATCGATCTGCCGGCGGACAAGTTCCTCCGGCTCGAGTGCCTCAAGCTCGCCGATCGCGACCACGTCGTGACGCACGATGATCCGCGAACACCCGCGTCGGACGTCGTCGAACGAGCGCGGGCGTATGCCGCGTTCGTTCTCACCGAGGAACGTGGCGCGCCCGGCGTTTCGGAATCGTCGCATGGTTGAGGCCCCCCATCGTGTCCGCGATCGCGTCGCGGGTCTTACCGCCAGCGCGGCAGCCCGTGGTCCGCGATCAGACCTGGATTTTGCGGCGATGCCCTACCCCCTGTCGGCCCAGCAGGCCGAGGCGGGGCGGCGCGGCTTTACCGCCGGCAAGGCGGCGGTGATCGACATCCTGAAAATCTGCGTCAATGTCAGGCGCGAGCTCGGCCAGGCCGAGGCGGCTGACGCCCTCCTGCACGTGATCGAACTTGCGGCCGAGCGGGATCTCGATCTTGCCGAACTGGATCCGCGCCGGTGAGCGCCCCCATCACGTTCGAAGTGATCGGCGAGGACGCCTTCAGCGCGGCATGCGGCGCCCTCGTGCGGGTCGGCCCCTTCTCTCCGCGCGATCAGCAGATCGCGCTGCTGGCATGCGCGGTCGGCGCGCAATGCGCGCTCGAGGCGAACCGCACGGCCGCGGCCGTCTATCGCGAGCATGGTCAAACCATGCTGGCACAGGCGATCGAGGGCGTGGAGGAAGCCGCGGCCGACAACCCCTTCAACCTGCTCGAGCTGATGTCGATCACGCTATGACCGTGCATCGCGCGCCCTTCTCGTTCGAGCAGGCGATCACCAAGATCGCGGGCTTCTTGGGCTGGGCCGAGGCGGCTTCCGCAATCGGCATTTCCGCCAGCCGGCTGCGCGATTTCAGCAACCCGAACGTCGAGGGCGACATCAAGCTCGAGGACGCTTTGGCGCTGGACCGCGCCTATGAGCGCGCTGGCGGGCCGGAAGGCCGACCCATCCATCAATGTTACACCTTTCGCCTGGATACCGAGGCAGCGGTTCCCGGGCATGACGCGGAGGCGTTTCGTCGCCTCACGGCCGAGGCGGCAGAGAAGAGCGGCGAGGCGATCGCCGCGCTGGTCGCCTGCAGCAGGCCGAATCCATCTGCCGCCGAGGTCGCCATCGCGCGACGCGATACCGAGCAGGCGATGGGCGTCTTCCAGAACACCCTGCCGATGCTCGATGGCGCGGGGCCTTCGACGGCCAGGGTGCAGCCCCGAGGGGGGGCACCACTGTCATGAAGATCTCGCATCAGCAGCGTATCGGCATTTCCTGCCCGCACTGCAAAGGTCCAATGGCGATCCGGAGCAGCCGCGGCCTGACGCCGACATATCGCCAGCTGATCTATGCTTGCCACGACGGCGAATGCGGCGCGACGTTTGGCGCCGAGCTCACTATCACGCATGGCATATCGCCGTCCGCGATTCCGGACCCCGCGATCAGCCTGCGCATGTCGCCGCCGCGCATTCGGCGCGCCGACAATGACAGTTTTCCGCCCAAGGTGACCGACGGCCCGGGGGTGCCGTCGCGATCGCCCGCGAATGACGACGCGCCCGAGGAACACCGGGCGCTCTAAGATCCAACTCTAACACCCTCGACTGTCTCAATCGCCGCCTCGCCGACCCCGCGTCGGCGGGAGCGGCCTCGTGTTGCCTGGAGGAACGTGATGGCCGAACCATTGACGAACGATGCTGCTGCGCCGCCCGCGTCCCCGACGCTGCCGGCGCTCACTAGTGGCGCGTATCTCAAGCTGCGCCGCGAAGCGGCCGGGAAGACGATCGCCGACGTCGCGTTCGTGATCACTTATCCGGGCCCCACGCGCGACCGGTGGTCGGCGCTGCTCGCCCAGGCCGAAGAGAACAAACTCAGCCTCGATCGCGAGCAGCTTGAGGTGTTGCGTCAGGCATTTCCCTTCGATCCGTTCATCTACGAATGCCTGCGGGACGAGGTTCCGGCCGGCAGGATCTGCCGTGGCTGCGGCTGCAGCTGGAACGACGCGTGCGTTGGGTCCAGCACGACCTGCGCGTGGTCTAGTTCCGATCCCGATATCTGTTCGCACTGCACGCGGCCCCGGCTCGCGACCGAGAACGACGCGGTCTGGAAAGTCGCGCGTGAACCGCATGCCGCGATCGACGCGCTGATCGACGCGCTGCGCAGGGCACGGGAGACGGCCGGGAAAGATATGCCGATCATTCTCGACGACGGGCGCCCCCTGATCGGGACCGCGCTGCAGAACTCGAAAAAGGACGGCTATTTTATCGTCCTGGTCGGCGAAAATCGCGGAGGCGTCCGGTGAACGGCGTCCCGGCCGCGGCGCCGGCGGCGCTCACCTTCGAACTCGTGCCCTTTGCCGGCACGAAGGGCATCCTTGCCGCGCGCGACGCGGACACGGTCTACGTTCCGATGAAGGGCTTCTGCTCGAGCATCGGGTTGCCATGGGATGGCGCCAGGCGCCGCATCGAGCGCGATCAAGTCCTGAAGGAAGGTGCGGTCATGATGACCGTACCTTCGCGCGGCGGCGCGCAGGTGCAGCAAACGCTGCCGCTCGATCTTATTCCGGGCTTTCTGTTTGGCGCGGAGGTGTCCCGGCTCGCCCCGGCCGTCCGCGAGAAGATCGGGCAATATCGGCGAAATTGCTACCGGGTGCTCTATCAGCATTTCTTCGGGAGCGGCGAGCGCGAGGGTGCGGTCATCACGGCCGCACCTTCGCCCGCGACAACAGGCGCGGCTGACATCGTGCTCCTCGTCGAGCGCCTGCGAACAGAGCCTGCTATGGCAGTGCGATTCGCCTATCAGGCTCTGCTGGCAGAGGCCTGCGGCCGGGCGGGCGTAGAAACACCATTGGTGCCTTTGGAGCGGGCCGATGCGCCCTGCCCGGCCCGACGCATCGATGAGTTGCTCTCAGGCCTTCAGGCGCTCGATCGGCGGCATGTTCGGTACAATCATTACGGCGCCTCGGCCCAGGGCCGGATCGCCATCAATCTGCCGCAGCTGGCGCGCCTGTTCGCTCGCCACGACATCGACGTCGCCATCGATGACGCTTTGAGAGAATCGCTTCGCGCCGGTGATCCGCGCTGGACCTGCACCATTCGCACCATCGATAGCGCGATCGGCCTCTTCCGACGCCCGACGCATTGCCACGTGCTCGAGCGCGCTCTGTGATTGGCCCCCTACGCCATATCGTTCCGCATTTTGGCGGGGGCATCGGCGTCGGACCGGCGCTGACTAGCGACGGCTCGCGCGACGGCGACGAGGTCGTCGGCATTTGCGTGTGCGTGCAGTGGCTAGGCCTGCTCGTGGAATTTGGGGTCGGCGGCGTTTCGCCTCGGCGATCGCGCCGATGACCCACGGTCTAACCAGACCCGTTCAGCAGGCCGGCGCGCGGCCGGCCTGCATCCCGGTACCTCGATCAGCGGCCGGAGGCAGCCGGCTGCTTGAGCGTAAGCCGCAATCTCGATCGAGGGTCGCGCGCGGCGAAGTCACGAAGGACCAGCCAATGACCCAAATAATGACACTCCCGCTGTGTGATCTTGTCTCATCAGAGAAGAACGTGCGCAAGTCGAATCTCGACGTCGATCTGCGCGAACTCGCCGAGGACATTTTCACGCACGGCGTGAAGCAGAACCTCAATGTGGAGCCGGCCGACATGTTCGGCAAATACGGCGTCGTTGCCGGTGGTCGTCGGCACAGGGCACTGTTGCTGCTGTTCGACGAAAAGCGCGTGCCGGCTGACTATCCCGTCCCTGTCATGGTGGAAGACGAGGAAGACGGGCGCGAAGTCAGCCTCTCCGAAAATCTCTACAAATTCGCCATGAACCCCGCCGACGAGGCCGAGGCGTTCCGCGATATCGTCGCCGAAGCGAACGGCACGCTGCCGGAGAGAATCCACTATTGCGCGCGACGCTTCGGCAAGACCGATCGGCACGTTGAGCAGCGCCTCCGCTTGGCCGAACTCGCGCCGGAGATCCTCGATGCGCTCCGCGAGGACAGGATCTCGATCGAGGCCGCGAAAGCCTATGGCGGCTTCGACGACCACGACCTTCAGCTGAAGGTCTTCCGGGCCCAGGAAAAGCGTGGGTTCGGCAACAAGCATGATCCGCGCGCGATCAGGGACGAGATCGCCGCGAAGACCTATCCGTCGAATTGCCGCGCGGCCGAGTATGTCGGCCTGGTCACATACGCGGCAGCAGGCGGGCGCATCGCGCGAGATCTGTTCATGGGCGCTGACGCCGGCGAGCAGCTGATCGACCCTTCGATCCTGGACAAGCTGGCACGCGAGAAGGCGATCGCGGAATTGCCCGCGCGCGTAAAGGAAATCGGCTTCGCTTCAGGGCTGCTCACGCCCGGCTTCGTGAGCTTCCCAGGATGGCCGAAGGCGCCGGACGGCTTCGTTCGCAGCTGGCGCTCGGCCGAGCTGCTCTCGAAAAAGGAGCGGGCCGCGGCCGTTGGCGTATTCAATGTCGCCGCGGATGGCTCCCACCTCGAGAATATCGGCTATTACGAGCACGCCCGGACGCCAATGGCCAGCACGCCGAGCCGACCGGAAACGGCCGAGGAACGAGAAGCCCGACGCCAAAATCAGCGGGTCGAGTGGCGCGCCGCCATCATGGCCGCGGCCGAGATTGTGCCTTCGTCGGTGCAAGACCGGCTCGATTGGGGCGACGCGACATGGGCAGAGATCGCGGTCGATCACAATGATCCGGACACGCTGTTGATCGACGTCCAGATCAAGATTTCTCGCGCGGAGCTCGAGGCGAAACGCGCCGCGGCCGAGCGGACGCTTGCCGAGGAAGCGGCGGCTGCAGACGCCGATGACGTCGACACTCGCGAAGCGGCGTCGATCGACGTCGAGCCCGCGGCATGATCCTCGTGCATCAGCTTTCAGTTTGGCCGTCATTCGGACGGCCGGCGCCGGCGGCGGGCGAAGCCCGACTCGCCGCCGGCGTTTCCTTTTCGAACGGAGCCGATCGATGAGGCCGTCGAATGACCCCGTCACGATCAGCCAGCTCGAGGAAGGCCACCTGCTGATCGTCGGGCAGACGCGGAGCGGAAAAACCTATCGGCTTCGCGGCGCGATCGAGCAGCTGCGACGCGCCGATCGGCGCGTCGGCGCGATCGACAAGCTGGGCAATCATTGGGGGCTTACGCGCTCGGCCGACGGCTCCGGACCGGGCCTGGAATTCGTGCGTGACGGCCGCTGGCGCGCCACGATCGCCGGCAACGCGGCGATCGCCGGCGACATGGGCGATTTCGCCACGCCAGGCCCCGCTCTCGCTGACCAGTGGGCGAAGCGGGTCTCCGGCGCGCCCAAGCTCGTCGCGATCTTGTTGAAGCGCTGGCCCCATATGATCACGCGCGATGCGCTCGCCGCCGATGCCGGCATGTCGGCTGCCGGGGGAACCTTCGGCACCTATCTCGGTCGATTGCGCTCCAAAGGGCTCATCGAGGAGCAAGGAAAGCGTCTGCGGCTGTCCCCGGCGCTGATGGCGCCGCAATGAGCGAAGGAGCCCGCAAACCCCTCGCAGAGGCGTGGCACGACATCGAGGCGGCGGAGAAAAGCACGCTCGAGGAGCTGAGCGAATTCGAGCTCGTGCGCGCCACGATCGGCTTGCTCGGCTTGGTCGCGATCGCGTTCGTCATTTGGCTGTTCGGGTGAGCGCGACGATGCACCCCGCGATCGCCAAGATTGTGCGCACGATTGCCCGCGACATGGCGGCGGAGGATGCTGCGCGCTCCAACAGCGATTCCCGGAGTCGTCAATGCCCCGCTGCGCCATCTACGCCCGCTTCTCATCCGATCTCCAATCGGAAACCTCCGCCGAGGACCAGGTCCGCGACTGCCGCGCCCGCGCCGAGCGCGAAGGGTGGGAAATCGCCGAAGTCTACACCGATCACGCCATCAGCGGCGCAAGCAATCGACGGCCCGGCATGACGGCGATGCTGGTAGACGTCGCGGCCGGCGCGTTCGAGATCATCCTGGCGGAGGATCTCGACAGGCTCGCGCGCGATCAGGAAGACATCGCCGGCATTTACAAGCGCGTGTCGTTCGCCGGGGCGAAAATCTACTCGCTCTCGGTTGGCGAGGTGAACGAGCTCCATATCGGGCTCAAGGGAACGATGGACGCGCTCGAGCTGAAGAAGCTCGCCGAGAAGATCCGTCGCGGCCAGCGCGGCTGCGTCGAGCGCGGGCGCGTGCCTGGCGGGCTCTGCTATGGATACGAAGTTGTCCGACAGATGACGGATCGGGGCGAAGTCGATGCTGGCCTTCGCCGAATCGTACCCGAGCAAGCGGAAGTGGTGCTTCGTATCCTGCGCGAATACGCCGCGGGGCGCGGCCCTCGAGCAATTGCGAAGGCGCTCAACGCTGACGGCGTTCCCGCGGCACAGGGCGGCGAGTGGGCAGCGAACGCGATCGTCGGAAACCGCGCGAGAGCAATCGGGATCCTGCACAACCCGATCTATATCGGGCAACTCGTCTACAATCGCGTGCGCATGGTCCGCGACCCCGACACACGGAAGCGGATTTCTCGCGTCAATCCGCGCGCCGAGTGGAAGATCGTGGAGATCCCCGAGCTTCGCATTGTCGACGACGCGCTTTGGCAGTCCGTGCAGGATCGACTTGGCGCATACGAAACCGCGCCGCTCGTTCGACGCAGGCGACCGTTGCTTTTGCTGTCCGGCCTCGTGCGGTGCGGCGTGTGTGGTGGGCCCTTCGTGAGCGCGGGCGGCGGCAAGTGGGGATGCAACCGGCACCGCGAAAAAGGTACCTGCACCGCAAACCGTCAGATCCGCCGCGAGGATTTGCAGCGCCGCGTTTTGGCCGGCTTGAAAACGGAATTGCTATCGCCTGAGGCGGTTTCTCTACTCGTCCGCGAATATCATTTGGAGCGCGATCGCCAACTGCAGGCCGGAAATCGCGATCGCCGTGTCCTCGAGCGAAAACTGACGCTTGCTGAACAGGCGGTCGATCGATTGGTCGCCGCCGTTGCTGCAGGCGGATCGGATTTCGTGGACATTCGCCAGGCGCTGGCCAGAAAAACCGCGGAACGCGATGAGCTGCGCGCGGCGATCGGCGAGGAAGAAGCTATCCCGGTCATCGTATTGCACCCGCGCATCGCGGAGGCCTATCGAGAGCGCGTCGAGCAGCTCGTCGACGGCGTCGATGACGGCGAGATTTCCGATGAGACGGTTGGGGGCCAGATCCGCGCGCTCATCGACTCGGTTCGGGTGTCGCCGTTGCCGGAGGGCGGCGTAACGATCGAGGTAACAAGCTCGCTGCAGTCGGCCGTCGCGCTGGCGACGGCCGATACTGGAACCCGAAGCGGAAGGGGAGCCCACCGAACTCTTATGGTGGTAGCGGAGGAGGGACTTGAACCCCCGACCCCAGGATTATGATTCCCGTGCTCTAACCAGCTGAGCTACTCCGCCCAACCGCGATCGGAGCGGGGCCTATAGGAGCGGTGTGGCGCAGCGGTCAAGCGAACATGTGACGCGACAATGGCGCCCACGGCCCGCCGCGATACCACCAGCTCGCCTGACCGGCGATCGCGAGCGGGCGCGGCCGGAAATCGCGCGCCAATTCGGCCCAGCGTGACGCGTGCCACGGCGGGCTCGACCTTGTTCTGTACCGTAACGTGCGGGCGCCAGCCGGCGCGGTCCTGCGGCGTCAACAGGCCGGCAAACGTGTCGGCCAGTTCGGCCCGGATCGCGAGCAAGGCGGGCGACTCGATCCGGAATGCCACGCCTTGCCCCAGCGAGATCAGCCCCGCGACGCGCGCTTCAGGCGGCGACGCGCCCCGCGTCATCTCCGCCAGCCGCCGCTTCAACTCATCCTCCAGCGACGGCGGCAAATGATGGAACATCGTCAGGTGCGCCGCCAACTGGTTGCGCTCGGGCGGAAAATGGCGCCGGCGCAAGGCATCGAATGCCGCCGAATCCGCCTTCCCCATCAGCGCCGTAACGATGATCGGCGCCGCTTCCGCCATGCTCAGATCTCGACCTGGCTTCCCAGCTCGACCACGCGATTTGTCGGCAGCCGGAAGAATTCCATCGCGCTTTCCGCGTTCCTGAGCATCCAGGCGAACAATTTCTCGCGCCAGAGCATCATCCCCGGCTTGGCGGACGGCAGCAAAGTCTGGCGCGCGAGGAAGAAGCTGGTGTCCATCATGCGGAACTCGGCGCCGCAGCGATCGACATTGGCGAGTGCGGCGGGCACGTCGGCCTCCTCCATGAAGCCGAACTTCAGCACCAGGCGGTGGAAGCCGTGACCGAGATCGTCGAGGAAGCAACGCTCGTCGGCCGGCCAATAAGGCTGGTCGGCGATCTTCACGGTCAGCAGCACGACGCGCTCGTGCAGCACCTTGTTGTGCTTCAGGTTGTGGAGCAGCGCGTGGGGCACACCATCCGCTGACGAGGTCATGAACACCGCCGTGCCCGGTACCCGCGTCGCGGAGGTCGCGGCGGATTGGATGAAGATCTTGATCGGCATCGCCGCCTCGCGCATCCGCTCGATCATCAGCTTGCGCCCCTTCGACCAGGTCGTGAGCATGGTGAAGACGATGAAGCCGATCAGCAACGGCACCCAACCGCCCGAAGGCACCTTGGTCAGGTTCGCGCTGAGATAGGCGCCATCGACCAGGAAAAAGAGCGTGAGCAGCGGGATCGCATAGCGCTTCTTCCAGCCCCACAGCCGCAGCAGCACCACGCCGAGCAGGCAGGTATCGATCGCCATCGCACCCGTAACCGCGATGCCATAGGCGGCGGTCAGGTTCGACGAGCTGCGGAAGAACAGCACCAGCAGCAACACCATGATCATCAGCAGCCAGTTGATCAGCGGGATATAGATCTGCCCTGCGGTCGAGGCGCTGGTGTGATCGATCCTGAGGCGTGGGATGAAGCCGAGCTGGATCGCCTGCTGCGTGACCGAGAAGGCGCCCGAGATCACCGCCTGGCTGGCGATGATCGCCGCCATCGTCGCGAGGATCACCAGCGGCAGGCGCAGCCCCTCGCTCGCCAGCATGTAGAACGGACTTTCCAGCGCCGGGTGGCCGACGCGGAACAGCAAAGCCCCCTGCCCCATATAATTGAGGATCAGCGCCGGCAGCACGAAAAACAGCCACGAGACGCGGATCGGGTTGCGGCCGAAATGCCCCATATCGGCGTAGAGCGCCTCGGCGCCCGTCACCGCCAGCACGACCGAGCCGAGCGCGAGGAACGCGCGCACCGGATCGATCGCGAAGAAATCGAGCGCGTAGAAAGGCGACAGCGCCCACAGGATGCCGGGCGTTTTGACGACGCTGAGCAGACCCAGCGCGGCGATCACCGTGAAATACACCAGCATGATCGGCCCGAACAGCAGGCCAATCCGCGCCGTGCCGGTGCTCTGGATCGCGAACAGGCCGATCAGGATCAGGACCGCGATCGGCAGAACCAGCGCGCTCATCCCCGGCGCGGCGATCGCCAGACCTTCGACCGCGCCGAGCACCGTCACCGCCGGCGTGATCATGCTGTCGCCATAGAACAAGGCCGTGGCGAATACGCCCAGCAGGATGATGCCGCGGCTCCAGCGTTGCGTCCTGGTCTTGCCCGAGACCAGCGCGAGTAGCGCCAGGCTCCCGCCCTCGCCCTTGTTGTCGGCGCGCATGATGATGGTCACGTATTTCAGCGTCACCACGATCATCATCGACCAGAACATCAGGCTGACGACGCCCATGATATGCGCGGGGTCGAGCGTCAGCTTGTGATGTCCCGCGAAGGTTTCGCGAAAGGCGTAGAGCGGGCTGGTGCCGATGTCGCCGAACACCACGCCGATCGCGCCGATGGCGAGCTTCGCCAGTCCGTCATTGCCGTGGCCGTGCGTGGCGGGCGCATCCGCGCCGACGGGCCGATCCGAAGGCTGGCCCGTCCGGGTATCTGAATTGGTCACGGGAAGCGGATTCGCGCCCGAGAATCAGAAGTATAGGCCTGTTGCAGGCCCTGTGCGCCCCTGTTCATCGGCCGCGCCTCTAGCACGCACCCCATTGCTCCGCAACGCAACGTCTCGGGCGTTCAATTCGCTCCGCCGAACAGCGCGTCGGCCTCGCTGCGCGTCGATACCGATCGCAGCACGAAGCTGCTGTTGATCGTGTTGACGCCGGGCAGGCGGCCGAGATGCTCGCGATGCAGCCGCTCGTAATCGTCGAGATCGCGGCAGACGATCTTGAGGCGGTAATCCTGGCCGCCCGAGACGAGCGCGCATTCGACCACGCCGTCGATCTCCGCCACCGCGCGCTCGAACTGCGCGAGGTCCTCCTCGATCTGCGTGCCGAGCGTAATGTCGACCAGCGCCGTGACATGGAAGCCGAGCCGGCGATGCCCGAGCCGCGCGCCATAGCCCTGGATATGGCCCGATGCCTCCAGCGCCTGGATGCGCCGCGTACACGCCGATTGCGAGAGGCCGACCTGTGCTGCGATCTGGCTGACCGAGGCGCGCGCGTCTGCTCCCAGTAATTTCAGGATTCCCCGATCGATGCGATCCGTTTGCATGATTTCACCTATCTATTGGCGTATGGGAGAAATGTCATGCGCGCAACGCCATGCCAGCAACGCTCTTTGCAGAGATTCGTCGGGCATCCAGCGGCTATGAGCGGGTCACATAATCCGGTTGGAGAGAGATCATGCGCGTCGGTGTGCCGAAAGAAATCAAGAACAACGAATTCCGCGTCGGGTTGACCCCGCCATCGGTCGCCGAACTGGTCGCCGCGGGCCATGAGGTGTTCGTCGAAACGAAAGCCGGTTCGGGCATCGACTTCGACGACAAGGATTATACCGACGCCGGCGCCAGGATCCTTCCTGACGCCAAGTCCGTGTTCACCCAGTCCGACATGATCGTGAAGGTGAAGGAGCCGCAGGCGGGCGAGATCGCGATGCTCGAGCCGCGCCACCTGCTCTTCACCTACCTGCATCTCGCCGCCGACAAGCCGCAGGCCGAGGGCCTGATGAAGTCGGGCGCGACGTGCATCGCCTATGAGACGGTCACCGGCCCCAGGGGCGGCCTGCCGCTGCTGAAGCCGATGAGCGAGGTCGCGGGCCGCATGTCGGTGCAGGTCGGTGCGCACTATCTCGAAAAGGAGCAGGGCGGCCGCGGCGTGCTGCTAGGCGGCGTGCCCGGCGTGGCGCCGGCCAAGGTCGCCATCCTCGGCGGCGGCATCTCGGGCGTGAACGCGGCGCAGATGGCGGTCGGCATGCGCGCCGACGTGACGATCTACGACATCAGCAACGATCGCCTGGCCGAGCTGGACATGTTCTTCTCCAGTCAGATCAAGACCGCTTACGCTTCCAAGGCGGCGATCGCCGCGGCGGTGAAGAGCGCGAGCCTGGTGATCGGCGCGGTGCTGATCCCCGGCGCGGCGGCGCCCAAGCTCGTCACGCGCGAGATGATCAGGACGATGAAGCGCGGATCGGTGCTGGTCGATATCGCGATCGACCAGGGCGGCTGCTTCGAGACCAGCCACCCCACCACCCACGAGGACCCGGTATTCGAGGTCGATGGCGTGATCCACTATTGCGTGGCGAACATGCCCGGCGCGGTCGCGCGCACCTCGGCATTCGCGCTCAACAACGCCACCCTGCCCTTCGCGCTGAAGCTCGCCAACATGGGCGCGGAAGCGGCGATGAAGGCCGATCCGCACCTCGCGGCGGGCCTCAACGTCTACAAGGGCAAGATCGCCTACAAGGCGGTCGCCGACGATCTCGACCTGCCATACGAGGCCTGGAACGGGTAACCTCGACCGTCATCCCGACGAAAGCTGGGATCTCGTGCGGCCTGAGCCCCGGCTTCCGCTGGGTGACGAGCCTTTTATTGCTGTCCCGCCTGATCGAGCGCTGCGGCGTAACGCTCGAGCAAAGCGAGGCGCAGCGCGATCTTCTGACGATAACTGGTGTTGGGCGGGCACAGCGCGAGCGCTCGCCGCCAGTAAGGCAGCGCCGCGCTGAACTGATTGGCGCGGATATAAGCGAGCCCGAGGAAGAAAGGCGGCCCCGGATGCTTGGGCGCCAGCTGCATCGCGCGGCGGAAGGCGAAGAGCGCTTCGGGCGAAACCATATTGCCATCGTGCTGGGCATAGGCGCTGCCCAGACCGGTCCAGAGCGAGACACTGTTGGGATAGCTGCCAATGCCCGCGAGGATCCACGAAACGGCATAGCGCGGCTCTCCGGCACGCATCATGCCGTCGGCGGCGATCAGGAACGCGCCGTCGCCGGTGAAATGGCCGAACAGATCGTCGCGCAGCGCGATGATCTGCGGATCGATCTCGATCGGCTGCGTATCAGCCTGGACCGGATCGCCCGGCAGGGTCGCATGCTGCTGCCAGGCATAGCCCGCCGCACCGAGCATCAGCGCCGCGCCGGCAAAGGCCCACAATTCGCGCGCCACGCCCGCGCGCCACAGCACGAATGCCGCGGATACGCCGATCAGCGCGAGCCACAGCCAGCCCATCAACTGCGCCTCCGCCTGAAATTGCGCGCCGCGATCCAGCCGCCGACCAACAACAACGCGATCGGTGCGATCCACAGCGGTGCGGTCAACGCGTTCAAGGGCGGATCGTAGGTCACGTAATCGCCATAGCGCTGGACCAGCCAACGGCGCACGTCGGCGGGGCTCTCGCCCGCCGCGATCCGCGTGCGGACCAGCGAGCGCATGTCGCCCGCCATTTCGGCATCGCTGTCGGCGATCGACTGGCCCTGGCAGACGAGGCAGCGCAACGTCTCCATCAACGCCTTGGCCTGCGCCTCCTGCGCCGGGTCGGGCAACGCGGTGTCGGCATAGCGCGCTGGCGGCAGGTTGCTGTCGGCGAGCGCCGATCCCGCAAGCAGGCCGGTGGCCGCCAGCGCCAGCCACACCCTCATCGCGCGTTCCTCACAGCAGCGACGATATCGGCCACTTCCTCGGGACGAATGTCGCCGACATGCTGGAGGACGATGCGCCCCTGCCCGTCGATCACGAAGCTTTCCGGCACGCCCGACGAGCCGAGCGCGAGCTGCACGCTCGAATCGCGATCGCTGCCGATCCGCTCATAGGGATCGCCGTTGCGACGCAGGAAATCCTGCAGTGCGGGCGCGGTGTCACGGATCGCGATCGCATCGATCGGCACGCCGGCAGCCCTGAGGCGCATAAGTTGCGGTGCCTCGGCGATGCACGGGATGCACCAGCTGGCGAAGATGTTGAGCAGGCGCGGCTGGCCCTGATGGAACATAGCGCTGCCCAACCCCGGCTTACCCGGCACGGCGGCCGGCAGCGAGAAGGTCGGCAGCGGCTTGTCGATCATCGCCGAATGCACGGTGCGATCGGCGGGTTTGACCAGTCCACTCGCCACCACCGCGAACAGCAAGGCGAAAGCACCAAGCGGCAACCAGACCAACGCGCGCTTCATGCCCATTCCTCCCGCAATGCCGCACGCCGCTCGCGCCGCAGCCGCCCAAGCAGAGACAGTGCCCCGCCGATCGCGATCAGCGCACCGCCGGCCCAGATCAACGTCACGAACGGCTTCCACCAGAGCCGCAACTGCCAGCGCCCCTGATCGTCGGGCTGGCCGAGCACGGTGTAGAGCTGGCCGTCGAGCTTCGTCGCGATCGCCGTTTCGTTGGTCGTGGTCGGCGGCGTCGAGAAGAAGCGCGACTGCGGGCGGAGAATGAACGGCGCGCCATCGCCACGTTGCGCGACCAGCCGCGCCTCGAGCGCCGACCAGTTATCGCCGATGCGCGGCGTGATCCCGGCAAACCTTACCGTGTAAGGCCCGACGTGATAGGGCACGCCGACGCGCGCGGCGACCAGCGTCTCGCTCTTGAACGCGGTGTCGCAGGCCATGCCGGCGAGACTCACCGCGATGCCGAGATGCGCGATCACCATGCCCCAGGTGAACAGCGGTGCGCGCAGCAGGTTACGCTTCCACAGCGGAGCGACGCTCGCCGCCGCCAGCCCCGCCGCGAACGCCAGCCCGAGCAGCGGCAGCACGCCGATACCGCCGCCGAGCGCGGCCAAAACAATCAAAGCCGCGCCCGCCACGCCGACCGGCACGGTCAGCCGCCCGAGAAGCGCACTCGCATCGTCGCGCCGCCAGCGCAGCAACGGCCCGGCCATCATCACCGCCACGAGCGCCAGCGCGATCGGCCCGATCGTCTTGTCGAAGAACGGCGCGCCGACCGAGAGCTGCACGCCGAACATCGCCGCGACCAGAGGATAGAGCGTGCCGATCAGCACCAGCCCGAGGATCACCGACAGCAGCAGGTTGTTGGCGACCAATCCCCCTTCGCGGCTGACCAGCTCGAAGGTCGATCCCGCGCGCACCGTGCCGACGCGCAGCGCGAACAGCGCCAGCGCGCCGCCGATATAGATGCCCAGCAGCGCGAGGATGAACATCCCGCGCGCCGGATCGACGGCGAAGGCGTGGACCGAGGTCAGGATGCCAGAGCGGACCAGGAAGGTGCCGATCATGCTCATCGAAAAGGCGACCACCGCGAGCATGATCGTCCAGGCACGCAGGCCGTCGCGCGTCGCCAGCACGGTCACCGAATGAAGCAGCGCGGTCGCGGCGAGCCACGGCATCAGCGACGCGTTCTCGACCGGGTCCCAGAACCACCAGCCGCCCCAGCCGAGCTCGTAATAGGCCCAATAGCTGCCCGCGGTGATGCCCACGGTAAGGAAAATCCACGCGCCGAGCACCCAGGGCCGCATCGCCCGCGCGAAGGCCGGGCCGACGTCGCGCGTCACCAAAGCGCCGACCGCGAAGGAGAAGGCGACCGAGAGGCCGACATAGCCGACGTAGAGCGTCGGCGGGTGGAAGGCCAAACCAGGGTCCTGCAGCAGCGGGTTGAGCCCCTGCCCGTCCGGCGGCGGCGGATCGAGCCGCGCGAAGGGATTCGAGGCGAACAGGAGGAAAGCATAGAAGCCGAGCGCGATCGCCGCCTGCGCGCCGAGCGTCGCGACGAGCGTGCGCCGCTCGAGCCGATGCTCCATCAGCGCCACCGCACCCCCGGCCAGCCCGAGGATCGTGACCCACAGCAGCATCGAGCCTTCGTGGTTCCCCCACGCGCCGGCGAACTTGTAGAGCAACGGCTTGTCGCTGTGGCTGTTCTCCGCGACCAGCAGCACCGACATATCCGAGCGCACGAACACCGCGATCAGGCAGCTCATCGCGAGAAGCACGAGCAACCCCTGCACGAACGCGACCGGGCGGACGGCGTTCATCAGCGCATCCACTATTTCCGGCCGTGCTGAGCTTGTCGAAGCGCTGCCCTTCTCCGCGGAAGAATAGGACAACCCTTCGATAAGCTCAGGGTGATCGGATTTGGATTTGCCGATCGCGATCCACGCCATCGCCAGCTGCAGCGCGGCGAGCGCGGCGGCGAACCAGAGCGCGGCAAGACCAGCCTCGGCGATCACCGCTCCAGGCTCTTCGTCTCGTGCATCTTTCCGGCGACCTGCGGCGGCATGTATTTCTCGTCGTGCTTGGCGAGCAGGTTGGTGGCGAGGAAGCTGCCGTCGGGCTGGAACTGGCCTTCCGCCACCACCCCCGATTTCTCGCGGAACAGATCGGGCGCGATGCCGCTGAAGGTGACGGGCACGGTCGCCGCATTGTCGGTGACGACGAAGCGGATCGTCACGCCGTCGGGCGCGCGCTTGATCGATCCCGCCTGCACCATGCCGCCCAGGCGGACGCTACGCCCGAGCGGCAAACCGCCGCGCTTCACGTCGGAGGGCGCGTAGAAGAACGAGGCCTGATCCTTCAGCGCCGACAGCGCGAGCAGGCCTGCGGCGACCACGGCAAGGACGGCGAGCGCGGCGAGCACCAGCCGCTGGTTCTTGGCCTTCACGGGATGCGGCGCTCCGCCGCGCGCATCGCCAGCCAGCTCGCCAGCGCGAGCCCCGCGCCTGCGACGAACGTCACGGCATACGCCGCGATCACGAACGGCCAGGCGCTCATGCCCCCACCCTTCTCATGACAAAGCCATCCGCCGCATACGCGCCTCGGCCTTGGTGAGCGCGAGGATCGCGCGCATCCGCATCAACACCACGGCGGCGAAGAAGAAGGTGAAGCCGGCAAGCATGATCGGCAACGGCCAGAGGATGGAATTATCGATCGTCGAACTGGTCAACCCGATGCTCTCGCCCTGGTGCAACGTATTCCACCACACCACCGAATAGCGGATGATCGGCAACAGCACCGATCCCGCGACACCGTACAGCGCGGGAATGCGTCCGTCGCCACCGCGCTCGGCATCCGCGCGAACCAGCGCCATGTAGCCGAGGTAAACGAAGAACAGCAGCAGCATCGAGGTCAGCCGCCCGTCCCATTCCCACCACGTGCCCCAGGCCGGCCGGCCCCAGATCGAACCGGTGACGAGGCACAGCGCGGCGAACGTCGCCCCCGCCGGGGCGATCGCGCGCGCGGCGACGGCGGCGAGCGGATGCCGCCACACCAGATAGGCGATGCTGGCGATCGCGATCCCGCTCCACCCGCCCATGCCGAGCCAAGCGGTGGGCACGTGGATGTACAGGATGCGCACGGTATCGCCCTGCAGGTAATCGGGCGGTGTCCGCGTCAGCCCCGCCCAGCTGCCAAGCACAATCAGCGCGACGCCGGCCCAGAACAGCCAGGCGGTCAGCGGCCTGGCGATCCTCAGGAAGCGCGCGGGATTGGCGAAGGCATGGAGGCTGGGCACGATGTGCGGCGTCTAAAGCGAACTGGGTTGGTACTCAACCGCGACGCGCGCGTTATCCCTCGTGAACCGCACCCCTTTTGGAGACCAAGATGAAGCGCCTGATCGCATTCGACCTCGACGGCACCCTCGCCGAAAGCAAACAGCCGATCGACGACGAGATGGCGACCTTGCTCTCGGGCCTGCTCGCCCGCCTGCCCGTCGCGGTGATCTCGGGCGGCGACTGGCCGCAATTCGAGAAGCAGGTGGTCGGCCGTCTGCCCGCCCAATCGAAGTTCGAGAATCTCTTCATCATGCCGACCACCGGCACCAAGCTCTATCGCTATGACGGCGAGTGGCGGCAAGTCTACGCCGAGACCTTCGATACCGCGACGCGCGAGAAGATCGAGAAGGCGCTAGACGAAGGTTACAAGGAAGCCGGGCTCGGCGACGGCAAGACCTGGGGCGAGCGGATCGAGGATCGCGGCAGCCAGATCACCTTTTCCGGACTCGGCCAGGAAGCGCCGCTCGACGCGAAGAAGGCGTGGGACCCCGATTTCGCCAAGCGCAAGACGCTGCAGGCGATCGTGCAGAAGAAGCTGCCCGGATTATCGGTCAATGTCGGCGGATCGACCTCGATCGACATCACCCGGCCGAACACCGACAAGGCCAGTGCGATGCGCAAGCTCGCCACGCATTCGGACATCGCGACCGAGGACATGCTGTTCCTCGGCGACGCGATCTATCCCGGCGGCAACGACGATCCGGTGCGCGCCGCGGGGATGGACACGATCGCGGTGCGCGACGTGGACGAGACGAAGACCGCGATACGCGCGTTTCTGTTCGCGCGCTGAGCCGTTTCCGAGGCTGTTCCCCGGCGAAGGCCGGGGCCCAGGCGAAAACGAGCTTTGGTTGACGTCGCGCTTCGTTATCCAGACTTTCCCAACTGGGCCCCGGCCTTCGCCGGGGAGCAGAGAGAATCAGTCTTACAAGCTCAGCGTCCGATCAGGCGCTGCGCGATGCGATCGGCGACTTCGCTCTGCGGGTCGCCGGTGCGGTCAGCCTCGTCCCACACCTCGATCAGGCGCGTCGGAATCCTGGCGATACGCGCCTCGACCTCTGCCTGGTCGCCCTGCCCAAGATATTCGAGGCCGACATTGATGATGCCGCCGGCATTGATCACGTAATCGGGCGCGTAGAGTACGCCTGCATCCTGAAGACGCTTGCCGTCCGCCCGCGTGGCGAGCTGGTTGTTGGCGCCGCCCGCGACCACCTTGGCCTTCAGCGCACCGATCGACGTCTCGGTCAGGATCGCACCGAGCGCGTTGGGGCTGACCAGATCGACGTCAGCCGAAAGAATCTCGTCGGCCGCCATCACGCCCGCGCCCAGTTCGGCCGCCAGTGCCTGCGCCTTGTCGGCATTGACGTCGGCCAGGATCAACTTCGCGCCGTCCTTTGCCAGCAACTTGGCGAGCCCGCCGCCGACCGATCCGACGCCCTGGATCGCGACGCGCACGTCCTTCATCGAATCGGCGCCCAAACCTCGCTGGGCTGCTGCCTTGACCCCGAGATAGACTCCCATCGCGGTGAACGGGCCGGGATCGCCGCCCGCCGCGCCCGCCGCGACCGGCAGGCCGGAGACGTATTTCGTCCTGGTGGCGATCACCTTCATGCTCGCCTCGGACATGCCGACATCCTCGGCCGTCACGTAGCGCCCGCCAAGCGACTCGACCGCCGCCCCGAACGCCTCGAGCTGCACCTGCGTGATCGCCGCGCCGGGCTTGTCGGCCAGCACGACGCCCTTGCCGCCGCCCATCGGCAGATTGGCCATCGCGTTCTTGTAGCTCATCCCGCGCGACAGGCGCAGCGCATCCGTGATCCCGTCGGCGCTGTCGGCATAATGCCAGAAGCGCACGCCGCCCGCCGCCGGCCCGAGCGTGGTCGAGTGAACAGCGATCATCGCGCGCAGACCGCTCTTCGGATCGGTGAAGAGGTGAACCCCTTCGTGATTGTCGAAATCGGCGAAGTCCCAAACCGAAGCCATGACACGCTCCCGCGATCGATTTTAAATTACCGTCATGCGCAATAATGTTATGCGGGCGGCGAAGCCAGCCCAAAACGCCACGGTAGATAATGGGGCGACCGACGGGACTTGAACCCGCAACTTCCGGCATCACAAGCCGGCGCTCTAACCAATTGAACTACGGTCGCCGTGGAGACCGCGCCCCCTAGCGGGCGGCATGGCCCAGCGTCAAGGCTGGCGCGCAGGTGAGGCTTTTGGCAAACTGCCTTCATGCCCCCACCTTTCGTCGCCAGCCTGGCGGAAGCTGCCCAGTTCGGTTCCGGCGATCCAGCCGATGCCATGGTCACACGCCTGACCGGCCAGCCGTTCGTCCAGAAGGTGCCGAGCCCGAAGCTCACGCTGTTCCTGCGCCGCGACTTCCTCGATGCCGAGACCTGCGCAGCGATCATCGAACGGATAGACGCGAAGCGGCGCCCCTCGACCATCTCCGATCCCAATGGCGACGCGGCGTTCCGCACCAGCGAGACCTGCGATCTCGATTCGTCCGATCCCGTCGTCGCCGCGGTCGAGGCGGCGATCGCCTCCTTCACCGGGCTCGACCCGGTCTATGGCGAGCCGATGCAGGGCCAGCGCTACGCCATGGGCCAGGAATTCAAGGGCCATACCGATTATTTCGAGCCGAATGGCCTCGACTACGAGCGCTATTGCGGCCTCACCGGCAATCGCACCTGGACCGCGATGATCTATCTCAACGTGCCAGAAGCCGGCGGCGCGACACGCTTCAAGACGATCGACAAGATCGTCCAGCCCGAAACCGGCAAGCTGCTATGCTGGAACAACCGCCGCCCGGACGGCTCGCTCAATCCGGCGACGATCCATCAAGGCATGAAGGTGCGCGCGGGCGTGAAATATGTGATCACGAAATGGTTTCGCGAACGCCCCTGGGCCTAGAAGCGCTAAATTTTGACATTCATGTCAATAATGATACTTATGCGTCATGCGCTGGCTTATCCTCGCCTTGTTTGTCGCAACCCCTGCCCTCGCGCAGGAAGAAGCGGCCTCCGTCCTGATGGAGCGGCTGCGGATGACGCAGGCCCGCGAGCGCGTGGCCGAGGCCACCTACACGATTCCGAGCGACGACCAGTACATAGCCACCCGAAAGCAGATCAACGATCTGATCGCAGCGGGAAAATGCGACGATGCCAGGCACGTAGCCGCTGACTACGGCGAAAAGGGTCTGATCCGGCGCGTTGCCAAGAAGTGCCCGTAAGCCTGATCGGCACAAGCCGCGACGGGTGAATTTCTGAATTTAGCGAGTCGCACGGCACCGAGGCCGTGGTGGGCGCGACAGGGATTGAACCTGTGACCCCACCCGTGTGAAGGGTGTGCTCTACCGCTGAGCTACGCGCCCGTATGCTTCGGGAAGCGGGCCTTTAGGCGGCCGCCGGGGCGCTGTCCAGCCCCGGCGCTCACCTAACGCGAAATCAGTTGACCGCGTCCTTCAGGCCCTTGCCGGCCTTGAACTTGGGCTGGCTCGACGCCTTGATCGTCATCGGCTCGCCGGTGCGCGGGTTGCGGCCGGTCGAAGCCTTGCGCTTGGAGACCGAGAACGTGCCGAAGCCGACCAGGCGGACCTCGTCGCCCTTCTTCAGCGCCGCGGAGATGGTGTCGAACACCGCTTCCACCGCCTTGCTCGCATCACCCTTGCCCAGACCGGACGTATCGGCGACGGCGCCGATCAGTTCCTGCTTGTTCATTGTCGTTTGACCCCCGTTTACTCGAAACGCTGAAAATAGGAATCGCGGCTCATGGCCGGCGGCGCAGTAAGGCGGGTTGCCGGGGGCGTGTCAAAGCAAAACTCCGCCGAATCGCGGTGAACAAGGCGGAAATGCGGCAGACCGCCCGGATCGGGTAGCGATCCGGGCGGTTTGATCTCGATCAGTGATGCAGTTCACCCAGTGCGGCGACGGCGGAAGGCGGCTGGGCGGCGAGTTCATCCGCCTCGGTCCAGTCGATCGCGACAAGCGGCTCGGTCAGCGCGAGCTTCAACACCTCATCGACATGCCCGACGGGCACGATCTTCAGCCCGTCCTTGATGTTCCGCGGGATCTCGGCGAGGTCCTTCTCGTTCTCCTCGGGGATCAGCACCGTCTCGATACCGCCGCGCAATGCCGCGAGCAGCTTCTCCTTCAGCCCGCCGATCGGCAGCACGCGGCCGCGCAGCGTCACTTCCCCGGTCATCGCGACCTCACGCCGCACCGGCACGCCGGTCAGCGTCGAGACGATCGACGTCACCAGCCCGATACCCGCCGAAGGGCCATCCTTGGGCACCGCCCCCTCGGGCAGGTGGACATGGATGTCCTTGCGCGCGAAGAGGCTCGGCTTGATGCCGTAGCTCGGCGCGCGCGCCTGCACGAAGCTCATCGCCGCCTGCACCGATTCCTTCATCACGTCGCCGAGCTTGCCGGTGGTCTTGACGACGCCCTTGCCCGCGACGGTGACGCTCTCGATCGACAGCAGTTCGCCGCCCACCTCGGTCCAGGCGAGACCGGTGACCGCGCCGATCTGGTTCTCCTTTTCGGACAGGCCGTGGCGGAATTTCTGCACACCGGCGAATTCGTGGAGATTCTCG
>Ga0153956_1001348_pt1 | contig 21968 bp, 18 predicted proteins | sample TSFL040MetaG_FD_104704 | JGI IMG/M metagenome (GOLD analysis project Ga0153956, IMG submission 104704) | Attine ant fungus gardens microbial communities from Florida, USA - TSFL040 MetaG | ecosystem: Host-associated > Fungi > Mycelium > Unclassified | place: USA: Florida, Wekiwa Springs... | reverse complement strand
CGCGATGCTGGTCGCCGAGCCGACCCTGACCCGCGTCATCGACGAGGTCAAGCTCAACGCCGCCGACTTCTACCTCGACCGCCACCGGGCGATCTTCGAAGCGATCCACGACCTCTACGCCGCCTCGAAGCCGGTCGACGAGCTCTCCGTCGCCGAGGCGCTCACCCAGACCAACAAGATCGACGAGGCGGGCGGCAAGCACTACGTCTCCGAGCTCGCCGCCAAGGTCCCCGCCGCCGGCAACGCCAAGCACTACGCGGAGATCGTCCAGCAGAACTCCCTCCTCCGCCGCCTCCTCGGCGCCGGCCAGGAAATCCAGGGCTGGGTCAACGAGCGCGACGGCGAACCTCGCGAACTCTCCGAGCGGGCCGAGAAACTCCTCTTCGAAGTCGCCCACAAAGAGCAGGCCTCCGACTTCCGCATCATCGGCGACATCCTCCACGACGAGGTCGACCGCCTGGAGAAGCTCTCCACCGGCGAGATGGAACTGACCGGCACCCCCTCCGGCTTCCGCGACATCGACGCGGTGACCGGCGGCTTCCAGCCCGGCAACCTGATCATCATCGCGGCACGGCCCGCCATGGGAAAGTGCCTTTCCGCACAAAGTCTGGTTTTTGACCCTACTACCGGTGCGCGGCGCAGCGCCGAAGATCTCTGCGCTGCGCACCGGCGAGGCGAGGACGTGTGGGTCGCGTCGCTCGGCCCGGACCTTCTTATGCGACGGGCAAAGGCGGCGGCAGTAGCGCCGAACGGGAGGAAGCGGATCTACAGGCTGACCACTCGACTTGGTCGCAGGGTGGAGGCGACCTCGAACCATCCTGTTCTCACCAGCTCCGGGTGGCGGGAGCTTGGCGACGTCTCCCCTGGAAATCGGGTGGCGGTTCCCCGTGTGCTGCCCGCTCCGCGGGATCCGGTCGAGCTACCGGATCGCGAGGTAGTTTTGCTCAGCGCCCTGATCGCAGATGGAGCGATCAGCCAGAAGACGCCCCGATTCTGTTTTGGAGCCGGATCCCAGATCCTTCCGGTGGTCGAGAAGGCCGTCCACGAATACGGCCTTCGCCTTCACATCAGCGGTCCGCGTAGTCACGGCAACGCACTGATCAGCGCCGGTCCGGGTTCCCGGCACAATCCCGTCACGGCGATGCTCACCCGTCACGGCCTGATGGGCCTGCGCTCCGCCGAGAAGTTCGTCCCCGACGCGATCTTCGGGCTCGGCGAGGACCAGCTCGCGCGCTTCCTCGGCGTCATGTACGCGTGCGACGGGCACGTCTACTGCAGCGACCGCCTGGCGCGGATCGGCTACTCGACGATCAGCGAGCGGCTCGCGCGGGACGTCCAGCACCTGCTGCTGCGGCTCGGGATCGTCGCCACGATCCGCACGCTGAAGCGACCTGTCTACGAGGGCACGGACAAGGTCGCCCGCGAGGTGCGGATCACCGGCCAGGACGGGCTGCGTCGCTTCTGCGAGTTGATCCGCATCCCCGGCAAGGAAGACGCCCAGGACCAGGTATCGGCGCGGCTGGACGACGTGCCCCGCTCCACCGACACCGACACGCTGCCGGTCGAGATCTGGGACGACATCCTGCTGGCGAAAGGCGACCGGATCTGGGCGGCGGTGAGCGAGCTGACCGGCAGGCCTCGCACCCACAACTGGCACGTCGGCGCTCGCTCTCCGTCGCGCGGCCTCGTCGCCGAGCTGGCGACGGCGACCGCCTCCCCCACCCTGGAGGAGCTCTGCGATTCCGACATCTGGTGGGACGAGGTGGCCTCCGTCGAGTTCGTCGGCGAAGAAGAGACCTACGACCTCGACGTGCCCGGCCTGCGCAACTTCGTCGCCGACGACGTGATCGTCCACAACAGCGCCTTGGTCGCCAACATCGCCGAAAACGTGGCGGTCAAGCGCGACAAGCCGGTCGCCTTCTTCTCGCTCGAGATGTCGGAGGTCGAGCTTGCCCAGCGGTTCATCGCCTGCCGCGCGCGCATCCCTGGCGACAAGCTGCGCAAAGGCCAGGTGTCCCCGCGCGACTGGCCGAAGGTGCTGCGCGCGGCCAACGAACTGGAGAACGCGCCGCTGTGGTTCGACGACTCCTCCGACCTCGGCATCCTCGACCTGCGGGCGAAGGCGCGCCGGCTCCACGCCCAGGAACAGGACCGCGGCGGCCTCGGGCTGATCATCCTCGACTACATGCAGCTGATGCGCTCCGACGACGCGCGCGCCAACCGCGTCGAGCAGGTCGGCCAGATCAGCCGCGGCCTCAAGATCCTCGCCCGTGAGCTCCAGGTGCCGGTGATGGCGATCTCCCAGCTCTCCCGCGCCCCCGAGCAGCGCTCGCCGCCGAAACCGCAGCTGTCCGACCTGCGCGAGTCGGGGCAGATCGAGCAGGACGCCGACCTCGTCGCCTTCCTCTACCGGGCCGACTACTACCGTGATCCCGACGAGGAGCCGGACGGCCTCGCCAACCTGATCATCGCCAAGCATAGGAACGGCCCGATCGCGACCAAGGACCTGGTCTTCCTCGACCGCTACCCCAAGTTCGCCGACTACAGCGGCCAGGAAGCGCCGATCGAACAGCCGGTCGGCGAAGACCCGCCCCCCTACGACGAGGCCGCCGCGGCGGGCCCCGAGTTCTGATCGGAGCGCCCCGGATGCCGCCCGCGATCGCCCGCTCCGAACCGTTCCGCGACCAGGTCTGCACGCTGGGGATCTGCGATGGCTCCGGCTGGATCCTCGGCCCCGAAGACGTCGCCCGCCCCTGCGACTGCCGCGCCGAGCGCCTCAGCCGAGGACACAACCGCGGCATCTCCTCGGTGATCCCGGCCCGTTATCGCGGCGTCTCCTTCGACCGCCCGCCGGTCTCCGACATGGCGCGCGACCTGCAGACGAAGGCGGCGGTCGCCGAGGTGCGCGCCTACGTCGACGACCTCGACCGCCGCCTCGCCGAGGGCCGCGGCCTGTGGATCTTCGGCGACACCGGCACCGGCAAGACGACCCTCGCGATGCTGATCTCGAAGGCGGCGCTGGAGGCGGGTAAGAGCGTCGCCATCTACTCGCTGCCGAAGCTCCTCGCCCGCATCCGCCGCACCTACGACTCCGAACCGGGCGGCGACTCCTACCTCTCCCTCTTCGACAAGCTCACCTCGGTCGACCTCCTCCACATCGACGACCTCGGCGCCGAGAAACGCTCCGACTGGGTGCTGGAGCAGCTCTACGCCCTGGTCAACGAGCGCTACGAGACCGAGCGCTCGGTGGTGATCACGACCAACCTGGGCCACGAGGAGCTGGAGGAGCAGATCGGCCCCCGCACCGTCTCCCGCCTGACCCAGATCTGCGACGAAGTCCCCCTGTTCGGCGACGACCGCCGCTATGGCACGATCTCGCGGGTGGCCTAGAAGGGCGGGACGGGGCCGGGGCCCCTCCAGCTGTTCCTTATGCGCCTATAAGGCGCATAAGGAACAGCTGGAGGGACGACCCCGGGACGGCGGGAACGTCACGCTTCCTCCCGTCTTCCCCAGGCATCGCGGGTCACGCGAGGAGGCGCGTTCGCAGTTAGCGACAACATGTGTCGCTAACTGCGAACGCGCTCCGGGGCGGGGGCCTCGGGGGCCGGGAGGGGTGACGTCCCCGGCGTCTTCGTCACGAACCCTTGACGTCTTCCCACGCGAAGCCTCACGTCCTGGGCTCCTCATGGGGGTCACAGCCTGCCAGGACCCCCATGAGGAGCCCAGGACACCCGGGACCATCTCGGACGGCCGCAGGGGCCCGAGCCTCCACCTCGGACGGCCGCCCGGGCCACGGGGCCGCACCCGCCCCGCCCCACGAAACCGCCCACCTACAGCGAGCCGGCCGGGGCGACCCAGACGCTCTCGAAGCGCAGGCTGGTCAGCTCCGCGATGCGGTCGTAGTCGCGGTCGTAGTGCAGGACGCCGTACCCCGCCTCGTGCGCGCAGGCGGCGATCATCAGGTCGATCGGGGAGACGCGGTGGTAGGCGGCACGGGCGAGCTCCCGCTGCGCTTTGCGGGCGGTTGCTTCCACCTCGGCGTTGACGGCGACCGACGGCAGCGTGCCGAGTCGATCCAGGCTCTTTTCTTGGTCCGCCGCCGACTGGGCCGAATAGCCGGCCTCGAGCAGGAAGGGCAGGCAGGTGGCGATCTCCTCGGCGTCGAGCATTTCGACCACCGCATCGAGACGGGCTCGCGGCACCGCGCCGGAGAGGAGGCGCGACCACACCGAGTTGTCGATGAGCAGCACGCTACTCGTCGTCGTAGCGAGCGATCAGGCCGAGGTGCTTCACCTCGTCGGCGGCCGCGACATCCACCTTGGGGCCGGTGCCGTTCAAGATCCAGTCGATCATCTCCCGGCGCGCCTGTCGCGCCTCCTCGCTTCGATCGGCCAGTCGCCGAGCCTTGGCTTCGGCGCCGAGCACCACCAGCTCGCCGAAGTCGATCCGCTCCTCGTCCCCCAGCCTCGCGCGAAGCTCATCCAGCGCAGCCTGGACCGTCGGCGTCTCGGTGATCGTGTGACGGGGCCTGGTGGTAGGCAGGCGGCGAGTGTAGCACCGTGCTGCACTGCACTCGCCGCGCGCACTCGTCAGAATCCCGCCACGTGCCAGGCGTGGTCATAGTCGGCGCCCAGTGGGGTGACGAGGGCAAGGGCAAGATCACCGATCTGCTCGCCGAGCGGGCTACCGCGATCGTCCGCTTCCAAGGGGGCAACAACGCCGGCCACACGATCGTCCGGGACGGCGAGACGTTCGCTTTCCACCTGATCCCGTCGGGGATCCTGCACTCCGAGAAGACGTGCGTGATCGGCAACGGCGTCGTCGTCGACCCGCGGGTGCTGCTCAGCGAGATCGACGGGCTGAAACGCGCCGGGATCAGCGTCGCCAACCTGAAACTGTCCGCCAACGCGCACCTGATCATGCCTTACCACGTACTGCTCGACACCGCGAGTGAGACGAAACTGGGGAAGAACTCGATCGGGACGACGCGACGCGGGATCGGTCTCGCCTATGCCGACAAGGCGCTGCGGCTCGGCATCCGGGTCCAGGACCTGCTCGACGAGAAGATCCTGCGGACGAAGATCCGCGCCGCGCTGGAGCCGAAGCAGCAGGCGCTGCGCGAACTCTCGGTGCAACGCCGCAAACTGCGCAAGGAAGCGGGCGACGAAGCGAAGGCGGCGGCGGAGGGCTCGATGGGCGGCGTGGTCGATCCGCGCCCGGACCTGCACGCGATGGTCGAGGAGCACGTCAACTACGGCCACCGGCTCGAGCCCCACATCGCCGACACCGCGAAGCTCTGCTGGGACGCGCTCGACCGCGGCGAGACGGTGATCTTCGAGGGCGCCCAAGCGACGCTGCTGGACCTCGACCACGGCACCTATCCCTTCGTCACCTCCTCCAACCCGATCGCGGGCGCGGCGACGGTCGGCGCCGGGGTCGGCCCCACCGACATCGACGAAGTCTGGGGCATCGCCAAGGCCTACTCGACCCGCGTCGGCGCCGGCCCCTTCCCCACCGAGCTCCACGACGAGATCGGCGAGCAGCTGGTCGAGCAGGGCCACGAGTACGGCACCACCACCGGCCGCCGCCGCCGCGCCGGCTGGATGGACCTCGTCGGCCTCCGTTACGCCGTCCGCCTCAACCGCATGGACGCCCTCGCGATCACCAAGCTCGACGTCCTCAGCGGCATCGGCCCCCTCCGCGTCGCGGTCCGCTATCGCTCCAAGGAAGGCGCGACCCTCAACGAGTTCCCCTACCACCAGTCGATCCTCCACTCGGCGACCGCCGAGTACGAGGAGCTCCCCGGCTTCGACGAGGACATCAACGGCTGCCGCACCTTCGCCGACCTCCCCACCGCGGCCCGCGATTACCTTGGCTTCATCGCCGAGTTCGTCGGCGTGCCGATCAAGCTCGTCGGCGTCGGCCCGGCGCGCGATCAGGTCGTCTGGGTCGACTGACGATCGGCGCCGCGACGCGGTGCCCCAGGGTGGCCTTGCGATCTCCCCGTTGGAAATCTTGCAATTTCCCCGTTGAAAGGCTTGCAAATTCCCCGTTGAAAACCTTACAATCGTCCCGTTGGCGGATCGGATCTACCGGAACCGGGTTGCAGACGAGGAGCTAGGTCGGCGCCTCGAGACCAGCGGCGCAGTCTTGATCGAGGGCCCGAAGGCCTGCGGCAAGACCGAGACCGCCCGGCAAAAGGCGGCAAGTGAGGTCCTCCTCGACGTCGACGGGGGAGCCCGCGCGGCGGCCGCGGTCGATCCGAGCCTGATCCTCGACGGTGACACCCCGCGCCTTCTCGACGAGTGGCAGCTCGAGCCGCGGCTCTGGAACTCGGTCCGCCGTGTCGTCGACGAACGAGGCGCGCCCGGCCAGTTCATCCTCGCGGGGTCCGCCGTCCCGGCGGACGATTCGGCGCGCCACTCCGGAGCGGGTCGGGTGGGCCGCCTGCGGATGAGGCCGATGTCCCTCTTCGAGTCCGGGCTCAGCGACGGCGCCAACTCCCTCCGCGAGGTGATGAGCGGGGGTGCGGTGAGATCCGCCGATCGCGGGATCGCGCTGGCGGACCTGAACGAGGCGGTCGTCCGCGGTGGCTGGCCGGCCCTGCAGCGGCTTTCGATCGAGGCCGCGGCCACCGGCGTCGCCGACTACCTCGAAGAGGTCTCGCGCACCGACATCAACCAGGTGGACGGCGCGCGGAGGGACCCCGTCCGCGTGCGACGCCTCATCGAGAGCCTGGCGCGAAACGTCGCCACCTACGTCTCCATGGCCACGCTCAGCGCCGACTCCGCGGACGGCGGCGAGGACCCGCTGAAGCAAGACACCGTGAGCGAGTACCTGTCGGCGCTCGCACGGCTGTTCGTCATCGAGGACCAACTCCCCTGGGAGCCCCACCTGCGCTCGCGCTCGCGTCTCCGTCGAAGCCCGAAGCGGCACTTCGTCGACCCCTCGCTGGCCGCCGCCGCCCTCGGCGCGAACCCGGCCGCGCTCCTTCGCGACCTCAACCTGCTCGGCTTCCTCTTCGAGTCGCTGGTCGTTCGCGATCTGCGCGTCTACTCGCAGCCGGAGCGGGGCGAGGTGCGACAGTTTCGGGACAACAAGGGCCTCGAGGTCGACGCGGTCGTCGTCTGCCCGGACCGCTGGGGCGCGTTCGAGATCAAGCTCGGCGGCGAGAAGGCGATCGACGAAGCCGCCCGCAGCCTGCTCAAGTTCGCCGGCGAAATCGACACCGAGCGGAGCGGGGCGCCGGGGGTCCTCGGCGTGATCGTCGCGGGCGGTTACGGCTACGTCCGCGAGGACGGCGTGCGGGTGATCCCGATCACCTCGCTCGGTCCCTGACCCCAAAAGGCCGAGGGCGCCGGCGCTCGCCGGCCCGCCGGATAGCCGACGTACCGAAAGCAAGCGTCACACCGCTTCTTTCGCCCGGTCGCCGGGTTTATGGAGTACGGACAGGTGGTAGTAAGTTGACCCGCGTCCAAACCGTTTCATGGTTTGACGCAACGTTTCGACGGCACGGCTCTCGACGGGCAGGCCGCAAAGGAGAGATAAAGGGATATGCGCAAACACGTGCTGATAGTCCTCGCCTTGGGGGCCCTGATCGCCGTCTCGGCGGTCGGGATCGCGACCGCCGCGGGGGGCGAAACCCCGGTCACGGTCAAAGTCGGCAACCTGGAACTGACGGCGAACGGCGGCTTCAGCCCGAAGGCGCTGTCGAAGACCAAGCAGACGCCGATCGAATTCAAGGCATCGGGGGAAGTCAAAGAGGCCGACGGGTCGCATCCGCCGGCGATCCGCGAAGTGATCTTGGAAGCCGACAAATCCGGCGAAGTTCACCTCAAGGGCATCCCCACCTGCAAATCGGGCCAGCTGCAGGCGACCGACACCCAGACCGCCGAAAGGTCATGCAAGAGCGCCCTGATCGGCACCGGCCAGGCAACCGCTCAGGTGGCCATCGCCGAACAGCGGCCGATCAACGTCAACTCGAAGATCCTGGTCTTCAACGGCGGTGAAAAGGGCGGCAAGGCGACGATGTTCATCCACGCCTACTTCTCCAACCCGATCTCCGGCGCGATCGTCACCACGGTGACCATCACCAAACACAAGCACGGTCGCTTCGGCACGCTCGCGGTCGCCAAGATCCCGCAGATCGTCGGCGGCAGCGGCTCGATCGTCAAATTCAACCTGCACATCAAAAAGAACGTTGCGGGCAAGAACCCGATCAGCTCGACCTGCAAGGACGGGAAGCTGAAAGTCCACGTCCTCGGCAAATTCGAAGACGGGACCAAAGCGCAGACGGAAGTCATCCGCGCCTGCACGCCAAAGGGCTGAGCCTCAAGGCAAAGCTCTCCTGACGAGAGCGCGGTACGGGAAGGGCGGCCTCCGGGTCGCCCTTCTTCGTGCTCCTTATCCTTGCATATTCGAAGCGGTGCTATAGATTTGCAAGGATGATCGAGAGACGCGCCGAGGCCCGGATCGCCGCCCTGCTGGAGCAGACGCCGGCCGTCGTCCTCATCGGCCCGCGCCAGGCCGGCAAGACGACGCTCGCCCTGGCGCTTGCCGAGAACCGCGCGGCAACCTACCTCGACCTCGAGTCCGAAGCAGACCGGGCGCGCCTGGCGGAGCCGGAGCTCTACTTCGCCGATCACGCCGACGAGCTGCTCGTCCTCGACGAGGTCCAGCGCGCGCCGGGACTCTTCGAATCGCTCCGCGGCACGATCGACAAGGGACGGCGCGAAGGCAGGGGAACCGGGCGCTTCCTCCTCCTGGGATCGGCCGGGATCGACCTCCTCGCCCAGAGCGGCGAGACCTTGGCAGGGCGCACCGCCCTGGTCGAACTGGGGCCGTTCGACATCACCGAGGTCGGTGCCGAGGAGGTCGATCGACTCTGGATCCGCGGCGGCTTCCCGGAGAGCTTCTTCGCCGCCGAGGACGAGGGCAGCCTGCGCTGGCGCCGCGACTTCGTCCGCACCTACCTCGAGCGCGACCTGCCCCAACTCGGGCCGCGCATCCCGGCTGAGACCCTGCGGCGCTTCTGGACGATGCTCGCCCACCAGCAGGGCGGGCTGCTCAACCTCGCCCAGCTCGCCCGCGGCCTCGGGGTGACCGGAGCCACCGCCGGCCATTACCTCGACCTGATGGTCGATCTGCTGCTCGTCCGCCGGCTGCCGCCGCGGCTGGCCAACGCCGGCAAGCGCCTCGTGCGCTCGCCCAAGGTGTACGTTCGCGACAGCGGCCTGGTCCACTCCCTCCTCGGCCTCGTCGACAAGGAGGCGGTGCTCGGTCACCCGGTCGCCGGGCCGAGCTGGGAGGGGCTGGCGATCGAGAACGTCCTCGCCGTGACCGAAGACCGGGCGCAAGCGAGCTTCTACCGCACCAGCGGCGGCGCCGAGGTCGACCTGGTGCTCACCTGGCCCGACGGTCGCGAGTGGGCGATCGAGGTCAAGCGCAGCCTCTCGCCGAAGTTGGAACGAGGGGCGCGCTCGGCGCTCGAGGACATCGAACCCGAGCGGACCTACATCGTGTATCCCGGCGAGGAGAGGTACCGCGTGGGCGAGGAGACTTGGGTGACCGACCTCCCCTCTCTCTGCGCCGAGATCGCCGACGCCTGAACCGGCGGCCACGCATCCGCCGACGAGCGGGCGCGCGCTCCCCTACCCTTCTCCCATCGTGATGCGGAGAATCATCTCGCTCCTCGCCACCGCCGCGGTGGGAGCGGCGCTCTTCATCCCGGCGACGGCGGGCGCCGCGGACTCCCCCGCCTGGGCCCCGGACGTGCCCTGGGGCGCGGGCTGCGAACCAGCCTCGAGCCCCGCCCGACGCACGGCCTCCAACTGCGGCGCGACCCTCGTCGGCGGCGAAGCGGTCCCGCCCCCCGGCGCCCCGCCGGTGGTGAAGCGGGTCATCGCGGCCGCCAACGAAATCGACAACCTCCCCTATATATGGGGCGGCGGCCACGCCAGCTTCACCGCCAAGGGCTACGACTGCTCGGGCGCCGTGAGCTACGCCCTCCACGGCGCCAACCTCCTCGGCTACACGATGGTCTCCGGGCAGCTCGCCGCCTACGGCGACTCCGGCCCCGGCAGATGGATCACGATCTACGCCAACGCCGAACACGTCTTCATGGTCGTCGCCGGCCTCCGCTTCGACACCCGCAACAACACCGAAGGCGTCAGCGGCCCCCGCTGGAAGATGGCCGCCCCCGAAGCGAGCATCCTGCCGAAGTTCGCGGTGCGCCACCCGGCGGGTCTTTGATCTTCACCCGGCCGCCCGGGCGCGGTGGGCGAGCTTCACGGTTGCCTTGCGGAGGCCCGCGGCGTCGGTGATCGGCTCGTCGTAGGGGATGCGGAGGGTCAGGGTGTCGGTCGGGGTGGCGGCGTCGAGGGTGAGGGCGGTGCGGTCGGCGTCGAGGCAGCGGGCGGCGGTCGCCGCGGGGCAGCCGGCGAGGGCTCGGGCCATGTCGAGGAGGGCGTCGGCGTGGTCGGCGTTGAGGTGGGCGATCGCGCGGCCCGCGTTACGGCTCACCGGATCGTCGGGGTTCTGGGAAACGTGCTCGGTTTGGTTCATGTCGGTCACGGAAGGGTGAAGGAGACGGAGATACAACCGAATTCGTTGTCGGACGGGGCGGTGTAGAAGCCCGCGAACACCTTTTCGCCGTCCGGAGTGAGGCGGCCTCGCATCAGGTTGTAGGCGAGGGTCTTGCCATCGGGGGAGACGGTCGGGCGGCCCGCCGTCTCGAGCGTCTCGACGGCGACGCGTTGGTTCGGGTACGGGGTGCCGCCGGAGCCGGAGAAGCGGAAGATGGCGCGCGAGGAGGCGCCGCCCAGCTGAAGCTCCGGTTCGCCGGCGGTGAGGTTGATGGCGTGGGCGGGGTAGCGAAAGGAGACGCTGCCGGTGGCGTAGATGCCGGCCACGCCGGTCAGCGGGTCGTACCAGCTTTCCTTCGCCGGGAAGTCGATCGTGTAGGCGAGCGGGACGCCGCTCGAGCTGGGCCGGTCCGGGCAGGGCGAGGCCGGGGACCGGACGCCGGTCGCTCCGCCACCGGGGACGACCCCGTCGTCGGCGGCGACGGCGCTCGAGACGTACCGCACCCAGGAGTCCCGCGGCATCCAGGAGAGCTGGACGCCGGTCACGGTCACCGCGCTCGCCGGACGGGCGAGCGCCGGCGGTTCGCCCTCGATCGGCGCCGAGGCGAGCGGGGTCGACGGGATGCTCGCGCCGTCGCTCCCGCCGCCGGAGCCGCCGGTGGACCCCGCGGGGCGACTGATCCTCGACCGCACCACGCGCACCTTCTTCGTGCCGGCCGCGCGGAGGACGACCCGCACGCCGACCTGGGCGCTCGCGCCGGCCAGCTCCGTCACCGCCTTCGCGCCCAGCTTGACGCGGACGGTCGCGCGGGCGTGGGCGGCGACCCGGCGCGGGATGACGACGCGGGCCCGGAAGCCGGCGCCGCCGATCTTCACCCGCACCCGCGACGGCGCGCGCAAGGTGCAGGGGGCGGCCCCGCAGGGGACCTCGCCGACGATCGCGACGCCGTCGCCGGCGACGCTCCCCGCCTTCGCGGCAGCGGCCGGGCCGGCGCACAAGAGCACCGACCCGACCGCCGCGAGGGCCACCAACCCACACCGCGCGCGCCGCCCGCTCATCTCAGTGGCCCCGCGCCTTCAGGGTGGCCTTGACGACGTGGGCCTCGCTCTGGGTGCCGACGCCGAGGACCAGGTTCAGGCTGATCTTCGCCTTGCCGCCGGCGAGGTGCCCCAGCGCCGCGCGCGGCACCTTGACCGTGACCTTGCCGGACTTGCCGGGCAGGATCCAGTGCGGAGCGATCACCTTGGCGCTCCACTGCTTGCCGCCCGCCTTGAACCTCACCTTGCGCGGCGCCTTCAGCGTGCAGGCCTGCGCGGTCGGGCAGCTGACCGTCGCGACCTTCGCCGCGCCGCCGCCGCCGACCATCGTCGCCCCACCGGCCGCCTTCTTCAGCGTCGGCAGCGGCAGGGTCGGCTCCGGCGGCGCGACCGGGGCCGGGATATTCGACGAGCTCTCCGGCTTCGGATCGTCGTCCTTCTTCTCGCCTTCGTCCTCTTTCCCGCCTTCATCGATCGGCGGCGAGGTTGGTTCGAACGCGGCGACCACCCCGACCGGGTCGAGCGCTTCGCCGGCGCTGTAGGAGCCGAACGCCGCCGCCCCGGCCGCCGTCAGCTCGGCCGCGATCCCGGCGAGGCTCACCGCATCGCCGGCGAACGAGGGGACTACGCCCGAGGTGTCGAGCGTCGCGAATTCAACCCCGGGGAGGTCTTCCATCACGCCCGTCGCGCGCGACTTGCTCCTGACGTCCGCGAAGACGGTGCCGGTCTCACCTTCGAGGACCACGCGCGGGTCGGCGATGGTCAAGTCGAGCACCGGTACTTCATCCGCGTCGAAGTGGCCGGTGAAGCGCACCGCCCCCTTCGCCTGCACCGTGGTGGCGTGGCCGGCGAGGTCGTAGGTCCCCACCTGGACCGGGAACCTATAGGTGCCGTCGACGGCTTCGACCGCGCCGCCGGAAAGCTCGATCTTGCCCGCCGCCGCGCGGGGGTTCGTGACGTAGCCGCGGAACGACGCCTTGATCCCCCAGTCGACCTCGCCGCCCTGGATCGGGATCGTCGCCGCGGCCGCCGATCCGGCGGTGGCGAGGAGGGCGATCGCGGCCACGACGACGGCGATCGGGATGGACCGGAGTCCGGTGCTTCGCATGGGCTTCCTTTCGTTGCTTCTGGGTCAGGCCGCCGATGCGAGACGGTGCGGCGGCGCGCACCTTAGCATGGATTAGGCTAGCCTAATTAGGACACCCTAACTTCCGATGGAAGGAGTTCCGTTGCTGGTCGTGATGAACGTCGTGCACGTCAAGGAGGAGCGCCGCGAGGCGTTCGAGCGGGCCTTCCTCGGCCGGGAGAGCCACGTGCACAAAGCCGAAGGATTCGCCGGATTCGAGCTGCTGCGCCGCGACGAGAGCGACGAGTACGTGGTCCTGTCGCGCTGGGAGGACGCCGCCTCCTACGAGGCCTGGCGCGACGGCGACCTCTTCAAGCGCAGCCACCGCCACGCCGAGGGCCAGCTCGCCGAAGGGTCGGAGGTCCGCACCTACGCGGTGCTCGACTCGCGGGTGCCCGCGTGAGCCGCCGCCTCGCGGCGCTCCCCGTCGCCCTCGCCGCCGCCGCCCTGCTCCTCGCCCTCCTCGTCCCGACCGGCGCGGGCGCCGAGCAGCGCCAACGGCGGATCGTCGCCCTCACCCCCTTCGCCGCCAACACCCTGGCGAAGCTCGGCGTCACCCCGATCGCGGTCGGCCAGACGCTTGGCGGCCGCGAACGACTCTCGCGCAAAGTCAGCCGCGTGCCGATCTTGAAGCTCTCCCACCCGATGGGTCCGAACCTCGAGCAACTGACCGCCCTCCGCCCCACCCTCGTCATCTCCTCGAAGACCTGGGCGAAGGGCAACGCGGCGATGGAAAAGCTCGGCATCAGGGTCGAGGCGCACGACCCGCGCTCGATCGCCGGCGCCCTCGCCGACACCTACAAGATCGGCGAAGCGGTCGGCCGCAAGCACGCCGCGCGCGAGTTGCTGAAACGGATGCGGACGCGGATCGCCGGCGCCGAGTCCGGGATCCGCCGGCACCCGAAGGTGATGCTGATCCTCGGCGTCGGCCACGCCCCCTTCACCTTCCTGCCGAACAGCTGGGGTGGCAGCCTGATCCGCGCCGCGGGCGGTGAGCTGGTGACCGGAGGCGCCGGCTCCGCATCGGGCTTCGAGCGGATCTCCGACGAAGTCGTGGTCGCCGCGGACCCGGACGTGATCATCGCCGTGCCGCACGCCGACCCCGAGGACATCCCGGCGCTGACCCGCTACCTCAAGAGCGACCCGGCCTGGTCGAGCACCAAGGCGGCGAGGAAGGGGCGCCTCTACGTCTCGGTCGACAACTCGCTGCTGCAGGCGGGGACCGACATCGCCCGCACGATCACCGGGATCCGCGAGGCCTACCTCCACAACTGACGTGGCCCGGCGGACCGCGGTGATCGCGGCGCTGGTCGTGGCGCTCCTCGTCGCGACCGGCGCCTCCCTGGCACTCGGCGCGGTGAAGGTGCCGATCGGCGAAGTGCTCGACACCATCCTCGGGAGGGGTGGCTCCGGCCCGAACCACCAGATCGTCGCCGCGCTGCGCCTCCCCCGCACGGTCGAAGCGCTGGCGGTGGGCGCCGCGCTCGGCGTCGCCGGGGCGGTCCTGCAAGGGGCGCTCGCCAACCCGCTCGCCTCGCCCGACGTGATCGGCGTCACCGGCGGCGCGGGCTTCGGCGCGATCCTCATCCTGATCGCCTTCCCCGCCTCCGTCGCCCTGGTCCCGGTGGCGGCGCTCTGCTTCGGCCTGCTCGCCGCGGCACTCGTCTTCGGCTTCGCCTGGAGCGGCCGCAACCGCGGCAGCACCGGCAAGATCGTGCTCGCCGGGATCGCGATGCTCTCGCTCTTCACCGCCGCCACCACCGGGCTGCTCGCCTCCTTCCCCGAACGCGCGCCGTCGGCCCTCTTCTTCATCGCCGGCGGCCTCACCAACGCAGGCTGGGAAGGCCTCGAGACGACCTGGCCCTACTTTGCCGCGGGCGGCCTGCTCGCCGCCTTCCTGATCCGACCGCTCGACCGCCTCGCCCTCGGTGACGACGTGGCCGCCTCGCTCGGCTCGCGCCCCCAGCTGATCCGCCTCGGCGCGGGCGTCTCGGCCGCGCTCCTCGCCGCCGCCGCGGCGGCGATCGCCGGCCTGCTCGGCTTCCTCGGCCTGGTCGTCCCGCACGTGGTGCGGATGGCCGGCGGCACCTCGAGCCAGGCCTTCGTCGTCCCCGCCTCGGCGCTCGGCGGCGCCGCGCTGCTGGCCGGCGCCGACACCCTCGCCCGCACCGTCCGCGCGCCGCTCGAGTTGCCGGTCGGCCCGTTCATGGTGCTGCTCGGCGTGCCGGTCTTCCTCTGGCTCCTGCGCAAGGCGGTCTGATGGGGCTGCTCGAGGCGCGCGGGGTCGAGGTGACGATCGACGGCGCCGAGATCCTCCGCGGCGCCGACCTCGACCTCGCGGCGGGCGAGCTGGTCGCGATCGTCGGTCCCAACGGGGCGGGCAAGTCGACCCTGGTGCGGGCGGTCTCCGGCCTGCGGCGGCCGAGCGCCGGCGCCGTCCACTGGTCCGGTCGCGAGCTGCGCCGGATGCGCGGTCGCGAGCTCGCCCGGGCGCGCGCCTTCGTGCCGCAACGGATGCCGGTCCCGGCCGGGGTCAGCGTGCGCGAGGCGGTGACGATCGGCCGCTCGGCGCTGCTGCGCCCGCTCGGGCGGATGACGCGCGCCGACCGCGCCGGGGTCGACGGGGCGCTGGCGCGGGCGGGCGTCACCGGCTTCGCCGAGCGCGCCCTCGCCACCCTCTCCGGCGGCGAGCTGCAACGGGTGCAGATCGCGATCGGCCTCGCCCAGGAGGCGCCGGTGCTGATCGCCGACGAGCCCACCTCGCAGCTCGACCTCGGCGCCGCAGTCGACGTCGCCGGCCTGCTGCGCGAGCTGGCCGACGACGGCCTCGCCGTCCTCCTCGTCGTCCACGACCTCGCCCTCGCCGCGGCGGTCGCCGACCGCGTCGTCGTCGTCCACGCGGGCCGCACCGAGGCCGCCGGGCACCCGGCCGAGGTGCTGACCCCGGAGCGCCTCGGCCGCATCTGGCACGCCGACGCCCGCCTCACCGCCGAGGGCGGCCGCACGGCCCTGCACGTGGCCTGGGTCGCGTCCCGATAACAATGGGGGGACGTGGCCATCTCGTTCACCAACATCGACGGATTCGAGCTGCTGGCCGAGACCCTCGGCGAGATGGTCTCCCGGCACGCGCCGGACGGGAGCTACACCTACGCGTCGCGGGTGGCGAAGACGCTCTTCGGCTACGAGCCGGAGGAGCTGCTCGGGCGCAGCGCCTACGAGTTCGTCCATCCCGACGACCTCGAGGACGTGCGGGGCGCGCACGCGACACTGTTGAGCGGCGGCGAGGTGATCGTCGTCCGCTATCGCCACCTCCACAAGAGCGGCGGGCACGTCGAGTCCGAGGCGACCGCGCGGGCGGTCCGCGATGCGACCGGGGCACTGGCCGAGGTGATCGTGGTCCGGCGCGACCTCACCGAGCGCCTCGCCGTGGAGCGGCGGGCCGGCCTCGCGCAGCGCGTTTTCGAGGCCGCCTTCCACGCCGCTCCGCACGGGGTCGCGATCGTCGGCCTCGACGGCAGCTTCGTCCACGTCAACCAGAAGCTCACCGAGATCGTCGGCTACTCCGCCGCCGAGCTGGCCGACATCACCTTCCAGGAGATCACCCACCCCGACGACCTGGGCGCCGACCTCGCCCAGGTCGACGCGCTGCTGGCCGCGGAGATCGACAGCTACGAGCTGGAGAAGCGCTACTTCACCAAGGCGGGGCACCTGATCTGGGTGCTGCTCGCCGTCGCGATCGTGCGCGAAGAGGACGGCTCGCCGCGCCACTTCATCGCCCAGGTCCAGGACATCTCCGAACGCAAGCGGCTCGAGGCGCACACCTACGAGCTCGCCAACCGCGATCCGATCACCTCGCTCTACAACCGGCGCCGCTTCGAGGAGGAGCTGCGCCGGGCGATCGCCCACTCCCGCGAGGGGGGCGAGGGCACCGCGCTGCTGCTGCTCGACCTCGACCGCTTCAAGATCGTCAACGACTCCGGCGGCCACGTCGCCGGTGACCGGCTGATCCGCAAGGTCGGGCGGGCGCTCGACGAGCGGGTCGCGGCGCCCGGCATCGCGGCGCGGATCGGCGGCGACGAGTTCGCCGTGATCCTCCACAACACCGACCTCGCCCAGGCGCACGCGCTCGCCGAGGAGCTGCGGGTGGCGATCGCCACCGACACCGGGGGCGACTGCACCGTCAGCATCGGCCTCTGCCCGCTGCTCGGCGACCTGCCCGACGCCGAGACCTGCTTCCGCGCCGTCGACCGGGCGATGTACCGGGCCAAGAGCCAGGGCCGCGACCAGGTGGTCGTCGGCCAGGTCCCCGAGCGCCGCGCCTAGCCAGGCCCAGGCGAGCGCGGGCTCAGGTGGGCTCGGACGCGAGGTCGGCGCCGAGCGCCGCAGGGTCGACCTCCGGGGCCGAGACCGGCAGGGTGAGCGGCGCGCGGTCGAGCTCGCTCGGCGCTTCCCGGGTCTCGCGCGGGCGCCGCCGGCGATCGGCGTGGCCGAGGTAGAGGACCAGCTCCCAGTCGGCGGTGCCCTCCGGGGTCGGTTTGAGCGCCGCGGGCGCGCGGGCGGCCATCTTCTTCGGTCCCTGCGGCTTGTAGAGCCAGGAGGCGACGTTGACCCAGATGTCGACCAGCGAGGTGCGGACGCCGATGAAGGCGATGATCGCGTAGGAGCCGAGCACCCCGTTGATCGCCGCGAAGACCGCGTTCGACCAGAGGCTGTGGTCGTAGGCGACCTTGAAGGTGTAGACCGACCAGCCGACCAGCAAGTAGGGCAGGGTCACGTACATGAAGGCCGGCACGGTGCGGTTGCGGACCTTCGGCGTGCGCATGAATTTGCCCTTGGCGCCGGTCAGCGCCTGGACGATCGAGCTGAGGCTGCCCGCCAGGTTGACCGGCAGCAGCAGCAGGTTGAAGCCGTAGATGCGGAGCGCGTCGGAGTATTTGTAGCCGCAGTACTTGAGGTCGATCGCCATCACCACGAAGTAGGGGATCGCGACCGCGTAGGTGAGCGGCGAGACCAGGTGGCCGTTGAAGGGGATGATCATCAGGCAGAGGACGAAGAGCGAGGCCCAGAAGGTCGAGGCCATGTAGTTGAGCCGCAGCAGCAGCTCGCCGATCGACGTCCGTTCGCCGCGCCGCCGCCGCGCCCGCACCGCCCGCCAGAGGTTCGGCAGGATCAGCAGGCCGCCGTTGGCCCAGCGGTTGCGCTGGATGCAGAGCGAGCCGAAGTCCGGCGGCGTGGCGCTGAAGGCGAGCCGCTCGTTGTAGTTGTGCAGGGCCCAGCCGCCCGCCGCCAGGTCGATCGTCGACTCGGTGTCCTCGATCACCGTGCGGTCGGAGATGTAACGGTAGATCTTGAACGGGCCCTTGTACTCGACCTGCTCGATGTCGTCGAGCGCGCGTTTGCGGAGGATCGCGTTGGCGCCGACCCAGAAGGTCGCGTTGTTGTAGGTCATCCCCTGGTGGATGATGTGCTGGAGGTCGGTGGTGGCGCCGGCGATCCGCTCGATCCGCGTCGCCGCGCCGGGGAAGGCGCTGTAGGGGGACTGGGCGACGGCGACCTCCTGGTGCTCCTCGCACTCCATCAGGTGGACGAGCCGCAGGCAGTACTCGGGCATGATCACGCTGTCGGCGTCGATCGTCAGCACGTAGTCGGATTCCGGCACGACGAGGTCGGCCTCGTGCTCCTCGACCGGGGTGAGGAAGAGCCCGGCCGGGGTCTGGTCTTCGCGGTAGGCGCCGCCCATCAGGCCGATGTAGCTGTTGAGGTTCATCGCCTTGTTCGGCTCGGCCGAGAGCGAGGCGTACCGCTTGCGCTGGAAGCTCGACACCTCGCAGCGGAAGGTCCAGGCGAGGCGGCGGTAGAGCTGCGCCAGGCGGGCGGCGCCGACCTTCTCCGGCTCGTCGTCGGCGGCGTTGCGCAGGGCGCCGCCGATCACCGCCAGGTCGGCCGACAGTTTGCCGAGCACGTGGTTGGCGAAGAACGCCTCGTTGTGGTCGGAGACGTGGTAGCGGTCGGAGAGCAAGCGGATCCAGGCGCCCGCGTACTCGTACTCGGCGGCGGCGGCGTGGACCTCGGCGGCGGTGGTCGGCACGGTCGGGTCGGCGGAGCGCTCGTAGGCCTCGAGCGCGCGGTCGAAGCGGCGGCGCGGCTCCGACAGCAGGCGCTCGACCTCGGCGGGGAGCGCCGCGGCGCTGTCGAGCAGGCGGCGCGGGCCGGCGTAGCGCGGGTTCGGCGGGTCGTCGACGAGCAGGACGACGCGCAGGTCGGGGTACTCCTGCAGGGCGGTCGAGAGCAGCGTCATCAGGATCACGCCGGGCTCCTCCTGGTAGGAGGGGATCAGCGCGGTGACCGTGGGACGATGCTCGGCGTAGAACTCGTCGAGCATCGCCCGCGGCGTGCGGCGCCCGGTTTTCGTCCGGTAGTAGAAGCCGAGCCGGCCGAAGAGGTAGGCGACGGCGGAGGCGGCGAGCAGGGTGACCGCGGTGAGGAAGCCGACCGTCTCGACCAGGCTCGCGTGGCCCGTGACCCCTTCGATCACCTGACCGTTGACGACGCTGAAGAAGAGCGCCGCCCAGGCGGCGACGGTGAGGACGACCGCGGCGCGGCCGATCGTCATCGTCCAGTCCCCGGCGATCCGCGGCACCTGCGGCATCGGGTCCTTGTGAGTGTCGGCGCCCCATTGGCGGCGCGGACCGTCGTGCTTGCGGCGGAAGAGGCTCATTCGCTTGCGGCTCCTGGGTTGGGCTCGCCCGGGTACTTGAAGAGCGGTTCCCAGGGGGCGCTCGGGTCGGCGGGCAGTTCGGCCAGCGGCTGTTCGCCCTGCGTGTACCAACGGGCCTGGTAGGGCAGCTTTTCGAAGGTCACCCGGTCGCCCTCGTGGTAGACCTTGGTCGGCGACCAGGCGGGGTGGTCGGCCTGGTCGAGCATGACCAGCTTCGGTGCGTGGCTGTCGGCCGGCACCGGGCCGATCGGCTGCCAGGGGCCCTTGGGGGAGTCGGCGGCGACGGTGCCCGGCGGGATGCCCTGGTTCCACCAGCCGGCCTGGTAGATCTGGCCCTGCCAGACGACCTTGTAGCCGGCGGCGTAAGCGGCGGCAGGGTGCCAGATCGGGTAGGGACTGGTCGCCGGGTCGTCGACCCTCGGCGAGGCGTGGGTCTGCGGCGCGGCAGCGGCTTCGGCCTGGGCGCGGTGGGCCGTCTTGGTGCCGCGCAGGCCGCTGAAGATGTGGGTGAATTCGAGCGGCTCCTGTTCGACGCCGCTGCACGTGTTCGACAACTCGCCGACCCTGGCGAAGGCGCCGCCGCACTGCTGATCGCGGTTGAGCGACCAGATCGAGACCCGCGGGATGCCGCGCTGCTCGACGAACTTGGCCAGCTCGCGCGCGTCCTTGGTGGTGAAGCGCTCGGCGGTGACGTCGTTGACGCCGATCATCGGGGTGACGCCGATGTGGCCCCAGGCGGCCGCATCGCTGCTCGGCAGGCCGGCCCCGCGCCAGAGCGTCTGCACCTGCGCCTCGGTGGCGACGAGGGCGCTTTCGATCGTCCCGATCATGTCGTGCGCGGCCCCTTCGCCGGCGCCGAAGTCCATCGTCATCGCGTTGACCCCCGCCAGCTTCACGCCCGCCTTCAGCATCGCCTGCACGGCGCCGATCCCCTCGGCGGTGAGGCCGCTGCTCGCGACCGGCAGCGTCATCCACACCTTCAATGGCTTCCCTTCGGCACGCAGCTGCTTCTGCACCGCGGCGATCGCGGTCGCCCGGCGGGCGTTGGCGCCGGCGTCGGCCAGGTTCGCGCCCTCGATGTCGAGGTCGATCGCCTTCGCGTGGTAGCGCTGGACCGGTTCGAGGTAGGCCTGCCGGAGCGCTTCCGGGTCGGCGCAGTCGACCGCCAGCTCGGTGTTGGCCTGACCGCCGTAGGAGATCATCACGCTGCCTCCCTGGCCGCGCAGCTGGGCGGTGCGGGCGTCGAGGTCGAGGCCCTGCTCGGCGTCCCCGAGCGTGTAGAAGGTCCCCCACGACGGCGTGCACGGCTCTTCCTCGTCGCTGACGACAAAGGCCAGGTAGACGCTCGAGACCGGATTCGACGACGGCAGCTGGAACGGATAGGTCGGCGTGTTGGTGACGTCTACATAAGGGGAGTAGACCGGCACCGCGTCCGATTTGGCGCTCGCCGCCGGGGTTTCCTTGCTGACCAGCTGCCAGACCCCGAAGCCGATTGCGCAGAGCACGACCACCAGCACGACGACGCGGACCGCGGAAAGTTCCCGCGGCGGCGGCTCGAGCGGCGCCTTCGGTTTTTCCTTGAGAATGACCATCCGTCCACCCGATCTTCGGCAGGTGCGAACTCCACCTTGAGCCGTGGGACGCCGAGGGGGAGAGTCCCAACCTGGAGCGCTGGCCGAGCTGGCCTCGAGCGTCGCTCCCTCGAGGTGGTGCGGGAGGCAGAGCTGCCAGAGCCCTCGATGAACCGCTTCGTCGCCGGCTACGAGATCGACGCCAGGTGACCCGGCCTCATAGCGCCGACTGGATGTGAGTTCCACGGAAGGGATCGGGGGCGGGGCGGGGGACGGGCGTTGCGCGGGGGGCCAGCGGCCGTCCGAGGGGGCGGGGGCTCGGGGCGCTTGCGGCCGTCCGAGGTGGGTCCTGGGCTCCTCATGGGGGTCCGGGCAGGCTGTGACCCCCATGAGGAGCCCAGGACGTGAGGCGTTGCGGGGGGAAAGGGTCGAAGGTTCGTCACGAACTCCGGGATCCCGTCACGACTCTCCGCCCGAAGGGAGGGATTCGAGCGGTCAGGAAGTTGCGTGGTTCCAAATGGTCGTATGGCGACCATTTGGAACCACGCAGAGCCCTGATCGCTCAGATTCCCCCGGGACGTGAGGGTCCCTGCGGGAAGACGTCACAGCTCGTGACGAAGATGCCGGGGACGTCACGCTTCCGGCCCCCTGAGGGTCCCCGGCCCGGACCGAGTTCGCACTTAGCGACAACATGTGTCGTTAAGTGCGAACGCGCCTCCTGGCGTGACCCGCGAGGCATGAGGAAGACGGGAGGAGGCGTGACGTTCCCGGCGTCTTCGTCACGGGGTCACGCTTCGGTGAGGGATCCATCCCTCCCCCGTGACCCTCCGGCCTCACGCACCCTCCACCCTCCCCACGAGACCCGGCCCTCTCGTGGCGGCCACAGCCTGCCCGGGCCGCCACGAGAGGGCCGGGTCCCTCGGCCGTCCCTT
>Ga0153956_1001347_pt1 | contig 21988 bp, 14 predicted proteins | sample TSFL040MetaG_FD_104704 | JGI IMG/M metagenome (GOLD analysis project Ga0153956, IMG submission 104704) | Attine ant fungus gardens microbial communities from Florida, USA - TSFL040 MetaG | ecosystem: Host-associated > Fungi > Mycelium > Unclassified | place: USA: Florida, Wekiwa Springs... | reverse complement strand
TATCGCATCGTCGCTCCCCAGGACGGCAACATCAAATCGTTATCGGACCTCAAGGGAAAGACATTGGGGGCGCCGGATCTTTCGGCTGGATCTGTTCCTTTTGCGCGTGCGGCCTTGGCGTCGGCAGGCGTTGATCCACAGAATGGGGTGCGATTTTTATCCGTCGGTATTGGCGGACAGGCAGCCAATGCATTTCGACAGAACGTGATCGATGCCTGGGCGGCCTGGGATACGATCATCGCATCTCTTGAAAATAACGGTTTTAAGTTTCGATATATCGATCCACCGTGGCTGGATGAGATTCTGGGAAATGTCATCGTCGCGCGAGAAGAGACTATCGCGAACCGGCCGGATCTCGTCATCAAGGTTGCGCGTGGAATTGCCAAGTCTTCAGTGTTCGGCTTGGCGAACCCGGAGCTGGCTCTGCGCCTTCACTGGAAGATGTATCCGGAAACAAAGCCTTCGGTCGTCAACGATCAAACCGTTGCGCAGAATCTCCATATTTTTGCCTCTCGTTTCGATCTGACAAGACTCGAGCCCGGAGTGAAGTGGGGCGAGAACGTCCCGGAAGTCTGGGCTCGCATGGCGGCCGTGTCGAAACAGGAAAATCTTATTCCGGAGAATTTCGACATTGAGGCGACTTACACCAATCAATTCATCCCGCAGATCAATGAGTTCGACGCAGAAAAAATTGAAGCAGCGGCAAAAGCACAGAAGCCAGAATAGCGGCGGTTGCGTGAATATTAAGAATATCGACGGAGGACGTTGTGTCTAAACGTAAAGACCAGATGAAACTTGGAGCCTTCTTCCACCCCACGGGAAATCATGTGGCGGCATGGCTTGATAAAGGCTCACAGATCGACGCTGGAACGAATTTCAGCCATTACGCCGCGATGACGCAGGCCGCGGAAGCAGCGAAATTTGATCTTATCTTTCTAGCGGATGCGATCGCGACACGAGATGGGAATCTTGAAGCTCTGTCCCGTTGGCCGCAGTATATGGCGTACTTCGATCCCACGACGTTGCTGGCGGGTCTGGCTGCGGTCACGAAAAATATCGGTCTTGTCGCGACGGCGACGACTAGTTTCAATGAGCCGTACAATCTGGCGCGTCGCTATGCCTCGCTCGACCATATCAGCGGTGGCCGCATCGGCTGGAACGTGGTGACATCCTCGAATGCATCCGAGGCGTTTAATTTTGGGCGTGATGCCCATTATGGGCATTCCGAACGCTATGAGCGTGCTGACGAATTCGTCAAGGTGGCCAAAGGTCTCTGGGACAGTTGGGAGGATGATGCCTTTGTTCGAGACAGGAAGACGGTGCGCTATTTCGACCCCGACAAAATTCATTTCCTGAATCATAAGGGCAAACATTTTTCAGTTCGCGGTCCTTTGAATGTTGCCAGGCCTCCTCAGGGCTATCCTGTGCTGTTTCAGGCCAGCGCCTCGGATACAGGAAAAGAGCTCGCTGCTCAAATCGCAGAAGTGATCTTTACGCCGCTTCATGATCTTGCTCGCGCACAAACTTTCTATCGCGAACTGAAGGATCATGCGAAGCAATACGGACGGTCAGATAACGATGTTATCGTTATGCCGGGTCTCAATGTCGTCGTGGCTGCCAACGAAAAGGATGCCGAAGAAAAGAGTCGGTATCTTCAAAGTCTGATTCACCCGGATGTTGGCAAGGAACTCATTTCGACGGCGCTGGGCGGAATTGACTTGAGCCATCTGGACGTTGATCAGCCGCTGCCGGAAGAAATTGTGCAGCGGGAGAAGCAGAAGACAAATTCGCGCGTGAGCTACATGTTTGAAGGCAATCCGACGCTTCGCCAGATGTACGAAAACTTTGGTGTCGGACGCGGGCAGCGCACCGTCATGGGGTCGGCAATATCGATCGCTGATCAAATGGAAAACTGGTTCGTGAATCGAGGAGTGGATGGTTACCTCATTCAGGCGCCGGTACTTCCGGCTGGGCTTGACGAATTCATCAAGGAGGTCGTCCCGGAACTGCAAAATCGCGGTCTTTTCCGGACCGAGTATACGGGCCGGACGTTGCGGGAAAATTTGGGATTGAAGCGGCCGGAAAACAGCTATGCGCTGCAGCGGAGCAAACCTGAGGCGCGTGAGGAAATGGCCGGAGAGATGAAATGACAGATGCCGTCTCTGCATTTGATTGCGATCCGATGATCGAGCCAAAAGCGTTCCGTTCCTGTCTTGGTCAATTTGCCACGGGAGTAACCGTGGTGACGACGGAAGTGGATGGTGAGAAAGTGGGCCTCACCGCCAATTCGTTTGCATCCGTCTCCCTCTCTCCTCCGCTTGTCCTCTGGTCGATTGGGATGAATGCGACGAGCTTCAAGACTTTCGAGCGAGCGGACCGTTTTGCTATAAACGTGCTGGCTGAAGACCAAATTCTGTTGTCGAAACATTTTGGCCGTTCCGGACATGACAAATTCGCGTCGGTCGAATGGACGGGCGGAAAGCACGGATTGCCGATTTTAGTGGGAGTTGCAGCCTTCTTTGAGTGCGATGTCGCCTCGCGACATCAAGGAGGTGACCATCTCATAATGGTTGGACACGTGCGGCGGGCCGTGCAGTTTGACCGGAAAGCGCTTGTGTTTGCCCAAGGGCGTTATCGCGTCACTGGCGATCACCCGGAGGAGGGTGTTTTTCGCTCGGCGTCTTAATGACCTGTCTGGTTTTTTTGGGGCCAAGCATTGTGAGAGAATAAGCTTGGCTGGGGTTGTTTCAGGAGGACCGCTTAGTGGGGCAGATCATCCGGCTTCGCGCATGACAAGCGCTGGTCCGTAAACGTTCCGTGGTGATGCTCTGCTACCTGTGGCACAGCCGCAAGATCGGTCGAGCGCAATATGGCCGCCATGTGGATGGTGCCGATGGCCTTCCTGGGAGGAGCAACCGCTGCTGCGGCGATTGGCAGCATCAACTCCCTGATCAATGCCGGCGGCTTTGCCGCTCCGTATCTCATCGGTTGGACACGCGACATTTTTTCGCTGATGGCACGAAGTGTATTCCCGGCTGATCTTCCAGGCCATCATGATGATGAGCTGATCGCTTTAGCATCCGAACATGTGTGGAGGGGTTCGTTCAATCCCCGGACGCACTCCCCATAGTCCGGCGGCATTCTCGTTCGTTTTGCAGAATTCAATCACCCGATCGGCGTTATGGCTGGTGTGGTTCATGACGAGCATCAAGGCAGGCGTACGCTGTCTCAGTGCCTGCGGTGCGGGTCGCCCGCATGACCTGGTCCCCACGCGCGCATCGAATCTAGCCGCCGCCTTCGCTGCCCGGAGCCTGATGAATGAGGCCTTTTTCCTCGTTTTGAACATTCTCCTTCCGGAGTCGTTCTTGCGTCTCTTTATCCAAAAGACCTTGTTCCGGTAACTTGTCCTGCCGGCCTGGCTTCGGCTGGCCCTGCAGGTTCTGCTTGCCTTGGTCCGACATGTCTTCCTCCACTGGTCCGTGACGAACCAAGGAAGAAGTGCCGCTTTCGTTCCGTGAAATTTTCTACTCTGGATCGAGGCACGTCCGCACCTCCCTCAACTGAACGCCGGTGCAGGTAGAAATTCTGGAAGCGGGCGCGATCGACATGGTGTCGCCTTCGATCGGTGACATCCACAAGGTCTCCAACGGCCTGAAGTCGAAGCCTTCCGTTTTGCATCGGATAAATCCTGTTCCTAGTTGCTGGGACAGACCAGCGGCCGTCGGCTTGATCGCCGCCGCCGATGTTCCCGACGGTGGCTGCAAAACAGCGGCTTGAAGAATCAAGAGCGCGCGGTCCATATCTGCAGCCCGGCTCAGTAACGCTCTTACATCGTCGATGAGGATTTTTTGGTGGTTTCGATACAGACCCGCATCTCCGCGGAACTTGGAGTCAAAGAGCAGCAGGTTCAAGCTGCCGTGGAATTGCTCGATGGCGGTGCGACAGTGCCGTTCATCGCCCGTTATCGCAAGGAAGTCACGGGCTCGCTTGACGATGCACAGCTTCGCACGCTTGAGGAGCGGCTGCGGTATCTGCGTGAGCTTGAGGATCGCCGCAAGGTCATTCTCGATTCCGTACGCGAACAGGGCAAGCTCGATGCGACGCTTGAAGCGGCGATCATGGCGGCCGACAGCAAAAGCCGGCTGGAGGACATCTATCTTCCCTATAAGCCGAAGCGCCGCACCAAGGCCGAGATCGCCAAGGAAGCGGGTCTGGAGCCACTTGCCGATCTGTTGCTGACGCAACCTCAGAATGCGCCCGAAGCCAGCGCGGAGTCCTTCGTTTCCGCCGAGAAGAATGTCGCCGACGTGGCCGCGGCCCTGGAGGGCGCGCGTGCGATTCTCGTCGAGCGGTTCGCGGAGAATGCGGACCTGATCGGCGCATTGCGCGAGGAATTGTGGGAAAACGGCCGCCTGAAATCCGCCGTGCGCGACGGCAAGCAGGAGGCGGGCGCGAAATTCAAGGACTATTTCGAATTCTCCGAGCCCTTGAAAAAGATGCCGTCGCATCGCGTGCTGGCGTTGTCCCGTGGCGAAGGGGAGGAGATTCTCTCGCTGACCGTCGAGCCGGATGATGCGGACACGCGCCCGGTCATCAGCGCTTATGAGCTGCGGATCATGCGCGCCGCCGGCATTTCCGATCAGGGGCGGCCGGGCGACAAATGGCTCATGGATACCGCGCGCTGGGCCTGGCGCACGCGGATTTTCACGACGCTGTCGATCGATCTCCGGATGCGCCTGTGGAGCGCGGCCGAGGAAGACGCCGTGCATGTCTTTGCCTCCAACCTGCGCGATCTGTTGCTGGCGGCGCCGGGAGGCACACGGCCGACTCTCGGGCTTGATCCGGGCTACCGGACCGGCGTGAAAGTCGCGGTGGTCGATGCCACGGGCAAGGTCGTCGCCACCAGCACGATCTTTCCGCACGAGCCGCAGCGGCGGTGGGATGAAGCGCTCGCCGTTCTGATGAAGCTCGTGCGCGAGCACAAGGTCGAATTGGTTGCGATCGGCAACGGCACCGCCTCGCGCGAGACCGATAAGCTCGCGATCGAACTGGTGAAGAAGCTGTCCGATCTCAAGCTGCACAAGGTCGTGGTGTCGGAGGCGGGTGCGTCGGTCTATTCGGCCTCGGCCTACGCGTCGGGAGAACTTCCCGATCTCGACGTGACGCTGCGCGGCGCGGTGTCGATCGCGCGCCGCCTGCAGGACCCTTTGGCCGAGTTGGTGAAGATCGATCCGAAGTCGATCGGCGTCGGGCAATATCAGCACGACCTCAGTGAGTTCAAACTGTCGCGGTCGCTCGGCGCGGTGGTCGAGGATTGCGTCAATAGTGTCGGCGTGGATCTGAACACGGCCTCGTCGCCGTTGCTGGCGCGCGTCTCCGGCATCGGCGCCGGGCTTGCCGAGAGCATCGTATCCTATCGCGATGCGCACGGTTCGTTCCGCTCGCGCAAGGTATTGATGGATGTGCCGAGGTTGGGGCCCAAGGCTTTCGAGCAATGCGCGGGCTTCCTGCGCATTTCCGGCGGCGACGATCCGTTGGATGCATCCGCCGTGCATCCGGAATCCTATCCGGTGGTGCGCCGGATCATGGAGGCCACCAAGAGCGATATTCATGAGCTGATCGGGAACGCGCCTGTTCTGCGCGCGCTCAAGCCGCAGACTTTCGTCGACGACAAATTCGGACTTCCCACGGTCACGGATATTCTGCGCGAGCTGGAGAAGCCGGGCCGCGATCCGCGCCCGGCCTTCAAGACGGCGGAGTTCAAGGAAGGCGTCGAGACGCTCGGCGATTTGAAGCCGGGCATGGTGCTTGAGGGCGCGGTGACGAATGTCGCGGCGTTCGGGGCCTTCGTCGATATCGGTGTGCATCAGGACGGCCTCGTGCATGTCTCGGCGATGTCGAAGACCTTCGTGAAGGACCCCCGCAGCGTGGTGAAGCCGGGCGATATCGTGCGCGTGAAAGTCCTGGAGGTCGATCAGCCGCGCAAGCGCATCAGCTTGACGCTGCGTCTTGACGACGAAATCGGTGCCCAGCCGCAGCGTCCGTCAGGACCCGGCCGTGTTTCAGCCAAGCGCAGTTCTACCGATGGCCCGGGCCGCAATGCGAAAAATGCGGGCGGCGCATTGGCGGATGCCTTGCGGCGGGCGGGGCTTGGCGGGTCCGCGTAACAAGCTTACGCGCGGGCCGGTATCGCGGCGGCGCGGCTGATTGCGATCGCATCGCGGGCGGCGTTCACCACTCGAAGCGCGTGCCGACGCCGAGCGATGTCGAGCCTTTTGCGTCGATGTCGGATTCCACGCGGATATGACGCGTGACGTCGACATTGGCCGAAACGCCGGACTGGCTGGGGGTTGCGCCGGTCCGGACGCCGACGCTCAGCCTGTCGCCGATGGCGCGCGACGCGCCGACCGTCGGGCCGCCGTCGCCCATGCCGACGTCGAGGCTGTCGACACCGAGCGAGCGGCGCATCCGGTCGAGCACGCCTTCGCCGCCACCAGCAAACTGAGCGGCGACTTGCGCAACCTGCAGGGCCTGCGCCGTTGTCAGGCTGCCCGCTTCCTTCTGGAACAGGACGCGCGAGAGAATTTCATCCTGTGGCAGTTCCGGCTGTGATGTGAATGCGAAGACCGGCGCGGCGGCGGGTCCTGAAATGCCGATCTGCGCGGTGATGTCGGTGGCCTGTATTTCGGCGACAAAGTCGAGTTCGGGTGCGAGGTCGCCGTTGAAGGAGAGATTCCCCTTGGTGAAGTTCAGCGTCTTGCCGAACACCGCGAGCTTGCCGCGATAAAGCGAGAACGCGCCTTTTGGCACGGGGTCGTTGCTCGTGCCGCCGACATGAAGGGAGCCGCCGAGTTCTGCGTCCACGCCACGGCCGTGAAGGAAAACATGGTTCGGCGCCGAGACGGTGACGTCGAGCGCGGCGTTGAAGAGAGCCTGGCGTTTCTTGCCCTTGCCGGTCTTCGCAGCTTCTGCCTTGCGCTCGGCGGCGAGCCGTGCTGCGGCCTGGCCGGTGGCGTTGACGTGATCGATGCCCTCGATCGGCTTCAGCGTCGAGGGCAAGCGCTCCGGAATATCGACGCTGACATGGGTGAGATCGACACGGCCGTTGATCTTCGGATCGCGCGCGAGTGCGCCGGTGACGTTGATGGACAGATTCGCCTTGGCGGTGGCAAGCGCGCTGGCTGCGAGCGTCGCCTGTTGTCCACGGATCGTCACCGTGCCGGGGAAACCCGCATCGGGTGCGATCCGGACTTCGCCGGAGCCGGACAGCATGCCGCCATTGGGTGTCGTCGCACTCAGCCGCTCCACGGAGATGCGGTCGCCCTTGGCGCTGATCCGGGCCTCGATGGCGTCGAGCTTCGTTCCCAACTCGCTGTCGCGGAAGCTGCCGCCGCTTAAGGTGACGATGCCGCCAGCCTGAGGCTTGGCACGCGTGCCGCCGACATTGGCATTGAGTTGCACGGCGCCGGACACGGTGCGGCCGGACGCGGAGAGCATGCTGTTGGCGACGGCGGCATCGAGTCGCCCTTTCGCCGTCAGCGCGATTGTCTGCGTGGCATCGAGCGGCACCGTGCCGGTTGCGGAGAGCGTGCCTGCCTTGCCCGCCGAGACGGTGGCGTTGAGCTTCGTGAGGGTCTTATCGAGGCGGCCGTCGAGTGCGATGTCGGCAGGCGGCACGCCTGCGCTTCTGGTTTGCGGTGCGGTGAGGTGCTTGACGGCGACTTTATATTGGCCGGTCGGCGCGCTGGCGGAGCCGTCGATCGCGGCTGACGCATCGAGCGTGCCACCAAGGCCGAGACCCGGCACCGCGACATCGGCTTCAGCGAGGGGGATCGCGCTGGCCACGGCCTTGAGGTCGAGATTCTTGCCCGCCTTGCCGTCGAGCGTGAAGCGGCCGGTGCCGATGGCGAGGGCCAGATGCTGGATCGAGAGCGTGCCGTCGTCGAGCAGGAAGCTCGCGGGTCCTTGCAGCGCGATGGTCCGCGTGCCGCGTTTCGCGCTGAAACGATTGAGATCGAAGCGGATCTGCTCCTTCGGCGTTAACACGCCCGCGGCATCGAGATTGAAGCCCGCGGCCTTGGCGGAGAGGCCGATCGTGGTCGTATCGGCCTTGCCCTTCGCGCTGAAGGCGGCGTTGGTGATCGTCTGGCCGCCGATTGTCGCGTCGTTGATGTGGGCATCGGCGTTGAGCACCGGATGGCTGTAGAGATCATTGCCGTCGGCGCGCAGATCGAACGCATGGATCGCCGTGTCGGCCGCGCGAAGTCCCGCGCCCTTGCCTGCCATGCGGATGGACTGGCGGCCGCCGTCGTCGGCCAGCGCGAGATCGAGTGAGGCACTGCCTGCAAGTTCGGTGAGTGCGAGCGGCGCGATGTCCGCAAGCGATCCGGCGTTGAAGTTCAACTGACCGCGGGCGAGATTTTGCGCATCGATGGTGCCTGCGCCTTTCAGCGAGACCGAGCCGATGGCGATATCGACGATCTTGGCCTCCCACCCGGCGGGTGCGGGTGTGCCGCCGGGGACGGGCTCGACAGACTGGCGGCCTGCTTGCACGACTCCGCGCGCGGGCTTGCCATCGACGGAGCCGTCGAGGTTGATGTCGATGGTGCAAGGTCCGTTGATGTCGGTGACCGTTGCCGTGAGCCCCAGATGCGGGATCGGACGTTTCATGGCCGTGGCGCGGTCCAACGCCGCCGTCAGCGACAACCCGGGATGCGCCAATCCGCCGGTCAGCTGTGCGTCAAGCGCTGCCGCGCCCGACAGGCGTTCGTCGGCCACCGCGAGATTCGAAAGATCGATCCGCGCCGCAAGGTCGCTCGCATCGCGCGTGACGTTTCCCTTGGCGCGAACCTTGACATGGGCGCCGTCGAGCGAAGCCTGGCGCACGGTGTAGCGATCCTTGCCGCGCGATGACACATCGGCGGCGAGAGTGACGCGCGACCCCACGAGTCCGTCGAGCGCGGGTTGCCCGGTGGCGAATTGCTCACCGGTGCCTGACAGCTTGGCGTCGATGCGGTGGCGTTGCGGATTGCCGTCGAGATCGAGGCCGAGAGTCACTGCGCCCGCAAGGTTCGATCCGGCGAGGCCGCTGAAGCGGGCGAGATCCGGCACCGTGGCGGTCGCGCGGCCGTGAAGGCGGTCGGGACCGGCAGCGCCCGCATAGGCGGCTTGTGCCGTCGGCGTACCGATGTTCATCTGCTCGATCCTGGCGTTGCCGTTCAGATCCGTACGGCCTTTCAGCACGAAGGAGGCGCTGTCGCCGATCGCGGATGCGAGCGCCGGGTCGCGCGGTGCGAGGCCTGAGGCGTGCAGGTTTGCGTTGATCGCGACGGTGGTGGCGCGGTCGGTCAGTTCGGCGGCGGGAATGGCGGTGAACGAGGCGTCGAGCGCGCCGAGATTGACGTCAGGCAAGCGGGCATCGGACACGGCCAGCTTGGCCGAAACGCGTGGCGCCTTCATAGGGCCATTGATGCGGCCGTCGAACACGAGGCTGCGGATCGAACCCTGATCGGTTTCGGTGATGTCGCCGTTGCTCGGCAGCGAGCGAACCGCCGCCGAGACATCCATCATCTTGTCGGCGCCAAGCGCGCCCTTCACGTCGAGCCGGGCGAGGTGGCTGGCGAGTGTCAGTCCATCGAGGACGACGCTGCCGTCGTCGCCGATGCGTGTGGTGCTGTCGAGCCGGGTTTCGCCGGCGAAGACGGCGGCGGCAAGCGGCGGCAACCATGGTCCGAGATGACCGGAGATGCGGCTTGCCAGCACGCGGCCGGCGCCGCTGCGGTCGAGCGTGATCGCACCGGCTGCATCGATGGCGGGACCGGCCTGGAATTTCAGCGCGCCGCGAAACTGGTCGAGCGTGCCCTTGCCGCGCAACGCGAAGGCGATGGGCGGTTCGTCGGGCAAGCGGCCGAGCTTCGACAGCAATCCGTGAGACGGCTCGTCGAGCGTCACGTCGAGGGAGAGGGCGCTGTCCTGCGGCACGAAGGCGAGCGCCGCCTTGAAGCGGCCCGGCGCATCCTTGCGGGTCGCATCGAGATTGAAGGTGAGACCTTCCGAGGGCGAGCCAAGTTCAACATTGCCGGTTGCTGCGATCGTTGCAGCTTCGCCGAGAACGGGCTGGCCAAGCATCAGCGCCTGCAGGTCGAATGCCTTCACCTGCACCTTCACCGGAAGGTTGGGCAAAATCGACGGGCTGGATTCGGCGGCGGACTCGTCAGGCTCCGCGACAGGCTGATCGTCCGGTTGCGGCGTCCGCCTGATATCGAGCGTGCCGATTTCGAGACGATCAACTTCGAGCCGCCCCAGCAGCAGCGCGGTGCGCCGCCAGACGAGCCTAGCGTGATCGAGCTTGAGCCAGACGCCGTCCTTATCGGCGATGGTGACGTCACGAATCGAGGCGTCGGACGACAGCACGCCATCGACGCCTCCGATATGAATCTGTGCCGCGGGCGTGGAGAGCGTTTTCGAGACGAGACCTGCGAGCATGTCCTGCTGGTTCTCGCTACTCGCGCCGGACATCGTGTAGACAACGAGGCCAGCCGTCGTAATGCCCGCGAGCCCGATCACTGCGGCGGAGGCGAGCAGGATGATGCGCCGCGCGCGCATCAGAACGCTTGCCCGATGCTGACATAGACCGCCCAGCGGCTGTCGCCGGGGCGCGGATTCAACGGTGTCGCGACATCGAGACGGATCGGTCCGACCGGCGTGAGATAACGCAGCCCGATGCCCGCGCCATAACCCACATAGTCGTTGAAGTTCGGCGTCGAGGAATTGGAGGCGGTGCCGAAATCGATGAACGGCACGATGCCGATGGTCGGAGTGACTTTCACCCGGACTTCGGCGGAGCCTTCGAGCAGGCTGCGGCCGCCGGTGATCTGGCCGAACATCATCGGCGAGATCGTATTGAATCCGAAGCCGCGAACGGAGCCGCCGCCGCCGGAGAAGAACCGGTGGGCATCCGGAATGCTGGACAGGGGCGCGCCTCCGAGCGTGCCAGCGGCCAACCGGCCCGCCAGAACGTAGTTGGCATCCTCGTCGAGCGCGTAATAGGCCGAGCCCGTGAGCCGTGCCTCGTAGAGATTGATCGTCGAGCCCATCGCCTTCGTATAGGCGTTGAATGTGCCCGAAAGGCGTACGCCGCGCGTCGGGTCGAGAACACTGTCGGTGGTGTCGTAGCGTCCGCCCGCGGTCAGGCCGATGAGCGTCGCATCGACCGGCCCGAGGACATCGCGCGATTTCGACTGCTCGACTTGAAGCCCGGCCTGAACCGACGCGATTTCCGAAAACCGATGGACGACGCCGAGCGTGCCGCGCACGGTGTCGTTCGTATAGCCGCCGAGCTTGTTGGTGCCAACGCGCTCACGGAACACGGTGGCCTCGGCCAGGAGATCGTTGGGCGTGCCGTACAGGCCCGGCTTGATGAAGGTTGCCGTGAAGCGCGCGCCGAAATCGGAGAAGCGAAGGTCCTTGAAATTCGAATAAGAGGAGGAGCCATCGATCCGCTGCAAGAGCGAGGCGGACGCCTCCAACCGCAGCCGCTCCGCGTTGCCGAAGACGTTGCGGTCCTCATAATAGGCCGTCGCGCCGGGGCCATCGATGGTCGAATATCGTGCCGAAATACCTGCGGCGTGCCGGGGCCGCTCGGTCACGTCGATGAAGACCGGCAGGTTGCCGTTGGCATCGAGCTGCTTACCCTCGCGGATGCGAATGCCGCCGATCGCCGGAATCTTGGCGATTGAGGTTTTTGTCAAGGCAAGACGCTCGGGCGAATAGGCTTCGCCTTCGCGCAAATAGATATGGCTGGCGACCACGCGCGGATCGATGGTGCTGTTGCTTGAAAGCGTGACGTGACCGATCCCGGCCTTGGGGCCGGCTTCGATCCGCAGCCGGAAGTCCATCGCGGCATGAGCATGGTCCACGGTGGCCTTGACGTCCGCGACCTTCGCGAGCGGATGCCCGTTGCTGCGGAACCAATCGATCAGCGTCAGTTGCGCGGCGCGCAGATTGGCGGAGACGGCTGGATCGCCGGGCTTCAGCGTGAAGGCGCGGTGCGGTGGCTGCTTCGGCAGGATGTCGCGCGGATAATCGAGATCAACGGCCCGCAGCTTGAAAACCGGGCCGAGCTTCGCGGTGATCTTGATGGGAATGATTTTTGTGTTGCGGAAGTTCTCGGCCCGGCGCGCCGCCGCGGCGAGACCGGCTTCGTCGCGCGTGATGGGCATGCCGTCGATCGTGATACCGATCTCTGCGTTGTAGTATCCAAGCCCCCAAAGGCCATCGAGCATCGGATCGATGTCGGCCTGCAGGCGGCGGACAAGTCCTTCGCCATCCGGCGGCGGGTCATGTCTGAGGCGATAGGTCGCGGACGCATCGCGCAACATCTGTTCGGCATTGCTGTCGGTCTTGCCGCCGGCGGTTTTGGCTTCGACGTCCAGACGATAGGACAGTGTGGCGGCGCTGACCGGTGGCGGCTTGTCGGAGCCGAGCAGGCCGAACGGATCGAAATCGAAAGCGTGCGCGGGCTCACAGAGCGGTCCGCCCGCAATTCCGATGGTGACACAACCGATACGCAGAACCAGCCGTGCCACAGCGGCAAAATTTTTTCGCCTCGCCTGTCCCTTCGAGAGGGAAAGGCACCGTGGCACCGTCTGCTCCTGAATTATTCCGCTCCCCAGCCTTTTTGTATCAGTTCAGCCCGAGATTTCCCTTCTCAGGCGTGCTTTTGGCCCCTCAAGACCCCCGTGTCATATTGATAAACCATCATGGAGATTATGGGGCAAGGGGCCTCGGGCGATTGATTGTCCACGCCGATTTCCGGCCTTGGCGCCGGATGTGGCTCATCACATGCGAGGTTCGGGCGTGCTCGCGCGATGCGCGCGCTCTTCGGCATAGGCCTGGGCTGCTGTTGCGATGTGAAGGATGGCGGCCGCTTCGTCCTCGCCGGGCGCGCATTGACCTGCATCGGCGACGATCAGCGTGAGTGCTTTCGCGACGCGCCCGGATATCTCGCTGGTATTTTTGTCCGCAATGTCCATCGATGACATGCAAGACTCGAGACAGTCGAGCTCGATCAATTCGGATTCGATTTCGAGCTTCTTGAGCTTTTCACGAAAATGGTCGGTGGCGGCGGACGGGGCGGGCGGCGGGCCTGATTTCAGCAATTGCCGGACCTGTCTGATCGGTCTGACGACATCCTTGTGCCAGGCGTGAACGCGTGCTTGCGCGTCGGCGATGGTTTGCGCCGAAGGAGCACGGCCTGCATCGACCGCCCATGCGGCGAACAGCAGCACATTGACATCGATCTGCTTGCGCGTCTGGAGCAACAGGCAGGCCGGGGAGACGCCGGGCCTTCCATAGAGCCCAATGGCATAATCTCTCAAACGGAGCGCCGTCATTGCATCGGTCTGCGAGTCTTCACGTCCGGGCGTGTTTGCCATGTGTCGCTGGTTTGATTTGCTGCACCTGTTCGAGCGCTAACCTTAAAGCGTTTTTGTCTCAAGCGGAATCATCCGTCATGCCCGGATTCGGACCGGACATGACGATCTGTCTGCTTCCACCGGAAGCGGAATGGACTAGCCCGCGGGCACCTCCTTGGAGATCAGCGCATACCGGAAGTTATCCGGATCGAGGCAGTCGAGCAGCAGCGAGGCGCGCTCCGCCTGCGGATACATCAGGAAGCCGAGTTTGGGATGCTTGGCGCCCGGCAGCGCGATATCATGCGCGGTGTTGTAGGCGACCCAGTTGCCTTCCCATGCGCCGAACAGAGTCTTGCGCGCCGCGACCACTTTCGGATCGTTGATGCCGAGATTGGCAGGAGGCTCTTCCAGCATCACCTTGCGGACATCGGCGGGATCGACCGGCACCCATCCGAAACCCTCGAGGAAGACTTCGGCGCGGCAATGCTGGGCCTTGGTGACATTGGCCGATCCGGCGCCGAGACTCTTGTAGCCGAACTGAGACGGGATCACGCGCACACCGTAAACATCGCGGGCGGGCACCCCCGCCGCGCGGGCCAGTCCGACATAAAGCGCATTGAGATCGGCGCATTTGCCGCCGAGATTGCCGCTCTTGAGCATCGCTGCGACATCGCCGACGCCGCAGCCGCGAGTTGCGGCGACACGAACGGTGTTCTCGACCACCCACTCATAGATCGCGCGGGCCTTCTCGATGTCGGACTTGGCGTTGGCGGCGGCCACGATCTTGTCCGAGGTCTGCTTGACGATGCCATCGACCGGGATGAGGTCGGTGCCTTCCAGGTTCAGCTTGCGCTCGGCTTCGCTGAGCGGTGCGGCATGGCCGGGCTTGTTCAGGTCGATGGCGCGGTCGCGCATCAAGACGCGGCTGGTGACCTCGATCGACGGCATGAATTCGTTGTCTTTCCAGATCACATGCAGCATCTCGGCGCCGTATTTCGCATCGCGCACCCGCGTGACGCTGGCGGCGTTGCCGGTCCATGTGGATTCGCCCGGCCGCATCCACTCGTTCTCGTGAACCGAGGGGAGTGGAATCCACGCCTGCATTTTGCTGTCCGGCCGGTCGATTTCTATTTTCGTGACGAGTTCGACCGCCCGCCACGCACCGGGCTTGGGTGCGAACACGACTTCCGAACGGGCCGTGCCGGGCAAGACAGTTGCGAACGAGAGGGCGGCCGTGGCTTTCAGGAATTCGCGCCGTTGCATGTTTGTCTCCTTTGGAAATGTTGATGTCATTTGTTGTCGGTTGTTTCGCGTTGCGGCCGGGCCGCAGCGGGATAGAGAGATTCGATCGCCGCCAGAACATCCGGGCGCGACCAGTCGAGATCGCCTTCGATGAAAAGGCGCGGCACAAGATCGGCGTCGAGCACGAATGTGGTCGGCAGCGCGCTGACATCCCAGGATTTGCTGACGGCGCGGTCGCGGTCGAGCAGGACGGTGAAGTCGACCGGCCGTTTGTCGAAGAAGGCCCGGACGCGCAGATCGACCTCGGCGACATCGACGGCGAGGATGGCGAGCGGCTTGCCGCGAGTCGCCGTGGCCAGCCGTTGCAGCGACGCCATTTCGCTCACACATGGCTCGCACCATGTCGCGAAGAAATGCACCAGCACGACCTTGCCCGCGAAGGCTCGCAGGTCGCGCCGGGGGCCATACAGATCGTCCAGCGAAAACGGGTGTTTCTCCGGCCCGGACCAGGCTTTCAGGGTGGCCGGGATGCTGCCTTGTGGCGATTCGGAGGGGGCGGCGCTTGCAGGCATGGCAAGACAGGCCAGCGCACAGGCGGCAGCGAGGAGCCGAAGGATGAAAACGGGTCGGGGAGGGAAGGCGCCAGGTACTTTCGAAGCTGCCTTCGAATATATCGTATCCCGAAGAGACGGCTTGCTTCGGCAAGCATTCTCCCAGGCATTCATCCACGACACGAATATGTCGTGTCGATCATATTTGAGTCGAAAGCCCCGGCACGCGGGAGCAGTTTGTAACGCCACGCTTTTCCTTAGTGACTCGCGCGTTCTGTCGTCAAGCGTTGTGCTGCGGCTAAATGCCTTAAAGCCGCCATGTGCGGCGAAGCGAGTTTCTCAAGGTGCATTTCAATGCATCGATAAATGAACAGGCACAATGGGATGCCGCTATGCAGCAAGGTATGGCCGCCGCGGCAGGACCCGCGCTGCGCTGTTCCAGCGCATGAGAAAGCACTTCGCGCAGAATACGCCGCAACTGGTGAAGTTGGGTGCGCGGCGCGCCGAAGGACGAGTTTCTGAAGGTGGCCGAATGGATGTCGTCAACCGCCAATGGCGAGCGGGCGATGGGCGCCGGGATGATGTGCATGCCGGCGCCGATCAAGGAGTTGGGATGGCGTTGAAGTGCCTATCCAGGCGAACGAGATTCATGTTACCCGAACACGCTCTGGTGAACCACGTGGCCCGTGAGGTTCGTGAGGATTCATGATGTCCAGCGTCGATTCGACCGCACCCGATCCATCCGTTGTCTGCAACATTCCGACGCCGCCGTTTGCGCGGTTGCCCGACCCGGGCCAATTGTTCGGCGCGTGCCGGCACGCCATGCCGCCACTCGACCGTGGGCATTTCATGGTGGATGCCGCCCTGACCGCGCCGCCGGAGCGGCTGCTTGCAGTTGTGGCCGTTCTCGGCGATGTCGATGCGCAGGCGATGTTGAGCGCAGCCTTGTCGGTCGCGGAGATCGAGTGCGCGTGGACGCTCGCGGGCCTTCCCTTGCCGGAGTTCGTATCATGATTATCGGCACCGCAGGACATATCGACCACGGCAAGACCTCGCTGGTGCGGGCGCTGACGGGCGTCGATACCGACCGCCTCAAGGAGGAGAAGGCGCGCGGCATTTCGGTCGATCTCGGCTTTGCCTATCTGGAGATGCCGGAAGGCGGCACTCTCGGATTCGTCGATGTGCCGGGGCACGAGCGTTTCGTTCACAACATGCTCGCCGGTGCGACCGGAATCGATTTCATGCTGTTGGTGGTCGCGGCTGATGACGGCGTCATGCCGCAGACCATCGAGCATCTCGCCATCGTCAATCTGCTCGGCATCGGGGCTGGTGCGGTGGCGATCACGAAATCGGATATGGTGGATTCCGAGCGCCTCGCCGAGGTGCGCATGGAGACCGCCAATCTGCTGGCCGCGACAGGGCTGCGCGATGGGCCGGTGTTTCCGGTGTCGAGCGCGACCGGGGCGGGTGTTGCGGATTTGCGCGCGCATCTGTTCGCGGCGGCGGCGTGGTCCGGCCGCCCGGCGCAGGGCCGTTTCCGGCTTGCGGTCGATCGCTCCTTTACGCTGCCGGGTGCCGGCACCGTGGTGACGGGCACGGTGTTGTCCGGCAGCGTCGCGGTCGGCGATCAGATTGTCATCAGTCCCTCGGGGAAGACGGCGCGGGTGCGCGCCATCCACGCGCAGAACCGCGCCGCCGAGCACGGGCGAGCGGGGGATCGTTGCGCGCTTAATCTCGCGGGCGATCAGATCAGCAAGGACGCGATCCATCGCGGCGACGTGGTGCTCGATCCGGCGTTGCATGCCCCGGCCAACCGCATCGATGCAAAATTGCAGGTGCTGGTTTCGGAAACGCGGCCGGTGACGCAATGGATGCCGGTGCGGCTGCATCATGCGGCGGCCGAGATCGGCGCGCGGGTGGTGCTGCTGGGCGATGATCCGGTGCCGCCGGGCGGGGAGGCTTTTGTCCAATTGGTTTTGGACCAGCCAATGGCCGCGACGGCGGGAGATCGTTTCGTGCTGCGCGACACCACGGCACAGCGTACCATCGGCGGCGGCGTGCTCGTCGATCTGCGCGCGCCCGCGCGCAAGAGGCGCACGGCGGAGCGGGTTGCACAGCTTGAGGCAGGCGCGATTGCCGATGCCGGGAAGAGCCTGTCGGCGATGCTTGAAGCGTCCGGCACGATCGACTTCACCGCCTTCGTGCGCGACCGCGCATTGTCGGCGGCCGAGCGCGAGGCGATGATCCAGCGCCTCAACCTGCTGCGATTGCCGGCTCAAAAAGCCGAATATGTGATCGGACCGGCGGCGTGGCTTCGCCTGAAGAATGCGATCCATGCGACGCTCGCGGCGTTTCATGCGGAGCACCCGAACCTTCCCGGCATGGGGCTGGAACGGCTGCGGCTGCAACTCGAATTACGGCTGGCGGCGCCGGTCTTCAGCGCCGTGTTGCAGGGACTTGCACGCAACAAGGAGGTCGCGCTGGATGGCGCATGGGTTCGCCTGCCCGGCCATGAGGTGCGGTTGTCCCCGGCCGATGAGGCGGTCTGGGGCAAGGTCGCACATTATATAAGCGGCGAGGATCGCTTCCGGCCGCCCCGCGTGCGCGACATCGCGGGCCATACCGGCATTTCCGAGATCGAGGTGCGGCGGGTCTTCAAACTGATCGGCCGCATGGGCAAGGTCGACGAGATCGCCCACGATCACTTCTTTCTGCGCGGCACGGTTGCCGAGATCGTCGAGATCATGACGGATGTGTCCGCCGCTGCACCCGACGGTTATTTCACTGCGGCGCAATTGCGCGACCGGCTCGACAATGGCCGCAAGGTCGCCATCCAGATTCTCGAATTCTTCGACCGGCACGGCGTCACGATCCGTCGCGAGGATTTGCGACGCGTCAACAAGCACCGGCTTGACCTGTTCGGCAGATCGTCCGATGAATGGCCTGCCTCGGAAAAGGTTGCGAAGATCGACCTTGACGGAAGAGCATCGTTCCCGGTGGGGCGTCCGGACTTCAAATCCGGGAAGGGCCGCGAGACGGTTCTTGGTGGGTTCGACTCCCATTCTCTTCCGCCAAATTCTCCTTCACCGAAATTGGGGGCGAGCCCGCGACGGTGAATTGACGCAGGACGGATCCTATCGATCCTGCGCTTCGAAGAATTCGCGCACGGCCCGATTGAAGACATCCGGCGCTTCCAGATAGGCTGCGTGTCCGACGCCCGGCAGGCTGCGTGCGCGCACGGAAGGCAGGAATTCCATCATTGCTTCGGAACGCTGCGGCTTCACCACGGGGTCGTGGTCGCCGGTGATGATCAGCACGGGCAGCTTGAGTGCGGGCAGGAACGGGCGATTGTCGGTCTTCTCGACCATCTGTCCGCCGTTGAGCAGCCCTTCGCGCCGCATCTCCGAGGCGACACCGGCCACCAGATCGAACACATCGGGCTGCGGCGACGACGGCAGCATCTTTCCGGCGCGCACCTTGCCGTATTCTTCCGCCGGCATGTCCTCGAGTTCCTGCAGGCGCCGTGCATATTTGGCGGCGAGCGGCGCGCCTTCGGGCGCGGCGTTGCCCCAATGCGTGCCGGACAGCACGAGCGATGCCGCGCGGTCGAGATGGCGCGCGCAGAAGCGTTCGGCGATCACGCCGCCCATCGAATGACCGATGACATGCGTGCGTTTGACCTCAAGGTGATCGAGCAGATACGCGGCCTGTGCGGCATAGGCATCGGCGTCGGGCGCGACCGGATCGGATTCGCCGTAGCCTGGCGCATCCCATGCGATGACGCGGTAGGAATCCGAGAACGCCTTGAGTTGCGGCGCCCAGCTTCGCGAATTGCCGTTCATGCCGTGCAGCAGAAACAGCGCGTGCCCTTGTCCGGCCTCGCGATAGCTGATCGCTCCGCCCGGCGTCTGGATCACCTTTCGCTCCGGCAGCGGCTGATCGAGAGCGCTCATCGTGACTTGATTCATGTCATTCCTCAAAATTAACGCAACAAAGCAGAGTGATCCTGCGAACCCGGCGCCTGACCGGCGCGGGCCTTCAGGGCAGGCATGCCGATTTTCAGAACGGAGCCGAGCAGCGTCCGCGTATAGGGATCGTGCGGCGTGGAGAGCACTTCGGTCTTATGTCCAAGCTCGACAATGCGGCCGCGATGCATCACCGCGATCCGCGTCGCCACGCAATCCACCACCGCGAGATCGTGCGTGATGATCAGATACGATAATCCCAGTTCGTCGCGCAGATCGAGCAGCAGATTGAGTATCTGCGCCTGCACGGAAACATCCAGCGCCGAGGTCGGTTCGTCGCAGATCAGCAATTTTGGTTTGAGAATGATCGCGCGCGCGATGGCGACGCGCTGACGCTGGCCGCCGGAGAGTTGCGATGGGTAATTGTTGAACAGCCGCTTCGGCAGGCCGACAAGCTCCATCGTCCGCTCGACAATCTTTTTGCGCTCGGCGGGCGAATCCTGTCCGTGCAGTTCGAGCGGACGGCCGATGCTCTGACTGATGGTCTTGCGCGGGTTGAGCGACGAATAGGGGTCCTGAAACACCGGCTGCACGAGTTTCGCGCGTTCGAACGGCGGCACCGACTGCACCGGCGTGTCCGCGATCAGCACCTCGCCTCTGTCCGGCGCTTGCAGGCCGAGCAGAATCCGCGCCAGCGTGCTCTTGCCGCTGCCCGACTCGCCGACCAGCGCGACAATCTCGCCTTCCGCGATGTCGAGCGAAACATCATCGACGGCGGTGAGCGTGCGGGGCTTGGCGAGCAGCCCGCTTCTGATGGTAAAGGTGCAGCCGACATGGCGGGCGGAGAGCAGGGTGCTCGTCGAGGTTTTCGGTGCGGTCGCGCGCGGTGCGGGCGGGATGTCGAGCGCGATGCGGCCGGAGTCCGGCGTCATCACGCAGCGATAAAGATGATCCGCGCCCAGCGCCTGTTCCGGCGGGCGGGATGTGCGGCATTCGGGCTGCGCATGGATGCAGCGCGCGGCAAACACGCAGCCTTTGGGCGGGGTGAACAGCGCGGGCACCGTGCCGGGAATGCTCGGCAGCCGCGCGCCGCTGTCGCGGGCCGCGGGAATCGAGGCGAGAAGCCCCTGCGTGTAGGGGTGTTGCGGCGCGCCCAGCACGTCGGCGACCGGTCCGGTCTCGACCAGTTCGCCCGCATACATCACGGCGATCTTGTCCATGCTCTGCGACACCACGCCGAGATCGTGGCTCACGAGAATGAGCGCCATGCCGAGTTCCTTGCGCAGCTCCATCAGGAGTTTGAGGATGCTGGCCTGCACGGTGACGTCGAGCGCGGTGGTCGGTTCGTCCGCGATCAGAAGATCCGGCTCGTTCATCAGCATCATCGCGATCATCACGCGCTGGCGCAGGCCGCCGGAGAGTTCGTGCGGATATTGCTTGAGGCGGCCGGCCGCGTCGGGAATGCCGATGCGTTCGAGCAGATAGACGGCGCGGTCGCGAATGGCGCTCGCGCTTTTCGCTGCGTTCGGGTCCGTCATTTCCATGATCTGCTGGCCGATCGTGTAGACCGGATTGAGCGAGGTCATCGGCTCCTGGAAGATCATCGCCATGCGCTTGCCCGCGAGCGAACGGGAGAAGTCCTGCGCTTCCATCGCCAGCAGATCGTGCTCGCCGAGCCGCAAGGTGCCCGCCTCGCGGATCGCGTTGCGCGGCAACAGGTTCATCAGCGCCAGCGAGGTCATCGATTTGCCAGAGCCGGATTCGCCGACGACGCCCAAAGCCTCGCCACGCTCCAGCGTGAAGCTGACATCGCGCACGGCGTAGAGCTTGCGCTCGCCCACCGGCAGCGTGACCGAGAGGTTGCGGACGTCGAGAAGCGGGCGATGCGAGGTCATCATTATCTCCGGCTCTCCGCACTCATCAGGTCGCGCAATCCGTCGCCGACGAGATTGGCGGCGAGCACCAGCAGGAAAATGAAAATGCCGGGCAGGATCACGAGCCACGGCCGCAGGAACACCGACACCTTGCCTTCCGCGATCATCAGGCCCCACGAGGATGTCGGCGGCTGGATGCCGACGCCGAGGAACGAGAGCGCGGCTTCCGCCAGCACCGCGACACCGACTTCGAGCGAGAAGATCACGATGATCTCGCTGAACAGGTTCGGCAGGATTTCCGTGACCATGATCTGCATCCGGCTGGAGCCGATGGCGCGGGCGGCGGTGATGTATTCGAGGTCGCGAATTTTCTGGGTCGCGGCGCGCGTCACCACCAGATAGTAGCTCCAGTGCAGGAAGCCGATCACGCAGATCACCACGCCGACCGACGGGCCGATCAGGAACACCAGCGCCATCGCCAGCAACAGGCCCGGCAGCGCAAGCTGGCAGGTCAGGATGAAGGAGACGATGCGATCGATGATGCCGCCGAAGAAGCCCGCGCACATGCCGAGCGTGACGCCGATAGCGCAGCCGATGCTCGCCGCGCCGAAGCCGATCAGCAACGAAATACGCGCGCCGAACAGCAGGCGGCTCAGATAATCGCGGCCGAGATGGTCGGTGCCGAGCAAATGCGCGGCGCTGCCGCCATGGACCCAGACCGGCGGCATCAGACGCTGCGCCAGGTGCTGGTCGTAAGGACTATAGGGCGAAATCCACGGCGCGAACACGGCGACGATCATCAGGCTTGCAAGCACCGCGAGTCCGATCACGAGGCCGGGATGGCGCGGGATATTCCGCCACAGCGATTTCCTGGCGGGTGCGGCATCGGGCAGTTCGTTGCCCGGCTCCGCGCCGACGGCCGCCTTGAGCTGAAGGTTCAT
>Ga0153956_1001346_pt1 | contig 21991 bp, 18 predicted proteins | sample TSFL040MetaG_FD_104704 | JGI IMG/M metagenome (GOLD analysis project Ga0153956, IMG submission 104704) | Attine ant fungus gardens microbial communities from Florida, USA - TSFL040 MetaG | ecosystem: Host-associated > Fungi > Mycelium > Unclassified | place: USA: Florida, Wekiwa Springs... | reverse complement strand
TACAATAACCCAAATAAATTGCAATTTTGTAGGTGCTGAATCTTATATGAGCGAAAAAATAATACTGGTTTGGTTTAGGAATGACTTGCGTGTGCGCGATAACGAAATACTATTAGAGGCGACGCGTAAAGCTGACAAAGTATTGCCCGTTTATTGTTTCGATCCTCACTATTTCAAAGTTAATGCCCACGGCTCACCTAAAACCGGTGCTTTTCGCGCGCGGTTCTTGCTGGAGTCTGTTGCCAATCTTCGTAAAAACCTGCAAAACCTGGGCGGCGAACTTATTGTGCGCACCGGCAATCCTGCCGAGGTTATTCCGCAGTTAGCGCAGCAATATAGTGTGAGCGAGGTTTACCATCACCGCGAGGTAGCTTACGAGGAAACTAATGTTTCCGAAGAAGTAGAAACAGCGCTTTGGAACCTAAAGCTTAACCTGAAGCATTTCATTGGCCACACCTTATACCATAAAGAGGACCTGCCATTCCCGATAAAAGATATTCCCGACAGCTTTGCGGTTTTCAAGAAAAAGGTAGAGCGCGACAGCGATGTACGCTCATGCCTGCCTACACCAGATGCCATCATGACCCCGGAAATTACAGATGCCGGTGAACTGCCGGCGCTGAAAGACCTGGGCCTTGACGAGCCGGTTTGCGACCCACGCGCCCGTGTAAAATTTACCGGTGGTGAAACTGCGGGCCTGGCGCGTCTGGAAGAATACTTTGCCGATAATCAGCAGGTAGCACCTACCAAAGGGCGCAATGGCGCAACAGTGGACCGCTCGTCGAAACTTGGCCCGTGGATTGCCCTGGGTTGCATCTCCATGCGCGAGGTTTACTGGGCGGTGGTAAAGCACGAAAACGACAAGAATGCACATAATACGGGCATGCTTCGCCTGGAATTGTTGTGGCGCGATTACTTTAGGTTTATGTTTAAAAAGCATGGTAAGCAATATTTTACTACCGATGCGCAGCCTGAAACTACATCGGCAGCAAAAGAAGAACTTTTCAAAAAATGGAAAAGCGGCAATACCGGCATTCCGTTTATTGATGCCAGCATGCACAAACTAAATGCTACCGGCTATATCAGCAACTTTAGCCGCCAGATGGTTGCCGGCTACCTGGTGCGTGATCTGGACATCGACTGGAAAAAAGGCGCCGCCTACTTTGAAGAAAAACTGATCGACTACTCGCCGGCCAGCAACTGGGGCAACTGGGCCTTTGTAGCCGGCCTGGGTCATGACCCGCGCGACAACAAATATTTTAACCTGGCCAAACAAGCCAGCGAACTCGAAACCAACAGCGAGTTTATCAGCATCTGGGCACCGGCCGAGGTAGTTGTTTGATCTGTTTGAATATAGAATGCTGAATATTGAATGATGAAATACATCGATATTCAAAATTCTGAGTTCATGATTCGATATTAATCTTATAGCTTTCTTTATCATTCCAGGCACAGCGAAGGGACTTGTTCAAACCGATTAGCTGGGTATATAAAATACTTCGCTTTTCCCTCTAAAAAATTAAACTAAGACGATACACCACCGTCAAATCGGCAAATATTGTTATATGAATTCCTTCCAACAGTACACTTTAATTATCGGCATGCTGGCCGTTGCTATTGAGTGGGATGGATCATCTGCGCAGATTAGTAAAAAACACTTCGCTAAAGCCAATATTGTACGCTTTTTAAATACAATTTCAACGATATTGTCTGTTTTGTCATTTACTGGCTTTTTGTTAAAAAATGGTAAATGTTTTGTGATTAAATTTAATGTTTATAATACGTTAATGCTTACTTTTGCAACATCTTAAGATTGGTTTACCATGGATAGCCTCAATTATATCAATAATAATAACGCTGCTTTTATCGAATCGCTATACGAAACCTACAAAGAAGACCCTTCCCAGGTGGACTTCGGATGGCAAAAATTCTTCGAAGGTTTTGATTTTGGACGCGGATCTGACGCACAATCAGTAAGCACAGAAACTCCCGACCATTTTTTAAAAGAAATTAATGTTTTAAATCTGATTGACGGCTATCGCGGCCGCGGGCATTTGTTTGCCAAAACAAATCCTGTTCGCGAGCGTCGTCAGCATCTTCCAGGTAAGGAACTGTCAAACTTCGGCCTTTCAGAAGCCGACCTGGATACGGTTTTTAACGCCGGCCACGAAATTGGCTTAGGCCCTGCCAAACTGCGCGATATTGTGCAGATGCTTGAAGAAACTTATTGCGGTACCATTGGTGCCGAATTTTTATACATACGCAACCCGGTTAAAGTAAAATGGTTCCAGGAGCGTATGGAAAAACAGCGCAACAAGCCATCGTTCTCTGTTGATGAGAAAAAACTGATGCTGCGCAAAGTGAGCGAAGCCGTGATTTTCGAGAACTTTTTGGGCACCAAATTTTTGGGTCAGAAACGTTTCTCGTTAGAGGGTGCTGAAGCGCTGATACCGGCAATGGATTCTGTGATCCAAAAGGGCGCTACCCTGGGTATTGAAGAGTTTACCATTGGTATGGCACACCGCGGCCGCTTGAACGTGTTGGCCAACATCATGAAAAAAACTTATAAAGAGATTTTTTCAGAGTTTGAAGGCAAAAACTACGACATGCACTCAACCGCAGGCGGCGACGTGAAATACCACTTGGGTTTCTCGACCGACGTTGAAGCCGAGAACGGTAAAAAAGTTCACCTGAGCCTTTGCCCTAACCCATCGCACTTAGAGGCGGTTGACCCGGTTGTTGAAGGCTTGACCCGCTCAAAAATCGACTTTAAATACAATGGCGATAATCACAAGATCGCTCCTATATTAATTCATGGTGATGCTTCAATAGCCGGTCAGGGTATTGTTTATGAAGTATTGCAAATGGAAAAACTGGACGGCTATTGCACCGGCGGCACCATTCACCTGGTTATTAATAACCAGATTGGTTTTACCACCAACTTTACCGATGCCCGTTCAAGTACTTATTGTACCGATGTTGCCAAAACCGTTTTAGCGCCGGTATTTCATGTTAATGGCGATGACGTTGAAGCGCTGGCTTACGTGATCAACATGGCTATGGAGTATCGCCAAACATTTGGCGGCGATGTGTTCATCGATATTTTATGCTACCGCCGCTACGGTCATAACGAGGCCGACGAGCCTAAATTTACCCAGCCGGTGCTATACAAAACTATCGAGGCACACCCTAACCCGCGCGAAGTTTATATGAAAAAACTTACCGCCGAAGGCGTGGTGAAAGAGGACGAAGTGAAACAAATGGAGCAGGATTTCCGCGCCCGTTTGCAAAAAGACCTGGACGAATCAAAAGCTCAGGATCGGTTTACAGAATCTATCCCGATGTTTGCCGGCGCCTGGAATGGCCTGCACCTGGCTACCGAGCGCGATTTTAACGCTGCCGCCAAAACTGCAGTAAGCAAAGACGAATTAATAGCTATCGGTAAAAAAATCACCGAGCTGCCAAAAGATAAACAGTTCTTCAAAAAGATCGAAAAACTATTTGAAGAGCGCGCCAAAATGGTTAACGATACCCAGACCTTTGACTGGGCCATGGGCGAGTTAATGGCCTACGCTTCGTTATTAACCGAAGGCCACGCTGTACGTTTAAGCGGCGAAGACGTTAAACGTGGTACCTTCTCACATCGTCACGCGGTGTTAACACTGGCAAATTCTGAAGAAGAATACAGTCCGCTAAATAACATAGAGGGTGAGACATTTCACATCTATAACTCGCTGTTATCAGAGTATGGCGTTTTAGGTTTTGAGTATGGCTATGCTTTAGCAAACCCTAATGCCCTTACCATCTGGGAAGCACAATTTGGCGATTTCTTTAACGGCGCGCAAACTATTGTCGACCAGTATGTGGCCAGCGCCGAAACTAAATGGCAGCGCGGTAACGGCCTGGTAATGTTATTACCTCACGGCTATGAAGGCCAGGGCCCTGAGCACTCATCGGCACGTATTGAGCGCTTTATGGAGCTTTGTGCCGACAATAATATCCAGGTGGCTAACTGCAGCACACCGGCTAACTTCTTCCACGTATTGCGCCGTCAGATCTACCGCGAGTTTCGTAAACCGTTGGTGATATTTACCCCTAAGAGCTTACTGCGTAACCCTAAATGTATATCGCCTTTGGCCGACTTTACCGATGGTGGCTTCAAAGAGCTTATTGACGATGTAAACGTTGATGCTAAAAAGGTTAAACGCGTATTGTTCTGCTCAGGCAAGATCTATTACGACCTGCTGGAAAAACAAACTGCTGACGATCGTAAAGATGTAGCGATAGTTCGTTTAGAGCAGTTATACCCTACCCCGGTTCAGCAAATTGAAGCTATCAGAGCTAAATACAATAAGGCAACTGATTTTATCTGGGTGCAAGAAGAACCGGAGAACATGGGTGCATGGCCTTACTTATGGCGCAAATCGCGCACTGAAGAAGCGCTGCGTTTTGACAATGTCATCTCCAGAAATGAAAGTGCAAGTACGGCTACCGGGTTTGCTAAACAGCATGCCGCGCAGCAGTTATATATCATCACTAAAGCGTTTGAATCGCCGGCAGGCAAAAAAGTAAAAGAAGCCGTTAAAGCTACTACCGAAAAAATGGCAACCGCTGGTGCCGATTGATAAGATGATGAAGTGCAGGTATCTCTTTATAGCAATTTTGCCCTTGCTGTTATTAAGTTGTAAAAAACAAAATAACCAACCGGTTAAAACGCAAAACAAGGAGACCGAAGTTTCCGTTGAAGAGAATCTAACTACACCGGCAGCGTCAAAGTTTAGCAATGTGGTAATCTTAGGTAACAGCATCACCTACACCGGCCCATATGCACCTTTAGGATGGTATGGTAATTGGGGGATGGCGGCCAGTGCAGAAGATAAAGATTATGTGCACATTCTGAAAAAATGCCTCCAACTGCGCGATCCAAATGTGGTTGTCAGTGTAAAAAACGTACAGGAGTTTGAATTAAATTTTTCAGAATACAACTTTGATGTAGAACTGAAAAGTCTGAAAGACACTCACCCCGACCTGGTGATATTAAGGATAGGTGAAAACCTGCGGGCGGGTATAGATCTGAATGTATTTGAACAACGGTATAAAGACCTGATAGATTACTTTAAGGCAGATAACCCTAAAGTTATGGTTGTAGGCGTAAGCGGCGTGTTTAAGGGTATGGCTGACGACAGGATGATTAAGTACCCTCCGTACGTTTCGCTTAAAACAATAGCAGATGATACATCAAACCTTGCACTGGGTTTGTTTGAAAATTACGCAGTGCAAACTCATCCGGGCGATAAAGGGATGCGAAACATAGCCTCGATGATATGGTTCAAAGTAAAAACCCTGAAACAATAGCAGGATATAAAAGATTAATAACACATCTATAGAATATGAGTTTAGAAATTAAAGTTCCGCCGGTTGGCGAGTCGATAACAGAAGTAACGTTATCAAGCTGGTTAAAAAAAGACGGCGACACCGTGGCCATGGACGAGGCCATTGCCGAACTGGAATCTGACAAAGCCACCTTTGAGCTTACTGCCGAAAAAGCGGGCGTTTTAAAAACTATTGCTAAAGAAGGTGATGTGCTGGCTATTGGTGCCGTTGTTTGCACTATTGAAGAGGGTGGCGTTGCTGCTGCGGCACCGAAAGCTGAAGCTGCTCCGGCTGAACAAAAAGACGCTGCTGCTCCGGCCGCTGCTGCCGATAAAGGCGCTAACTATGCTTCAGGCACACCATCGCCTGCTGCTGCAAAAATATTAGCCGAAAAAGGCGTTGAGGCCGGTTCAGTAACCGGTAGCGGCGTAAACGGGCGTATTACTAAAGAAGATGCTTTGGCTGCACAAACTGCACCTGCAAAAGCACCTGTCGTTGCACCAAGTGCACCTGCCGCCGCTCAGGCGCCTGTTGTACCAACTGGCGAAAGAAGCGAGCGCCGCGAAAAAATGTCACCTTTACGCAAAACCGTAGCTAAGCGTTTGGTTACCGTAAAAAATGAAACGGCTATGTTAACTACCTTTAACGAGGTAGATATGCAGCCTATCATGGACATACGCGCTAAATACAAAGATAAATTTAAAGAGAAACATGGCGTTGGCTTAGGCTTTATGTCGTTCTTCACCAAAGCAGTTACCGAGGCTTTGAAAGACTGGCCCGCTGTTGGCGCCCGTATTGAAGGCGAAGAGGTTGTGTACAGCAACTTTGCTGATATCTCAATAGCAGTATCGGCACCAAAAGGCCTGGTAGTTCCGGTTATTCGCAATGCCGATAGCATGAGCCTGGCCGACATCGAGAAATCGGTTGTGGCCCTGGCAACCAAAGCCCGCGACAATAAATTATCGTTAGAAGAGATGACCGGCGGTACGTTTACCATTACCAACGGTGGTGTGTTTGGGTCGATGTTGTCAACCCCGATCATCAACTCACCGCAATCGGCCATTTTGGGTATGCACAACATCATTGAGCGCCCGGTGGCAGTAAACGGTCAGGTGGTTATTCGTCCTATGATGTACGTTGCCCTGTCATACGATCACCGGATTGTTGACGGCCGCGAATCAGTAAGCTTCCTGGTAAGGGTTAAACAATTGCTGGAAGATCCGGCAAGATTGTTATTGGGTGTGTAACCCCCTTCTAAATCTCCCGAAGGGGAGACTTTACGACATTCATAAAATAAAAGCGGCCCGATTTCGGGCCGCTTTTATTTTATATTTCTCCCCCTCTAGGGGGTTAGGGGGCTTATATCACCCGCTTCAACGCCCAGATATACCCTGTATGGAGGCCTTCATGAAAAGGTAAAAAGGCCAGCGCTTCTTCGCCGCTGGTAATGTTATTACCGTACCGCGTTGTCCATGCCCGGTAGTTGGCAAATTTGCCGTTTAGCAAGTCTCTCTCCAATGGTTCCAGGGTTGAGAGCAACAGGCCTTTAATAGTTTCCACATCCTCAGCACTTACTAGGCCCTCTGGTTTGGTGCCCGATAAGAAAGGCGTGAAAAAACGTTCCTCAATCGACACATCTATGCCACCACGTTTGTAGCAGATATTTTGCTGGGTAGCTACCATGTGAGCCAGGTTCCAGATAATATTGTTGTTAAAACCGGCTGGTATTTTATTTAATTGTTCAATACTAAGATCTTTCACAGCGTCAAGCAAACTTATGCGGGGCAGCTTAATAATTTCAATGGCTTTAGTCATTATGTGAGTTAATTTCAGGCTGCTAATGTAGTAGTTCTGCAGCAATTTATATTTGTGATTGCGGCGCCAAATATTTGCCTACCTTTGCGTGTTCTGAAATTATTACGTTTAAATGTCATCATCCAGCCAAACAACCCAACAGACTGATAAACCCATTCTTTGGTTTTTGTTGTGCTGGACGATATTGAACGTTATCCAGGCTGCCACGCTTGAACTCCATGCTGACGAGGCCTATTACTGGATGTACTCCCGCTTTCTGGACTGGGGTTATTTTGACCACCCGCCCATGGTGGCGCTGTTCATTCGCCTTGGCGATAGCCTTTCGCATACTGAACTTGGCCTGCGGCTGCTCACTATCATTACCAGTACGTTATCTATTTATTTATTATGGCTCATTCTTAAAAAATACGCCGTAAATGCCTGGCCGTTTATCTTGGTGGTGTCGGGGATGCTCATTATACACATCTACGGCTTCACTACTACGCCTGATGCTCCCCTGTTTTTCTTCGCGGTGCTGTTTTACTATTTCTACCAGCGTTATATTGAAGAAGATAAATGGCCGCTAGCCGTAATACTGGGTTTGGTGATTGCCTGTATGTTTTACAGTAAATACCATGCGGTGTTGTTGATAGCCTTCACGGTGATCAGCAATATCAAGCTATTTAAAAGGCCATCATTTTATGTAATAGCGGGCTTGGCTATTGTATTGTATATTCCGCATATTTTATGGCAGATAGCGCATAACTTCCCAACAGTAAATTACCACCTGTATGAGCAGGTCATGAAAATTTATAACCCGCAGAACAGCTATCTGTATATCCCCGGTCAGTTGTTAATGGCGGGGCCTATTTTGGGTTGGCTTCTGTTTTATTCGGCTTTTACTATTAAAATTAAGGATGCCTTTATCCGCTGTTTGCTGGTGAATGGTATCGGTACATTTGCTTTCTTTTTCTTTTCCACTTTCAGGGGTGAGGCCCAACCGCATTGGACACTGATTGCCTTTGCACCGCTGATCATGCTGTCGCTTATTCACTTTAATCAAAAAGGCGGTGTGCCTAAGTGGTTTAATGCGGTGGCTATTGTCAATACAGTTTTTGTGGTTGGCTTAAGGCTGGGAATGCTTTTTCAATGGCCTGTGGTTACGCAGATTGGGCAGATAAAAAGCTATTATGGTTTTAAGGATTGGTCGGAAACTATTCATAAAAAAATTGGCGACAGCTATTTGATCCTGAATAACGGCTTTCAAAATCCGTCAAAATACAATTATTACACCAACAGCCTTAAAGCCTTTGCGTACGACTCACGCTATTACCGCCATACACAATACGATATCTGGCCTATTGAGGAGCACATGCAGCATCAGCGGGCTTATCATGTTGCAGACACCGCCGAACTAATTGCTAAAGAAAAAATTCAAACCAAGGCCGGCCTATGGTATGGCGGGTGGATCGATGACGTGCGCACCTACCAAAAACTACAGATCGACGCAGGTTTTGAGCGCTTGATATTACATGCCGGCGAACAAAAGGCTATTGCTTTAACCATCACAAATCCATATCCTTACGCGGTGAACTTTAGCAATGCAGGGCAACTGCACAAGGCGCTTTTAGGCGTTGTATTTTTTGCTGATGACCACACCGGTTCAGCACAAAAAAGTGGTGACGATTTTAATAACATTGTATTAAAGCCAGGGCAGAGCACACATTACACTTTCAATATCACAGCACCCAACAAAAAAGGAAATTACGATATGATATTTTCTATCAAAACCGAGCCTTTTGAGGGTAGCAAAAACAGCAGGATCATCAAACTGCTGGTTAATTAAATTCAACTACCTATGTTAAAAAGAATTTACCTATTTGTCTTTATTTCAATACTAAGCGGCACCGCGGCCCTGGCGCAACGCAGTCTGGATGTTAATTTTAACGGCCTTGGTTTTTTAGATAACCGCGAGTATAAAGCTTTTATTCCGCGCTCGCGCACTTATTCGGGCACCCGCACCGCGCTTGATTTTGGCTTGAACCTGGACAGCCTGAACCATTTTATTGTTGGGGTTAACGCCCTGCACGAGTTTGGCGCACAGCCTTTTTTTGGCAAGGTTGACCCGGTAGCTTATTACAGATACAGCGGCACCCGCTGGAATTTTTACGCCGGTGAGTTTCCACGCGCGGGACTACTGGACGATTATCCGCGGGCCTTGTTAAATGATACCTTACGCTACTACCGCCCCAATATTGAAGGCTTGCTGGCGCGATATCAAACCGAAAACTTTACCGAAACAGGCTGGATTGACTGGGTAAGCCGACAAACCGCCACCCAGCGTGAGCAGTTTTTGTTTGGCTTTTCGGGCAAATACCGGCCGGCTGCTTACGGGCCTTTCTATGTATCGCACTATTTCTTTTTGATGCATGATGCCGGTGCAGAGATAACCGTACCTGACGACCGTATTAACGACAATGGCGCGGGCGAAATTAAACTGGGCCTTGACTTTAGCCATAAAACCGTACTTGACTCATTAACTATTGAAGCAGGCGGGCTGATGTCTTTTGAGCGGGCGCGTGGTATTGATGGTTTTCGTACGCCAAAAGGTGTGGTATTCAGCGCCTATTTAAGCTACCACAAACTGGCGCTTTACGACGAATTTTATCATGGCCAGGGCAGTACTATTGATTATGGCGACTCCTTTTACTCAAAGCCTACATACAACCGCTTAGATATTATTTACACGCCGTTTATGTTTGATCGCATAAAAGGACAGTTCATTGCCAGCTTTCACTTTTCGCCGGCACATTTCAACGACAATCAGGAAGCCTTCAGGATCACTTATGACCTGGGCAGAAAAATCCTGAAAAGGTTTGATGGGGATTAATTGTCACAGGTGCTTTGCTCTGTAGTCGCAATAGCCCGGTAGAAAAAATCAGCTAAAAAAAAGCATGCCGTACTTATGATAACAGTGCAGCACCTACGGCACAGATAGTTTTCAATCTGTTACTACCGGGCTTTAACCCCGATGAGGCATTAATAGTTTTTTGGGAAATTTAGAATAGTTTAATTGATCATCCTGCCCGTCAAATCAACCGTACGGGCAAACGGGTTCAGGAACTGGTTAGCCAGGATAGCAAACTCACGCCGGGTAATTGCATGACTCAAATCAAAGTCTGACTTGAACTTGTATTTGGTTTTCCATTCCTTTTGCATGGTGGCCTGGAATAATTGCGGCTCTGCCAGTGTAATTTCACTAATAAGCGATAGCAGATTGCCTGTAGTGAATTTGCTGCCCGGGCTAACCCGGTTAAACCAGATAAACACACGGCTATATATCTCTGTAAGCGCCGGCTTAATTTCGGCGGTGTAAACCACAGAGTCTGGCATAAACAGGTATTGGCTATCATCATTCCCTTCTTTTTTCACTACGCCTTTTAGCAAGCCGGTAACAGCAATTTGCTGTATGGCCCTGAAGTAGCGGTCTTTCGGATTAACGTCATCAAAAGGTAACAGGTAGCCTGTAAAATCAAGCAGTTCGCTTTGTACATTTCTTACCTTTAAATATTTGCCGGTGGTTTTATAAAAGGCACAAAAAGCCGCCATAGTACCTGCGCCCTGCCCAATTGCCATTTGCATAGGTAAGGCAGGACGGTTAGGCAATACGTTTTCAGTGACAAATAAATTGTCGGCGTTTTTAACCACCAGTAAGCTCATAGGGATGAACCGCGATTCGGTAGCATCGGCCTGTATGCCGGTGATAGGTATCGCCAGGTGATTGCCGGCAGCTATAGAGGTGCGATACAGTTTATCATTATAAGCCAACCTGGGCGGGAAAGCGGCTCCGGCCAGTTTAACCAGTTCATTACCATCAGTAGCATCTATTAAAGTTTTGGCTTTGATGTAAAATATTTTGCCGTTTTGCGTATAAGCTACTTCCCAACCCGTGCCATCTTTCTCAATGGATTTATAGGGTGCTTCCAGTTTAAGTGTTAAACGAGAAGTTGTATCAGCTATTTTTTTGAGGATGCCCGCGCCTGCAAAGGGTTCAAACTGCAATGGCGAGGTGTAAGTGGTGTCATAACCGGGCTTATTTTTATAAAATTGGTGAACCTGTTTTCTGAACTCGCCCCAAATACCCGATGGAATAGTGCAGTTGTCATCTACAGTTATCATGCTTTTGCCCTGAAAAGCCGGCATCCAACTGCTGTTAACCAGCAATACTGTTTTCAATTTACTGCGCGAACTCTGAATAGCGGCCGCAACAGCACCCGGGCCGCTACCAATAACCAACACATCGGTTTTTATGGTTTCGGCAAAGGCAACAGACGAATAAAAAATAACAATCAGGGCAAATAACTTTTTCACCATTAACCAAATAAACAGATTAAAATGCTAATTTAAAGTAAACCTTGTACTTACAACAAAAATATACTTTAAAGTACCCTAATAAATCACATTGCTTTAGATATTAAGGCGATATACTATTATTTAAATTCAGTCTAAATAACAACAAAAAAGGTGTAACTTGCGGCCATAATTTTTATGAGTCCGCTAAAAAAGAATATCCTTTTTATTCATCGCTGGTTAGGTTTTATCTCGGGCCTGGTGGTAGTCATTGTCAGCATTACCGGGTGTTTGTATGTTTTTCAGGATGAGATACAGGATGCGATTTATGATTATCGCAAAGTAGCTGTCGAACAAAAACCTTTCATGCTGCCCTCGCAGCTAAGACAGATCGCCTTCAAATACTATCCTATTGCAGAAAAAGACCCGACGGTGGGCTATTACGGCAAAGATCGACCGGCTATTGTGATGCTTAATGTGCCCAAACTGGGTTTACGTTATATACACCTTAACCCTTATACCGGCAAGTTTTTGCATGATGAAAATATTATGCGCAACTTTTTTGTGGTTGTAGAATATATCCACTTATACCTGCTGTTGCCGCCGACCATTGGGGCGCAGATTGTGGGCTGGTCGGTTGTAATATTTATAGTACTGCTCATAACGGGCATTGTACTATGGTGGCCCAAACGCAAAAGCGACCGCAAACGCAGCCTTACCATTAAATGGAATGGCCGTTGGCGGCGCGTTAATTATGACTTGCATGATGTGCTGGGCTTTTACGCCTGCAGCATTGCGCTGATACTGGCTATAACCGGCCTGTCCATTTGTTTTGACTGGGTAACTAAAGGCATTAACAAAGCCGTGAACCTGGGGCAAACCTACACCAACGAGGAACGTGTTACCGTGTCAGATTCGCTGCATAAACCCCAGGTGCCTGTAAATGCCTGGGACAAAGGCTTTCTATACGCTGTGCAGCATACTCCTAATGCCCAAATGATCATTATTTATGGCGATACTCAAAAAGCCGGCGGCACTATTACCATTAATGCGTATTACAAAGCTAACCGTTACTACAAAAACGACGAATACAATTTTGATCAGTTTACGGGCGGGCCGCTAAAAGTGCTGATGCACGACACCAAAAGTACCGGACTAAAACTTAATGATATGAACTATGATATACATGTTGGCCAGATACTTGGCCTGCCTACAAAGATCATAGCTTTCCTGGCCAGCCTTATTTGCGCCAGCCTACCTATTACAGGCTTTATAATTTGGTGGGGCAAGCGCAATAAAAAAGGTAAAAAGGTTAAAGAAGCAGTACATAGAAGAACACATCATAAACAGGTAGCAAAGGCCTGGTAACTAAACAATATCATCTTCCTCAGTTGTTATTTTGCTTCGCTTTTAACAAAAATATCTTACAAAAACTCTATCACCACATCATCACTAACCGGATGCCCGGTACAGGTAAGAACTAACCCGTGAGACAGGTCAAGATCAGTCAATACATCATTAACCGGCATATCAATGCGTCCACTGGTGCAGGTGGCTGTACAGGCCGAGCAAATGCCGGCGCGGCAGCTGTAGGGTAACTGCAGATTATTTTGCAGGGCCGCTTGCAGGATGGTTTGGTTTTCGCCCACCATCAGGTCATGCAATTCATTTTGAAATTTAATACGTATATAGCGCGGCTGGTAGTTGATGTACCCCGAGGTTACAGGCACTGTTTCCAGTACAAAGTTTTCTTTGCGGATGGCAGTATTGTTAATCCCCATAAATAATAGCGTGAGCCGCACCATGCGCATATAAGCAAACGGACCGCACAAATAAAACTCAGCAATACTTAAATCAAACTGTGCATAGTGTTTTACCAGTTGTTCAGCACTAACGTTGTTGAGGCGCCTGCCTTCATTACTTAACAGGTATACAATTTTTAACCTGTCGGGATATTGAGTCTGCAGTTCATTCAATTCCCCGGCAAATAAAATGGAGAAACGATCCCGACTGCTGTAAAACAGGGTTAACTTACTTTGGCCATTGCCATTCAGGATATGTTTAAGCTGAGAGAATATTGGCACAATACCGCTGCCGGCAGCAAAGAACATAATATCTTTCTGAGCGGTGTAATGGGCCACTGTGAAACGCCCTGCCGGGTCAACAGCCTGCAGTATATCACCGGGCTTTACTTTGGTAAGCATGAAACGCGATATTTCGCCGTTGGCAATGCGCTTTACGGTGATGGATAAATGCGCCTCGTGGGGCGATGAGCTAAGCGAGTACGAACGCCTGATCTCCTTATCATGATGTGTAAAAACCAGCGTAATAAACTGCCCGGCTTTGTAGCTGATATTTTTGCCCGACATTTCGGCAAGCCAAAATGTGGCTGTGTCGGCTGTCTCCCATTTAATAGCCTCAACCCGTAATTGCAGCATCAGGCTTTTAAAACAATATTACCAAACTGCGACGAGGTGCGCATTTTATCCAAAGCTTTCGCAGCTTCGGCCAAGGTACAAACTTCGTCAATTACCGGTATTACCTCATGCTCGGTCATAAAAGCCAGCATAGCTTCAAAATCAGCTTTAGTGCCCATGGTGGTTCCTAAAATCTGCAACTGTTTCCAGAATATTTTCCGCCCGGGGATAGCCGGCATGTCGCCCGCCGTGGCACCAAAAAACACTATGCGGCCGCCGGGTTTGGCCAGGTCGGCAAATTTGGCAAAACCTTCGCCCAGGGCGCTGTCAATGATCACGTCAAAACCACCCGACAGATGCTGTAGTTCTTCGGCCCAATCCTGCGCCTTATAATTAACACCTGCTTGCGCACCCAGTTGGCGCGCACGCTCTATCTTCTCGCCGCTGCTTGAGGTTACAAACACCTTACAACCGGCAGCTACAGCCCATTGCAGTGCAAAAGCACCGGTACCCCCGCCAACGCCCGATATCAATACCGTGTCGCCCTTTTTAGCGCGCCCCTTGGTAAATACGGCGCGGAAAGCGGTAAGGCCCGCCAGCGGAAAGGCAGCGGCTTGCTCCCAGTTTAAGTATGCGGGCTTATGATAAAGATACTCAGCCCGGGTTTTTACATATTCGGCAAAGGTACCGTCGTCGGGCAAACCGAGAATTTTAAAATCTTTACCCTGATAGTGTTCATCATCACCCCAATTATTACTTGGGTTAATAACCACCTCTTTGTTCAGCCATGACGCGTCTACCCCCTCACCTACTTCGGCAACGATACCGGCTCCGTCTGATCCTAAAATTGCAGGATATTTCAGTCCGGCGTATTTACCTATGCTTATCCAGTAATCGCGGCGGTTAATGCCGGCTGTTTTAATTTTCACCAATACCTCGCCGGCGGCAAGGGTTGGTTGTTCAACCTCTTTCCAAACAAGGGGTTTATCGGGTGCTTCAAGTACGTTGGCTTTCATGGTATGATAATTTTATCTCACCCTGCCCTCTCCAAAGGATAGGGTCTTTTTTTATTGGGTTGTTTATTTAACAAAAAAAGGCAGCTTATGATTGCTGCCTTTAAATTAAATATCTAGCCCCCTCTAAGTCTCCCACGGTAGGGGAAACTTCTTTGAGTAATTGTCTTTATAGCCTTCCCTTCCGGGAGGGTTGGGTGAGGCTTTAAGCTATTGCTTTGCTATACAACTCGGCAACATGCGCCCAGTTAATTACGCTCCAGATAGCTGCCAGATAATCAGGGCGGCGGTTTTGGTATTTCAGATAGTAAGCATGCTCCCAAACGTCAATACCCAGGATCGGAGTACCTTTTACCTCGGCAATGTCCATTAATGGATTGTCCTGGTTTGGAGTTGAGGTAACGGCTAATTTTTTGTCGGCAGTAACAACTAACCAGGCCCAGCCTGAGCCAAATCGGGTAGCGCCGGCTTCAGATACTTTGGTTTTGAACTCGTCAAACGATCCGAATGTGCTTTTAATAGCATCTGCTAAAGCACCGGTAGGTTCGCCGCCGCCGTTTGGCGAAAGCAAAGTCCAGAACAAAGTGTGGTTATAATGACCGCCGCCATTGTTGCGTACCGCAGCCGGATATTTTGAAATATTTTTGATGATATCGTCCAGGTTACCATCGGCCTCGGGCTTACCTTCTAAAGCTTTATTCAGGTTGGTAACATAAGCCTGGTGATGTTTGCCATGGTGAATTTCCATGGTCAGTTTATCAATGTGCGGTTCCAATGCATCTGTAGCATATGAAAGCGCCGGTAGTGTAAATGCCATAATTGCTATTTTAAAGTTTTAAAATTGTTGTCTAGCAAATATAATGTGCTATAGTGATTTTTGTTGTAAAATATTGTCATGTTTTTTTATTGCCTTTATAAAATTGAATGATCAAAACCCCCTTTATGCTTACAAAATCAGGATTTTTAAGCATATAACTAATATTTTACATTGGCAATGCACCAATAAACCTATTTTAACTTTTAAATCATAATTAAATTTATAACTTAGAACAAAAATCCCTAATTGCTACTAACAAACAACTTTTCGAATGACTGAAAGCATCGACCTTAGCAATTGCGACAATGAACCTATCCATACACCCGGCCATATACAGTCGCATGGATTTTTAATCGCTGTTGATTCAAATTGTATTATCAGATTTCATAGCGAAAATCTTTATGACTACCTGGAAAATGCGCCAGCTAACCTTTTGGGCCGGCCTATAAGTGATATTGAGCCTATAATAGGTGCTAATGAACCGCCCGATTTTATTAATCAGCTTATCAGCTTTGGGCGCAGTAACAAAAGTTTTGACCAAACAAATCCGTTTGTGACCGACCTGCAGGGACGGCCATTTTTTTTAATAATTAACGAGTCGGGCCCTTTATATACGTTGGAGTTTGAGCCTGCCGAGTCTGACCTGAAAACCGACCTGCAGCGCATGATCGGCCGGTCGGTATCAGAAATGCTTGCCGACAAAGATTTGAATAACTTGCTGCGTAACAGTGCGTCGCAAGTAAAAAATATCATTGGGTACGACAGGGTAATGATTTACCGTTTTGCGGATGACGGGCACGGCGAGGTTGTTGCCGAAGCTAAAAATGCTGAACTTGACCCCTGGATGGGACTGCACTACCCCGCATCTGACATCCCCAAACAAGCGCGCGAATTATATAAACTCAACCTTACGCGGCTAATTGCCGACGTACACGCTACGCCATCTAAAATAGTTACCACCAAGCAACTAAGTGAAACTTCGCTTGATCTTACCTATTCACAGTTACGCGCGGTATCGCCGGTACACATCCAGTATCTGAAAAATATGGGCGTCGAGTCGAGTTTTAGTATATCGCTGCTGTATAAAAATGAGTTGTGGGGATTGATTGCCTGCCACAATTATTCGCCGCGCTTTATTGATTTTAAGGCGCGCGATTCGGCCAAACTTATCGGCCAGATATTATCATCGGCCCTTGAGTTCAGGCAGGACGAAGCCAACAACCAACTACAGGAAAAATTTAACGCCAAGGTTGACGCGCTGTCTAAAAGCATGCTAAAAAGCAATAGCATTGAAGAAGCGCTTACGGCGCCGGGCGCAAACATAATGCACGTAACTAACGCCACCGGCGCGGCTTTAGTTTATGAAAACAACATTACCAAAGTAGGCGAAACCCCTGACAATGGGCAAATACAACAATTACTAAGTTGGGTTAAACAAAATATCAACGAGCCATTTTATTATACCAATGAACTGCCTTATTTATATCAGGAGGCTGATGTTTACAAAAAAGTGGCCAGCGGCATCATGTTACTCACGTTATCGGCCGAGTTATCAGAATATATCATCTGGTTTAAACCCGAACACCTGGAGATAGTGACCTGGGCCGGCAACCCGGACAAACCTGCTGAAGTAAATGCCGATGGCTCTGCAATAATATCGCCGCGGACATCGTTCGAGGCCTGGGTGCAGGAGGTATCAGGCAAATCAGAGCCATGGAACGACGAGGAAATCAAATCTGTAACCCGTTTACGTGCCGAGGTGAGCTATGCCATCACTCAAAAAGCCGGAGCTATCAGAATGCTGAACGAGCGCCTTAAACAAGCCTATGAAGAGTTGGATACTTTTAGCTTTACCATATCGCACGATCTGAAAAACCCGCTGTCAACCATAAAAGGTTACGCGCAGATGCTTACCAAGACATCAAACCTTGAATCTCGCTCGCTGGACGTGCTGAACAAAATTGACAGCAAGGTTGACCGCATGAATTCCATGATCAATGAAGTACTGGACTACTCGCGCATTGGCCGCCTTGAACTAAAACCGGTTGAAGTACAGGTGACAACGATCATTGATGACCATATACGCGACCTGAAACTGGTTTACAATGCCGAACATCTTAAAGTCAATATCAAGAACACACCACCCATAATGGGCGACCCAACCATGATATCGCAGATATTTGCCAATTTACTGAGCAATGCGGTTAAATACAGCATGCCATCAGGCAAACCCGAGATAACCATTGATGCTAAAGAGGATGAAAGCGAAATTATTTATACAATAAAAGACAACGGCGTTGGTATTGACATTAAACAGTTACCGCGCGTATTTGAACTATTTAAACGTATGGACAATGTGCAGGATATTGAAGGCACCGGCGTTGGCCTGGCTATTGTGAAACGCATTGTAGAAAAGCATAACGGTAAGATATGGGTAGACAGCCGGCTGGGCGAAGGCTCTACTTTTTATGTAGCATTTAAGAAGTAACGTGTTCATTTGTCAATATGCGGGCAGCCAGGCAATTGCCGGGCTATTATCCCTGTGCTGCAATGACAAATTATTTATCCAGCCAAGCTTTAAACTTCAAAAAAGTTTCATTGGCCGCCCCGGTGATAACCGCCTCATCCCCGGCAGTTATGGCTACATCGTTCAAAATTTCTTTAAAGCTGGCCCACATCTGTTCGGTTTGTTCGCCATAGCTGTTAAAAAATGACAGCCCTTTGCCATCCTCAATGTGCAGGTGCTGCTGTATCATTTTACTGATGATCTTGCCGCCCAGTGTTGATCCCTCAATAACATACATCGCACCGAAAGCTTTCAGATAATTATCAATAACAGGCAGCTCATCATCCGTAGCCAAAGCCGGGACGGCTGCGCCCAGCGCTTTGATATCATCGGCTATTGCCGACGTTTTGCGGCGCTGCAGGTAGTCGGCCAGGTTTGAGACGTTGATGTAGCGTTCAATATGTAGCTCCAATCCACCAAAATAACCATAAAACAGGTTAAGTAAATTAATGTAATCCTGCTTTGAGCGCATGCTTTTCATTTTACCAACAAGCACCTTTTCGGTTTGCTGGTGATTTTGAAGCGTGGCTTCTTTGATTTTGTTTGTGAACATAGAGGAAGATGTTATAAATAATATGTTATTTCGACCAGCGGAGAAACCTATACCTATGCTAAGCAATGCGCGAGTTATATGCGTATAGATCTCTCGCTACGTTCGATATGACAAAAGAATGTTTTAAAATAAATGTTTTAAATTTTATCGCTTACTCTTAAAAAAACTCCTCATCAACTCGGCACATTCATTTTCGCGGATACCACCTGTAATAATGGTTTTAGGATGCGTGATTTTCTGATTTAACCGGCCAAAGCCCATGCGGGTATCGTAAGCGCCAAAAACTATTTTGCCTATCTGAAACCAATATGAGGCGCCGGCACACATCACACAAGGCTCAAGTGTTACATAAAGCGTGCAATCTTTCAGGTATTTACCCCCCATAAAATTAGTAGCAGCGGTAAGGGCCTGCATTTCGGCATGGGCGGTTACATCATTAAGGCGCTCGGTAAGGTTGTGGCCGCGGCCGATGATCTTGCCCTGGCAAACTACCACCGCGCCAATGGGTATCTCATCTTCGGCATAGGCCAGGTTGGCTTCGTGCAGCGCCTGGTCCATAAAAAAATCATCCGGCGACAGTACCGGCTCATCGCCGAAATTAACGTATCTCATTTTTGCTATTAAAAGTTCTGTCCAGGTGGCTTTCGGTCTTGGCTATCGTAATAACACCGGGTATTATTCCGGATATAATGGTTATACCGGCCGTCAAACCTTCTACAATTCGCCTATCAGCTATTAAATAATTAATGGCGATAGTGAAAGCAATACCCGCAATTATAAGGATCATCCCCGCAACGGTCATAATTTTGGCCGAGTAGCTAGTTGCTTCATCCCAGGTTTGCTGGTTTTTCATTGACGATTCTGTGCGATAGCCATACCAGCTATTAATTTTCTTTGGCGGAAACTTCTGCATCATTGACCCTATCAGGTACATAATAATGCCTATTAGTTGCGGTCCGAAAATGTAGTTGGCAAAGTTCATATCAGTTTACTGCCGTTGGGTACCTTTTTATCAATAGTATTCAGTACAATGTCGCCGTTTTCATCGGCAAAGCCGGTAACCAGAAATTCAGACATAAAATTAGCGATTTGCTTTTTAGGAAAATTAATTACGCCAACGATCTGCCTGCCCACCAATTCATCTTTGATATAATGCTTAGTGATCTGGGCGCTCGACCATCTGACGCCAAACTCGCCAAAATCAACCCGCACTTTATAAGCAGGTTTATATGCTTCGGGAAAATCAATCGCCTCAAGTATAGTACCTACGCGCAATTCAACTTTCTCAAAATCACTCCAATTTATGGTTTCCATAGGCCACAAATATAGTGTATTTAAGCCGGTAGCATAAATGAAACACAATGAACATTAATTGGTGAAACATTTAATTACGACTTTCGTACAAGGCAAAAGTCCTTAATTAATTTTAGCCATGCAAACTCCATCAAAGCCGCTACTGGTAGTAACCCCACCTGCCGCAACCTTACCTTTACCTGCCGCCAAATACATGATAAACGTACCCCATGTGACCCGTGTTTTTCCGGCCATTCATGAACACCAGCCCTTTGCAATTGTCTTAGATCATGACTTTCTAGCTCACGAAACTGAAAAAATTTTGCGACGCCTAACCGTCAATCCGTTTTACAGTAAGATCAAAATTTATTGCTATAAATCGCGCCCTCATACCAAAGTTGATGGGCTTCTTGCCGCGCTGGGTGTACAGCATTTCATTTATGCCAACACTGCCGAAAAGCCAAAAGCAAACATAGCCGGCAGGGTGCTCGGCTATGTGTTTGATAGTGTAGGTTCTAACTTAGTGGATGTGGCTAATTAGTTGATATACTCAAAACCAACATATGGCACCAATACTTCAGGCATTTTAATGCCTTTTTCGGTTTGGTTATTCTCCAATAACGTAGCAACTATACGTGGCAAAGCCAAAGCGCTGCCGTTTAGCGTATGTGCCAGCTGTGTTTTTCCCTCGGCATTACGGAAACGCAGTTTCAAGCGGTTAGCCTGGTAAGTCTCAAAGTTTGATACAGACGATACCTCTAACCAGCGTTGCTGTGCCGCGCTCCAGGTTTCCATATCATAGGTCAGGGCCGATGTAAAGCCCATGTCGCCGCCGCATAAACGCAGTACGCGGTATGGCAAGCCTAACTTTTGCAACAAGCCTTGCACATGGCTGCTCATTTGCTCCAACGCGTTGTATGACGTTTCAGGGTTGACGATCTGCACAATCTCCACCTTATCAAACTGATGCAAACGGTTTAGCCCGCGCACATGCGCACCATATGAGCCTGCCTCGCGACGGAAACATGGTGTATGTCCGCAGTTTTTAACCGGCAGCTCCTCGCCTTTCAAAATTACATCGCGATACAGGTTGGTTATCGGCACCTCGGCAGTTGGTATCAGGTACAGGTTATCTTCGTTTACAAAGTACATCTGGCCTTCTTTGTCGGGCAACTGGCCCGTACCAAAACCTGATGCTTCATTTACTACCAGCGGAACACCAACTTCTTTATAGCCGGCTTTTTCGGCCTCGTCAATAAAGAAATTGATCAGCCCACGTTGCAGCTTGGCGCCTTTACCGGTATAAACCGGGAAACCGGCACCGGTTATCTTCACCCCCAGTTCAAAGTCAATTAATTTATATTTAGCGGCAAGCTCCCAATGCGGCAGTGCATCGGCAGGCAATTGCGGCTTTTCGCCATTTTCAAGTACTATATCGTTTTCCTCAGGTGTTAAGCCTTTAGGTACCGAGCTATGCGGAAGGTTAGGCAGTTGAACCAGTTTTTCATACAGCTCAGCCTCAATGGCAGTTAAATCTTCATTGTATTTTTTGATATCTTCTTTCCAAATGGTGGTTCTGGCTTTAATGGCTTCGGCTTCATCTTTTTTACCGGTGCGCATCAGCTCGCCTATTTGTTTAGCGGCCGAGTTTGCTTCTGCAGATGTATTATCCAACTTTACCTGTGTTTGGCGACGGGTGTCGTCCAATTGCAGGATCGCATCGACCAACTCAGGTTGTTTAAAATTTTTTACAGCTAAACGGTCTAAAACCTGTTCCCTGTTTTCACGGATATAACTAACTTGCAGCATTATTTT